>Ga0272442_10000627_pt1 | contig 55653 bp, 56 predicted proteins | sample SSMForm2O_FD_200262 | JGI IMG/M metagenome (GOLD analysis project Ga0272442, IMG submission 200262) | Marine sediment archaeal communities from Little Sippewissett salt marsh, Falmouth, MA, United States - SSM-Form-2O | ecosystem: Environmental > Aquatic > Marine > Wetlands > Sediment ... | reverse complement strand
CCCGGCCTCGAGGAATTCCTTGGCGACCTGGTGGTGCAGGATGGTGGGGACCACTATGCTGACGGCGTCAACTTGTCCTATGAGGTCGTGGTAGTCGGTGCACGGGGTGGTGTTGTATTTTTTGGCGACGTCCTCGGCCACCTCGCGGTCTATGTCGCAGACGCCGGCCAGCGTTATGCCGTATTTCGGCCTTAAAGAGGAGTAGACCCTCGCGTGCAGCGAACCGAGATGTCCTGTTCCGATGACGCCTATCCTGAGCTTATCCATATCTGAAAATTATATCACTACCGGACTTGCAGGGCAAGAACGATAGTTCAAGGGCCTGTCATCCCCGCCCCTGTTGTCATTCCCCTGAAAAGGGGAATCCCGCGTCCTCTTTCCGCTAATTGCTCGACAAGCCTGGTTAATTGTGCTAAAATCTACGAATTGCGCGTTGTCCGGGAGCCTCCCGGGGCGCGGTATAATAAATAAAATTACTATGAAGAATTACTGGCGTTTCATAAAACTCATGATCCCGCACGCCGGGATATTTATACTGGCTATAGGGTGCATGATAGTCTCCACGGCTTTCAGCGCCTCGCCTCTGGGCCTTATCATACCGCTTGTGGACAGGGTGGTAACGGGCAAGCAGATCGTCCTGCCCGCCGGGATAGACCCCCCCGCGTTCCTCGCCTCGGCGGTGCAGAGCATCAATGCCATGCCGCCCCTGAAGCTTCTTAACGTCATGACGATAATGGTGGTCGTCATATTCGTGCTCAAGGGCGTTTTCGAGTTCCTTCAGACATACTTCATGTGCGACGTCAGCCAGAGGGTCGTCAGGGACGTCAAGAACATGATATACAGGAAGCTGCAGGAGCTTTCCATGGGTTTCTACAGCCATAACCCCACGGGAAAGCTGATGTCACGCATAACCTACGACGCGTCCGTAATAAGGGACGCCATATCAAGCGGCGTGGCTGATACCTTCTACCAGCCCATACAGCTTATCTTTTACGTAGGCGTTCTTATCACGGTCAAGGTCTATTTCGGGGTGCCCTGGAAGCTGGTGCTGATCAGCCTTATAATCTTTCCGCTTATTTTCTACCCGGTCGTCAGGATCGGCAAGCGCCTCCGCAAGATAAGCAGGGATTCCCAGGAGAAAATAGGCGACATAAACAACATGCTCCTGGAGACGATATCCGGGATCAAGCTTGTCAAGTGTTTCTGCATGGAGGACTACGAGCTGAAGCATTTCAAGGACCAGAACCAGGCCTTCTACAAGCTGAACATGAAGTCCATCAAGAGGATGAAGATAGTGAGCCCGCTCACCGAGGCAATAGCCGTCATGTGCGTCGCCGTGGTCCTTTGGATGGCCGCCAGCAGCATCGTGAGCGGCGAGCTTTCAGCGGGCGTTTTCACGGCCTTCATCGCGGCCATATTCTCCATGATGAAGCCGGCCAAGAAGCTGTCCAACGTTTATGGTATAAACCAGCAGGCACTGGCGGCCACAGAGCGCATCTTCCATCTCATGGACGAGCCTGTCACGATAAAGGAAAAAGACGACCCTGTGGAACTGACCTCGTTCAAGGACAAGATCACCCTCGACAATATCTCTTTTACATACGACAGGGAAGAGGTGCTCAAGGACGTCGACCTTGAGATCAAAAAGGGCGAGATAGTCGCGCTTGTCGGGCCTTCCGGCGGCGGGAAGAGCACGCTTGTCAATCTTATACCCAGGTTCTATGACCCCACAAGGGGCACTGTGCGGATAGACGGGATCGACCTCAGGGACCTGTCCGTGAGGTCGCTCAGGGAAAAGATCGGCCTTGTCACGCAGGAGACCCTCATGTTCAACGATACGGTCAAGGCCAATATCACATACGGCCACGAGGAGGCGGATGAGGAGCAGTTGGAGGCCGTGGCAAAGGCCGCGAACGCCCACATGTTCATAAAGGATTTCCCGGAAGGTTACGATACGCTTATCGGCGAAAGGGGCCTTAAGATATCAGGCGGGCAGCGCCAGCGCCTGGCTATAGCGCGCGCCATATACAAGAACCCGCCGATACTGATATTCGACGAGGCTACTTCCCAGCTTGACACCGAAAGCGAAAAGCTGGTCCAGGACGCGATAAACAACCTCATGAAAGGCAGGACCGCCATAGTCATCGCCCACAGGCTGAGCACCATTACTCATGCCGATAAGATAGTCGTGCTTGATAAGGGCAGGATCCTCGACATGGGATCCCACGAGGAGCTCCTTGCCAGAAGCCTTTTATATAAAAAGCTTTACGAAATGCAATTTGCCGGAGCGTAACTCAATAAAATACTTGAATTTACGCGTATTTTCTATATAATATTCGTTCAGGTGTATGAGACAGGAACTTTAAACAGCCGGTATCCGGCAGGCGTGATGGCCCTTGTGTAGGGGTTTTTAATCGCGTCCTGCGGCCGGGGCGGCTGGCGAAAGCTGAGGAGGAAGAGACGTGGCGGTTACATCGAACATGATCAGGGAGCTTCTGGAGAACGGGGTCCATTTCGGACACCAGACCAACAAATGGAACCCGAAGATGGGGGAATACATCTTCGGCGAAAAAAGCGGCATCTACATAATAGACCTCCAGAAAACGGAGCAGTCACTTATGGAGGCGGTGGAGTTCCTGAAGGAACTGACCGCTTCAGGCAAGAACGCTCTTTTCGTGGGCACCAAGAAACAGGCCAAGAGCATTATAAGGAGAGAGGCCGAGAGATGCGGCATGTTCTTCGTGGATGAGAGATGGCTCGGCGGGTGCCTGACGAATTTCACGACCGTAAGAAAAAGCGTGGAGAGGCTCAACCAGCTCCAGGAGATGAAAGAAAGCGAGATATACGGCTCTCTGGCCAAGAAGGAGAAAGCCCGCATCGACAGGGAAGAGCAGAAACTTCTGAAGAACCTTGAGGGCATAAGGGAGATGAACGAGCTCCCTGACTGCATGATAGTGATAGACGCCGAGGCTGAGAACATAGCTATAAGAGAAGCTTACAAGATAGGCATACCGGTAATAGCCCTGGTCGACACGAACTGCGACCCGGACATGATAGAGTATCCCATACCGGGCAACGACGACGCGATACGGTCCATCACCTACATAGTGACCACGCTGGCGGACGCCGCGGACGAGGGGCGCAGGGCTTTCATGGGAGGCAAGGGAGTGGAGCCGCAGGAAGCCGCCGCTGATAAGAAGCAGGAGGCGGAACCCGCCCCGGAAGAGCCGCCCCAGGAAGAAGGCTCCAAGATACCGGAAGAAGACCGGGAAGTGGAAAAGGAAGAGGTCGCCGCGGAAGAAGAGATAAAGGCGGAAGAGGCGGTAGAGAAGCCCGAGGAAACCCCGGTCGAGACCATATTGGACGAGGAGGAAGTGGAAGGCGACATCAAGCTGGACGATTCCGAGAAATAATGAAAAAGGAAAAAGTAGGAGAAGACATGAACATAATGGACGCTGTGAAAAAATTGAGATTCAAGACCTCCGCCGGCATGATGGAGTGCAAAGACGCCCTCAAGGAGTCCAACGGCGACATAGATAAGGCCGTTGAGATACTCAGGAAAAAAGGCATAGCCAAGGCCGCCAAGAAGTCCTCGAGGATAACGGGCCAGGGCATCATAGAGAGCTATATTCACATGGGCAACAGGATAGGCGTTCTCATAGAAGTGAACTGCGAGACGGATTTTGTAGCCCGCAACAACGAGTTCAGGAACGTCACGAGGGAACTGGCCATGCAGGTGGCGGCGGCCAACCCGCTGTATGTTTCCAGGGAAGAGATACCGGAAGACGCCATCGGCAAGGAAAAGGAGATCTTCCGGAGCCAGATCAAGGACAAGCCCGAGAACGTGACCGAGAAGATCGTCGAGGGAAAGCTGGAGAAGTATTTCTCGGAGGTATGCCTTCTTGAACAGCCGTTCATAAAGGACCCCAACGTGAAGATAAAGGATATCGTCACGCAGCTTATAGCCAAGCTCGGTGAGAACGTTTCGGTAAAGAGGTTCGTGAGGTACGAGCTCGGCGAAGAATATTAAGTCCCGAGACATGGGTTTTGCGAAGCAAAACACTATAATTTGGCGAGGGACTGAATAGTAATTATGCCTCCCAGTAAGACTAAATACAAAAGAGTGGTCCTTAAGATCAGCGGCGAGGCCCTGATGGGCGATCTCGGTTTCGGCATCGACCCCGAGGTAAACGCCTCAATAGCGCGCCAGATCAAAGAAGTAAAGGCCGCCGGGGTCCAGATCGCCGTTGTCATAGGCGGCGGCAACATATTCCGCGGACTGGCGGCGGCCAGCGCGGGCATGGACCGCTCCACCGCCGATTACATGGGCATGCTCGCTACGATGCTGAACGGCCTCGCCCTTCAGGACGCTCTTGAGCGGGTGAGCGTGCATACAAGGGTGCTGACCGCGATCGAGATGAGGGAGCTGGCCGAGCTCTACATCCGCAGGAGGGCCGTCAGGCACCTCGAAAAGGGGCGGGTGGTGATATTCGTGTGCGGCACCGGGAATCCTTATTTCACGACCGATACCGCGGCGGCTCTCAGGGCCACGGAGATAGACGCCGACCTTATACTCAAAGCGACAAAGGTCGACGGCGTTTACTCGAGCGACCCGGTGAAAAATAAAAAGGCGAAAAAATTCGACAAGCTTACATACATTCAGGTACTCAACAAGAAGCTCAAGGTGATGGACGCGACGGCCGTGAGCCTGTGCATGGATAACGATCTTCCGATAGTGGTCTTCAACATAAAGAAAAAAGGGAACATAAAGAAGGCCGTTACAGGCGGGAATATAGGCACTTTAATAACCTGAGGAGTGGTCATTATGGCGCAGACAGAAGTTGACAGGGTCATAAGGGAAGCTGAAGGCGGGATGAAGGCGGCTCTGGAAGCCGTCCAGAAGCAGTTCTCGACGATAAGGACAGGCAGGGCCCACCCGAGCCTTGTCGAAGGCGTAAAAGTCGATTATTACGGCACTAAAACGCCGCTCAGGCAGCTGGCGAACATAGTGACGCCGGAGCCGCGCCTCATCGTCATACAGCCGTGGGACAAGAATTCCATGGCCATGATAGAGAAGGCGATAATGACCTCCGACGTGGGCATAACGCCCGTCAACGACGGCAAGGTCATACGCCTTTCGATGCCGCAGCTCACGCATGAAAGGCGAGACGAGCTGGCCAAGGTGCTTCACAGGATATCCGAGGAGGGGAGGGTCTCCGTCCGCAACTCCAGGCACAAGGCGAACGAGGAGGCGGCGAAGCTGGAAAAGGACAACCAGATGACGGAGGACGATAAGTTTCTGACGAAGGATAAAGTCCAGAAACTTACCGACGATTACATAAAGAAGATAGACACCGCTCTTTCCGAGAAAGAAAAAGAGATAATGCAGTAAATGAGGCCACCACTTGCGGCCCGGGAGCGGGCGCAAGTCGTAAGGCCGAATTTATCCGCCGTAGCCGGGTAATATATAGATAATTTGGCGAAGGCGGATAGCGTTTCCCGGGCCGCTAGCTCATCCGGTAGAGCAACGCCCTTTTAAGGCGTGGGTGCTTGGTTCGAGTCCAAGGCGGCTCACCAAATTCAAAGGCCGAAGGAATTAACCTTCGGCCTTTTTGTGTGTTGCACACCGGCCTTTGAATTTGGTGACCAACGAGGCGAAGGGGTGTATGCTCTTGCTATAGTACCCCGAGTCCGACCGAGGACGAAATGTCCGAGGAAGTGCAGAAACCTCCTGGTTTCTGCCAAGGCGGCTCACCACTTTGTCCCCTACCAGGGTACCCTGGTAGGGGATTTTTTTCTCTTTATTCCGGCGTATTGCTGGTAAAATATGTATAAACCTCAAAAGCAAAGGAGGAGGCCATGAAACTGGACGTAAAAGCACTTGCATTGGCGGGCGGGATCCTGTGGGGGGCGAGCATGTTCGTGCTGACCTGGATGGGCATCCTGGGCTACGGCAGCGCCGTGGCGGGAGAGATAGCCAAGTCATATTACCTCGGCTACAGCGTGACGCCGGTGGGGAGCGTTATAGGGGCGGTCTACGGCTTTTTCGACGCCGGGATAGGCATGGCCCTCCTGGCGCTTCTTTATAACCGGATAGCGGGCAAATAGGGATGATCTTAAAAGGGGCCCTTTAACAGCGGCTTGGCGTAAAAAGCCGAAGGCTTCTTATTGACGGCTTATCGCCGGGCGGGGCCCGTAATATAATTATCATGAACACCGGATGCGGAAAAAGCAAAAAGAAACAAGACAGGGCCGTTCTCAGGGATTACGCCCAGAACATAGTCGAGACTATCAGGGAGCCGCTTTTGGTCCTGGATAAGGATCTAAGGGTGATAATCGCTAACAGGTCCTTTTACGAGAAATTCAAGGTCTCGCCCTCGCGGACAGAGAACGCACTGCTTTATGAGCTGGGGAACCGCCAGTGGGACGTGCCGCGCTTAAGGAAGCTTCTGGAGCAGATACTTGCGAAAAAGACAGCGATCGAGGCGTACAGGGTCAGGCACGACTTTCCCGATATCGGAGAGAAGACCATGCTGATAAACGCGAGGAGACTACGCCGCGGGCCGCGTAAACCCGGTCTGATCCTGCTGGCCATAGAGGACATAACCGACAGGGAAGAGGCCCGGGGAAAAGCGCGCCGGGCGACGGAGAGGGCGTACGCGGCGGAGAAAATGGCCTCACTCGGAAAACTGGCCGGTGTGATCGGGCACGATCTCAGGAATTCGCTGGCGATAATGCATAACTGCGTGGAGCTTATAAAGACGGAGGTGCCTTCGGAAGCTCGGACGGGCTGGAGGACCGATTATATCGCTAAACTTGAGAAAGAGATCGATATCGCCGACAGGATGACCTCGAACATCCTCACCTACAGCCGTGAAAAAAAACCGGCTCCGGGCAATGTGGACATCGTTTCAGTCATAAAAAGGACCCTGGAAAAGGTCCCGGCGCCTGATAACGTGAGCGTGAAAGTGAAGGAGGACGAAAAGCTTCCAAGGATATCCGGCGACGAGGTGCAGCTTGCGCAGGCCTTCAGCAATATAATAGCCAACGCTTTCCAGGCGATGCCGGAGGGGGGTGACCTTACCGTTTCTTTGCGCAAAAAGGGCCGTTCTGTCGAGGCCGATTTCAGGGATACGGGCGAAGGCATAGCCAAAGATGATCTCAAAAGGGTTTTTGACGCCCTTTATTCCACAAAACCCAAGGGGACGGGGCTCGGCATGTACGCCTGCCGCAGCATCATAAAAAAGCATAAAGGCGATATTCACATAAACAGCGAGGTCGGCAAGGGGACCAAAGTGACCGTGCGCCTGCCGGCCGCGGCGCGGGGAAAAAAGAAATAAGATATAAATGGCAGTGATAAAAAAAATACCCGTCCTGTCCTGGGCGCTTTACGACCTGGCCAACCAGTTCTTCGCTCTTATAATCGTATCTCTTTATTTCCCCCGCTGGCTGCACATAGAGAAGGGCGCGCCGGAGATATTCTACAGCCTCTCCTACGGGTCCTCGATGCTGCTGGTGGCGGTTTCTGCGCCATTTTTGGGCGCCTTCGCCGACGATCGGGGTAAACACAGGGGCCTGCTTGTCGTTTTCACTCTGCTTTCGGTGGTTTTCACGATGGCCCTGAGCCTGCCGGTGGGCATATTCGCGGTGCTGGTGTTTTTCGCACTGGCTAACCTGGGGTGCCAGGAAGCCATAGTATTCTATAACGCCCTGCTGGCGGATGTGGCGCCTGAAGACAGAACAGGTTTTGTTTCCGGCCTGGGGAGGGTGTTCGGCTATTCCGGGGCGGTTCTCTCGATATACCTCACAAAGCCTTTTATACTGAACGCCGGCTACAGGCAGACCTTTTTCATCACCGGGGTGATGTTCCTTCTGTTCGCTCTGCCGTGCATGATCATGGTCAAGGGCCCTCGGGCGGCAGGAGCGGTCTCTTCGGCGCCGGGGGAGAACATTCTCGGGAAAGCGGCCGCCAGGCTCAGGAAAAGCGTCCTGAGGATGCGCGGCATCCCCGGTTTTAAGAATTTCCTGGCGGCCTCGTTCTTCGCCCTCTGCGCGGTGAACACCATAACCCTGTTCATGCTGGTCTACGCCGGGAGGATATTCGGCCTGGGTGAGGCCCGCCTTATTGACCTTATAGTGTTTTCCACTTTTTTCGCGATAGGGGGAAGCGCGCTTTCGGGCGCGGTGAGCGACCGCCTCGGGCACAGGCGCTCGATGATGTGGGTCCTGGGGCTATGGGGCTTAAGCATTCTCTGCGGGTCCTTCCTGGAAGCGCGTTTTGTATGGCTGATAGGCGCCCTTGTCGGCCTGAGCCTTGGCTCCACATGGGTCGTGCTGAGGGCCATGGTGGTCAGGCTTGTCCCGCGCGACATGATGGGCGAGGCGTTCGGCCTCTTCAACCTTATAAGTTACCTTTCAGGGGTGGCCGGGCCGGTGTTCTGGGGGCTCATCCTGCTGTATTTCGACAGGTTCGGGGACCTCGGCTACCGCATGGCTTTCCTGAGCCTTATCGCGTTCATCGCGGCCGGGATGGCGTTCATCTCGCGCGAAAAATAGGGACAACTCCCTATTTCCGTAAAGAGCTCCGTAGCTGAAAACAGCTGCGGAGCTCTTGGTTTTCGGGGCAGAGCAGATCATCCTGTGCTTTAAAGTCTTTTCTTACTATGTCGCAAATTTACAGCCATTGTTCTATAATAGAACAAACGGGTATTATATTTATTATTCGTTTCTATGATAAAGGATCCACCACTTCGAAGGGAGGATAATGGCGCATATAGAAGATAAAGGCAACGGTCTTGATAAGAACCAGATCAAGGAGATCGAAGCAAGGCTCAAGATGAGGCATAAAGAGCTAAAAGGAGAATTGGACAGGTTAAGGAAAGAGCTCTCAGAAGGGGTGCCTCAGAACTTCAAGGATGCGCTTCCCTACAAGGAAGAAGAGGAAGTGACAGAAGACATCGACAGGATGGAGGAGGAAGAGATCCTTCAGATAGAAGAAGCGCTGCAGAGGATCTCGGACGGAACGTTCGGGGTATGCCGTGAATGCGGCAAAAAGATCAATATAGAAAGGCTTAAAGCGCTGCCGTATTCGCTGGAATGCATAGAATGCAAAGAGAAAAAAGAACGCTCTTGATCATTAAATAGGGAGTTGTCCCTATTTTATGGAAAAGGCTTGACGGGGCTTTTAGGTTGGAATAGAGTTGATATTATGAAGCGTTACGAACAGGTGCCGCATACGGCGGACATGGCGGCGAAAATATACGGTAAGGACCTGGCGCGGCTCTTTGAGAACGCCGCTTTCGCCATGTTCGACATGATGGCGGACCTGGAGGGGCTGGAGCCGGAGAGGTCGGTGGGTCTGGAGGTCGAGGCCGAAGACAGGGAGAGCCTCCTGGTCTCCTGGCTCAACGAGGCGCTGTACACTTCTTATGTGAAAGGGATGGTTTTCAACAGGATACGCGTGAAGTATATCAGCGACAAAAAGCTGACGGCCACTTTGGAAGGGGCGAAGGCCGGGGCCGACAGGAGCAGGATAAACACGGAGATAAAAGCGGCCACGTATCACGATATCAAAATAGAGGAGACCGGAGAAGGCCTTACGGTCACGGTCGTGTTCGACGTTTAGGCATAAAGGGGGCGGTAATGGCGCGTGGGTTCACCGGGAAATTCGAGAAGATAGACGACTACAGGTGGCGCATCCCTCAAAGCTACATGAAGGGCATGAGGGTCCCCGGCGTCGTCTACTCGGACGAGGAGATGCTGAGAAGCATCATAAGGGATAACGCCCCCGAGCAGGTAGCCAACGCCGCGCACCTGCCCGGGATAGTCCGAGTCTCCATGGCCATGCCCGATATACATTGGGGCTACGGCCTGCCGATAGGCGGGGTGATCGCCACCGACGCGGAAGATGGCGGCGTCATAACGCCCGGAGGAGTGGGCTACGATATCAACTGCCTTAGCGGAGATACAAAGATCTTATTGGATAACGGCGCGCATCTTAAAATAAAGGATTTCAAGGATATTTACGGGGAAAAAGACCTGTTATGTTTCGAGTTCGAGACCAATGCCCTGACCCGGACCCCCATCGAGAGATTTCTTGAGATAAAACCCCGCCATCGCGTAATGGAAGTATGTACCCTCAACGGAAACACCATAAAAGCTACAGGGGATCACCCGTTCTGGACCCCGGGGGGGATGGTCCCGCTGAAAGACCTTAACCGGGGTGACGTGGTAGCCGTATATCCTTTTGAGGGGGTCCCCTACGAGGACCCGGGCAGCGACGTTATCCTGGAAGAAAGTGACGTTAGAAAGCTGCTTATGAGTCTCGAGAAGGACTCCAGGGGGAACGGGCTCAACCAGATAATAACCCAACTTAAAAAGAGGGGGCTTTTGCCCCTGAGATATGATTCGCCCCAACTTCCTTATCTTTTGAAAGTGATGGGATATAATTTCGGGGACGGGAACATCTTTTTCAACAAGAAAAGAGGCAAAGGCTGCGTTTCCTTTTACGGTAAGCCGGAAGACCTGGCAGATATAAGAGCCGATATAGGCGAGATCGGTTTCAGCTGTTCGAGGGTATATTCCCGGAAGAGGGACCATAGGATAACGACGAATTACGGCGTTTGCGAGTTCAGCTCGGAGAATTCTTCCTGTAAGGTCGGCAGCAGCGGTTTCGCCGCGCTCCTCGTGGCTCTCGGCACGCCTCTCGGGAACAAGACAAATACGCCTTACCGGGTTCCGTCCTGGATCATGGGGGCGCCCCTGTGGCAGAAGAGGCTTTTCCTTGCGGCCTTTTTCGGCGCGGAAATGTCGGCGCCTTCGACCATGACCGATCATGGTTATAATTTTTACTGTCCGACTTTATCTATGAACAAGAACGGCAGCCTGGCCGGGAACGCCAGGGGATTTTTGTCCGACATCGCGGATATGCTGGCTGATTTCGGCGTCTCGGTGAAAAAGATAAGCAAAGTCGAGGAATATTCCGGCGGGAGCGACAATAGGTCGGTAAGGTTGAGGATGACGCTGTCCGGGGTTACGGAAGAACTTATAAGCCTCTATTCCAGGATAGGCTTTGAGTATAATCGCGAAAGAAAAGACCTTTCCAACGCGGCCGCGCAATATTTAAAATTTAAAAGGAACATCATAAGCGAACGCAGAAAGGTTGAGCTCAGGGCAAAAGAGATGGCCGCCTCCGGGAGCGGAGCGAGGTCCATTTTTAACAAAATGGGCGCCACGGCGGTCAATCTGCGTTTTATAGAACGTTCCATATATGGGGAAAGAAAACAGCTTCCCCGGCTCGGCCCGGATTCCATAACTTTCGATGAGTTTTATGAATACACGACCAGGGGCGTAAAAGGTTCCGGCATGATCTGGGACAGGATAGAGAGCGTTCGGGAGATCGAGCACGACGGGTATGTGTATGATTTCACGGTCGCGCACAAGGATCATAATTTCATAGCCGGTAATTTTGTGGTTTCCAACTGCGGCGTCAGGCTGCTGCGCACGGACCTTGAGGAGAAGGACGCCAAGGGCAGGATGAAGGAGATCGTGGACGCGCTTTTCGCGAAGGTGCCGACCGGCGTGGGGTCGACGGGGAAGATCAAGGTGGACTTCAAGGGCGAGAAGGAGATACTCACCAGAGGCGCCGGGTGGGCCGTCGATAAGGGCTACGGCTGGCCCGAGGATATCGAGCATTGCGAGGAGAACGGCGCTATTGAGGGCGCCGACCCGTCAAAGGTATCAGACAGGGCTTACGAAAGGGGCCGCAAGCAGCCGGGCACGCTCGGCTCGGGCAACCACTTTCTCGAGGTGCAGGTGGTGGACGAGATATACAGGGAGGACCTGGCGAAGGTCTTTGGGATACACAAGGGCCAGGTCACCGTCATGATACACACGGGCAGCAGGGGGGTCGGGCACCAGATATGCGGGGATTACGCCCAGAAGATGGTAGGCCTCCTGGGCAAGTACGGCATAAGCGTCCCCGACAGGCAGCTTTCATGCGTCCCGGTAAAGAGCCCGGAAGGAAAGGATTACCTCGGCGCCATGAGATCGGCCGCCAATTACGCCTGGGCCAACCGGCAGGTGATAACGCACCTGGCGCGCGAGTCCTTCCGCTCGGTTTTCGGGAAGGACCCCAGGGAGCTGGGCATGTTCCTGGTCTATGACGTCGCGCACAACATAGCCAAGATCGAGAAATACGATATCAAAGGACAGGAAAAGCTTTTATGCGTGCACCGCAAGGGAGCTACAAGAGCGTTCCCTCCGGGGCATGACGAGATCCCCGCCGATTATAAGGAAGCCGGCCAGCCGGTGATAATACCCGGCGACATGGGCAGGTGCTCCTTCCTCCTGGCGGGCACGAAAGGGGCCGAGGAGACGTTCTATTCCACCTGCCACGGCGCCGGCCGCCTGATGTCCAGGACGGCGGCGAAGAAGTCCACAAGGGGGAGGGCCATACAGCGGGAACTCGCCGACAAGGGAATAATGGTCAGATATACCGGGAGGCATACTCTGCATGAGGAGGTATCTGACGCTTATAAGGACGTCCGTGAAGTGGTGGATATCGTCCAGGGGGCCGGCATCTCGGAAAAGGTCGCCCGGATGAGACCACTGGGTGTTATCAAGGGTTAGGCCGGGTTGCATTAAGCCTCCCGTGCATATATAATTATAGCGGCAGCGCTTATAAGAGATCTTAAACAAAAGGACTAAAGAAATGTTGGATCCAAAATTCATAAGAGAGAATTCCGAGGCCGTCAGGAAGTCACTTAAGGACAGGGGCGACGACACTGGGCTCCTGGAGAGGTTCCTTGAGAAGGACGAAGAGAGGAGGGCCCTCATACAGGAGGTCGAGGAGCTGAAAAGGCGGAAGAACGAAGCCTCTAAAAAGATAGGCGAGCTGATAAAGAAGAAGGCCGATGTGGCGGGGGCGAAGGAAGAGGTCCACAAAATATCGGAGAAGATAAGCGGCCTCGACGACGGCCTGAAAAAGGTCGGGCAGGAGTACCAGGCCGCGCTTGACCGGATACCGAACGTGCCCCACGAAAGCGTTCCGGTGGGCCCCGGCGCCGAAAGCAACAGGCTCATCAAGGAAGAGGGGAAGATCCCCGAATTTCCGTTCGAACCCCGCGACCACATGGAGCTGGGCGAGATCAACCGGCTTTTTGATTTTGAGCGGGGGGCAAAGATATCGGGCTCGTTCTTCCCGGTGTTCGTAGGCCAGGGGGCGAAGCTCGAGAGGGCGCTGATAAACTACATGCTGGACGTCCATATAAAGGACCACGGCTATACAGAGGTCTTCCCGCCGGTACTTGTGAACAGGAAAAGCATGTACGGCACCGGGCAGATACCCAAGCTCGAGGGCGACATGTACAGGATAGACGAGGAGGATTATTTCCTGATCCCGACCGCCGAGGTGCCCGTGACGAACCTGCATGCCGACGAGACGCTCGATGAGGAAAAGCTCCCGGTCTATTATACCGCTTATACATCCTGCTTCCGGAGGGAAGCCGGGTCGTATGGCAAGGACACCAAGGGCCTTGTCCGCGTCCACCAGTTCGACAAGGTCGAGATGGTGAAGTTCACCACGCCGGAGACATCAATGGAGGAGCACGATAAGCTCCTGTCGGACGCGGAAGACATACTCAAGCGCCTGGGCCTGGCGTACAGGGTGCTGGTCCTTTCGACGGGCGACATGAGCTTCGCGGCGCATAAGTGTTACGATATAGAGCTGTGGGCGCCCGGCGGCAAGCGCTGGCTCGAGGTCTCGAGCTGTTCAGTGTTCACCGATTTCCAGGCCAGAAGGGCGAATATAAAATACCAGCCGTCGGACAAGAACCGGAAACCGGCATATGTCCATACGCTTAACGCTTCCGGCGTGGCCCTGCCGAGGCTGGTGATAGCGCTCCTGGAGACGTACCAGAACGAGGACGGGTCCGTCACGGTCCCCGAAGCGCTCAGGGGTCATTTCGGGGCAGACAAAATACAGGCATGATAAGCAGATTTTTCAAGACTACCGTGGGCCTTCTGGCCGTGCCGTTCGCGCTTGGGACGGCGAAAGCCTTTTACGGCATGGTATCGGGCATCAGCCTTGTCTCCAGCACCCTTAACGTGCTGGAGCGCGGCGTACTGGCGTATCTTCTCCTGCACGTTCTGGTGATGCGCCCTGTCTATATTTACGTGCTGGGCCACGAGACCGTGCATGTACTGGCGACATGGCTCTGCGGGGGCAAGGTGGTATCCTTCAACGTGACGCCTTCAGGCGGGAACGTGGTCACGTCAAAGACGAACTTTTTCATAGAGCTCAGCCCGTATTTCGTTCCTTTATATACCATATTGCTCGGCGTGGCATATTTCGCGCTCAGGGTATCAGGGCAGCAGTTCACTCATATGACGCTCTATTTTATATTTCTGGTGGGCGTGACGCTGGCGTTCCATTTCGTGATGACCTCGGAGGTCCTGAGGGTGCAGCAGCCGGACATAGTCAGGTCCGGCCTGGTGTTCTCGCTTGTTCTGATACTGATAGGCAATCTCATAATAACGATGGCGTTCTTCTGCCCGCTGTTCGATCTGTCGTTCGTCAATTTCATAAAAGGGTCGTGGCAGAACTCGTGGGGGATGTATCAGGATATTTACGTGAACGTGTCGGAGTTTGTAAAGACGAACCTTATCTGATAGTATAATATTAATGCGGAGGAGTGGTGATTTCCGCTGAAAACGGAAATCAGTTCGAATATCCGAGCTGGCGAGGATATGAGAACCTGAGTGTGGATCGTGGCGGGAATGCATATATGCTATGGCGGATCAATGGTATGTATATATGTTAAAGTGTAATAAAGGAGAATATTATACAGGGGTAGCTAAGGATTTATGGCGGCGTGTGAATGAGCATAATAATGGTAAATGTAGATATACGAGATATAGGCGTCCGGTAAAACTTATTTTTGAAGAAGGACCTTATAATTATAGTTCTGCAAGAAAGAGGGAAAAGGAAATAAAAGATTATAGCAGGAAAAAGAAGGAGAGACTTCTCGCCCGCTGAAGCGGGGAAAAGGGGAAAAGATATCTCACCCCTTTCAGGGGTTCGATATCCGCTTCTCTTTTATGTATAAGAACTTTATAGGTATCGAAGCGGAGGAGTGGCTGAGTGGTCGAAAGCGGCGGTCTTGAAAACCGTTGTGCCGCAAGGCACCGTGGGTTCGAATCCTACCTCCTCCGCCATTATCAACAAAAAGTGCCCATGAAATGGGGGCTTTTTGTTGATATGACATTGGTGTGGATGAGGCACAAATGATATGGAAATAATCAGTGCCGAATCTGACCGAATGCCGGAGGCATGAGGGAATGCCGTGAAGGGCGTTTAGAAATCCGACGAACAGGAGGATTTTAGCCCGGAACGGCCTACCTCCTCCGCCATTTAAAGCGTGACTTTATGCTTTCATTAATACTTCTTTTCACGATCTTATTCACGTTCCCCGCGGAAGCTGGGACTGTGCCTATCGCCGAGGTCCCGCAGGCGGAGGTGTCCGAGTACGAGTACGAGCAGACAAAGGACCTGGTGCAGTTCGTCCACAACGCGGCCGGGGTATTCGCGGAAAAAGGCGAAGGGGCGTTCCCCGAATTCAGGCAAAAAGGCGGTAAATGGTTCAAAAGGGACAGGTACCTGTTCATTTATGACCTTAAGGGCACCTGTGTTTTCCATCCGGTGGACCCCGAGCTCGAGGGAAAGGACCTGATCCGCCTGAAAGACCTGGACGGAAAGCCGGTCATACGTTATGTAATAGAGACCGTGACCGAAGAACCCGATCCGTACGGGTGGGTGCATTACCTCTGGGCGGAGCCCGGGGAGATATTCCCTCGATGGAAAAGCTCATATGTGCTCAGGGTGAAAAGCCCCGAAGGCGCGGAATACGTTATCGGGAGCGGCATATACAACATGAGGCCGGAAAGGAAGTTCATAGTGGATAAGGTCGACGAGGCCGCCGAGCTTATCAGGACAAAGGGCGCGCGCGCTTTCGAGCAGCTGCAGAAAAGGTCCAGCCGCTTTGTCTGGGGCGATACGTATATTTTCGTGCTTTCAATGGACGGTAAGGCCGTGGTGGACCCCGCGTTCCCTTCAATGGAGGCCGCCGCCGTAGTCAGGGAGGGCAGGGACCTTACCGGCTTCAGGGACGCGATGGGCAAGAACGTGGTCATCGAGATGATAGATAAGCTCAGGAACAGCGACTCGGCGTGGGTGATGTACATGTGGCCGAGGCTGGGGGAAAGCACTCCTTCCAGGAAAGTGGCATATATAAAAAAAGTGAGTGCCGGCGGGAAAAGCTACATCGTCGGTTCGGACATCTTTCTGGCTAACCCCATCTGGATGAAATTGTAGAGGCGCGGCGCATGGTGAAAAAACCCGCAAATATCGTATACGGCGTCGACGACAGGCCCCCGGTCCTGGTCACGATCATAATGGGCCTGCAGCATATATTCGTCATGTCCAGCACTCTTGTGCTACCGGTGGTGATCATCCAGGAGATAGGGGGTACGTTCCTGGAGGCCAAGAGCCTCGTGTCATTTTCCATGATCGCGGCGGGGATAGGGACCATAGTCCAGGGGATCAGGAAGGGCCCCCTGGGGTCCGGGTATCTTGTCCCGAACCTCTGCGGCCCCTCGTATCTTGCCATATCGATGCGCTCGGCCTGGCTGGGAGGTCTGCCGCTCATGCACGGCATGACCATAATCGGGGGTTTTTTCGAGGCGCTTTTTTCGCGGGTCGTCCACAGGCTCAAAAAGCTTTTCCCCACCGAGATAACCGGCCTTGTGGTGCTTATGGTCGCGGTCACCCTGATACCTCTGGGGGCGTCCAAGTTCGTGGGCATAGAGCTTCCGGGGGACGACATAAAGCCGAACCACCTGGCCGTCGCGGCGCTCACTATATTATGCATGATAGGTTTTAACATATGGGGAAAAGGCAAGGCCAAGCTGTATTGCGTGCTTATCGGCATGGTAGTGGGCTACGCGCTCTCATGGGCGACGGGCATATTCAGCGCGGATGATTTCGACCGCGTCCTGCAGTCCGCCGTGTTCGCGCTCCCCGGCAAGGGCGTGAAGCGTTTCGCCTGGGATTTCGACCTTTCACTGGTCATCCCGATAATGATAGTCTCTTTGTGCAACAGCCTCAAGTCGATAGGGAACATCATAACGGCGCAGAAGATAAACGACGCGGAATGGAAAGAACCCGACATGAAGAACATAGGCAACGGCCTTTTGGCGGACTCGGTCAGCGTTATGTCCTCCGGGATGCTGGGAGGGGTCGCAACAGATACTTCCGCCAGCAACGTGGGCATGTCTTTCGCCACGGGCGCTACAAGCCGTTACATAGCTTTCACGGCCGGGGCCATGTTCGTGCTGCTCGGGTTCCTGCCGAAGATAGCGGCGGTCTTTTCTATAATGCCCACGCCGGTCATGGGGGCCATACTCATCTTTGTTACCAGCTTCATGATCCTGGCCGGTTTCCAGATAATTTTAAGCGGGGAGCACTCGACCAGGAAGATATTCATAATCGGCATATCTTTCATCTTCGGGTTAAGCGTCGATATGCTGCCCGGGCTTTACAAGTCGATCCCCTCGTGGCTGACGCCGATATTCGGTTCGTCTTTGACCCTGGCCACGGTCCTGGCGATAATACTGAACCAGATCTTCAGTATCGGGTCGGATAGAGAAAGAAAGGCGTGAGAAAATGCGGGAACATTACAGGGGCAAGGTCATAGCGCTGGTCGACGACGACCCGGACATGATAACCACGGCCTCCGATTACCTGAGCGAGGAGGGCCTGGAGGTCAAAGGGTTCCTGGACGCCGTGAGCTTCTTTACTTATCTCAAGGACGAGACGCCTGATCTTATAGTGCTGGATATCGTCCTTCCCGACCTTGACGGTTTCCAGATATGCCGGAAGCTGAGGGACGACGACAGGCTGGATCCCGTGCCTATCATAATACTTTCCGGTCAGACATCAGCGGCCGATAAGACGCACGGTCTGGACCTGGGAGCGGACGATTACGTGATAAAACCGTACTCCCTTCCCGAGCTTTTTTCCAGGATCAAGGCCGCTTTGAGGACCAGGGCCGCGATCCCCGTTGAAAAGGAAAAGATCGAGGTGGACGGGTCGGTCGTGATAGACACGATAAAGCACAAGGCGACCTCGGACGGGCAGAAACTCGACCTGACGCCCACGGAGTTCAAGATACTGAAGCTGCTAGCCTCGAACCCCGGGGACGTGTACACAAGGGAGGATATAGTCAGGTACATCTGGGGCGAGGAGAAGGACGTAGCGGACAGGACCATAGACGTCCATATAACGCACCTCAGGGAGAAACTGGGGCCGCGCGGCGGTATAATAAAGATGGTAAGGGGCGTCGGATACAAGCTGGAGAAGGAAGGGGGCTGAAGAGGCGGGGGTGATGTTCAATCTTATACTGTCTTACGCGATCAAGATAACGGTCAGCACATTGCTGATATATCTTTCCATCAGGATAGTGGAGCCGGGCAATTACAGGAACAAGCTTTCCAACGCCCTGGCGACGGCCATTATCCTCAGTTTCGCGGGGTCCATGCCCATATTCTTCTTTTTCGGCCTAGTGGCGTGGATCTATATACTGATCAATTACTACAGCATCGGCTTTTTCAAGTCCTTTCTCTGCGTGGTCGTTTACGCGGTGCTTTTCATACTGATGAATATCGGCCTTACAGCCATGCTCCTGACCGGCGGCGCTGTTTATTCAAGCGTCAACAGGCCGCGCGCCACTGAAAGCAGGGAGCAGAGCGATCCGATAAGCGGGATCATGAATACTGTAAGGAACAAACTCGGCCTGGAAGCTGAAAATACAAGAGAAAAGCCCGCCCGGGCGCCGGTCCGGGCCCTTGCGCCCTCCGAGAAGCCGGCCGCGGCCCCGGATACCTCCCCCGCGAGAAAGAAAGTAAAGATATACCTGAGCAACGGCGGCACGATATCCGGAAGCATAAAAATGTCCGGTGAGAAGGGGTATATCCTGGACATAGCCGACGGGGGCTCGGAAGTCCTTATCCGCAAGGAGGACGTGACCAGGATCCAGGAACTGTAGCGGCGCCGAAGGGGAGAATTTATGAGAGTTCTAAAGAAAGCTGTAGTGATCATGACCTTATCCTGTCTGGCGGGATGCTTCTCCCCGGGGGTCGTAAAGGCGAGACTGGACGGGGACGGGACATTTGATATAAGACAGGGACAGACGCTGGAGCTGGAGATGGAGTCCAACCCCACTACAGGGTATTCCTGGGATGTGGCCGCTTCGGAGAACAAGGGGGTTTTGCGTCAAAAAAGAGGATCCAAATATATCCCGGGATCCGATCTCATAGGGGCGGGCGGCGTCCAGATATTCTATTTTGAGGGCCTTAGAAGGGGCAGGGCGGAGCTTACATTCGAGTACCGCAGGCCCTGGGAGAAGGACAAGGAGCCGGCCGGCCGTCATGTCATCCTCGTGAACGTCCATTGATCCTTACTATGAAAAAGAACATAAGAGACCTTTCCCTGGAGGAGCTTGAAAAGGAGCTTGTCCGCATGGGCGAACCCCCGCACAGGGGGCGGCAGATATTCACCTGGCTTTACAGTAAGAACGCGCGCGGTTTCAGCGGGATGACCGACCTGCCGAAGGGGCTGGCCGCGAGGTTGGATGAAAGGTTCACGGCCGGGGCCCTGTCGCTGGTGAAGCGCCTGAGGGCGAATGACGGCACCGAAAAATCCCTTTACGAGCTGCCAGACGGCGGAAGGATCGAGTCCGTGCTCATAAGGTCCGGCCGAAGGGCCACGGTGTGCGTTTCGACCCAGGTGGGATGCAGGTTCGCCTGCCCATTCTGCGCCAGCGGGATGAAGGGGTTCACCAGGAACCTTACCGCGGGCGAGATCATAGAACAGGTCCTTTTGGCCGGCGACGCGGCCGGGAGCCGCGTTAACAACGTGGTCTTCATGGGCATGGGGGAGCCTCTCGACAACTACGATAATCTTGAGAGGGCCATAAGGACCATCAACGACGCGCGCGGCGTGAACATCGGGGCCAGAAAGATCACTGTCTCCACCTGCGGCATCGTTCCCGGGATACTCAGGCTCAAGGACCTGGGCCTGCAGGTGGAGCTTTCGGTGTCCCTGCACGCGGCGGATAACGCGCTGAGGAACGAGCTTGTGCCCGTAAACAGGAAATATCCCCTCGAGGACCTGGTAGAGGCACTCGAACAGTACCGCCAGGCCACCGGTCGGGTAGTCACTCTCGAATACACTCTGATGAAAGACAAGAATGATTCGCTTAAAGACGCGGACAAACTCGCGAAGATAGCGAAAAGCCTTAAAGCCAAGGTGAATCTGATACCCTGCAACGAGCTCGCTGAACTCGCTTTCGGCAGGACCGGAAAAAAACGCACCGGTCTTTTCAGGGGCCGCCTGCTGTCCAAAGGCGTTACGGCGACTGTCAGGATCACAAAGGGCAGGGACATACAGGCCGCTTGCGGCCAGCTGGCGGCTGGGCCGGAGGGCCATGAAGTATAAGCTCATAGTCTTCGACGTCGACGGGACGATAACAAGGCATGTATCCAGCTGGCGGTATATACACGAGAAGCTGGGCCTCTGGGACGTCCTGGCGAGGAAATACCAGGAAGAGTTCCTGGCGGGAAAGATAAGCTACCGCAGGTTCTGCGAGCTGGACGCGGCCCACTGGAAGGGCATCAGGAGCCGCAGGATGGAAGGGATCTTCAGCCGGGTCAGGTATTCAAAGAACGCGAAGCGCGCTATCAGAAAGCTCAAGGCCATGGGATTCAGGCTGGTGGCCATATCAACGGGCCTCCAGTTCATGACCGACAGGATAAAAAAAGAGCTGGATTTCGACCACGTCATAGGTAACCGGCTTAACGTCCGCAAGGGCATATTGACCGGAGGCGTCAGGATCAATATCAGCCACGGCGCCAAGGGCCGCACGGTAAGGTCTATCCTTAAACGTTTCGGCCTCCGGGCTCCGGAGATGATCGCCGTCGGTGACAGCGAGGGGGATATACCGATGGTGAAACTCGCCGGGTATTCCATAGCCTTCAACTCCTCCAGCGGGGAGTTGTCCCGCCTGGTGGATCACGACTGCGGAACGGATGATTTCATGGAGGTGTATGAGAAGATCAGGGAAGTCTCTCACTGAATACGCCAGGAAAAAGCTGGGGGAGATCCACGCGCTGTCCGCGCGTTATAACGGGAAGGGCGGGGCCCACGCGGATAAGCTTCTCGGCCTTATGAGAAAGCACGTGGAGGAGATAGAACAGCTCCACGCGGCGGGTGACCCCCATTACGCGGTGGAGACCGGGGATCTTCTTGTCCTTTGCCATGAGATTCTGCTGGAGGGCCGGGAAGACGCGGACCTCGTAATGGAAAAGTGTTACCGCAGGTATGAGGAAAAATTAAGGGAGCTTTTAAGTGAAGACCTCGAGGGAAAGCGGGAATAGAAGGAAGAAGAACATACCGCGCCTTCTCCGCGAAAAAGGAGAACGGCTCGGCGGAAGACTTTCCGCGGGAAAAAAGAAAAATAAGCGGATAAAGAAATGATGGCAAAAAAACACATCATGATAGCCGCGGCGGTCGTTCTTCTGGCGGCCCCGAGCGCCCGGCCGGATGAGGACGTTCATTCCACAAGGCGCCGCGATATGGTCGAGAGGCAGATAAAGGCCAGGGGAGTGGACGACGAGAGGGTCCTGGCCGCCATGGAGAAGGTCGAGCGGCACAGGTTCACGCCGGCATACCTCCGGGACGCCGCTTATCACGACAGCCCGCTGCCGATAGGGCGCGGTCAGACGATCTCCCAGCCTTACATAGTGGCTTTCATGACCGAGGCCGCCGGGATCGGGCCGGAAGACAGGGTGCTCGAGATAGGGACCGGGTGCGGATATCAGGCCGCGGTGCTGGCGGAACTTGCGAAAGAGGTATATACTATAGAAATAATAAAGGAACTTGCCGATACCGCCGGGAAGAGGCTTAAAAAGCTCGGGTACGGGAACGTCAAGGTCAGGTGGGGCGACGGTTACGAGGGCTGGCCGGAATTCGCTCCCTATGACGCCATCATAGTCACCGCCGCGCCCGCGGAGGCGCCGAAAGAGCTTATGAAACAGCTTAAGGCGGGCGGCCGGATGGTCGTGCCGGTCGGCTCGTTGTTCCAGGAGCTTTATCTTATCGAGAAGACCAACGGCGGCTACAGGAAAAAAGCGCTCCTGCCGGTCAGGTTCGTGCCGATGGTCAAGGGGGATGAGGATGGATCTTAGGATAGGCTGCTGCGGTTTCGCCGCGAGCAAGAAGGAGTATTACCGCAAGTTCGGAGCCGTCGAGGTCCAGAAGACGTTTTACGACCCGCCCAGGCCCGGGACGGCGAAAAAATGGCGGTCCGAAGCTCCGGAAGGCTTTGAATTCACGGTCAGGGCCTGGCAGCTCATCACGCATGAAAGCGGCAGCCCCTCCTACAGGCGGTTGAAAAGGAAATTGAGCGCCTCCAGGAAGAAGAAGTGCGGCTCATTCAGGCCTACCGACGAGGTGTTCAGCGCCTGGGAAGAGACCGAGAAGATAGCTTCCGCGCTCGGCTCGAAGGTGATATTGTTCCAGACCCCCGCGTCTTTTACCCCCACAAAAACGAATAAAGAGAACATGAGGGGTTTTTTCAGGGCTCTGAAAAGGAAAAAATACAGGCTTGCCTGGGAGCCCGGAGGGGGCTGGCCCGACAGGGACGTGAAGGAGCTCTGCGCCGGACTTGACCTGGCGCATTGCGTCGATCCGTTCCAGACCGAGGCGAGGAGCGCGGGCATGAGGTACTTCCGCCTTCAAGGCATGGGGGGGGACAATTACAGGTACAAGGGGCTGGACCTTAAAAAGCTCCGCGACCTTTGCGAGAACGAGTACGCCCTGTCAGGGGAAAAGCCGCTGTACGTCTTTTTCAATAACAAGGCCATGCTTTACGACGCCCAGAGGTTCGAGTGGATAGCCAGGTACACGGGCCGCATAGAAGAACAGGACATCTCTTTCCTCGAGAACCTTTGCCATGAGATAGAGGCCGAGGAGGAGGACGAGAAGGTCCAGCTTCTCAGCCGGGAGGCCGAGCGCATTGTATCGCTCATACTTCATACCGATTACGCGAAAGTGGACATAGAGATAGAAAAAGGGAAGCTGCACGAGCTTTGCAGGAAGATGTTCCCCGACAAGACGTATCTTTACGATATGATATACGGCCAGAGGTTCGACAGGCTCTGGGAGCAGTTCCGCGAAAGAACGGAATAAGGTATAACCGGGAAGGAAGGCGAAATGACGCAGGGGCCAGTTATAGATTTTAACGTGATACTGCTGTTCGGCATGATACTCATCTTCGGCTACATCGCCGGGAGGGTGGCCAATCTTTTTAAACTCCCGAAAGTCACCGGCTACATCGCCGCCGGGATCCTGCTTGAGCCGTCTTTCCTGAATGTGATCCCGCAGAAGTTCATAGACCATTCCACCGTTATAAGCAATTTCGCGCTTTGCGTGATCACCTACGCTATAGGCGGTTCCCTGTTCTTCAAGCGCATCCGCAAGCTCGGCAACACCATATGGGTCATGACCCTTTTCGAATCGATAATAACGTTCCTTTTTATCTCTGCCGGCCTTTATCTGGCCCTGCCGCTGCTTAACAGGCTTACGGGGATGAACCTTGAGCCGATGTATTTCCTTCCCCTGGCGGTGATAGCCGGTTCCCTCGGGTCCCCTACGGATCCCACGCCGACCCTCGCCGTTAAAGAGGAATACAAGGCGGAAGGCCCGGTCACCACGACCATACTGGGTATCGGGGCCTTTGACGACGCCATGGGTATCATAATATTCAGCCTCGGCATGACGGTTTGCACCACGCTTCTTGGAGGGGCGGGGCAGGGGATCGGCAGGACAATGGTGGGAGCCTTCGCGCAGGTGGGGTTCTCGGTCCTTGTCGGGGTGTTCTTCGCCCTTTTCCTGCTGTTGTTCGGGCGCAAGGTCAAAGATACGGGGGTGCTTGTCGTCGTGATCCTGGGCGCTCTTTTCGCGTGTTTCGGCGTGGCGGAGTCTTTAAAACTGGATGAACTGCTGGCCACTATGACGATGGGGTGCGTTGTGGTCAACCTCGCTAAGGACGAGGAGAGATATTTCATATCCGTCAGGGAATACCTTGAGGAGATGGTGTTCGTGGTGTTCTTTGTTATAGCGGGAGCGCACCTTGAGCTTGATGTCCTGAAAAGCTGCCTGTGGATAGTCCTTGTATTTGTGGTCTTGAGGGTGGCTGGTAAGATATTAGGCTCTTCCGCGGGGGCCATCCTTTCAGGGGCCCAGGCCAACGTCAAGAAATACACGGCCTTCGGGCTTATTCCCCAGGGGGGTATAGTGGTAGGGCTGGCGCTGCTTGTAAAGCAGGCGCCTTCTTTTACGCCCATTTCCGCCATACTACTTAATATCATCCTCGGGACAACGGTTCTTTTTGAGTTCCTCGGGCCGCTTTTCACGGAAGTGGCTTTAAAGAGGTCGAAAGAGGTCGGGAGCGAGGCGAAAGTATATCACCAGCACGTTAAAAAACAACATGCCCAGGCCTGGGGAGGGGGGAAATAAAAAAAACGGCCTTTTGAGACCGTTTTTTTTAAAATTAGCTTTTCTTTTACCTTTTTTATTTTTGTTTAAGGGGGAGAGAAAAGCTAGTAAAGACCCAAACTTTTTCTATTTTTTATCAGCCCTCATCCTCCAAAATAAAGTATAGCATGGAATATACTTAAGGCAACTTTTTGAACGCAAAACTTTTACAAAATATTTAGAAAGCATGTTAGAGTATTAAATAGGCTTTATTGGCCCTAAAAATCAATAAGATCTTCTATTTGATTAAGTTGCCATACATACACATGTTGTGTATAATATAACGGATGACTTATCTAATCATTTTAAATATCATATTGCTCTGCATACTTCTGTATTTTGTACGGAAAAGCGTAATGTACAAGAACAGCAAAAAGACCTTCCAGAGACTGGTCGAACACATAAACATCGGATATTACAGTTACAGGTGCAGGGACGGGGTCGTTCTCAAGGCCAACAAAGGATTCGTCAAGATCCTGGAACTTGACGTGGGGGTACGTGACGTGATAGGCCGTTCGTTGAGCGAACTGCTTATATATATCGAAGGCGAGGAAAGCATAAGGGAGCGGCTGCGCGAAAGAAAAGAACTCAGGAATTACGAATACCGCTTCAAGACACTGACCGGCAAGGATAAATGCGTCCTGCATAATTCATATATGGTCAGGGACCCCTATACGGGGCAGGAGATGGTGGAGGCTTTTATAGAGGACGTAACGGAAGAGCGGCTGTCGTATGAGAGGATGAAGGAATCGCAGGAGAGATACCGGAAACTTTTCAGTAATTCCGGGGACATGGTCATCATCTGCAGGCTGGATGACTTCGTTGTGGAAGAGATAAACCCCGTGACCGAGGTCACCACCGGCTTCTCAGAGGATGAGCTTGTGGGATCCTCTCTCGAGAAGCTGGTGCACCCCTCGCACAGGAAGAGCCTGAAGCAGGCGAAAGAGGACCTTTTGTTCAGGGGCACCGCCAAGCTGGAAATAGTTATAGTATGCAGGAACGGCGCGTATAAAGAGATGATCCTGACCCTTTCGACCGTGGAGCTGGGTGAAGACCGGATAGCGATGGCGGTCATAAAGGACGTTTCGGCGCTGGTGAAGGACAGGGAGGAGCAGAAGAAAAGGCAGAAAGAGCTCGAGGACTTCTGGAGATCTTCCGTCGAGAGGGAAAAAAGGATAAAGGACCTGAGGCAGGAGCTTGAAAGGGTCCGTAAACAGGCCAGGATAACGAAAGAAGAACATGATACCCGAGAGTCCGGCGAGATCCAATAAAGATCTGCTTCTGGAAGACTTCAGTTACCAGGTGAGGCTTGTGCTGGCGTCTTTCGAGATGCGCATTTTCACCATAATCCTCGCCCTTATCTGCGCCATCGGCATAAGGAGCGCCTTTGACATAATGATCCCGCCGGCCGTATGGCTCGTGTTTTCCATGTGGCTGGTGACCAGTATCCTGTATTTCATAGTCATAAGAAGCAGGCTGCTATGCCCCACGAAACGCTGCCTGGACAACCTGCACCTGAGCTATTATCTGCCCGGCGTTTTATTTTCCACCATGCTTGTCCATTACCTCGGGGGCGCCGAGTGGATAGCGTTCTTCGTGTACCTTTTTGACCTTATATACGCAAACGTCCTTATGAGCAGGCCGAGGGGGGCGCTGGTAACGGTCTACGTCATCGCCAGTTACTACGCGCTTATAGCCGCGGAATTCAAAGGGATCCTTCCCCACAGGATGGTCTTCCCCCCCCAGAGCGCCGCCTACGACAATCTCCAGTATGTCATCGTTTCGGACGTTATCATAGTAGGCGTGGTGTTCCTGCTGATAGCCTGCACTTCCAGCCTTTTCTCCAGGATGAAAGAGGAAAGAGAAAAATCTTTGAGGGAATCAAAGAACAGCCTTATGGCCAAGTCTGAGAGGCTCGAGGAGATGGCCCGAACCCTGCGTAAAAAAGTGGCGGAGAACATCTATCTTAAAAGAGCCACCCTGGGCTATATAGAGAAAAAGGAGTTCGAGCTCCAACAGACCAGGAAGGACCTCGAGGACCAGATAGAAAAGCTGCGCAAGACACAGAAAGCGATGTTCTTTATGATCGAGGACCTCAACGAGATGAGCTCCCAGCTCAAGGACGCGAGAGACCACCTCGAGGACAAGGTGCGGGAAAGGACCGACGAGCTTCTTAACATAAGCAGGAAGCTCCACAGGAGCGAGCGGCTCGCGTTCCTGGGTAAACTGGCCGGCAGCGTGACGCACGAGCTTCGCAATCCCCTTGCCGTTCTGAAGAACGCGGCGTATTTCCTGGATAAGAAGTTCAGCAAAGACCAGGATAAAAAGGTCCAGAAATACATGGATATCATGAAGAAAGAGATCACGATAATCGATTCCATAATAGACGATATAATGGGTTTCGCCAAGACCAGACCCCCGGAGATCGAGGAGATAGATCTGCGGGATGTGGTGGAGAACGCCGTCTCGACCATCAATGTGCCGGAGCTTGTGGAAGTTAAAACGGAATACGGGAAGCTCCCCAAAGTCCTTATCGACAGTAACCAGGTAATGCACGCGGTCATGAACATAGCCAACAACGCGATCATGGCGATGAACGGCAACGGCATACTTACTTTCCGGACCGTTCGTTCCGGGGAAGAGGTGTGCGTAGAGATACAGGACACCGGCCCCGGCATCCCGCCGGACCAGAGGGGCCTCATATTCGAGCCTCTCTACAGCTCAAAGCCCAAGGGCACCGGGCTGGGGCTTCCCATAGCGAAGATGATGGTGGAGAACCAGGAGGGCCGTATCCAGCTGGAGAGCGAGCTCGGAGAAGGCACGATCTTCAGGATATACCTCCCGCTGAACAGAAAAAAAAGAGGAGAATAATTGTCAGGCCAGGGCAGAAAGATCGTAATAGCCGAGGATAACCGCGAGCTGTGCGATATACTGGTGTCGATATTCCGGGGGGAAGGCTATGAAGTCGAATGTGTCCACGACGGTTTTTCCCTTATCTCTTATCTCAGGGAGACCCAGGACGTCGACGCCGTGATACTGGACCTGATAATGCCCGAAAAAGGCGGCATAAGCATATTCGATACCATAAGGTCCGTCTCGCCGGCGTCAAAGCTCATAATTTACACCGGTTACACGCAGTACAGGAATTCCATCTTCGCCAGGGAGGCGGACGCTTTCATAAACAAGACCGACGGCGCGGAGGCGCTTCTGAAGACTCTGGAAGAGCTGCTAGGTTGAGATCTTTTTATGGCGGAGAGGGGGAGATTCGAACTCCCGGTGCCCGAAGGCACAACGGTTTTCGAGACCGCCGCATTCAACCGCTCTGCCACCTCTCCGCGGACTGGTAAGGTAATTCTACCAGAATCCATGCCATTTCTCCACTTTTTTTGACTTCGCGGCGTCCCGGAGCGGCGGATAAAAGACGTGACAAAAGAATGATTACTTTGTAGAATATTATCGCTCAAACCGACAAGGAGTTATCCGATGGAAGAATTCATAACCGTTAAAAAGGTCGAAGGCGTTAACGTTATAAACTTCGTTTTCAACGAGATAAACCTGGAACAAAGGGAGAGCATCAAGAACGAGCTGGCCGGCCTGGTCCGGCAGGGGGAAACTGAATTCGTGCTAGATCTTTCCAGGGTCGGTTTCATATCGTCGCTTGTCATAGCCACCATAGTTTTTTTCGCCAAAGAGGCCAGGAACAGCGGCGGCGAGGTCAAATTAAGCGGCCTCACCAATGACGCGTACAGTATTTTCCAGCTCACGCAGCTGGATAAGATCTTTGAATTATACGAGACAGAGACAGACGCGGTCGAGAGTTTCAGGAACAGTTAATGGAAAAGCGGAGACTTTTCGCTCATTTTATGAGCTCGAAGTCCACTTTTCTTTTTTCTGGATAAAAACTTTATAGGTATAAAAGCGGAGAGGTGGCCGAGTGGTCGAAGGCGCGTGTTTGGAGAACACGTGATCAGCAATGGTCCCAGGGTTCGAATCCCTGCCTCTCCGCCATCAAAAAACAGCTTCACCGCGGCTTTTTGTGTCCCTGCCGCTCTGTCATAAAAAAACAGTTTCAACGCTGCTTGTTTTTGTGTGCCTGCATGAGTTTACCCGAAAATTCCCGGAAAAAACCGAGTCAAGCCCAAAAACTGGCTTTTTTGCGACTAACTATATATTGTGGTCAGACTTGACAACGACTCCAATATATGGTATTTTTTGACGTGCTGCTCGTCTTTTGAGGACAGCGGCATATAAGGTTTTAACTGGTCAAAAACATCAACAAGGAAAGGGAGCAAGATGTACTCAACGGACATTAAATTCGTCAGGAAAAGGGATGGTCGTCTGGAGCCTTTCGATCCGGGCAAGATCGAGTCGGCTATTTTTTCAGCGGCAAAGGCCGTGGGAGGAGAGGATATAGCCAAGGCACAGGAGATAACCCGCCAGACCGTATCTTTCCTGGAGGTCCTTTACAAGGGGGACAGGGTCCCCACGGTCGAGAACGTTCAGGACCTCGTTGAGAAGATCCTGATAGAGAACGGCCACGCGAAGACCGCCAAGGCCTACATACTTTACAGGGAACAGCACGCCAAGATACGCCAGACAAAAGCCCTTTTGAGCGACGCGGTCAACATGGTGGATAATTACATACAGCAGAAGGACTGGCGCGTCAAAGAGAACGCGAACATGGGTTATTCCCTGCAGGGGCTGAACAATTTTATATCCACGGCCGTGTCCAATAAATACTGGCTAGACAGGATATATCCTAAAGAGATAGCTGAGAGGCACCTCGAGGGAGATCTTCATATACACGATCTGGGGTCCATCAGCGCTTACTGCTGCGGCTGGGACCTCAAGGACCTCCTGACCCGCGGTTTCGGGGGGGCCTACGGCAAGGTGGAGTCAAAAGCTCCCAAGCATTTCCGCGTCGCGCTGGGGCAGATAGTGAATTTCTTTTACACCCTCCAGGGAGAGGCGGCCGGCGCGCAGGCTTTCTCGAATTTCGACACGCTCCTGGCCCCCTTCATATTTTACGACAAGCTCACATACCCCCAGGTCAGGCAGTATATGCAGGAATTCATCTTCAACATAAACGTGCCGACCAGGGTGGGTTTCCAGACCCCGTTCACCAACATAACGATGGACCTGACCATACCGAACAACCTGAAGGACGATGCCGTTGTCGTGGGGGGGGAGCTCAAGGACAAGACATACGGCGATTTCCAGCACGAGGCGGATCTTATAAACAAGGCTTTCTGCGACGTCATGATCGAGGGGGACGCCAAGGGCAGGATATTTTCCTTCCCGATACCTACCTATAACATAACCAAGGATTTCGACTGGGCCAACCCCGATCTTAAAGGGCTCTGGGAGATGACCTCCAAGTACGGCATACCTTATTTTTCCAATTTCGTCAACAGCGACATGAGCCCGGACGACGCCAGGAGCATGTGCTGCCGGCTTAGGCTGGATAACAGGGAGCTGCGCAAACGCGGGGGCGGGCTTTTCGGGTCCAATCCTCTCACGGGCTCGATCGGCGTGGTGACACTGAACATACCGCGCCTGGCTTACATGTCCGGCAACAGGGAAAACTTCTATAAGGGCCTTGACGAGCTCATGCGGATATCGAAGGAGGCCCTCGAGATCAAAAGAAAGATACTCGAACAGCTCACCGAACAGGGGCTTTATCCGTATTCGCGGCATTACCTTTCCGGGATCAAGAAAAAATACGGCACTTACTGGGCCAACCACTTCTCCACGATAGGGCTTATCGGCGTCAATGAGGGCTGCATGAACCTGCTCAAGGAGGACATAGGCACAAAGAGGGGAAGGGACTTCGCGCTTGAGGTGCTGAACTATATCCGCGAGAGGATGATGGAATTCCAGGAAGAGACGGGCCATTTCTACAACCTGGAAGCCACCCCCGCCGAGGGGACTTCCTACCGCCTCGCCAGGATGGACAAGGAGAAGTACCCGGGCATAGAGACGCAGGGGAAGGAGGAGCCGTATTACACGAACTCTTCCAACCTCCCCGTAAAATATACGGAGGATCTTTTCGCCGCGCTGGACCACCAGGACGAGATACAGTCGCTCTATACAGGCGGGACGGTCTTTCACATATTCCTGGGTGAAAGGGTGGAGGATATAGAGGTCTGCAAGAAACTGGTGCGCACCATATCCGGGAACTATCACATGCCGTATTTCACAATATCACCGTCTTTCACCATATGCTCAGTGCACGGATACATACCGGGTGAGCACTTCACGTGCCCTTATGAGGACGAGCACGGACAGGAGCAGGAAACATCCAAGGAGGTATCGATATGAACGAGAAGAAGTGCAACGTCGAGGTATTCGCGAGAGTCACCGGTTTTTTCAGGCCGGTCCAGTCCTGGAACAAGGGAAAAGCTTCAGAGTTCAGCGACAGGAAGAAGTTCAATATAGATGCCATGTCCTCCGGCGCGCCGGAAAAAAAGAACAGCGAAACAGCTAAAACCGTTTCCGGCTGATCCCGGCGAGGTCCCGCGAGATGCGTAATATCAGCTTCAAGACAAAGATCGCGCTGATCTTTCTTGTTTTTTACGCCTTTCTCTCTTTCTACCTTATATCGCTTTTTTATTTTAAAGCGGTGCTGGTCCAGAAGGAACAGCTCCGGCAGCGTCTCATGCAGACAGCCGAACTGGGCTCATCAATAGTATCGGCTGAGCTGGTCAAAGGCATAGTCCCGGTCAGGTCAAGCATGAGGACTAAGGCCTATGGAGAACTGGTGAGGCAGCTCCGGGTGGTCAAGGCCTCGCACTCCGACATAGACGACGTTTATGTCCTGGTGGATACAGACAAGCCCGGCATAATGAAGTTCGCGGGTAACGCGGACGAGGAGGAGCTTGTCGACTGCGGGGAAGAGTTCAACGTCACGCCGTACCCGGAACTGCTGAAAGCGGTGGACGGCCCGCGGGCCGACAGGGAGATAACCCAGGACAGGTGGGGTTACTGGCTGTCGGGGTACGCCCCCCTTAAGACCGGCGGAGGTTCCGTCGCGGGCATACTGGGCATAGATATATCCGCCGATACGATAGGCCGGATGAACGGGCTTATCATGAAGAACGCGGTTTACGTGTTCCTGGTGGGCATCCTTTTTTCTATCGCGGCGGGTCATCTAGCGGCCTGGTGGCTGACGAAGCCCATGAAGATCCTTTTGGCCGGCATGGAGCAGATCCAGGCGGGCAACCTGGACCACAAGATCTTCATCAATACCCGCGACGAGTTCGGTAAGCTGGGCGGGGCTTTCAACCAGATGTCTGAAAAGCTCAAGAAGTACATAAAAGACCTTACCGAGGCCACCAGGGAGAAAGAACGGCTTAACAGGGAGCTTGAGATCGCCTCGGAAATGCAAAAGGCCATGCTGCCGCATTATGACCTGGTGCTGGAGGACGTTGACCTGGCGGGTTTGAGCCTTCCCGCGCGCCAGGTAGGGGGTGATTATTTCGATTACATGAGCGGCGAGGGCAACAATATCGGTTTCGTGATAGCCGACGCCGCGGGCAAGGGCCTGCCGAGCTCCATATTCATGACCAACTCAAAAAGCATTTTCAAGGTCCTGACCACGGAGGAGATGTCCCCCGCCAAGGTCATACAGAGGACCAATGAGCTTGTGATCAGCAATATCGATTCATCAGCCGCCATGTTCGCCACGATGTTCTACGGTATCTATGACAGGGATAGCAGGGTCTTCCGCTATTCCAACGCCGGGCACAACCCGCCGCTTTACGTGGACAGGGAAAAGGAGAGAGTCACCCTCTTGAACACGCACGGCTGCCCGATAGGCGTTATGAGCGGACAGCCCTACGGCGAGGACGAGATAACCATGAAGCCTGGCGACGCCGTGGTGCTTTACACCGACGGCGTGGTGGAAGCCTTCAACGGCGAGCGCGACATGTTCGAGATGAAAAGGCTGATCGATATCTGCAGGGAGTCGATCGACCTTCCCGCGCAGGAGATAGTCGACAGGATAAAGAAAGGCGTTTTCGAGTTCGCCGGGGGGGCGGCACAGTCCGACGATCTTACGATCCTAGTTTTCAGGATAAGGTAGATGAGGCTATGACTTACGCGACCGAAGGAAGCGTAAGTCATAAAGCCGAATTAATGCCGGGAACGAGGCCAAGGCAGGCCGAGAGAGGGGCGAGATGAGGCTATGACTTACGCGACCGAAGGAAGCGTAAGTCATAAAGCCGAATTAATGCCGGGAACGAGGCCAAGGCAGGCCGAGAGAGGGGCGAGATGAGGCTATGACTTACGCGACCGAAGGAAGCGTAAGTCATAAAGCCGAATTAATGCCGGGAACGAGGCCAAGGCAGGCCGAGAGAGCGGCGAAAGGTGGCGTCCCCGGGCAGATTCGAACTGCCGCACCCGGCTCCGGAGGCCGGTACTCTATCCAGCTGAGCTACGGGGACGCGCTGAAAAACGTAACGATTAATCATTATACTTCTTTTACCCCCTCCTGTAAATTCCAATCCAGCGGCATCTTGTTTTCGGCTTGAAACAGGGGTTCCAGGACAACAACACCCTGAAAAGCCCGTCATTACTAAATTATATTGACAAGCCACTTTAAATTTAGTATTATCAATTTAACGGAAGTTTTGTTCTTCAAATATCAAAGGAGGTGTTGAATGAACAAGGCAGAATTTATCGAATCAGTTGTGAAATGGGGCAAGTACGGCACCAAGGCCGAAGCCGGAAGAGCTTACGACGCCGTAGTTGGCGCGCTGACCGGCCGCCTGAGCAAGGGCTCCCCGAAAGACAGGGTCATCCGTCTTCCTGAGCTGGGTACTTTCCAGATGAAGACCAGGAAAGCCAGAAAAGGCAGGAACCCGCAGACCGGCAGGTCCATCAAGATACCCGCGAAGAAAGTCGTGACTTTCAGGAACGGGCAGCAGCTTTCGAGCACCCTGTAATATACCTTTTAAAAGAGGATATTGGCGCAACCCCCGGCTGAAGAAGCCGGGGGTTGTGTTTTTTTTCATCAAATGTTAAAATTACGGATATTATGGCCTTAAAAGACCTTTTAAAAAAGATAGTTATTAGGTACAGGATACTGAGGAAGGGCACGCCAATAACCCTGAAGGACCTCGCGAAGCTGCTTGATGCGAGCTTTATCGGCAATGGCAATACCTTCATCAAGGGTATTGTTGACGCCGAATTCGCAAAAGAGGGCGACATTGCTTTCGCGATGGACGGGAAGGACCTGGACAGGGCGAAAACCAGCAAGGCTTCCTGTATAATCACGATGATGGATATTGAAAAATATCCTAAGCCTGTTCTTAAGGTGAAAGACATCAAATACGCCATGACGGTGATATACAACGCTTTGCAGGAGGTGCTTCCTCCTCAAAAAGGCGGCATACACCCCACGGCGGTCATATCAGGCAAAGCCAGGATCGGCAGGAACGTCAAAATAGGGCCGTATGCTATTGTGCAGAAGAATGCCGTTATCGGCGACAACAGTTCTGTCGGAGCGCATTCTTTCATCGGGGAAGACGTAAAGATCGGGTCATTTTGCGCGATATATCCGAATGTGACTTTGTACGATCAGACCGTTATCGGTAACAGATGCGCGGTGCACTCCGGCACCGTTATAGGCGCCGACGGATTCGGATATATCCCCAAGGACGGCAAGATATACAAGGTCCCGCAGGCAGGGCATGTGATACTGAAAAACAACGTTGAGATCGGATCCAATACATGTATCGACAGGGGTACTTTCACGAACACGGTCATAGAGGAGAATTCAAAGATCGACAACCTGGTCCAGATCGGCCACAATGTCAAGGTGGACAGGAACGTTTTTATCGCCGGCTTAACCGGTGTCTCGGGCAGCTGCGCTATCGGAGAGAATACCATGATAGGCGGGGGAGTGGGCATAGCGGACCATGTCGCCATCGGCAAGAACGTAAAGGTCGGCGGCAGGACCGGGGTCCATGGTGATGTTGAAGACGGTAAGACCATATTTCTGTATCCTTACAGGGAAGAGAAGGACGCGAAGCAGCTTTACGCTATTCAGTCATATCTCATCAAGTACGGTAAAAAGCTCAGGAAGTTCATGCGCGGGTTACCGGAGTAGTTCTAAAGGCGGGGGAGTCTTATGATAGTTCTTACAGGCGGTGCGGGTTTCATAGGAAGCGCTTTTCTGTGGAAACTGAACTCCGAGGGCATAAGCGATGTGATCGTGGTCGACCATCTTGACCAGACCGACAAGTGGAAGAATCTTCTCGGGAAAAGATTCCTCGACTATATCCAGAAAGACGAATTCCTGAGTCTTGTGGAAGACAATAAGGCGCCTGTCCCAACGCATGTAGTGCACATGGGCGCCTGCAGCTCGACCACCCTGACCGACGCCGGTTATTTCATCAAGAACAACTATGAGTATTCGAAAAAACTGGCGGAATGGGCTCTTTCCAAACGGGTACCGTTCCTTTACGCTTCCTCCGCCGCCACTTACGGTGACGGATCCTTCGGGTACAGCGACGCCGACGAGAACACCCGCAGGCTGAGGCCGCTCAACATGTACGGTTATTCCAAACAGCTTTTTGACCTTTGGGTGCTCGAGAGCGAACTCTCGGACAAGGTCACGGGCCTTAAGTTCTTCAACGTGTTCGGACCCAACGAATACCACAAGGGGGATATGAGGAGCGTCGTATGCAAAGCTTTCCAGAGGGCGCGTGATGAGGGGAAGATAAGCCTTTTCAAGTCATACCGCGATGACTTCCCGGACGGCGAGCAGAAAAGGGACTTTATCTATGTTAAAGACGCCGTCGAGGTCATGTACGACCTTTTCAAGGATCCCGGCATAACGGGCATCTTTAACCTGGGGACCGGCGAGGCTCGCAGCTGGAACGACCTGGCGCTTTCGCTTTTTAAGGCGCTCGGCAGGGCCCCGAATATAGAGTACATCGAAATGCCGGGTACTCTGCGCGAAAAATACCAGTATTTTACGCAAGCCGACATGACCAGGCTCCTTGAGGCCGGGCTGGAGCACGAGTTCCGCACGCTTGAGGAAGCGGTCAAGGATTACGCCTCCTACCTGGAAAAAGGCGATCACCTTTGATGCGGCGCCCCGCCCGGGGCCCGTTTTTTCTCGTATCAGGGATAATTTTTGAATTCTTTTGTCTGGGGATTGAAGACCGTTATAAGGTTCCTGCCGCTGTTCTTGGATTCGTAAAGGGCGTGGTCGGCCTCGCTTATGAGGTATTCGGGCTTGTAATCATCCCCGCCGTTGTATGAGGATATGCCCATGCTGACCGTGACGCTTGCCTTGTCGTGGTCGACGTCTATGGCGGTGTTCTGGACCCTTTCCTTTATCCTGTCCGCCACCTCCAGGGCCTCGTCGGCCAGGCTCTTGAGCCGCTTCGCGACGCTGGCCGCTTCCTCGGCGCCCGCTTCCATCAACAGTATGGCGAATTCCTCCCCACCGTACCTCGCCACTATATCGGAGGAGCGGACGTTGTCGGCTATTATGCGGGCCACGGTCTTAAGTGCCCTGTCGCCGGCCAGGTGGCCGTAGGTGTCGTTGAAATCCTTGAAATGGTCGATATCGCACATGACCAGCGAAAGCGGGCTCTTGTATCTTTTGGACCGGTGTATTTCCCTTTCAAGATGCTCCTTGAAGTATTTCTGGGTGTATAGCCCGGTAAGGCCGTCGTGCACTGCCTGGTATTCGGCGATGCGCTTTTCGTTCTCTATCTTGGCGCTGTATTCGCGGTATATCAGGACCGAAAGAAGAAGCAAAAGAAGTATGGCGAAAAAGATCCTGGTGATGTTGATCATGTGCTTGTACTCTTCCAGGCCCCTTTTGTACTCCTTGTTTATGTCGTAAACGAGCAGCGTTCCTATGTCCCGGTCACCGTATTTAATAGGGTAGACGTATTCGGCGCTCAGGATGTCTATCTCCTGGGCCCCTTCGCGCACGCTTTTCATGGACCCGTCGCGGTCGCGGTAGATGAAATTCACGTTCAAAAAAGGTATATCGTTGTATTTATCTATAAAACCTTTTACGTCATTGAGCGTGGGCGGGGCGGGGACCTCTTTTTTGAAGCTCTGGTATATCGAGGACGCGAGCCGCTCGGCCCTCTCCAGGTTGTAGTTGGTGGGCCTTTCTATGAAATACCTGTACATTATCTTGCTCTGGGTGTTGAGCAGGAAGTTGAAGAGGAACCAGCTGATGACAGAGAGGAAAAGCAGGTAGCCTATAAAACGCGTCTTGAATATCGATAACTTCATCTTGGACATATTATATCCGCCGCGGGCGCAAAATGCAAATTTACCCTTTAAATTGAAAATATCGGCGTGATATGTTATATTCTCATTAACATATACGCCTGAAAGGAGCGGTTAAAATGCAGAAATATACCTCGAGAGATATAATACAGATGGCGGTCCAGGCTAAGGCGCGCGGGGTCGAGCTGTATCTTACTCTGGCCCGTAACAGCGAGAACTACCACGTGGGGCGCCTTTTTACGGAATTCGCCAAGGACGAGCAGAAACACAAGATACAGCTGGAGAAATGGCTCGAGGAGCTGAAGGATGAAAAACGGGAAGAAGCTTACCCGGGCGAGAGTTCGCTTTACCTGAAAGCGCTGGTGGACGCAAATACTTTCAGCTGCGACGCGGCAAAGCAGAAGGCCCTGGAGAAGATAATAAGCGAGGAAGAGGCTCTTCAGGTAGGCATTGATTTCGAGAAGGATTTCATGCTTTTCATGCATGAGCTGAAGCAGCAGGTAGTGAAGGGGGAGGGGAAGACGATAGATTCGCTGATAGACGACGAGATACGCCACCTGAAAGAGATGTTCCACCTAAAGGAGAAGCTGAGAAAGTGACCCCTAGAGATCGACCTCGGCTTTGAGGGTCTTTCTCACGGAATTCACAAGGAACACGTTGTCGGCGTTTTTAAGGTCCTCCGGGCGGAGGGCCTTTTCTTTCAGCGGGAGTTCCCCGGACCGCAGGAGGTATTCGCGGTAAGTCCCGGCAAGAAGCCCGCAGGACAGCGGGGGAGTGAGGTATTCGCCGCTCTTTTCGATGATCACGTTGGTTATCGCGCCCTCGGTGACATCCCCGTCCTGGTTGGTGAAAATAACGTCGAAATATCCTTTTCCCCTGTATTTAGCCAGCTCGGTGTCATATAAAGTCCGGTTCGTGGTCTTGTGGCGGTATAAAGGATCGCTCTTATCGACGGCAATATCCGATAAGGCCGCTTTTACCGGGAAAGCGGGCGTGTCTTCCAGGATAGCGGAGGCCATATTGAAGTTTCCGTCCTTTTCAAGCAGCAGCCGGGACCGGTATCTTTTTGAAGGGTCAAAGGCGGAGGCCTGGTTCAGAAGGGCGGTTTCCACGGCCCCCCTGTCCAGGCCGAAAGAGAAGTGAGCGGCGCTTTTCTCCAGCCTCTCCATGTGGAAGCCAAGCAGGAAATATTCGCCGTTCTCCCACAGCATGGTCTCTATAATTGAAAAATCATACGGTCTGGCTGACATTGCCGTCGGCTCCGTTCAGCAGGTTACTGGTCGAACCTGGCGTATATATCGCCGTAAAGTAAATTATTCTCTTTCAGGTAAAGCAGCATTTCCCCCCGGGGTATGTAATCGTCAAAGACGAAGCTGTAGCTCTCGGGTAAGCTGAAGTTGAAGCGCGGGTTACCAAGCTCCAGAAGGCGGTCAATAGACTTTTCGGCTATACCGGGGGTTTCCGGGGATATTTCAAAACTGAGCATGGACGGGGGCTTTGAAAGGCCCAGCAGGACCTTATATTCGTAGCCTTCGACGTCGATCTTACAGTAGTTCGGCCTGCCGTATATATCGATAAGCTTATCAAGTGTCGTGATATCGACAGCTACCGGGTCGTTCCAGACGTAATCCTTGTACCTTCCGCTTTGCTTTACTTTATTTATCCAATCGTCCGACAGGGAAGAGAGGGCGTTAGCCTCGCAGACCAGCATTTGACCGGTGCCTACGTTCTCTCCAATGGCTTTTCGTATCAGGGTTACGTTGGGGTTGCCGCCGTATTTTTTTTCAAGGAAGCCCGCACACTCCGGCTGGGGCTCGACGACCACTACTTTTGCCCCCAGATGAAGGAAAATATCGGTTTTTCTGCCGATGTTCGCCCCGATGTCATAACATACATTCCCGGGTGAAATAAAACTGCCGTAAAAATCCAGGACCTTCGTCTGCCTCAGCTCATTCCGGTAAAGGATGTCCCTGGCGCGGTTAAAGAGATTAAAAAAATTCAGCAATCGTATTTTGGTTATTTCCTTCATGAGGTAAGTGAATGTTCGGGACCCGGGAACTGGCGTGCCAGGCAGGATTCGAACCTGCGACCAACGGCTTCGTAGGCCGCTACTCTATCCGCTGAGCTACTGGCACGCACTAAATATTTGAGTTTTTATTGTATCACAACTATAATAATAGTCAACGAGGCCGGGAATAGCCCGGGGGTATATTATTGGCAGCTAAATATCGTAATTAGATGAGGCATAACAGGATAAGCAGGGTATGGATCGCCGTGATCGTCCTGGGCGTTGTTTCGATCGCCCTCCAGAATTCCCACGTCTGGGGCTCAAAGGTGGATCTGGCCATCCACTTGCTTGACGCGGCCATACTGTTACTTTTTGTGTCAGGATTTTTAGTTAACCTGTTGAGGTATCCCAGGAAGACGGATTTCCTGAAGAGAAATCCGATCGAAGCTCTTCTGGTGATAGTGTTGCTGGGCACGTTCTTCTGGTTAAAGTATTATCATATAGCCGTCCAGCCTAACAGGCTTCACTACCTTCCCGTTAAGATAATTGTAGCGGTCTGCGCGATCAACATATTAAGGTCCGTATCCCGGATGGAAAGGATGAACTCTTTCCTTAAGAACCTCTCCCTGCACCCCGCGCAGACGATAATGCTTAGCTTTCTGGGCGTCATAATGACCGGTACGGTCTTTTTGATGCTTCCCGTGTCGGTCATGGGAGAGGCGACGATGGGATTTATTAACTCATTTTTCACGGCGACTTCCGCGGTCTGCGTTACCGGGCTCATAGTCGTTGACACGGCCACAAGGTTCTCTCCCCTGGGAAAGCTGATAATAATGTTCCTTATCCAGGCGGGCGGGCTGGGGATAATGCTTTTCGCGTTCTTCACGGCTTTTCTGGCGGGGAAAAAACTCTCGCTTGAGCAGAAGCTCATGGCCTCGTACATACTCGATAAAGAGGACACGAGGAACCTGTCCAAAGGCGTCAAGTTCATAGTCGCCTCGACCTTCTGCATAGAGCTGGCGGGCGCGGTCCTTCTGTTCGCTGCTTTTATAAGGCCTGTAGGCGGCGTGCTGAGGACGGCGTTCTATTCTGTATTCCACGCGGTTTCAGCTTTCTGTAACGCGGGGTTCGCTCTTTTCTCTGACAACCTGGTTCAGTTCAAGGATTTCGCTTTCCTTAATTTAGTGATAGCGGGCCTTATAATATCCGGGGGTATTAGTTTCGCGGTCCTTCTTAACGGCGGGGGGAATATCGTCCAGAGATTCCGGAAAAAGTTCATCGACAGGAACCAGCGGGTGGTCAAGCTGAACCTGAACACAAAGGTGGTGCTTCTTGGAACGCTCATACTGCTGGCGGCCGGCACGCTTCTTATCTACAAGTTCCAGCACAAGGCCCTGCTGCATGAAGCCACTGCCGCTCAGTATCTCCAGGCGTTCTTTCAGTCGGTGACCTTGCGCACGGCGGGCTTCAACACCATGGACATCTCCAAACTTAACCTGTCGACCTACGCCCTTATGATGCTTTTAATGTTCATAGGTGGGGCCTCGGGCTCCACCGCGGGCGGCATCAAGATAAACACGGCTGGCGTGATATGGGGATATGTCAGGTCAGTGTTCGCCGGGCGGGAGCAGGTCCTGCTTTTCAAGAACTCCGTCTCCAGGGACCAGGTGAACCAGGCGTTCCTGGTGGTCTTCCTGGCTCTTATAACGGTCTTTTCGGGGGCTTTGGTGCTTTCCGTCACCGAAAGCTTCAAATTCGTCAGGATCCTGTTCGAGGTATTCTCGGCTTTCGGGACCGTGGGCCTGTCGACGGGCATAACATCGAACCTTACGGGTCCGGGGAAACTGGTGGTCACATTGCTTATGTTCATAGGCAGGCTCGGGCCGCTTACGATAGTCGCCGCGCTCTCGCAGAGATTCGCCAGGGATCTTGTTAAATACCCCGAGGGAAAGATAAGCATTGGATAAAAAAAGTTGTTCTATAAAGTAGAAGGAGAAAGACATGGTCAAAGAGAAGATATTCGCGGTGCTCGGGCTCGGGAGGTTCGGCAGCGAAGTCTGCAGGGTCCTTTCCGCCAAGGGCATGAAGGTCATAGCCGTCGATAACAAACCGAAGAACGTTGAAAAACTCAAGGATACGGTCACGCAGGCCGTTCTTGTGGAGACAAACGACGAGGAATCCTTCAGGAACGCCGGGATGCAGGACGTCGACGTGGGGGTGGTTGCCATAGGCGACAATATAGAGGGAAGCGTCCTGACGACGCTGCTTTTAAAGAAGATAGGCGTGCCGTACATAATAGCAAGGGCCACTAGCAACGTGCATTCCCAGGTGTTGATGGAAGTGGGCGCGACGGAGGTCATCAACCTTCAGATAGAGGAGGGGAAGAGGCTGGCCAACCGCCTGATAGCGCCTGATGTCATGGATATCATACCCATATCGTCCAGCCAGTCCCTCGCTGAACTGAGGATACCCGAGACCTTCATCGATAAAACGCTCAAGCAGCTTGATATAAGGAGAAAATACAGGATAAACATAGTCTCCATAAAACGGGCGACGACGTCCATAGACGAACTGGGTAACCCCGTGAGGAAGGAGACCGTGATCTCCCCGGACCCGGACGACGTCCTGAAACTGAACGACGTGCTGGTGCTGGTCGGCGATCAGAGGGATATCGAGAAGATGAAGGGGTTGATCTAGATATGTATTTGGTAAAGAAAAGGTATATGTTCATACTCACCGCTATGGTCGTGCTGCTGGTCGTCTTCGGAGAGATCAGGTTCTTCCACGCCATAAAAAGCGCCAACCTTACCGCCGACTTGGAGATAAAATACGATGTCGAGAATTTCATTTTCGTGGCGATACTCCTGGGGCTGGTGGTCTTTCTTTTTCTGGTGAACCTTATAAGGGCCAGCATGAACGTTATCAGGAAGCTGGACAAGATGATAGAGATATCCGAGTACGGCAAGCTGGACGTTACCTCGCACCTGAAGGAGATGGGCAGCCTCGGCGCGAGGCTGAACTATCTTCTTTATTACCTGAACCACCTCAACGAGATGAAGTCGCTCAAGATAAGCTCCGATTCAGGTATAAAGGATTTTCTCATGAAAAGGGTAGGCGAGTCCCTTCTGGTATCGGACTCCGTCGGGCAGGTGAAGGATTGCAGCCCGCCTCTTGTGGAAAAGCTCAAGGTCAGCAGGGCCGATATAGTGGGAAGGGACCTGGACGAGATATTCAGGGGAGTGGATCCCGGGGCGCTTTTCGCCGAGTTAAGGGAAAAGCGAAGGCCTCTGGTAAGGGACGATCAGACCGTTGTTGTCGGCGGCATGGAGAGCGCTTGCAGGGTGGCGTTCCATCCAGTTATCAACGCGGCGAACGAGGTCTCCCACGCCATCTGTGTTATTGAGGGTTAGGAGCGTCATTCCCGTGCAAGCAGTGTCATCCCCTGGAACAAAATGTCATCCCCGGGAACAAAATGTCATCCCCGCGAAAGCGGGGATCCATTAAAAGATGAACATACACGAAATATACATGAAAGCGGCCCTCTCCGAGGCCCGGAAAGCCTTCGACGAGGACGAGGTCCCGGTCGGGGCGGTCATCTCTTGCAACGGCGAGGTCATCGCCAGGGCGCATAACCAGATAAAGACCCTGAAGGACCCCACCGCCCACGCTGAGATGATAGCCATCACCCAGGCCGCCGCTCACCTTGGGAATGAGAGATTGAACGGGTGTGTGCTTTATGTTACAATTGAGCCGTGTTCCATGTGTGTGGGGGCGGCTGTCTTGGCGAGGCTGAAAGGCGTTGTTTACGGGGCGGTTGATCCCAAGACCGGGGCCTGCGGGTCCGCCGTGGACCTTGTAAAACCCGGACTTTTTAACCACGCGCTCGAGGTTACCGGAGGCATCCTTGAGCCGGAATGCCGCGTAATAATGCAGGAATTCTTTCTCGCTAAACGGTAAAAAAGTCCGCTGTCAGGGCTTAAATAGTTCTTTCGGTGGACCCCATCGGCATTGCGGATGCGCGGAAGCGTAGCGAGTGGATCACAAAGAAACATTTAAAGGCTTTGAATTTCTATAAAGGAAAAGGTCTCCGGGGCAAAAGAGCGGGCGCGAGATAGATAAATACGATATCAGGGAGCTGTCCAGGATAAAGAGCGCCTTTTGCGGCATATGCGGATCCCGGCTAAGAAGAAGCTTGAATGGTTCCGGGAGATGAACGAGTTCGTGGAAAAGTATTCCATACTTCCGGCGAAAGAGCGCAAAAGAGCACGCCAGAGACCGAAATAACGGTCGTTACATATTTTGTAGTGCGGAGAGGTGGCTGAGCTGGCTGAAGGCGACGGTTTGCTAAACCGTTGTTGGGGTTATACCCAACCGAGGGTTCGAATCCCTCCCTCTCCGCCATTTTATGTAAATTGCTATGGATGCAGTATTTCAGTATAATATTTGATTACATTTGACTTCATGATATAATCATTTGATAATCATCAAAAATAGGCAATGGGGTTTGCCGTGAACCGCCTCAATATAGGCTGATAACTCCTACTTAAAACAAAAAAGGAGTGCAGTTTATGTTGAGGTTTTTTTATATAGGTGCAGGGGGCGCGGCAGGTTCTTTATTGCGCTATTGGATATCGGAAGAAGTTCATCGCTTTCTAGGAAGTGGTTTTCCCTGGGGGACATTGTGCATCAATCTGTCCGGGTCCTTGATAATCGGGTTTTTATGGGCTCTGTTTGAGTTCTTTACAGTTTCACATGATATCAAGTTGATGCTTTTTATAGGCTTTCTCGGTTCCTTTACCACGTTCGCGACCTTTTCTTTGGAGAACCTGAATCTTTACCACGACGGTGAATACGCCTTTCTGGCGGTTAATGTTTTCGCAAGTATTTTATTCGGACTGGCGCTTGTTTATGCCGGACATTTTACCGGCCGGTATCTTCTGGGCTTTATAAGATAGGCATATATATGATTGATATAACAAAATACTTAGATGAAGACTTGATCATAGATGATCTTGGTAAGTGCACTCGAGATGAGGCAATAAAAGTTCTTATTGCTAAGATCTTTCAAAACAAAAAGTCCTCAAAAGTTTCGCTTAATGAAAAGGATGTTTTCGAAGCTGTGCTGAAAAGGGAAAAGCAGCAGACAACCGGTATTGGAAACGCTCTTGCATTCCCTCATGCGAGAATGGAGGGGTGGAAGGATTTCTCGATTGCAATGGGTATTAGCAGGGAGGGAATAGAGTTTGATAGTCTCGATAAAATTCCGGTCAATTACGTTTTTCTTTTAATATCTTCACACGAGGAGCCTTATATAATACTCCAGACCATGTCCACTCTTATTCGATTTTTAGTTGAAGATGGATATAGCAGGAAAATATTAGATGAAGGATTTTCATCAGAAGAGATACTGAAAGCCTTTAGACAATGTGGGATAAAAGAAGAAAAGCAGATTCTGGCAGGAGATCTGATACGACCCGTGATAGATTATGTGGATCTTGATACTTCCGTAGAAGAAGCGGCAAGGAAAATGCATCTCGACCATTTCGACATATTGCCCGTGATGGACGGTAAGAGTAAGTATTGCGGAGAGGTGTCATGTCTTGATATATTCAGATACGGAATGCCTGACTTTTTTAATAATCTAAACACGATATCCTTTGTCAGGCATATAGATCCCTTCGAGAAATATTTCAGGATAAAGGGAAGTCTTAAAGTGAAAGATATTTACAAAGCAGGGACTTCGACTATACCTAAAGATGCGACACTTTTAGAAATAATTTTCGAGATGACTACTAAAAATAAATCAAAACTGTTTGTTATTGAAGAGGATAAAACTTTATTAGGAGTAATAGATAGATTTTGCGTGATAGATAAAATACTATTTTTCTAAATCATCATGAAAGCACTTTTTTCTATAATTATTTTTGTCATAGCGTATGCTTTTATAGCCTCTGAAAAGGTTAATAAGACCGTAGTCGCCATACTCGGGGCAACTTTAGTGCTTATACTAAGGCTTGTTACTTTTGATCAGGCCATAGCTGAAATAGATTTCAATGTCATATTTCTTCTTGTCGGGATGATGACAAGCGTTTACATATTATCAAGAACAGGTTTTTTTGAGTGGATAGCAGTAAGTATGGCAAAACTGGCCAAGGGCGAGCCTAAAACAATCATGATATTTCTTTTGGGAGTAACGGCGATTCTTTCCGCATTTTTAGATAATGTTACTACTATAATAATGATTGTTCCAGTTACGATTCTTATCATGCAACTTCTTGAAATATCGCCGATACCGTTTGTAATAATGGAGGTAATAGCTTCAAATATAGGGGGTACCTCTACCTTGATAGGAGATCCACCCAATATTTTAATTGGATCTCAGGCTAATCTGTCTTTTAACGATTTTCTTATACATTTGGGGCCAATCATTTTCGTTGTATTTGTAATATTTATTATTACTGCGTTTTGGTGGTTTAAAAACCAGTTTAAAGTAACGGATCAAGTCAAAACAAAGCTTATTAATGCTATTCCTCATCTTGCTATAGTCGATAGGGCAAGGATGATCAAAGCCCTTTGGGTGCTTGGTTTGATGTTTATTGGCTTTATAGCACACGATTTTTTAGGGGTTAAACCCGGTATTATTGCTCTTGGTGGGGGCATGCTAATGCTGCTTGTATGCAAATGTGAAAGCGAAGAAACACTTATGGAAGTAGAATGGAGTGTGATCTTCTTTTTCATTGGGATGTTTATGATAATAGCGGCACTGGATGTAAATGGAGTCATATCCTGGATAGGGGAAGGAGTTCTTCATGTTGCCGGGAAGAATCTTTTTTTGGTGTGTATTATAATACTCTGGAGTTCTGCAATATTTTCTTCTGTATTAGATAATATTCCATTTGTAATAGTAATGATACCTATTGTAAGACATTTTATTGAGTATTTTTCCGCTGCATCAGGCGTATCGGACCCGGTAGTAATTAGTTCAAGTATTGCACAACCCTTATGGTGGGCTCTTGCTCTCGGGGCTTGTCTTGGGGGCAATGGAACCATAGTAGGTGCTTCAGCTAATATAGTTATGACTCGCATTAGCGAAAGAAACGGATATCCAATTTCGTTCATGAGATTTTTCAAATATGGGTCGGTATTTATGCTGCAATCGATGATACTTTGCACCATATATTTATGGCTTAGGTATTTTTATCATTGATCAGCCTGGCATAAAATTGTACAAAAGTTGTACGGAAAGGGCAGGATTCGGTTGCAACCCAAGTATTTTTAATGACTTATGCAGTAATGCCTCCTGTTCCCTCCCTCTCCGCCATTTTTGATAAAAAGGCCACGTTTATGGGGCTTTTTTATCAATATGACGCGTTGGAAGATGAGGTGCCGATGGGGGAGGGTAAACTTTGTTAAAGGCACCGGATCCTGAACGAATGCCGAAGGCATGAGGAAATGCCGGTAAGGGCGTGATGATCCGACGAAAAGGAGGATCATAGCCCTGGACGGCCTCCCTCTCCGCCATATTATTTACAAATACCCCCTATAAAACAAGCCTTCCAGAGTCTTGAAATTCCTCAAAAACAGCCGAAAATCATCTAAAAAGTAGTTCTATTTGCTCCTGTTTGCTTCTAATCGGAAAGATTAGCTTCTTAGATTGTACAGAAACTGACCAGTAAAATCTCGGGAAGAGCTTATTTTACAACAGCATACGGAGATAGGGATACGAGGGGTTAACTCTCCGCCATCCCTCATTTGGGTTTTTGAGATATGGTGGTATAATAACAACGGAATAATCTAAGGATGAAATCAAATATAAAATATAAGGAGAGTAAAATGAACTGGAAAATAATCTTGATCCTTGTCCTGGCCGCGCTTGTTATGATCTTTATATTTCAAAATCATGAAACCACAAAAGTTAAATTTTTACTATGGTCTTTCGAAAGTAGCAAAGCTATAGTACTGTTTTTAACCTTGCTGGTTGGTATATTCATGGGAGGAATCATTTCTTTTGTCATGCGTAAGGAATATACAAAAACATCTGAGTGATGATATGTTGTTATGCTGATGAGTATAAATTGGAGGTGAGAAATGCTTAAAAAGTTTTTTAACGAAATGCAAGAACTTCAAAGTAAAGGGGAAACGATACGGGTAAGATCTATCGATGGAAGATCCTACGACGGGAAAATAAGCAAAGCCGGTGAAGATTACATAGGGGTCTCACATGAAAAAGGGGGCACTTTGATCTATTTTAACAATATTATTTCAGTATCAATTATAGCTAGAGAAATAGAATATGGAAGTAGAAATCTGGGTGATAATAAAGGGAAAAAGAAAAAGTGATAAAGACACTTGACCTCTCAAAAAAAAGATACAGATTGAGAATAGTAGATCCAGCCTATCCTGCGTTCAATGTCTATTCATTTAACGCAAGAAGAACAACGCCTTTAGGACCTGTGTGCGTGGCAACCGCAGTTAATAAGATGGAGGGATGGGATGTAGAGGTTGTCGATGAAAATAATCTCAGGAAGGATGGTCCCAAGTCTGGATCAAGGGGCGCGGATCATGAATTTTTGCAAAAATCAAGACCCGCGGATGTTGTGGGTCTTTACGGGGGGCTCACGAGCACGATTCCCAGACTTTATGAAATAGCAAAATTTTATAAGGATAAAGACGTAATAACTATTGCCGGGGGATGCCATTTTGTTGACGAGACTATTGAAGAAGCCCTTTCATCGGGTGTTGACTACATAGTTATTGGGGAAGGAGAAGAGACTATAAAAGAACTCCTGCAGACCCTGCTGGAAAAAGGTGACCTGGAAAAAGTAAAAGGGATAGCGTACAGGAAGAACGGTGAAACAATACGTACTCCGGAAAGAGAACCTATAACAGATTTTGATAAATTACCTATGCCTGATTTCTCTTTGGTGAGGTATGCAAAGATAATAGCATATCCCGTTGAGAGAATAAGAGGATGCGGCATGGATTGTGAGTTCTGCACGGTAAAAGGAAAACCTCGTTGCGCTTCCGTAGAGCGCTTAATGGAACAAATAACAAATATTGTTGAAACAACAAAGGCCAGGAAATTTTTTGTTGTTGATGATCTTTTCGGACAACAAAGGTCTGAAACCATCAGGTTTTGCAATATGCTGAAAGACTATCAGAAAACAAGGGGAGTAAGGCTGGATGTCGGGGTGCAGATAAGATTAGATATGGCAAAGGATGCTGAGCTTCTTTCTGCGATGCGCCAAGCAGGCATCAGTTTTATTGCCATTGGTTATGAGTCTCCGATAGAAGAGGAACTGAAAGCGATGAAAAAACAGCTCAAGCCCCAAGATATGCTGCAGCTTACGAAGATATTCCGCAAAGCAGGATTCCTGGTTCATGGGATGTTTATTTTTGGATATCCGATGAAAGAAGATATTGATTTTAAGATGTCAGAAAAGGAGAGAGTAAAACGTTTCAAAAAATTCATTCATAAGGCCCGGCTCGATACTATTCAAGTTATGCTGCCTATACCGCTTCCCGGGACCCAGTTAAGAGAAAGGCTTAAAAAGGAGAACAGGATCTATCCCCGTAATGATGTGGGGTGGGAATATTATGACGGTAACTTTCCTGTTTTTCATCCGGACGAACCTATGACATCAAAAGAGATGCAGAAAGCATCAATGGAAATAATGAGCAGGGTCTTCCGTTTTAAAAACATGTTCATGGTAGGCATAAACGTTCTGATATTCCCCTGGATAATTATTTCTCCCCATAATATAAAACATGGATGGAGAAGATGGTATCGTTTTTGGAGACAATCTATAGTTCGATTCGGAGGATGGATACTGATGAAAAAATGGACAAAAGCGTTCCGTAAAGGCAAATTTTTAGACAAGATAGAATTAGCAGAAAAACATTTAGAAAAACACTAAATTTTGAAGAGAAACTATTATAAGGATTGTACGAAAGTTGTACGGAAAGGGTGGAATTAGGGTGTAAGGCTAACATTTATAGCGATTTAAATAGCCATGCCTCCTTGTCCCTCCCTCTCCGCCATTTTTATTTTAGGAGAGTACAGTATGAATAACGAACAATTTCAAGAACAGCAGCCGATAGATAAGGGCCGCTTCATTCTGGGTGTTACTATCTTCATTTTTGGCCAGGTCACGACGCTATTGATACCATTTGTTACCGCATCAGGTCTTTCGTCCGAGATGAAAGCGGTGCTTTCCGGCATCTTTTTCTTTGTCACGCCACAGATAGGGATAATATGGGCAGTGGCGGTACTTGGGAAACAGGGATATGAACAGCTTAAGGTTATGTTTTTTAGATGGATAAAGAGATATGGGCCGCCCGAAGTAGTTGGCCCTGTTAGGTATACTATAGGCATTATTATGTTCGCATTCCCGCTTTTGTTAGGATGGATGGGACCGTATATCGGACACATGATACCGTATATTGGCGAGTACCGTATGGGATTTGCCATGGCGGGGGACATCATGTTTATTTTAAGCTTTTTGGTTCTGGGCGGACAGTTTTGGGATAAGATTCGAGCACTTTTTATACGCAAATCCAAAGTGCAGTTCTGACACGTAGACGACAGGGGTTAGTGCCCAAATGGTGCCCATCTTACTCCAAAACACCCTCTAATAGATGTCAACAAATGTAAACAACCGCGCTCTGTAATTTTTTGCAAATAAAGCACTTATGTGCTAAAATACCCATAAATAAAGGAGATGGGATAATAAGCACGACCGCCGCCATTGTTTACTAAACAGCAATTATCGCTTATCGATTTTTCATGCTTTTCAATTTAAGAGGTGTTTATGGGCCTGAAGCCGTAACTTCAAGCCGGCAAACCCGCATTTGCCGGTTAAAGCGAGGATATCTCCCGGATGCAAACGTTAAGATATCTAAATATTTATATTGACACAACATATGAAAAGCGGTAAAATACACACCGATAGCAGCAAAAAGGGATAGGAAGTTTTGAACCACGAGGGAAGAATTTTCGACCTTGTGGTTTTTTTATTCCAGATTTGCTGCAAGAATAAAGTTTCCAAAGGAGGAAAGAAAATGACAACAGGAACAGTAAAGTGGTTTAATGATTCAAAAGGTTACGGATTCATTACACCAGACGATGGGAGCAAAGATTGTTTTGCTCATCACAATGCTATTCAGGGCGAGGGCTTTAAGTCTTTAAGTGAAGGACAAAAAGTTCAGTTTGACATCGAAGAAGGTGCAAAAGGCCCTCAGGCTTCAAATATAGTTAAACTATAAGTTGAAATTTGTGAAAGAACGCCCCGGCAAGTAATTGTCGGGGCGTTCTTATTTAAATTAGTCAACACCGTTTATCACTTCAAACCCACAGTTGTCCTAAAAACGATCTTACACCCTTACCCAAAAGGGGCATATATATCTAAGATCTCATCATCTATCCCGAGGATACGTCCTTTATAACTGCTCCAGGGATAATCTTCGGGATTTTGGCATATTTTTGATCTTATGGGGTTCATTTCTATGTAATTGGCGCAATTTAAGAGGTATTGGTCTTTTTGGATCGCATAGTTTTTATATCGCCCCTGCCAGAGATGCCCGCATTTTTCATATTTGTAATTGAAATATTTAGCATAGGACATTGATATGCCATGCATGATCTTTTGAAGGGAATATTTTTCGGAAGGGTCCAAAAGCAGATGAACATGATTGGTCATTAGGCAGTAGGCATATAGTCTTGCTTTATGCCTTTTTTTGTATTTTTTGACCAGCATAAGAAATTTGGATCTATCCCGGTCCTGCTTAAAAGTGTTCTGCCGCTGATTGCCTCTAAGTAAAATATGATAGGCCGCGTGTTCTATAAGGATCCTGGGTTTTATGGTCATTTTTTGTTCCTCCTGTGCATATAGACACCTTTTTGAGGACAATTGTTACAAAAAAATTGAACAATAGGACAGGTGTGTGTACAGGACGCGTTGCGGATGTGAGAATGAGGATCGGACGGGTGTGGGATCGGTTTTACAAACGGTGTTACAGTATTTTATCTTCTGAGAGTTGGAGGGCGGCTTTTTCGCGGGGCTGGAGGCGTCGGTACCACATGAAATACATGATGACCGAGAGCGCTGCGAAGCATGCCAGCGTCAGGGACATTGTGGTCCATTTATGGAGTAAAAGGGAGATAACGGTGCAGACGCCCATGATGTGCCACATTATAGCGAAAAAACTGGTCAGAACGTCCAGGCGGTTCTCGCGGACCATATTTTTACCGGGCAGGTGATCACCGGGCTTTCTTATTTTACCCCAGAAACCGAGGGGCCTTATCTTTGACCAGAAGTTCTCCAGCACCTCCGTATCAGTGGGCCGGGTGAGAAGGGCCCCGGCTATTCCCCCCGCCACGGAAACAGCCCACGTGACAGGGAAAGAGACATAAAGCGGCAGGTCCGGGCTTATAACTTTTATAAGAATAGCCGTGAAAAGCCCGGCCGCGGTAGATATCGCGAAACCCCATCCGTTGAAACGCCACCAGTACCAACGCAGGATTATCGGCGCGAAAAGTCCGGCGGATAAGGGTCCGGTTATCCATCCCCATATCTCGTTTATGTTATGGACGTAAAGGGCGAGGCCGACGCTTATAAGGGCGATCATGACGGTAGAGAGGTAACTCTGTCTTATCAGCTGCCTTTCATCGGCTTCCGGGTTGAGGAACCTCTGGTAGATGTCCCTTACCCAGTAAGCGGCCCCGGCATTTATGGTCGAATCGAACGTCGACATGGCGGCGGCTATCAGCCCCGCGACGATAAGCCCTCTAAGCCCCGCCGGAAGGACGTAGCCTATGACGACGGGGATGGTTTTCTCAGGGTCCGCGGCAAGGACACGGGCGATGGCCGCATGGTCCTTAGCCAGGGCAAGGCCCAGGAAGGCCGCTCCTATTATAAGCCCCCACCTGAAGAAAAGAAGCACTATCCACTCGGCGGTCATAAGCCCGGCTTCCCGGTCGTTCTTGGCCGAGTAATAGCGCTGGGTCATGTATCCCCCGGTGAATCCGCCCGCACCCTCGAATAAACCCCGCGCTATCCAGAAGACTATGCAAAGGCCGAAAAGGCGGTATATGAAAGGGTCAGCCAGCCAGTTCATGGCCCCGGCCGTCCATTGCGGCACGAAAGAGTTCCAGGCGTTCCCGGCGCTCGCCAGGACCTGGGCGTGGCCGGGTAGGGTGAAGGCCTTTATTCCGATGAAAACAGCCACAATAAGTATCATGATCTCCTGCAGCACGTCCGTGCATATCACCCCGTACAGCCCCGAGAGCGTGGTATAGACGAGCGCGACCCCTATCATTATCAGGGAACAAGTGGCGGCCGAGAATGGCAGGTAGACCGACAGGAACTTGCCGGTGCCTTTAACGAAATAGATAAGGAAAGCCATCGTCACGACGAGGTTTGAGACCGCGCTGAGGAGCCTGGCGGCCTGGCCGTCCTTTTTTCCGCCGAAACGGAATTCCATCCACTCGGCGTTGGTCATGACGTTGGAGCGCCTCAGCCACTTGCCCATCATGACCATCATTATGCCCAGGGGAAGCCCCAGCCCCCCGCGCATGGACACCCAGAAGCCCTGCAGGCCTATCGCGAATATAAAGGAAGTTATGACCATGGTCCCGGTCATGTCGAAATTGGACGCGGTGCCGGACATCCCCAGGGCCCACCAGGGTATGTTGCGCCCTCCGAGAAAATAATCGGTTATTCCTTTGGAGGCGAACCGGCTGAAATAAATGCCGGCGAAGACGGTGACGAGGAAATATCCTATTATTATCGCGTTGTCTATAAGCGCGAGATCGCTTACCGTGCCTTCCATATTATTATCTCTCTCCCAGTAAAGGTCTTATTATATTGTATTTTTTCAGGCGTTATTTACAAGTGTTTTACGGGCCTTTTTAATAATGCTCAAAATGCTCAACACCTGGTATGGAATTGAACCCACACCTGTCCCGCTGATCTGTGAATGGAACGGATGATAAGGTACAGGTATGGGTTTGAGGTAGGCGATAGGTGTAGGATTGTTTACACAAACGGTGTTAAAATTTACATGCGGGTGATATAATGGATGCATCATGAAGATACATATAGCTTACTTCACATCCACGGGCAACACACTGTGGCTCTGCCGGAAAGCCGAAAAGATATTCGAGGCCCGGGGCCACGAGGTGAAGCTTTTCGAGATAATTAAGGACGCTCAGGCGTTCTCATCCGAAGAGTGCGACCTAAAAGGTTTTTTCTACCCTGTATGGGGATCCAACCCGCCCGATCCAATGGTCGATTATCTCAACAACATGCCGCCGGGTAACGGCAGGAAGCTTTTCTTTGTGGGGGATTGCTGCGCCTTTACCGGGGACACGGGCCTGGTGTGGAAGAAGACTCTGGGTGAAAAGGGGTACGACGTCTTCTACCTGGATCACATAATAATGCCCACCAACCTCAACATACCATACCTTCCCGAGAATGCCATAAAAAGGGTGCCGGCGGGGGAAGAGCTTGAAAAGATACTCGGCCGGGCGAAAAAAAAGCTCGAGCAAGTATGCGATTCGATCCTCAAGGGGGAAACAAGGACCGAAGGCCGCGGCCCCGTCTCCAGGCTGTTCGGGTTCCTCCAGAGAAAGCTGTACTGGACGGCCGACTGGTACAAGCCCAGGTTCTCTGTGGACAGGGATAAATGCCTCAAGTGCGGGCTTTGCTACCGCGTATGCCCCACCGGCAACATAACCAGGAGCGAGGAGGGCGAAATAAGTTTCGATGGCAAATGCATCCTGTGCGTTAAATGCTTCAACCTCTGCCCGGCCAACGCCGTCCTTATCTGCGAAAAAAGCCGCGACGATAACAAGTACAGAAGGTACAAAGGCCCTGGCGGGGGCATAGGCCCGGTTGAATACAGGTGAAGGCCCCTGTAATGCTCAACACCTGGTGTGGACTTGAACCCACACCCGTTCCGCTGATCTGTGGATGGAACAGATGATAAGGTACAGGTGTGGGTTTGAGGCTGAGGACAGGTGTAGGATTGGTTTCACAAACGGTGTTATAACCGAAAAAGAGGATGACAAAGGGGCCGTTGTCAGGGTAAAATAATATCCGGAGCGCGATATACCTTTAAACTAAAAGGAGGGCAACATGGCTAAGAAAATGGATATGCTTCTGGTGGGTTCCAAGACAAAGGACGCTATGAGGGGCAAGGGCAAGTACAATGTCTCCAGCGACGCGATCGAGGCCCTGAACGGCTACGTTTACTGGCTGATCGACCAGGCCCAGCAGAGATGCAAGGCCAACGGCCGCAAGACCATCCGAAATTACGACATCTACGCGGGGACCAGGTAAGCTTCGACGGTTTTGAAAAAAACGGGAACGCCGGGCTGAAAAGCCCGGCGTTTTTCTTTACCTTGAATTTAACCCTTACTCATATTACAATAACAATAATAGTAATTAGACCGGTAAAAAGAACAGGACCATATCAATGGGAAACCAACTAGATCTTTCCAGCCCCGCGGTCTTCATCGGCAGGCAGGGCGGCGGAGTGATAAGCTTCGGCTCGGGCCAGCCGGATCTTCCTCCTCCCAAAGAGGCCATCGAGGGCATAGATATCAGAAAGGACCTGAGGTACGGCCTTATTCAGGGGGAGCTCCCGCTCAGGGAGGCCCTGTCTAAGGAATACCCCAATTCCACGGCGGAGAACTTCGTCATAACCAACGGCGCTTCCGAGGCGCTTGACCTTATATTCCGTTCATGGGGCAAGGGCAAAGTGCTCGTCCCGAGGCCTTATTATTACTCCTATCCGCCGCTTATACTCGGGGCGGGCATGGAGCCGGTCTATACGGACCTTATCGACGGCAGGATAGACCTGGAGGACTTCAGAAAAAAGATAAAGGGCTGTAAGGCGGTCCTGATAAATTCCCCGTCAAACCCGACCGGCCGCATAGAATCCATAGAGACGCTTAAAGAGATAGAGAAGATAACCGCGGAGCTTGGGATCTATGTCATATCGGACGAGGTCTATAAGGACCTGATATACGAGCGCGAGAACTACTATCTGAAGGGCGAGCACGTCATAACCGTGAATTCCTTCTCCAAGACCTACGCAATGTGCGGGGTAAGGGTGGGGTATCTCTGGAGCAGCGACCAGAAGGTCGCTGACGACGTCATCGCGCTGAAGACGCACACGTCAATGAACACCAACCTTGTGGGCCAGGACATGGCCCTGCACGCCATGGCCGCGCCGAAGGAATATATAACTAGCCAGCAGGAGATATGGCGGTCAAGGCGGGACATGATCTACAAGGGATTCACCGACCTGGGGTTCGAGCTCTGGAAGCCGGAAGGGGCTTTTTACATCTTCCCGAAATGCCGCAACGCGCGGGAATTCATAACCACACTTTACAATGACCACAAGGTCATAGCTTACCTGGGGGAATGGTTCGGCGCGCCGGACCACATAAGGCTAAGCTATGCCCTTGACTCAAAAGATATAGAAGAAGGGCTGGCCAGGATAGGACAGGCGATGAAAAAGGTCGCCTGCCTGTGGAGCTGACTTAAGAAAGGGTGATCTGCCGTGAGTGATTTCGCTTTTGACGCAATAATCTTCGATATGGACGGTGTCGTGACCAAGACGGCGCTTGTGCACGCGCACGCGTGGAAAAAGACCTTTGACGAGTATCTGAGGAAAAGGGAAAAGCGGGACGGGGAGGCGTTCAGGGAGTTCACGCATGACG
>Ga0272442_10000626_pt1 | contig 55669 bp, 54 predicted proteins | sample SSMForm2O_FD_200262 | JGI IMG/M metagenome (GOLD analysis project Ga0272442, IMG submission 200262) | Marine sediment archaeal communities from Little Sippewissett salt marsh, Falmouth, MA, United States - SSM-Form-2O | ecosystem: Environmental > Aquatic > Marine > Wetlands > Sediment ... | reverse complement strand
TCTCTGCGCTCTTCCTTGGTAAGCGTTACGCGATATCGCGGTGACATGGCGACCTCCTTTATTGGATTGTCACCAGTATATCACACTTTCAATAAATACGAAATATATTATGTTACATGATACTAGTATTATTTTATGACTCGCCCGATTACACCAAGCGAAGAGAGGGTAGAATCATGAAAAAGTGGGGGTCATTATTGTTGGTAATAATAGCCTGTTTGTATTTTCTCGGTTGTGCCCAGGATGTCGGTGATGCCGAAGTCAAAGAGGGGGGATTCTTCGGATCTGAAGTATGTGGAATCTGTCACGATAAGATTACCGCTACGTGGAAAACAACAGCTCATTCAATGGTTATTCAGGAGATAAGCGGACCCGATGATCCGATTATTCTGGGAGACTGGGACACACCACCCGACTTTACGACCAAAAATCCTGAAGGCCAGATGGTTCATGTAACCGATCTTGGCAGCCTCGAAAAGGAAAAGGTGAAGCTGATTCATGGCGTACTCTGGAAACAGCGGTATATCTATGATGATTGGGAGGTTCAGAAATTTCAGTGGAATATTGCCGATAATTTCTGGGCACCCTATCACTACAGCGATGCCAAAGGCCCTGACTGGCAGAAGAAGTGCTCCTATTGCCATGTGACAGGGTTCAGACACGATGATTATTCCTGGGCGGAACTCGGAATCGGATGCGAGGCATGCCATGGTCCCGGAGAAAAACATGTCAAAGCTCGGGGACTTGATCGGGCAAACACCATTTATAATCCTGTCAAACTGCCCTGGCACCTGGCTTCGGATATCTGCGGTCAATGCCATACCCGGGGCAAATCACCTGACAAGAAATACGATTACCCCGCTGGTTATGAGGTCGGGAAACGGCTGGTTCCGAGCATGTTCACGATTGTGGGATACGATAACCGCAAAGCCTGGTGGCCCTCGGGCGCGGTAAAACAGCACCGGCAGCAATATCCTGAATGGATTACGTCAAAGCATTATTATGGAGGTGTTTCCTGCACCGACTGCCACACCGTTCACAGCCAGGCAAACCGCTTCTCCACAAAATTGGCGGGCAACGGTCTCTGTCTTGGCTGTCATCCGCAAATCAACACCGATTCTGAATTCGGCCATGCGCCGATTAAAGATGCACCTCAGCACAGCAACTGCATTGCCTGTCATATGCCCAGTACCGGCAAGAGCGCAACTGTGGGAGACGAGCGTACGCACACCTTCAGGGTAATTCCGCCTCAAATGACCATCGAACTTGGCGGCGGCGATGTCAGTAAACAGCCGAATTCCTGCAACCTCTGCCACTATCACAAAGATCATAGTCTCGCGGATCTTCAGGCACGACTCGATGACGCAAAGAAAGAACTGAAAAGCATTGAGTAACTACAGGAACAGTTTATCTCATGGTCAGGGAAACCTGGTTTTGTGAGACCAAGATGTGAACTTATGAAAAAACCATTAACTTGGATAGCTTCCGCGGGAATCGTAGTGGTGATCCTTATCGGGGTCTTCGCCGCCTTTATCGCCTATTCCTCGACACCGAGGTTTTGTGGTTCCTGCCATATAATGGAGACGCGCTATGTATCATTGCGAAATTCCGACCATGCCGATGAGGCATCCTGCATCGAGTGCCATTCCGAACCGGGACTTATCGGGGAAATTGAAGCCCATCTGGTTGGCAGCCGTTATGTTTACACATACCTGACGGGAGAGTTGAGTGCCCCCATTCTTCTGGCGGAGGTTCCCAATGAGAACTGTTTCAAATGTCATGAACTGACCAGACTTTCCAAAAAGCCCAGCCCCGGAGAAATCCACGAAACCTATCATACAATCCACATTGAAAAGGAGTTGCATTGTATCGGATGTCATGGCGGACTGGCCCATGCGACGATGTTGCCCGTGAAGGCCCGCTCAGCAATGACACTGTGCATACGGTGTCATCAAACAGGTAGCCAAGCGCTTTTTTCCTGCGCGCAGTGCCACCCAACTGGACCTTCAGGTCCCTCATTCCGCAGTCTCGCTGTCCGACAGCTTCGGAAATCACAATAACAGCATACATCATATTTCCCTGAGATAGAAGGATGAAACAATTTGCCCCTCCGTGGATGAACTCCCCGTGAGGTGGTGTGGCCGTGCAGATTTCTTTTGACTCAGTGAAATGAATCTTTTATACTTGAATTCATTGAAATATTTATACCCGATCACCTTCGTTCTTCGTACCGACTTCCCCTTACAAGATCTTTTTTATCTCCAGATCCTATTGTGCTCCCGACAATTACAATCGTCCGAATCGACACTGCTCTATAACGCATATGATCCTGCAGCACGTATCGCCTTCAGAGTCACCTCTACAGCTTTTTGAGAGAGTAGCTTCCAAATCTTGATTAGATGGTAGCGTCATGAAAGAAGCATCTGATAACAGCATGATTAACTATACGAAGCGAGAAAAAGGGAGGACGTCATGAGGAAGATGATCATAATCTCTGTCTTTGTATCTATGGCAATAATGATCACATCACCGGTCTGTGCGACGAATGGTGATAACCTTATCGCAATCGGACCCATTGCGAGGTCGATGGGTGGTGTCGGAATCGTGGCACCGCAGGATCCCATCAGCGCCGTCTTCGGAAACCCCGCCGCCATGTGTTTCGCCCCCTATTGCCTCACATCGGAATTCAATTTCTCCGGGTCACTCTTTATCCCTGATGTTGAGGGATCGATACACCAAGTGTCGGGGGTAACCAAAGCGGAAAGTGATAAGAAAGTATATGCCATACCCGCAATTGGGCTCTCCGTTCCTATCACTTCCGCCCCGCCGCTCTGGAGGTTTGGTCTTGCGGCCTATGGCGTATCGGGGCTCGGCGTCGATTATCGTGATACCGGTTTAGACAACGCCGCTGGTTATGATTTCGGACCCGGCGGGACGGCACCCCTGATAGCAGGTGAATTTACCAATCTGCAAATCATGAAATTCTCTCCCGCCGTTGCCTATCAGCCCCGTGACAATTTATCGCTGGGACTCGCCCTTCATATCGACTATGCAACGCTTGATCTCAGAGAGGGAAATTCCTTTGACTACGGCTACGGACTCCAAGCGGGCCTCATTTATACCTTGAATGATCATGTATCCCTTGGATTAAGCTATATTACACCGCAGAATGTCAGCCATGAGCGGGTAAATGATTTCGATGGTGACGGCTCGCTGGATACACTGGACCTTGAGGCTCCACAGCAGTTCGGCGCCGGCGCCGCCTATCAGATTGCCGGAGCCAAGAATTTTCTTGTCGAGGCCAACATAAAGTGGATTAACTGGTCTGATGCCGACGGGTATGATGATTTCGACTGGGATGATCAGTGGGTCTATGCCCTTGGTGTCCAGATAGAAGCTATTCCGAAACTGTTTCTGAGGTGCGGATACAACTACAGCAACAACCCCGTCAACGAGCACAACGGATTCGACGGAAGCTTTGATCCCGGCACCGGTTTTCCCAACAGCACGAATTCTGTTCAGGGGAAAACCCTGCCGACATACTACTACGAGACATTCAGGATCGTTGGATTCCCGGCAATCATCAAGCATCACATAACCCTCGGGATAGGATACGAGATCTCCAGAAGATTCTCGTTGCATCTTGGCTATATGCACGGTTTTGAAGAAACCATTTCAGAAAGGGGAACGGACCTCTTCGGCCAACCCGTAAAGCTCAGGTCAACGCTGCGGGAGGATAGTCTCGATTTTGGCCTCACGTGGAGGTTCTAAAAAAAGATAGGCAGCAGAGACGATGATTGCCGGTATTTACAAAGTCGTGTCCGACCGGCTAAACCATTACATGGCTGCCGTCTGCATGAAAATACTAACGAGAGGAAGACAGTGTCTCCCTCTTCACAAAGAGGAAAGACTCGTTGTCTTCCGTCGGAGGGCATATGATGAGTAAGTTAGATCAAAGGAAACGGTCCTATCTGGAAGAAAAATTCGGTAGCCGCGTCACCTTCAACAAGGTGGAACGGAAACTTTACAGCCACGACATTGGGGCAATGCCGAGCCTCATCAGACCGATTATCGGCACGACCATCCCCGAAGCGGTTGTGCAGCCCGAATCGGAAGAGGAACTTATCGATCTTCTTAACTGGGCACGAGACTACGATGTTCCGCTAACACCCCGGGGAAAAGCATCATCCGGCTATGGGGGGGTGCTTCCCGTCAAGCAGGGAGTGGTTGTTGACTTTTATCGGATGAATCGCATCATCCAGGTTGATCGCGATGCCCTTTCGGCCACCGTTGGGGCCGGCGTCGTCTGGGAGAAACTTGACAGACACCTGGAACAGTATGGACTGACACTGAGAACCTATCCCAGCAGTTATCCCGGGTCAACCGTTGGCGGATGGCTTGCCCAGGGTGGTGCTGGTCTCGGGTCATATGAGGCGGGATGGTTCCGGGACAACGTTTTGAGCGTCCGCGTCGTTCTTCCCGATGGAACTGTTCGTGTCTTCGAAGGTTCCGATATCGATCTCATTTCCGAAGCCGAGGGGATTACCGGGTTCATCTCCGAGGTAACAATTCGTGTGATGACCCGGGACGATATGGAGATCGTTTCCATCGGTTGCCCCGATGCCCACGACCTGCAAAAACTTATACAGGCGATCATCGATGAGAATCTTCCAATCTGGTCCCTGCTCTTTATCAATCCGCGCATGGCGGAACTCAAAAACAGAGCGCCTCTCATGGAGCATATGGACCATCCTGTCGAAGAGCGGGTGCTTCTTCCGGCATCCTATATCATGACCCTGACCTTCCGATCAAAGGATAGCGAGGAGGTTACCGAGGGATTGCAGAGGATAACGAAACTCTGCGAGGCGGAAATATTGAGTGATCGCATTGCCGATCACGAGTGGAAAAATCGTTTCAAGCTGATGGTCGTCAAACGTCTCGGACCAAGCCTGATTCCCGCTGAAGTTGTGATTCCCCTGAGGTCCTTTGGTGATGTGATGTCTGAAATCGAATCGAAAATCCAGCAACCGATCGTAAAAGAGGGGGTGGTCATTCGCGAAAGCACAAAGGGCGAACCCGAGGTGGTGATCCTCGGTTTTATCCCCAGCGACGAGCGTACATTCAAATTCAACTTCGTCTTTCCCTTGACGTTAACCATTATGAAAATCGCCGAGAAGCACGGCGGCAGGGCCTATGCGACAGGCTTCTACTTTCGCAAGAAGGCGGGAGAAATATTTGGAAAGGATCGCCTGGAACGATTGACTCACTTCAAAAAAGAAGTGGATCCAAAAGGTATACTCAATCCCGAAAAGGTGATTGGCGACGGAATCGTGACCACCGCGATCGGCCTCGGCAGTTTCCTTGAACCGATCATCCGTCCCTTTGGAAACTACGTTATTACCCAAATTGGCGAGCGACCGATGAAGCCGGTTCGTGGTATTCCGGCGGATGTCGCCTGGTATGCCTACGGGTGCTCCCAGTGTGGCTATTGTATCGAGGAATGTGATCAATTTTATGGACGTGGATGGGAAAGCCAGAGTCCCCGGGGAAAGTGGTACTGGCTCCGCGAATATATGCAGGGTCGAGAAAAATGGAATCAATTCATGGTGGACACCTTTCTCGTCTGCACCACCTGTGAACTCTGCAATCTACGGTGCTCGGCGGCACTTCCCATCGAGCCGGCATGGATGAAACTGCGCGGTAAATTGATTCACGAAGAAAAGAAGATGACCATACCACCCTTTGAAATAATGGCCGAATCACTTCTCAAAGAAGGCGATATATGGGCGGGCTATCGGAAGAACAGAACCGACTGGTTCCCCGATGATCTGATCCTGAAGCACGGACCGGGGCATTCTTCAAAGACAGCCTACTTTGCCGGATGTACGGCCAGTTATGTTGAATCGGATATCGCAATGGCATCGGTGAGACTCCTCGATGAGGCGGGTGTAGACTTCACCTACCTGGGTAACAGCGAGAATTGCTGCGGCACACCGATGCTGGTGGCAGGCAAATGGGATGTCTTTGAAACGATCATGCGTCGCAATATCAAGGCCGCAAAAGACGCCGGAGTGGAGACGGTGGTTTGTTCCTGTCCAGCCTGTGACATGATGTGGCGGCATGTCTATCCCGAGTGGGCGGAAAAGCTCGGTATCGACTATGGCATAAAGGCCCTTCACTACAGTGAGATTCTCTCCGATAAAATTAAATCTGGTGAATTTTCCTTCCCCGATACGGGGAAGGAACCTGTTACCGTCACCTGGCACGATTCCTGTCACATCGGGCGTGTGTCGGGCGTATACGAGCAGCCCCGCGACCTTATAAAGGCCATACCCCATGTAAACTTTGTGGAGATGAGCCATCATCATGAGGCCGCGCACTGCTGCGGCAGCGTATTAACCCTTATCAAGGATCCGCCTGTTGCGGCAGATGTGGGAGAACTTCGACTGAACGAGGCGGTCGAGGCGGGAGCCGAGAAGATGCTTGCGCTCTGTCCCTGCTGCGAATTCCAACTCCGGGTATCTGCGGAAAAGAAGGGGGTCCCTATCGAAACAGTCGATCTTGCACGCTTCGCTTCATCGGCTCTGGGATATAATTTTCCCGATCCAAACCCGGAAGTACAGAAACAGTGGGCTGTCTTTGAGGCAATGATCCCCTTGATGACACCCGAAGGGTTTGCAGACCTGATGGGAACGATGTGGCCCGAACTTGTCGATTCCATGCCCTTCGGTATGGGCTCAATGATGAGGGTTATGGGAAAGATTCCCGGGGCACTCGATCTGATGAAACCGATGTTTCCCCTCCTCTTTCCCCGGCTTCTGCCGATGATGATGCCAAAAGTGATGCCCCTTATGCTCGAGCGTGTGGCAGCGCGCATCCCCATGCCCGATTACATGCAGGAGCAGATGCCCGATCTTATGCCAAAAGTAATGGACAACCTGATGCCTCATATGATCGGTGATGTGGTGCCCCTGGTAACGGAGCCACTCGTTAATTATTTACGAGGAAGGGAATAATTTAGCGTTGAACCGATAAAAAGTGCGAAGTAACCGCACAAGAGATTGATATAATAAGGGGGATCATCCTTATGATCCCCCTTATTGCAAGAGACAATCTTCTCTCATTGCGACAGGATAATAAACTCGATTCTTCGATTATGTGCCCTGCCTTCATCGGTATCGTTGGATGCCACAGGATAGTCCTCGCCCTTTCCGAGCACCTCCATTCTGTCGGCATCGACCCCCTGAGAAACAAGGTATTTCATGACGGCCTCGGCCCTCTGAAGCGAAAGCTTCATATTGTAGGCTTCGGGACCCACACTATCGGTATGGCCCTCGATTCTGACCCTGAGGTCTGGCGTTTCATTCATCGCTTTGAGTGCCGTATCGTCGAGCAGTTGTTTGGATTCCTCGACTATTTCCGAGCTGCCAAATTTAAAATTGATCCCTTCGAGGACGAGCAGCTTTTTAACTTCAGCGACAATCGCACAACCGGTTTCGTCTACCTTGAGGCCAACCGGTGTCTCAGGACACTGATCCCGATAGTCGGAAACACCGTCACCGTCGGAATCCAGGGGACATCCCTTTTTATCAACCGCCGCTCCCTTGGGTGTGTCTGGGCATTCATCTATATAGTCAAGAACCCCGTCGCCATCGGAATCCAGAGGACATCCCTTTTTATCAACAGTTACTCCCCGGGGTGTATTGGGGCATACATCCATATAGTCGAGTACCCCATCACCGTCGGAATCCTTCGGGCAACCCATTCCATCTACAACGACTCCCGGCGGAGTGTTGGGACACTTGTCGATATCATCGGGGACTCCATCACCGTCCATGTCGGAAACAGCAGCTTCTCCACGGCACAACAAAGCACCGGCTACACCTCCAATCAATGCACCGATGACAGCTCCTTCTCCCTCCTCGTCGCTATCGCCTCCAATGACATGGCCACCTGCGGCTCCTGCAGCAGCGCCAATGAGTGCACACTTGTACCACCCGCATTCTTTCGTTCCGGCACAACCGCTGAGAAATGCCACGGCGAGAACTCCAATAAAAAACACTTTTAGGAACTTCATAATAATTTCTCCTTTCTAAATTTATTAACTCAACAAATGTCCATAATACTATTGTAATAAAGGAATGTCCCTGACGTGCCTTTCTTAAAAGGATATTCGTCTAACTATACGATATTTTGGTAACATAATGAGGAAGTTCACAGGGAAAGTAAATCTGTACGTGTGAATGGCATCTGACAATGCTCAGACTCCCGTCAGCACTAAAACTGACAGGAGTTGGATCGAAGTAATTTGATATACATGATATACCTCCGTGCTGTAATTTCTATGAGTAAATATACGCTTTTCAACTTAATTATGTCAAGTAATGCATGCACAAATAAATGATTATCCCTCCGATTCTCTGTACCGACGATGTGTGATGAATTGTTCTGCTCACTCGAATTGAACGGTGCGGGCATTTCCCGTTACCTGCTGAGGGGAAACGAGAATATGAAACAAACGTTCCCCCTTAGCAATGGAGATTCCCCGCAACTTGTTGCGGTGAGCGTCAATGATTCATACGCGCTGAGACTGCTGTGGTTCGCCTGCAATAACGACAGAAAAATAGCCTTTTCCGATCTCGCTATCACTTGCGTACGAGGTTGGTCATAAAACCCTTGATTTCTTCGAGGATAGGCTTTTTGATGTGAATTTTCAGATAGAGATCGCCCGGTTCGGCGCCCCCTCTCCCGTTTTCTCCCATGCCGGCAAGTCTGATTTTCTGGCCGTCTTTGACGTTGGCGGGAATCTTGATCATAACTTTTTTATCTCTTTTCCAATGGGTGTACACCCGTGAACCGCCGGTGACTGCCTCCCGAGGGGCAAGGCGAAGGGTGTCAACAATATCTCTCCCCTTTTCAGGCAGCTCCATGCCGCTCAACTTTTTGAAGGCGAAGCGCGCAATCTTTCCCAGCCCCCCTTCCATGTGTAAAAACTGAACAGTGGGTTCGCCTTCCCTTCCGGTGTTACCTGTAAAGACGTATCCCCTGCCGTTCATTCCATTGCTTCTGAATTCAAAGGTCCGGGAGCCCTTTCTGTAAGAATCGTTGAGTATATCTTCGAATCCTCGAAGCCCGAAAGACCGGGCAAGTTCCTCGAAGATCTTGTTGATATCGGAATCCCTGAAGATATCCTGGTCGGAATAATTCTGCCTGAACTGGCCGTAGGCGGAAGAACCGTAGCGATCCCTCATCAGGTCGTAATCCCCCCTCTTCTGAGGATTCGAGAGGACGGCATAGGCCTCATTTATGGATTTCATCTTTTCTGCCGATTCAGGGTCACCGTTATTCCTGTCGGGATGGTACTTGAGGGCAAGCTTTCGATAGGCATCTTTGATCTTATCTGCCTCGGCATCCTTTTCTATACCGAGGACCTGGTAGTAATCCATATGTTCCATCTACATCTTTTTCCTTTCAGAATTGAACAGTGAGTTCAGTCCCCGCTGCTTGCGGAGGGAGAAGCGAGAATATGAAACAAACGTTCCCCTTAGTAATAAAGATTCCCCGCAACTTGTTGCGCTGAGCTTCAATCAAAATCCCTGAGCGAATCAGAGAGGTCCTGATTGTGAGGGCGTGAGAAACCCTCCCGACACACAGCTTGCTTTAATATAATCACTCTTTCAAACGTGACAACAGAAAATCTGTTAGCATTACTCATGAGATGGACAATATTTCCCTGAGTCGGGTTGTAACGGGAGATATAAGAACATCCCCGTGCATGAACAATCTCTCGTTATTTTACTCGATCATGTCCACACTCATGGATAAGGGTGAGATCTTGAGAATATCTTTGATGACAAAGAATGGAAAATCAGTTTCGCCAATCAGAGCAATTTCATGGTAATATCGTAGGTGTTCGCAAAGGCATCGCTCGACTGCACCAGTTTGGTGATCGGCACCATCTCGGCAACCATCTGATTTATCTGCCTATCAAAGGCAACTGCACCATAATTTTGGGGATATATCATCAAGTATTTTTCCGATACGAGTTGAATGACCCGGCCGGCATTTTTATCAGTACTGTTCGTTACCATATTAGTAATCACCGCCGGCTGAATTGCCTCAATCTCTCCTTGAAGCATCTCCATCATTTCCTTGCCGCTGATGTCCTCTGCCGCCTGCAGGAGGTCTCTGATCGTTCGCACTCTCAGTTCGTTGTTCTCGTCCATGGCGCTTCTTATCAGTGCCTGAAGGGGCGGTTGCTGACCGGCAAGTTTGCTGAGTCGCCGGTAGACTGCATTCCTTACAAATGAATAGGCATTCTGAATCGACGTCGGCTGCGGTGTTAACACAATGATTTTTCTCTCGGCAACGAGAAAAAAATCGAGCACGTTAAATGAGGTACCTGCCCCGAGGTCCAGCACGATATAATCGGCATCCAGTTTGCGGATGTGGTGAATAATTTTAATCTTCTGAGCCACATGCGGGTTGGCCAATGTAAGTACGTCACTTGCACCACAGATAAGCCTGAGGTCATCTATGTCAGTTTCGATACAGACCTCTTCGAGTGAATCGATTCTCCTGGTAACAAAATCATTCAGCGTCTTTGGCGGGCTTTTAATCCCCATAAGGGTATGAAGATTTGCTCCGCCGAGATCAAGATCGGCCAGGATGGTTCGCTTCCCCATGCGGGCCAGCCAGAAGGCCAGCAGGATACTCACCGTGCTCTTTCCAATTCCGCCTTTACCCCCACCCACAGCCCATATTTGTGGATTCGTGTCTATCTGCTGATTTCTTTCCACTTCCATTCGATATCTTCCATTAGCTTGTCGGCAAGGTTATTTCTTCACGTAGGATTCCCACAGGCTGTATATCATATCCTGTTCACCATCGCCCACATAACAATATTTCTTGAGAAACTTAAAATCCTCCTCGCTTATCTCCGCAAATTGAATACCAACGAGAATACTCGTTACTTCATCGTGGGACACCTCTTTTTTCCACACAATATTCCCGGTAACTTCAAAACTAAGTGATGCCTTGGGAACACTGATCATCATCTTCGCTTTTCTCCCAACCAGATCAGTAGCCGAACCGATCCAGTATTTTTCACCGATATTTATACAGGCACCACCTTCCGAGACATTGTCGGTTATACACTTCAGTATGAGTGGGATCTCATTTTTGTCGTCCGAGAAGATCTCCAAGGTTACTTTTGTCTGAAGCTGATACCTGGTGGTAGCTCGGACAAGCTGTGAATATTGTCGTGATTCGGATCCGCGTCGCGTCTGACAGAGTTCCATAAGCAGCAATCTAATATTCGGATATTTACGACAGACACTGATAATATCGCGTTTTGAGAATCTCAGCAGTTGCACGTCGGTGATTGATTCAACACGGGAGGGTGAAAGATTCTCTTCCTCCAAGGGGTAAACATCACCGAAAAACATATTCTCAGCCAGAGTCGCCGTAAACTGTTTCAGTTCCCCCGTTGTTGAATGGTAATTGACTGTTTCGCGCAAGAGTCCCGAGACAATAAAAAAGATGTCGTACTCGGGATCATTCGGTTCTCGAAGGACCTGACCTGAAGATAAGTGCTCCTGTTCCAGTTCTCCTATTACGGCAATAAGTTCTGCATAGGTCATTCGTGCGAAGAAGTTAAAGGCAGGAACTTCTTCGGATTTGATATCATGCAGTGTCCTGTAAATCGACCGGCATTCCCGTTCAGAGACTTTGATCACCGTCCAATAGAGGATATTTGAAAGAATTGCCGGCACGATGGAGCCAGATTTCAAGAAAAGGACTGTCGATTTTTTATACTCGAGTGCCGCTTCATCAAACATGGCCTTCTCTACAAGGAAATCCCCATAGGCACGCAAAAGCGAAGGATTTTCCGGATCGGTTTGAAGAATTGCTTCGAACTCCTCGGTCGTATTGATAGTCCGCGATCCATCAAGGATAGTACTCACGATATCATCACGTTTTTCTGTCAGATCGTCAAACATGCGCCCCCTGTTCAGGTATCCCTTTTCCCCGTTAGATGTTCTGTAATAGTTCTAATTCGGTCGTTCAGGATCTCACTTTTCTTATGCGAGAGCCTTACGATCTCATAGAGTGTCTTTATCCTGTCGTCAAATTTCAGTACCATATCGGAGAGACGAATGAAATTGTCTACCATCGTTTCGACATACTGACGGAACTCGTCGAGCGACACGTCCGATCGTGCTGCTAACTTGTCTTCCCGAAGAGATTTAATGAGGTTTTCGAGATCATCTCGCTCCTCCTCTGAAAGGCCCGTATTCAATTCGGGATGGAGTTCGTCATCCATAATGGGTACCCAATTATAACATTTCGTATTTTTTGAATATCTTCCTAATATCGTTATCGACGGACTCTATAGCCACATCCTGGAGCACGAGGGCATCGGCAATATCATCGTTCTTAAGGTATTCGGAATGCCCCGCCTTTCGCAAACGGGACCGGCCCATGACGATAAAAAATATAATTGTAATATTCAAGGCAATAAGTATCATCACGAGATAGAATTGCAATCTGCTGTATTGCGGTGACACCCCTTCAGGCTTCATGGTGCCCGTTGTCATCCTTTCAGGAAGCCGGGAAAGGGCTGCTGTATCCGGCTTAGTGACTGGCGCTTCCTCGTTACCAGCTATTATCGCTGCCTTTTCAGGCGTTTCAATAACCTCTTCTTCACTCTTCCGGGACTCCGGTTTTACAGCGATTTTCTCCGTCAGTTTCGACACCTTCGTTTCTACTGAAACATCCTTATTTTCTAAGCCCGGTGATGAGGGGGTTTCCTCTACGGATTGCGGCGCTACCTCCTCTGGGGCGAGGATTGTCGGCCCTTTCACATTCTCAAGAGCTGACGGCACGACAACCTCTGCCGTGGATGGAGCGTCGAGCCAATAGACGTCAATCACAACACGGTGTGGTTTCAGCAGGGTAAACGCCTTAATTTCGAAGTGAGAGTATGTTACCGTAATCTCTGCAGACAGATCTGATCCCTGTTGATTGAATCCAATTGTATTGAAATGTCTCGTATTTCTTTTAAGGGTGCGAAGGGGCAATGTGAAGGGTGTTGTGCTTTCGGGAAAGGTTACCGAGATAGTGTCTTCGCCTTTGAGTACCGGTTGGGAATATCGCGGCGCGCTGTCAAACTCGAATGCCAGCCTCGTAAAATCCTTATGTTCCCCAACCCTCACGGCCCGAAGAAGTGCTGCATTTGCTAGCGAGGTCACACCGCAACAGAGAGCTAAGCAAAGGAGTATCGATACTGTCCATGCCTTGGTCTTACTAACAGATATCATCCGTAACATCCGTCTCAGTAAAAATTCTTTTTGTGCATTCTTGCGAGAAGGACTGCAACCACTTCTCCTCTTTACATGGCAGATCTGAACGGTTTTTAAAAAGCTCCATGCGGAGTCATAATGACCCCCCCGAAGATCTTATAATATCTCAGCAAAACTGCTATTATCCCTGCCTTCGCGCTACAATGTAGAAAAAAATATTTTTCGTGTCAAGTATTTACTTATTTTCAGGCCACTATCATCACATATTATTGTCCTGCGATCCGGCTCAGACAGAAATAAACTTGAAGCACTTTTAATATTCCGATATGAAGGTTTGCTTTTCCGTTATAGGCGGAAAGTACTGCTCGGCACAGAAAGGGTTCTCGAAGTGGAATCGAAGAAAATGACGGAAACAGTTAAGAATGAAAAGGGGTTGGCACTGCGATTGCAGGTTGCCCCCATTCTCTTTCTCACGGCTATATTCCTCCTGAATTTCATATCCAGGATAGAGCTATCTCCCCTGGTCCCCAGCATTGAAGAGGACCTGGGACTCAGCCACGGTGAAGTGGGTTCCTTCTTTCTCTATATCACCTTAGGATATTTCATCTCACTCATCGGGTCAGGTTTCGTTTCCTCACGAATTTCTCACAGGATGACCATTATCCTGTCGTCCATCGCCGTCGGCCTTACCCTCATAGGTGTGTGCCTGACTGAAACGGCATGGGGTCTGGGCTTCGGTATGTTTGTACTGGGACTCGTGACGGGTCTCTATCTTCCTTCGGCTATCGTGACTATTACCGAGCTGGTACATCCACCACAGTGGGGAAAGGCCCTGGCCATCCATGAGATAGCGCCAAACCTTGCCTTTGTGATGGCACCGCTCGTTGCCGAGGCTCTTATGGTGTGGTTTTCATGGCGTTGCGTAATGGGGACCCTCGGCTTTACCTCCCTTGTTATTGGTATTTCCTATGCATGCCTCGGAAGAGGCGGAGAGATCAAAGGGGAAACTCCCAATTTCAGTTCAGTCCGTTCTATCATCGCACAACCATCTTTCGTGGTAATGGTCTTCCTCTTCGGTCTCGCCATGAGCAGTACCCTCGGTATCTATTCAATGCTTCCCCTTTATCTGATTTCCGATCACGCTATAGCGAGGACGGAGGCAAATACAATCGTTGCCCTTTCGAGAGTCTCGACCATCTTTATTGTTTTTCTCGGCGGCTGGGCTGCCGACAGGTTCGGTTCTTCACGTACCATTTGTGTCGCATTTCTGATCACGGGGACACTGACGATACTGCTCGGCATTGTCCCTACATCATTGATCAAACTGACCGTCCTTCTTCAGCCCGTTTTTGCCGTCTGCTTCTTTCCCGCGGGATTTGCCATGCTTTCCTCGACAGTTCCACCCCACAGCAGGAGTCTCGCCGTATCGCTTGTGATACCCTTTGCCACTATGATAGGTGCGGGTATCGTCCCCACATTTATCGGGCTTATGGGCGACGCCGGATTGTTTGCAATGGCTTTCCCCATCGTGGGGGCCTGTATACTCTCCGGTACTATCCCGCTGAGATTTATAAAACTTTCGTAAAAAAGAATTTACCTGCCCCGGCAGGTTAGCAGGGGACAAAACTGCATATAATGTTATAATATTAAAATCTTACACATAGATGTCGCCATCTGAAACGGTCATTACCTGAATATTGTTATATGAAGAATTTTTAAAAAAAATGTGTTAATATCTTGTCTTTTCTGCAAACTTTCTATAAGAAGTCATTGCAGCTTAATATTTCGTTAGAAAATAAAAGGAGACGCGGCGTACAACATGAGCAACGACCTTAAAAAGAGAAGAAAAAAGATTCGCAAGCACAAACACAAGAAGAGAAACAAATAAGACATCCTGGTATTTCCCTTAAATTTTGCGGATTTTTTCCATGCGAAGTTCCCCATTCACAGGGCAGGACTTCCTGGCAAGGAGTAGTTGAGTTATATTGCTCCCCTTGCCCACCGCCTGCAAGGCGGGGATTAAGAATGCACCCCCAGTCAAAAGAGAAAGTAACTCGAAGGCAAAAGGGATATCTTCCGCCTGATGCGCGAGAAGAAGAGGGCACAGGTGGGAAAGATGCAAAAGGGTAGGAAGAGATAGGAGCAAAGAGGTAATCAGCCGTGAGAATACGTGAGGCGGGAAGAGTTTGTAACAATCTGTGGTACCTCGGAAAAGAGGTATCGGGCGTCTATCTCCTTGAAGGAACCGATGAATCAATGATCGTAAGTGGAGGGATGAGCTTTATCATTCCCGATTTCCTGCGCCAGATCGAAGCCTTCGGCATCGACGAAACAAGGATTCGGAAACTTCTCATCCTGCATGCCCATTTTGATCACGTCGGCATCGTCCCCTTCGTTAAACGACGTTATCCCGAAATCGATATTTACGCCTCCGCCCGAGCGTGGCAAATCCTCGAAACGCCCAGAGCAATCAATACCATCAATGACTACAGCGACCTGAACAACGAGAAGCTTGGGGTTAAAGACATCATGTCCGCCTACGATACAAAATGGCGTGATGATGTGTCGGGCATAACGGTGGCAGAAGGTGACACCATAGATCTCGGCAATATGGAGGTCCATATCCTTGAAACACCGGGCCATTCTTCCTGCTCTATCTCGGCATACGTACCGGCACTCAAGGCGCTCTTTCCCTCAGACGGGGGGGGGATCCCCTATAATGACGAGACAATTCCCTCGGGCAATTCCAACTACACGCAGTTCCAGGAGAGTCTTGAAAAGTTGAAGGATCTCGACGTTAACTATCTCTGCGCTGATCACTTCGGATACATAAAAGGCGACGGCGCCGGAACGTTCATCAGTGAAACCGTCGAAGCGGCGAAGAAGTTCCGCAGGCTTATGGAGCGTGTTTATGGCAGGATCGGCAATGTTGAAGGCTCCGTTCAGAGACTCATCGCCGTAGCTGCAGCGGAAAGGCCGAACTACTTCCTCTCGCAGGAAATCCTGACCGGTGTCTACCGCCAGATGGTCAAACATATCGCCTCCGTGATGGACAGTTCCAAGGACCAGAGTTTAAAAAGTTAACCGAATGGGAGCAGTTTCCTATGATCGTTTTGATGACCGACTTCGGGCTGAAAGATCCCTATGTCGGAATCATGAAAGGTGTCATAAAAAAGACCTTCCCCCTCGCCGAGATAATCGATCTGACCCACGATATACCTCCCCACAATGTAAAAATTGCACATTTCATACTGAGAAATGCTCATCGGCACTTCCCCGAAGAAACTGTTTTTGTTGCCGTTGTCGATCCGGGTGTGGGAACCACTCGGGTACCTTTGGCAATAAGAAGTGGAACTTTCTTCTTCCTAGGACCGGATAATGGTACCTTCGCTTTCCTGAAGGAACCCGATTTCGGGATAACCGAGGCCGTAGAACTGTCAGAGAGACGATATTACTACAGAGAGATTCCCGACGGCACATTTGACGGCAGGGACATCTTTGCCCCTGCTGCGGCACATATCCAAAGCGGCGTCCCCCTTTCCCGTCTCGGCACACCGGTTAAGGAAATAAAAGGCATCGATACTCCTGTAAATCGAGAGGTTCCTGGAGGAATCGATATCCCCCTCCTTCACACAGACCGGTTCGGTAATCTCATCTTTTCCCTCACAAGAGAGAAATTCTTTGCCCTGGCGAAGAAAGGAAAATTCTCTCTGATAGTGGGAAATCAAAAAATAGACACCATCTCCGAAACCTATCAGTCAAACATGCCCGTCATCGCACTTTTCAACAGTTACGGACTCCTCGAAATCGCGGCACCGTCTGGGAGCGCGGCAGAGATCCTGGAAATGTCCGGCAACGAAGAAAAGGCAACGGTGTATATAACGCTTACTCTTCTTAAGTGAAAACATCTATGAGAGATGTGCATGAAAGGGAAATGGCCGCTATACAACCGCTCTGTTTTTCATTGCCTTCATCGCCCTCCTTCTCGTGGTCGACGCAATCGTTCGGATCTTGACCTCTTCGCAGGTCATCCCACCCATACCGAGCCGAGAGGGAATTACAACACTGAATTCGAGCGAAGAGACCTGACGGGATGCCATGAAAATATCTCGCGACATTTTCCGTGAAAGAAAATTTTACTTTGGGTGATGGGGCGATCAGTGGTATTATGAGAAGCGTTATGAAAGCGCAAAGTTCTCATCTGAGCTTCAATCCCTTTTCCGAACTCAAGGGTAAACTCAAGGAAGGATCTATTCCTCCCTCCCCCCTTCCTCCGCCAAAGGACAAACCGCTCGAGGATGATAGAAACAGTAGATACAGCGATGAGAATCTCTTTATGGCGTCAATGACGGATGTGACCCCCCTATCACATAATAAGTACGCAAGAAAGAGCCCCGGGAGGTCCATGCAGAAAAAAGTCGAAGACCTCGACCAAACCGAGGCGCTCCTTCGTCTCACCAATCTCGTCAGGTACGGAGAGGGGTTCGTCGTTGAAGACACACCGGAATATGTGGAGGGAACGTGGCACACCGTCCATCCCGAAGTTGCGAAACGCCTTCACAGGGGGGAATTTTCCATCCAGTCGCATATCGACCTGCACGGGTGCAACGTCGATGATGCAAAGCTTGTTATCGACGAGTTTCTGAGGGAATCCATACTGACCGACAGGAGGGCCGTTCTTATTATTCACGGACGGGGATTGTCTTCACCGGTCAAACCGGTGCTGAAAACAAAGGTCCTGGAATGGCTCACCTGCTCACCCTGGAACAAATGGGTCATAGCCTTTTCGAGCGCCCGCACCTGCGACGGAGGAGCCGGCGCTACCTACGCCCTTTTGAGAAAGAAAGCACTGACAAAACGATTTAAAAAGGTCAAGAAGGTTATAGTGTGGTAAAGGAGGAATATTCAGCCGGGGCAGTAATTTTCAGGCGCATAAACGAGGAAAGGGAATTTCTCGTCATTTACAGTAAACGAAACGGCATATGGGGGTTCCCCAAGGGCCATATAGAAAAGGGAGAGACCGAACGGGACGCCGCCCAGAGGGAAATCCTCGAAGAGACGGGGCTCAGGAGGCTTGTATTTACGGACACCTTCAGGGAGGAAGACATATACCCCGCTGTCGGGAGGAGCGAAGAATTCCGGGGGAGTAAAATCATCAAGCACTCCATTTACTTCCTCTGCGAGACGGGGGATGATACGATAAAGACCGACGGCAGAGAGATAACAGATTACCGGTGGCTTCCCTATTCAGAGGCAGTAAAGGTCCTCTCCTTTGAGGGTATGAAAGATATACTCCGACGTGCCAAGCTCTATCTGGAGGATATATGATAGTTCATCATATTGAGGGCGGTTATGCAAACACCTACCTCATTGAGGGGGAAAAGGGTCTCGTCGCCGTCGATGTGGGCTCCAACCTTGCCGCCGAAAAGATACGGGATAGACTAGAGAAACTGCACGACCAGACGGGGAATGAGTTAAAACTTATTACTGCAACCCATTTTCATATCGACCACGTGGGCGGAATCGAACGGCTGAAGGAATTCTTTCCCGAATCGGAGGTTTTCTTCTTTATCCGCGTAAAGAAGTATCTCACTGGCGAGGAAAAGCTGGCCATTCCTCCCCTTTCGAGATGGGTAACAGGCCTCATTCCCGTCGTGACTCGGATAGGGCATCAGTATCGTAACTATCGTCAGAGCTTCGCCAGCAAAAAAATGGGTATTCCCCTCCCCCTCATTCGCTCTCATCTCTCCCTCGGATATGAGCCCCGCTGCGAACTTTCAGAATCCTCGGAGATTCCCTGTCTCCCCGGATGGAAACTCATCGAAACACCCGGTCATACCCCGGACAGCGTCTGCTTTTACAACAGAAAAGATCGTGTCCTCCTCTCGGGTGACACCATCCTGAACATGGAGGGAACGGGGGAACTTAACAGATTCTGCTACAGTAAAGACAACAGTGAAAAGTCCTTCGAAAAAATCAGGCTCCTTCCCGTACAGACGATCTATCCCGGTCATGGAACCCCAATTACGGGTGTGAATGATCCCCTGAAAGGGGTAAAATTATTTTCTCGGAATAAAATGAGGTAGAAAAAAGTCCGGTTTTATGGTCCCTATGATATAGAGTGATCAGAATACTTAAAAAGGAGCGGAACGTGACACAAGAAGAATTGATTCAGAAGGTACGGACAGGGGGAAACAGGGCACTCACCGAAAGCGAGTCGAAGCAGCTGCTCGAGGCCTACGGTGTACCCGTCGTCACCGAGAGGGTTGCAAGAAGCGAAAACGAGGCCCTCGAAGCCGCAGGGGAAATGGGATACCCCGTTGTGCTCAAGGGTCTCGGTGCAACGCTCCTTCATAAGACGGAACGGGGTCTCGTACACCTCAACCTCACCGACGAAGAGGCTGTCAGAAAGGCGACCCTTCAGATATCAGAAGAGGCGGGCAGCGAACTGGAGGGAATACTGGTGCAGCCCCAGGTTGCAGGCAAAAGAGAGTTTGTGGCCGGTCTCTTCAGGGACAAACAGTTCGGACCCGTTATTATGTTCGGCCTGGGGGGGATCTTTACGGAGACACTTTCAGACGTCTCATTTCGTCTCGCACCCCTGACAGAAGGAGATATCGATGAGATGCTGAACGAGATAGAGGCACACGATCTCCTCGGAGAATTCAGGGGTGAAGAAACTGCCGATAGAGCTCAGCTGATCAGGACATTGATGGGCCTCTCGAGGATCGGGACGGACTTCCCCGGTATATCAGAAATCGACATCAACCCTCTTATTATCGACCCTGCAGGAAATGTGTGCGCCGTTGACGCCCTGATCGTTCTTGGCACAAAACCCGAAGAAGGGAAAACACCGAGACCAAGTATCGAGCCTGCCGCCATAAAATCTCTCTTTTATCCACAATCCGTCGCCTTTATCGGCGCCTCGGGACAGATAGGAAAATGGGGACACATGCTCCTCACCAACACCATAAGCGGCGGGTATGACGGCGACATCTATCTCGTAAATCCAAAGGGAGAGCCCATCGCCGGTCGTCACGTCTACAAAACAATTGCAGAAATTCCCGGTAATGTTGATCTCGGGGTCGTCACCGTACCGGCGAAGAGGGTGATGGACCTGATTCCCCAGTTCAGGGAAAAGGGAATCGCAAACATGCTTCTCATCACCGCGGGATTTGGAGAAACGGGGGAAGAGGGAAAGATACTGGAAAGGAAACTGGCTGAGGCGGCCCGGGAAGCGGGCATCCTCATCCTTGGTCCCAATACGATGGGTATCTGCAACCCCCACAGGGATTTTTACTGTACCGGCACCTCCGTAAAACCGATGGCCGGTTCCACGGCCTTTGTCTCCCAGTCGGGAAATCTGGGCGTTCAGCTCCTCGCCTTCGCCGCCCGGCAGGCAATAGGAATCAGGGGATTCTGCGGCTCCGGCAATGAGGCCATGATTACCGTTGAGGATTTCATCGACGGCCTTGAACTGGATGAACTGACAAATATAGTAATGCTCTACATAGAAAGCGTAAAGGATGGACGCCGCTTTTTCGAAGGCGCCCGAAGAGTGGGGAAAAAGAAGCCGATCGTCCTCCTCAAAGGCGGACAGACACAGGTGGGCAATCGCGCCGCCGCGAGTCACACAGGCGCACTCTCATCGAACTCAAAGGTCTTCGATGCCGTCTGTCGGCAATCGGGAATCGTAAAGGTGGAGCAGTCCATGGATCTCCTTGATCTTGCCGCGGCATTCTCCTCACTCCCTCTACCGAAGGGAAATCGTGTCGCAATCATGACACTCGGCGGTGGCTGGGGGGTTATTACTGCCGATATGTGCAGCCAGGCGGGTCTCGAAGTTCCCGGCCTTCCCGACGATATCCTCGCACGAATGGATACAATATTGCCACCTTACTGGAGCAGGTCTAATCCTGCCGATATCGTCGGTGAAAAAGACAACACCATACCGATAAAGATAATGGAGGAATTTCTCAAGTGGGACGGCTGTGATGCCGTTATTAATCTCGGTATCCTCGGTCGCCGGATATATGTAAAGGAACTGGCTGATTCCGTCCTCCATGCCGACCCCGACTATTCCGAGGATTTTCTCAATACGGCAACGAAATTCATTGAAGACTTCGAAGAGGAGTATATCGCCTTTGTTGCCCGCCTGATGGAAAAATATGGAAAACCGATCCTCGGTGTCAGCCTCCTTGAGGATGAAAAGAACCAGACCGTCTTCAATGTTGAAGATTGTACCTTCAAGAGCGTCTTTTATCCAACACCGGAACGGGCGGTTAATGCCCTCACTAAAATGTGTCAATATTACCGTTTTCTGAACCGATGACGGGGGAAATACAGATGCCGCAAAATGTTCCCTGGGACAGCCAGGATCTCCACGAGTGGGGTTCGAGACACGCCCCGGGAAAGTTTATCGATCTCGAGGGACACATCACCCACTACATCGAAAAGGGCGCGGGCGATCCGGTTATTCTCATTCACGGCTTCTTCTATAATTCCTGCATGTGGGAAAAAAACATTGATGTCCTCGCGAAACAGTTCAGGGTATTCGCCATCGATCTCTGGGGATTCGGATACAGCACCCGTGAACCTCTCGACTACGGCTATCCCCTCTACGAGAGGCAGCTATGGGCCTTCATGGACGCCCTCGGTATTGAAACAGCAACACTGATCGGCCAGTCAATGGGTGGTGGAACTTGTCTAAGTCTTGCCGCTCATCGCAGGGATAAAATCGAGAAGCTGATTCTCGTCAGTCCGGCAGGACTCCCCAACCCCTATCCCTTTATCGCCCGTCTTCCTACCATCCCCGGATTGGGAGAATTTTTCTTCAGTATGCCGGGAAACCTTACCCGGCGAATAGCCCTCTGGAACTTTTTTTTCGACAGGAACCTCATTACCGACAGCGACTTTGAGAAGGTTACCCTCCCCCACAAGATCAAGGGATCTAACAAAGCCATGCTCAGGATACTCCGCAGGAGGTTCTTCGATACCCTCGCGGGTGAAATTAAGAGCCTGGAAGATGCGGATATCCCCCTGCTGATTGTATGGGGACGTGAAGACAAAGGGATTCCCCTTGAAAAGGGGATAGAGATAAATTCCATAATAAAAGGGTCGCGCCTGGAAATACTTGATCGGGCGGGGCATTGCCCCCAGGATGAGCAATCGGAACAATTCAACAGGCTGGCCCTTGATTTTCTGATAACCAAATAAACGTGTGAATAATTACTTTTATTTGGTATCATAAAGTCATGTCAAAATCCGTGCAGAGTGACTCCTCCTGTCTTGCCGCCGAAGGATTGCGAAACGAGGAGAAAGTGCGGGAAAAGATCGATGACAGGGGGAACCGCTGGTGTAAGATATATTTTGGAAGCGGATCTCATTTCACAAACTGGCTCAGGCAGTGCAAAGAGATATTCGGTGAGGATAATATAGCGGTGGAAGAGACCGATCCTACCGGACTTGCCTGCTTTGACGAGAGTAATGAAAAGGCATACAGAATCTGGCTCCTGGAACGACACAACCAAAATAGCAAAGAATCATGAACGCTTAGATACATCAATTTTTTAATGCAGGTGTTCATATCTTTACGCGACGACGGGGCAGGATAATATAAATCCTTAAATTCAGAGTTAATTTTATTAACTACTTGATATATATGTTCTTTTTTTGATGCATAAATCTTATGCAAAGAGCAATAAAGTCGAGCTTATAAGGTATTTACACATTTCATAAACATATCTATCAACAGGTTTGCTAACAGCTCTGTGGATTTCTTGAGACCCTCTTCTGGAACTGCTCTCTGATTGTTCCCTTATATTTGCAGCCTCGCTTGAAAAACCATGTTCTTTCCTGTTTTTCGCAAAAAGGAGGTGTTCTATGCAGAAAGATTTTCATTTTTACGGTATATACGTTCTCTGCCGCTGTAAGGGAATGCTCCCCTCGGATTCCAGGATTGTCGCCTATGCATCCCAGCACACCGATGATGCACGGTACAGTCATACCATGACATTTAAAAACGGAGGATATTTCAAGCAGATCCTCTGTGCCCACCGTTTTATCCATCCCGATGTATTTTCTCTCGATACACAGTATGGTGTCTATGTTCCCTTCCACTTTATCCCCGGAAATAAAGGGGCGAGCTTTCAGGAAAAAATGGTGTGCCTGGAAAACAGCGACATCGCCCAAGAGATGTTACGAGAGGTATCGAAGCTGAAGGAAAAGCCCTATATCCTTCACCGACTTGGAATCGCCCTTCACGCCTATGCCGACACATGGGCACATAAGGATTTTTCAGGCCTGCAATCAGAGCTTAACGATATCGATGAAATCGATGTGCGCAATGAAGAAAAAAAGGCCATACCGAAAATATTTGCCCACTTTTTCAGAAATGTCACCGAGGCAGTTATCCCGCAGGTCGGTCACGCAGAGGCGGCCACCATTCCCGATGAACCCTACCGGGAATGGTCCTACTACAGCGTCTCCGAGGACAGACAGATATACAAGAGAAACTGGATGCTCTATCTCGATGCGTCGCGATCAATCTATCAGGAGTTGAAATTTTTCCTCAAAAGAAATCCCGCATTCAAGGCATTGCCAACCGTTCACTGGGGAAATATCAGAAGCCCGCTCCGCATGCAATTGATGGCCAAGGGATCACTGGAGGAACGCTGCCGTAGCTGGATGGAAAAGATCAATGACTCCGCCTTCGGTTTTCAATGCCTTCCCGAAGATAAAGACCTTACCTACGATGAGAGGGAATGGTTTCGAGAAGCGGTCGAGGTTAAAAACAAGAAAGGGGAAAAGGATATATATTACCGGAAGGAAAACTTTCATCAAAGCAACTGGAAATATTTTCATGACGCTGCCCTCAGTCACCGGTTTTTCGTCCATAACGAACTCCTCGCACCGAGGGAAATCATCTGCAGTTAGGATGCATATGTTCTCAGATAGCCTCTGATATAAGATTCGACACTCTCATTCGAGCGGTAGATCCCAAAATGCCCCTCGCAGAGAATATCGGCCTTAAGTTCAAGGAGTTTTTCCATCGATCGCCTCCACTGCCCAATATCGGACCTGAACCTCCTGAGAAAGGGACCGTGGATATCCTGTCCAAAGAGTATCCTCTTCCCTCCCCTGTCAATATAGAGGGAAATAGACCCGGGAGTATGACCTGGCGTATGAATCCAGTGAATCTCTTCATCTCCACAGGTAAGAAATCCACCATCGCCTGTCAGCTTCCCGTCGAGCGGTGTCGGCGGAAATTCCCTATCGTACCAATCAGCTGCTGTGGCCTCGGAATCGCCCGATTCAATGGCATCGGCATCGAGCTCATGACAGAGGAGGGCACATCCAACACGATCCCTGAAAAGGGGTGCCGAGCCGATGTGATCGATATGACAGTGGGTGAGCACAAGTGTCGATATGCGGTGAGGATCAAGAAAGAGGCCCTCGATGTTTCCGAGAAGACTATCAAAAGATCGTCCCGCTCCCGAATCGATCATTACCAGTTCATCGCCACACTCAACAATAAAGACTGCCGCATCATCGGTACTGCTTATTTCGGACCCTCCGATGATGGATATCCCCTCCGCAATCGTCCTGTCCCCATTCATCCTGTTATCCTGTATGGTCTTTTTCTATCCTAGCCTATTTAGCGTTGTTATCCGCTTCCCGAATCGGGCTCCCTTCATCCATGTGATCTCTCACCAGTTCGCTGACCGCCGTTACTCTTATGTTTGACCACTTGAGGTATCTTCCAAGCCTCACCACCATCTCATAACCGAGAAGGTCATGTTTTACATAGGTACTCCTGTCCTCCCTATCGCAACGCACAAAGGGCTTTGCCATATCGTGGAGAAGCGCCGCCCAGCGGATATCTCTGTCGGTTGGCACCTGTGAGGTCACCCGGAGGGTATGTTCCCACAGGGTATGGGAATGATGCCTGCTCCGCTGGTCATAGTTCCGCTGGAGGGAGAGCTCGGGAATAATATAGTTCAAGAGCCCCGTATCCATAAGGCAGCGTAATCCCTGTTCCACAAAGGGTGCTAAAAGTAACCGATCGAGTTCCCCCACCCACCGTTCTTTGCTTACCTCGAGAATTCTGTGACTCAGCTTCGTTATAGCCCTCAGAACGGCATCGTCAACGACAAACCCCAGCTGTGCGGCAAATCTGGCGGCCCTCAGCATCCGCAGGGGATCCTCCTTGAATCGCGAAGTGGCGTTTCCCACGCACCGTATTCTTTTCTCTTCGATATCATGAGCCCCTGAAAAGGGATCGATCATCCTGCCATCTCTCATGGCGATAGCGTTAATCGTAAAATCCCTCCTGCTTAGATCGGCGGCTATGTCCCTCACAAATGCCACGTCCGGTTTCCTGCTCCCCTTCTGGTAGATTTCGGTCCTGAAGGTGGTGATCTCAACCAGATGACCGCCTATTTTTACCCCTATGGTTCCGAACCGTTTCCCCGTGAGAAAGGGTTTCCTCTCAGCCTCACGAATCTTTCGCTCGATAGTCTCCGGTTCATGGGGTGTGCTGAAATCATAATCCTTTGGCTCCACATTCAAAAGACAGTCCCGCACGCACCCACCCACCATATAAACGGGAGAAATGATACTTTTCACCTTTTTGTACACTTCATTCATTTACAACACCCGGTCTTATGCCGTATACTGCGAATCTATCACAAACAAAGAGAATTTAGCAAAAAATGGTTCACAGAGATAGAGACAACCGGTCCCATCCTTGCCAATGCGTTACCCATCCCCCTATACAAAGGAGCGCCAATGAACGATACCGCGAAGCTGATAGACCAGCTTGATGCAATCTTTCATCCCCAATCCGTCGCTATTGTGGGAGTTCCCACGGGGATGAAGGCGGGAAAGCTTTTTCTCATGGCCCTCCTCGATCAGGGTTTCCCCGGCAGCATCTATCCTGTCCACCCCGAAGCTTCAGAAATAGACGGGCTGAAAGCATATCCCAATGTTTTATCCATTCCCGACCCCGTTGATCTTGCGATTGTGCTGGTTTCACAGGACCGCACCCTTCCCGTTGTTCGAGAATGTGCAAAAAAAGGGGTGAGGGGTATCATCCTCTTTACGGCGGGATACAAGGAAACGGGTACTGCCGAAGGGGAAAAAATGGAGGCGGAGCTTACTCGGATTGCCCTCACCTCAGGCATGCGAATCATCGGACCGAACTGCATGGGAATATATGCCCCAAAATCCGGGCTTGCCTATTTCCCGGATCTTTCCAAGAAGGCGGGACCGGTCGGCATTATCTCGCACAGTGGCTCGCTTGCCAATATTCTGTGCCATATGGCACCGGAAAAGGGGCTCTACTTCAGCAAAGCTATCAGCCTCGGAAACGAGTGCGATCTCAGCTTCGCCGACTTCCTGTCCTATCTCGGCCGGGACCCCGAAACAAAGGTCATAGGAACCTATATCGAGGGAATAAAGGAGGGACCACGCCTCCTCAGCGCCCTGAATGAGGCATCTCTGAAAAAACCGGTGGTCGCATGGAAGGTGGGTCTCACCCTTGAGGGAAGCTCCGCTGCCTTTTCGCATACCGGTGGGCTTGCGGGATCCAGTGCAATATGGAAGGGAATTATCGGCCAGACAGGGGCCATTCCCGTCACCGGATTGGAGGCGTGGGTGGATAGCCTGATCGGCTTTTCGCTTCTCCCTCCCAATCTGGGAGACAGAATGGTTATTATCTCCGGGCCGGGCGGACTTGCCGTCTCGGCGGCGGAGGCCTGCGGAACGATGAAGCTTCGACTTGCCGCTTTATCGTCTGAAACAAAATCGCTCCTTGCCAACTTTATCCCCCCCACGGGTACAAGCCTCAAGAACCCCATCGATGTGGGCCTGACCGCATCGCTCGATATCAACATATATATTAATGCGGCAAAGGCCGCGGCAAGCGATCCCGGTGTCGATGCCGTTGTCATGATGGGAATCGGACTTTCTCCCGAGATCAACAAGATCTATGCCGATGCCATCATCGCAACGGCAAAAGAAACTCGGAAACCCTTTGTCATCGTAAATATTCCCGGCCTCGACGTTAAAGCAATTCAGACTTTCTTCGATGCCGGTCTCCCCTTTTTCGAATCGGCGGAGCGTGCTATAAAAACCTATGCGACGGTGAGACAGTATCAGCGCTGGCAGAGGCGAAGAAATGATTCATGAAAAAAAGCGATCTCACCTATTTCTTCCATGCCATGCAGGAGACGCTGAAAGGGAAATGAGTATGATAGAAAAGGAGAAAAAAAAGAGACTCGAGAGAAAACCCCCTTGGCTCAGAAGAAACCTGCCGCGGGAACCCGAATATGAGAGGATACGGTCTCTTTTGAGAGAAAAGCACCTCCATACCGTCTGCGAAGAGGCCCTCTGCCCCAATATATGGCAGTGCTTTTCCAACGGGACTGCCACCTTCCTCATCATGGGTCCTCACTGCACACGGCACTGTAAATTTTGTGCCGTCAGACACGGGGGGACAGAGGGTCCCGATCCCGGAGAACCTCGGAGGGTAGCAGAAACGGCCCTCAGCCTGGGGTTAGATTATATAGTCATCACCTCTGTAACGAGAGACGATCTGCCCGACGGCGGTGCGTCACACTTTGCAGAAACTGTCGCCGCCATCAGAGAGAGTTTACCCGAGACACTCATAGAAATCCTGATACCGGACTTCAGGGGAAAGGAACCCTCTCTCAGAGTCGTTCTTAAGGCGTGCCCCAACGTGCTCAATCACAACGTTGAAACCGTGCCCCGTCTTTACCCCACAGCACGACCGGAGGCCTCATACGATCGCTCACTCGAGCTTCTGCAAAGATCCAGGGAAATTAATGCCCTGATACCCACCAAATCGGGTCTCATGCTTGGGCTGGGTGAAACTGACGGTGAAATAGAAACAACGCTACGGGACATCGTCAATAGGGGATGCTCTATCCTCACACTGGGTCAGTATCTTCAGCCCTCAAAGAGGCACCTTCCCGTCAAACGGTTCGTCCCTCCCGATGAGTTTGACAAGTGGCGCGATTACGCGTTTACAGTAGGATTTACCGCAGTCGCAAGCGGCCCCTTTGTGCGAAGTTCCTACCGGGCCAAGGAACTCTACGAAACAATCTAACTTTTAAAATACCGCCGAATCCGCTTCTTTTTAACGAGGGTGAGAGATAACCTGAAAAGGAGGTTCTGCATAGGTGGAAACAATTCAAATATGTCGAGTATTTTCTCCTGCCTTTTTTTAAGCTTCAGAATACCTGTTAACACCGTCATTTCATAGCCGGGATCGAGAATTCGTCTGCCTATTTCTCTTCCACTTGCGAGCGCAAAAGAGATCCCCTCACCGGAGGGTTTTGAGGCAAGACCGGCGGCATCTCCCACCAGGAAGATATTTCCGAAGACGCAGCCTCTGAAGTCGGAGTTGATGGCACCACCTCGTATCATGTGAGGGAAAATCTGTTGATTGTTTTCTTCAAGATAGTTCAGCAGAAACTGACGTGCCCTTTTTACCGTAAGATGCCGCGGATCGAAATAGATGCCTATATTTGTATGGTCTCTGTGTGGAAATTCCCAGATATAGGAAGTCCCCAACTCCCGGGGATCGACATACCAGAGGAAACCCTCCCGGACATTTTCGACTTCACAGCAAAGACCGATCGAAAGAGCGCTTTTCAAACCGAGATGCCTTCTCACGAGCGAGGCGGAACCATCGGCACCAACAAGATACCGGTAGGCAAATATCCCCTTATCTGTCACAACTCCTCCGGGGCCTATCGATGCTGCCGAGGTCCCCTTCAAGAGGGTAATGTTTTTCGAACCCCCTATCCTGCCTGTCTGATAGTCGCTGAGCTCTTGCCTGCCTATCGTCCGTATCGAATCTGCAAGGGTCAATTCATATTTTTTATCTCCGATGAATATTGTGTGGTTTCGGGAACCCACTGTTTTCTCAAGAGGGACCTCGTATCTTCCACTGAAGTTAGTGACACCTCCCGCACATACCTTTCGTCCGAGAAGGGAATTTTTCTCTATCAGAAGAACCGTGAGCGTCGAGCCTTCGAGCACTTCCGCCACGGCGAGCCCCGCCGGTCCTGCGCCGATAATGATGACATCATAGCTGCTGTCCATCTCTGTGTTCACCATCTTTGGGTGTAATAAAAAAAAGCGCCACTCATAAACGGGAGGTGGCGCTTTTTGTCACGACGGATCTTTTATTATTACAGGTCGTTCATGAGACGGGTTGCCCAATCACGGTAGTACTTTTTATCTGACTTCAGGGCCTGTTCACAAAGGACTTTTGCCTTGGCCTTATTGCTCTTTCCCCCTTTATCGATAAGCGCCTCGGCGAAGTACACTTGAAAATCGTCTCTTTCAGGATAGTACTGCTCAAACTCTTCGAAATAGGAGATGGCCTTGTCCTTTTTCTTCAATGGCCACGGAAGTACGGACCAGAAACGGCCAAGCGCCAAGACGGCCCCGGCATCATCGTACATCTTGTCGATCTCATAGGCCGTTTCAAAACTCTCCTGGGTCTTGTTCTTAAGCCCCTCTTTCAGGGCGGTCAGAATGCTGACACCATCGGAATAGTTACCCACGCACGTTCCGTACCAGAAGTATCCTTCGGGACCGTTCGGATCGATTTCGATGGCCGTATCGGCGTATTCCATACCTTTTTTGGCGTATACCTTGCAGATATCTTGCCAGTCTTCTACCTGCTGCCGTTTCGACTCTTCAGAATACCACCGGTAGGCCCTCGCACACTTCCAGTTTGCCTCATAGCTGTCGGGATCCTCTTCTACCGCCTTGAGACACAGATCTATGGACTTTTTGTAGTTATCCACCCCCCCCGCTTCGAATAAGGCGTCTGCCTCGGCGAGATAGTCAGCAGCAACTCCACCAACGGGAAAGATCAGAAAAGCTGAAAGTAAAACCCCTAATAGAACAAACCTCTTCATCACGGTACCTCCTTTTTTGTAATATCCTCATTAATCCCCCTTCAAAAAGTGCTTCAGTATAAAAAAACAAGAAAGGCCTGTCAAGAAAACAAAGATTTATTACAGTGAAGCAGTTATGTCTTCAGCGTTCCTGTCAAATTCTCAATATCATCGATTCCCTTGCGTTCCATATAGGCTGCTATGCCCTCAATGATCTCCACGGTGCAACGGGGATTTATAAAATTTGCCGTCCCCACCTGGACTGCCCGAGCCCCCGCAATGAGAAACTCGAGGGCATCATCGGCCTCCATTATTCCCCCGACACCAATGACGGGGATCGAAACGGCCTGTGCCACCTCCCAGACCATTCTCAGAGCGACCGGTTTTATTGCCGGACCCGAGAGACCACCCGTAATGTTCTTCAGATGGGGAATCCTCCTTTCAATGTCGATTGAAAGCCCCGTCAGGGTATTAATGAGAGAAAGGGCATCGGCACCCGCTGTTTCCACGCTCTTTGCAATCGCGGTTATGTCAGTTACATTCGGAGTGAGTTTCACGATAACGGGAAGTTCCGTCGCCTTTTTCACACCCTCCGTTACCTCCGAGGCGAGTCCGGGATCCACTCCGAAACCAATACCGCCTCGTGTCACGTTGGGACATGAGATATTCACCTCCAGGGCATGGACGCCTTCTGCCTCGCTCAAGATATTAGCCACCTCACAATATTCGTCCACGGTATCACCGAGAATATTTGCGATAACGGGCACATCATAACCCTTCAAAAAGGGAAGCTTTTCATCGATAAAGGCCCTTACACCGACATTCTCGAGCCCCACGGCATTGAGCATTCCCGAGGCGGTCTCCATAATCCGTCCAGGCGGATTACCTTCCCGGGGAACAAGGGATAGCCCCTTGACGACAATCGCGCCAAGGACGTTCAGATCCATAAAGGAGGCATACTCTTCACCGTAGCCAAAGGTCCCCGAGGCTGTCATAACGGGATTTTTCAGGACAAGGCCCCCGATATCGACGGCCAGTCTTCTCGAATCATTGTTATCCTTCATGGTAATCCCAGTCGATCTCCCTGCTATCAAAGACGGGGCCTTCTGTACAGATCCTCATAAATCGTTTCGATCTCTTCTCACCACTTGCCCTCACGGCACAGCCAAGACAGGCCCCGATTCCGCAGGCCATTTTTTCTTCCAGGGAAACCTGACAGGCAATGGAATACTCCCCCGCTATCCTGGCCGTTTCTCTTATCATACCATAGGGACCGCAGGCGAATAGTGCCGACTCATCCCTTCCGAATGAGGGCGCATCACGGTTGACAAGATCCGTCACCGGACCACGATATCCAACAGTACCGTCATCGGTACTCAGTTTCAGAGGCGAGCAGAGCCTCTTCAGACGATCGATACCGAAGAGATAGTGCGAGCTCTGGGCACCAAAGTACAATGTCGTCTCTATGGACTCATCACCACTTTCGCGAAGGAGAGATTCAGCGAGACAGAGAAGCGGTGCAATTCCCATTCCCCCTGCAACAAGCACAATTCTCTTTTTCCCGCGCGGTACGTCAAATCCCCGCCCAAGGGGTCCCAGTATCATAACCGAATCATCGCACTTCAGCCTGGAGATAAGGGCGGTTCCCCTACCGGAAACCCGGTAGAGAATCTCCATAACGGTTTCCCCGTCAATGCTGTAGAGGGAATGAATGCTGAAAGGCCTTCCGAGAAAAGGAAGATCTCCCCCCCCTCTTCTCAGCATCACAAACTGACCGGGAGTTGACCCCCGAAAGGAATCGGGTACCTTGAAAATCATCAGAAAATGATCTTTGAATATTTCCCGGTTTGAGATAATAATACCAGTCTCTATCGATTTTTCCGGAGCTTCCATCGCTACAACATCTCCCCAAAGTCCGCCCACAGGATCAGGGCGTCTTCGCCGGTATCATTATAATAAAGAGTCCTCACTCCCTTTACCACAAATCCAAATTTTTTGTACAAGTCAATTGCTCCCCGGTTTGATTCTCTCACCTCGAGGGTCACCTTGTCTGCCCCACTTTCCGAGGAAAGGCATATCATTTCCGCAATCATTTTGGAAGCGATTCCACGTCTCTTCCAGTCACCATGAACGGCTATGTTTCTCAGGTGAACCTCGTCGATGACAATGGAAAAACTTATATAGCCGATAATGTGTCCCTCGCACACCGCTACGAGATCATGACAAAGGGGTATCATGAGTTCTTCGGCAAACATGGTCCTCGTCCAGGGCGTCGGGAAGGAAGCCTGCTCGATAGCGAGAACACCGTCAAGATCGCACAGGGTCATTTCCCTGATCGTCACAGATCTTCCATCCGTCTCACTCAATGCACACACGTTCCTCTACCCTCTTAGGCACTCACGGCTCTCTTAGAATATCTCCATTATCAATATAAAAACGAGGAAAAGACCCGAGAAAACGGGGATGGTTCCACGCATCTCTATCGTACTGAATGCTACCGAAACTCCGAGAAGCGGAACTACGAAATAGACGCAGGTGAGTGCCTTAATCACGCTATCGTGAAGAAGGGGAAAAATCGAAACGAGAAGGAAGGTACCTATCAGAAGAAAGACAAAGATAAAGACGACATAGATGCTGTAGGTTCCTATGATTCCTGCTATATGATTTCGCGATATTCCCCGAATATTTCCCGATTCGGCATCCTTTATGGCCCTCATGGAGAGTGTTTTATTCAATTTTACAATCCCGACATCGATCTTCTGACCCAGGAGTGCCAGGGGAAGTAATAAAAGGATCGCAAGGGTAATCAACTCTCTCGACAGATGACCCAGTTCCCGTCCCGCCAGTATGGAACCCGCCGCTATGACTACTGACGCGATGGAATCATTGGGGGGAATGCGCGTGCCGATGACAAATCGGTTAATGAAGAGAAGTTCGACAAAGGCGCCGATAATGAGACCCGTATAGGCCTCTCCCAGAACAATGCCGAGTGTCGGGCAGATTACGATTGGTCGCGAGACCATTACCTGCGGCAGTGTCCTGTCAAGACACAAAACTCCGCCTAAAAGGGCCACTCCGACCGAGCTTGTTACCATAATGAAAACCCGATACTAAAGTTTAATCTTTTCCTCGACATCCCGATATTCAAAGGGCCTGTCACTGGGGATACACTGTATCTCAACTTTTACTCCGGAATCTTCGAGGGTTTTCAGGCCCTTCGCATCCTTACGATCCAGATAAATTGAAGAGCTCACAGAACATTTGTCCTCACCGTCGTGAACGTTTCCTATGTTAATCCTGTCATAGGCAAAGCCCAGTTTATATGCTCTCAGTGCATCGTCTATCCTCTCAAAGAGGATTATGGAGCTTCCGAATTTCCAGTTGTTATATGAAAAGCTTTTAGAGAACTCCTCAACATCAAAGACGTACAACTCTATATAGCTCGGAACTACCATCCTGATGACAGATTCCCGAAACAGATCTCCCGCCACCTCATCATTGACGACAATTATTGACATTGCCTTGAGAGCGGGGACCCATGCCTCTAATATCTGACCGTGAACAAGCCTGTTATCAACTCTTACAAGGATGGAATCCATTCAATATCCGGGAAGGCATCACGCGGTGCTGTCACTCAATCGCTGCCGACTTTTCTATTTAAAACCTCACTGGCGAGATAAATATTCTTCCTGCCGTAATCCCTTATAAAATTGGCAAATTCCCTAAGGTCGGTTTCTTCCCTCATGGTTGATATTTTTAGCAGCATGGGAAGATTCACCCCCGTCACGACTTCAACCTTCCCCTCTTTGAGAAAGGAAAGCGAAATGTTCGAAGGCGTTCCTCCGAAGAGGTCTGTCAGGATCAAAACACCCTTTTGGGAATCAACCTTTTTAATGGCCGAGGTAATCTCCTTGTTGATACTTTTCAAACTCTTATTCGCATCGACCGAAATTGGGATAATCCCCGGAAGATCACCCTTTATCATCTCGGCAGCCTTTATGAGCTCGCTGCCAAGGTTGCTGTGAGTTATGACCAGAACACCTATCATACTCCCTCCGAAACATCGTTAGTCGCTTACGCTAAATAATTACCTCTCATATGTCAAGAATTTCCGACCTTGACAGCAAACAATCTTCACACTATATAATAGCATTGGAATGGCAATACTCTGGTAAGGAACTAAAATGACAGTTAAAATCAAACACAAGTGTCCCGGGTGCGGTATGGTAACCGAATCCTATAGAAACCCCACCCCCACCGTCGATATCATCATTGAGATGAATGAAGGAGAAATTGTCCTGATATTGAGGAAGAATGAGCCTCTGGGTTGGGCGATCCCCGGCGGGTTTGTCGATTACGGTGAATCCCTCGAAGAAGCGGCGGTGAGAGAGGCAAAGGAAGAAACATCGCTGGACGTGACCTTGAAAAAACAGATGCATACCTATTCCAAGCCGGACAGGGATCCTCGCCATCACACCATTTCCACCGTCTATATTGCCAGGGGAGAAGGCTCTCCCAAAGCGGCAGATGATGCGGCCGACTTAGGAATATTCACCGAGGACACCCTTCCATCACCAATCATGTTTGACCACGGCCGGATCCTTGCCGACTACTTCAGAAATAAGAAAGGAGAGAGTACCCCGGCCTGATTCTGTCATAAACTCACGATTCCTACCTGACCCAGGGCGTAGTGGTAATAATCCGCGTGGCCTGTCTGTATTTATCTTTTTTCACCATCTCCCGTATGCCCGCTATCGTTTTAACACCGAGATTTTTCGAGAGCATATTGACCAGCCATGACGGCAAATTTCCTCCCGGATCGGCGAGGACCTGATAGCGCACCTCGGTCTCCTTTTCACCCACGGGCGTGGCGATACACTGTCCTATGGTGATCGGCATGCGGACAGCCTTTTTGTCCTTCTCGTCGAAATCGGCGGATATGCTCTCAACGGCCACCCTGATCGCACCCGTTGACCTATCGATCATATGATCCGCCCTGAAAAGAGCGTATCGGTCATTGACGGGCCAGGGCATGTCCGTCTTATTATAGGCATACTTGACATCCCCCGTCGTTTGCAATCCCGGCAGTTGCACTTTATAGGCCTCGCTGCACATGAACATGTACTCCGGCTGCGCGGAGGCGTCTCTCAGGAGGGCCTCAATAACCGGCACTGGTGCCTTCACGATACCGATGGCCATAACCTCATCAACACTCGTCATCGAGGCAGGCCTCGTATAGCCCACAATTCCCTCGGATTCATTGACCTTCTTCCACCCCCCCGCAATCTCTTCGGCTGATACCGAAAGGCAGATCATGAGACTGATCATCGAAACTATCACAATCGCTTTCCAGATTTTCATATTCCGCTCCCTCGCTGTCATATATTAAATATCCGTGCTGCGTTTCCTCCCAGAACGGCATCGATCTCTTCCTTGGTAAATACAAGACCGCCGGAATCCATCATCACATCCATAAGGTTATTCTTTATCTCTTCTTTTGTCTGCTCACCAAGATTATTTCTCCTGAAGAAATCTATCGCAATCTCGGCCAGTCCATTCCAATAATTATCGGATATAATGTCCCAGGTATAGACATGTCTGTGCGCATCTACAATCATAGTTCCCTCCTTGAGCCTCGATGTTTTTAGCTACTCCCCTTTAGTGATCACCTGTGTAAATCGCTTCTCCTTCCCAATGTTTATCATACAATAGCTCCTGTTCAAAATCATCTTTTTGTATTTAATCCTTCCCCGTAAATTCCGGTTTTCCTCCTAAACAAAAGGAATCAATCCCCTCCTTGGGGCATCGGGTGATCTGATATTTGCCCTGAAGGTCTCAAATTCTATGGATAATCCCACTTCAAAGCACTTACAACTACCGGTGTTCATCCACTGCTTTATCGTCGCAAGGGCCCCCGTTGCCTGACGGGAAAGTCTGAGGGCGTAATTGCAGGACTTTTAATAAGCTCCTCTTTTGAAATAATGTCATTCACGGGCCCGATCCCCTTCGCCTCCTCGGGGGTAAGCATCAGTCATCACAAGGGGTAAAGGCTGCGTTCCAGCGATCGAAGAGCGCAAAATAAGAGAGGAGGCATTGTCAGCTTGAATGTTTGAGAGACTGAAGGTATACACCAAGGCATTACAATATAAAAAAAGGAGGCCTTTCATGTTCACAACGGAACTCTGCGACATTCTGAAGATTAAATATCCCATCATTCTCGGCGGAATGGTGTGGATCGGAAAATCGGAACTGGCGGCGGCGGTCTCTGAGGCGGGGGGACTGGGACTCCTCGCTGCAGGTGGTATGACCCTGGAAGAGATGTCAGAAGAAGCGGAAAAGGTGCGGACGATAACGTCAAACCCCTTCGGCGTCAACGTTCCCCTTGCAAGACCAGATGCATGGGATCTGATAGAGAGAGCCGTACAAGGCGGTGCCTCCGTGGTTGCCACATCGGCGGGAAGCCCCAGAAAATTAACAGGGCAGATAAAAGATCTGGGCTGTGCGGTGATGCATGTTGTTCCCTCAGTCTCTTTCGCTAAAAAATGCGTTGATGCAGGAGTTGATATTGTCATTGCAGAAGGAATTGAAGCCGGCGGTCATGACGGATTCGACGAGATTACGACGATGGCACTTATTCCCCAGGTAGTGAATGCGGTTACTGTTCCCGTTGTGGCAGCGGGAGGCATCGCCGACGGCAGAGGGTTTGTTGCGGCGCTTGCCCTCGGTGCAAAGGGAGTACAGATGGGAACGCGTTTCGTTGCCACCCACGAATCGGCGGCACATCTCCGTTTCAAGGAAGCCATCCTGAAGGTCGGGGCAAACGGGACAACCCTGACGGGAAGAACAACCGTGGGGCCCACCCGGGGGATAAAGAACAGACTGACCGAAATGATACTCGATGCGGAACGACGGTGCGCAACACAGGAGGAAATATTTGATCTCGTCGGTGAGGGACGTTCCGCCATTGCAAGCATTGAGGGAGATATCGACGAGGGCTCGGTCTACTGTGGTCAGATCGGAGGAATGATAAGGGAGATCAAAAGTGTCAAAGAGGTGATCGACGACACGATCCGCGAGGCCAAAGCGTTAGTACGATCACTTCAGACCCGGATATCCGATTAATAGTAAGGGAGCACGCATTCTCATCTAAACTCTTTTCTCCCCCTTGTTCCGGCTTTGACGATAAGCTGATGCTTTTTCACACAGATTTAAAGGAGGGATTTACGATGAAGAATCTGAAGGGGAAAACCGCTCTTCTTACGGGGGGATCCCGAGGTCTGGGACCGGTTATTGCCGAGGCACTGGCTGTGAAGGGAATCAACATCGCCCTTGCCGCGCGTTCGGAAGAGGAACTTACAAGGGTTGCACAGAGCCTCTCATCCTATAATATTCGAACCGCCGCAATTCCCGCGGACATCACCGATGAAGCATCTTTGCAACACCTCGTTGAAACAACGATCGACACTTTCGGCACCATCGATATCCTGGTGAACAACGCCGGCATCGAATGGGTGAGCCGCTATGTCAGCCTCTCACCGGAACACATACGGCGCATCATAAAAACCAATCTGATGGGACCGATGGTGCTTACGAGACTGGTGCTGCCCCACATGCTGGAGCGGAAAAGCGGACATATCGTAACCATGTCATCACTGGGGGGCAAAAAGGGATCACCCTATTCCGTCACCTATGCCGCCACAAAGGCGGGACTGGTGGAATGGACCAGCGGTCTTCGTCAGGAACTGAAAGAAGCGGGTATCGGTGTATCCGTCATATGCCCCGGTTTTGTCTCCGACGTCGGCATGTTCGCCGTCTATAACAAGCGTGCACCGAAGATCGTCGGAGAGACGACACCTGAAAAAGTCGCCCGTGCCGTCATACGGTCGATTGAGAAAGATATTCAGGAAATTATTGTGAGCCCCGGGGCGATTATCGTGATGAAGCTTCTCGATGCCATCCATCCGGGCATCATTGCAACATCTTTGCGACACACCGGCGTCTACGACTTTTATCGAAGACAGGCCGATGATAATGAGAAAGAACTGCGTGCGGCAGCCTCCCTCTGATTATTCTCAGCATATCAGAGAGAGATTGAAACATTGTTATAAAAATCACATCCTTTTATGGAAACTATTTGACATTCCTTCCTTTTCATTTTAGCACTATGACAAGTTGAATTTTACCGCAAGAAGCTGCGGTAGATCTCCGATTGTTAAGGAAACTGTTCGTTTTGTATTCTCGCTTCCCCGCCGCAGGTAGCGGGGTATGCGCGCTTCTCAATTCAGAAAGGGGGGAACAGAATGAAAAAGCTTAGCCTCTTAGCAGTTAGTCTATTAGTTGCAACTCTTCTCATCGTCGGTTGCGCCAGCACAAAATCGGCCACGCTAACGCCTGAGCAATCGGCAAAGACAGGATCGATTACCGCCACCACCGAAGCGTTGAGGCCCATCGTCGTCTACGACAGCTGGTCGGGCAATACAAAAGGGATTGCCGAGGTAATCGCCCACGATCTCGGCTGTGACGCCGTCTTCATCGATGACGCCCCACACTACGACATGAGCACCTACAACCTGATCGTTATCGGTTCACCGGTTCATGGCGGCATGCCAACAAAAAAAATCAAGCAGTTTTTGTCCCAACTGAACCCTCCTCGACATTCCGCCGTATTTGTTACCTACGGCGCTCCGGGCTTCGGCCCCCTTCTGGCAAAAATGTGTTTGAGCTATATGGAAGGAAAACTGCAAGATACCTGTATCGGCCGGTTTAAATGTCATGGATTTCACCACATCCTGAAAACCTATCCCGATCATCCGAACGCCGATGACGCGAAAGAGGCCATATCCTTCGCCAGCGACCTCGAGACGAAATGCCTCGAAAGATTTTGAGAGGCCATCCCGAGAGACAGATACAATCCTGAAGTGAGTAAGAAAGAGCGGTGGCTGGAGCAGGGGCATAGAAGAAGCTGCATCAATCCTGTCACGATCGACAGAGGCAATGGCACATGCGGGGCCGGTGTCTCCGCTGAAAGTTGAATCTCAACGTTTCGGGATTAAGGCGGAACCTAATCCCGGCCATTGTGCACCGGCAGTCCTGGAAGCAATGGAAATAGAGGTGTGCTATAGTCGGGTTGCGAGGCCGTCCAGGACCTGCCCCGTGCCTACAAGGTCTCAGGCAAATGTGACACGATGCTCGCGCTCGGCACATCGGGCGTGGTCTATCCCGCCTCCTCTTTTACATTTTTACACGTGGAGGTAAAGAAAAATGGTGCTACAATAATTGTAATAAACCCGACGGAAAACGCCTTTCCTTCGATCACCGATGTCTATGAGGCATTTCCCGCCATTGTAACCTGATCAGGGGAGAGGTCGCCTGAGGGTTCAGGAAACCCCCGATATCCTGCTCAGGTTGATCAGATTGATTGAAAAGGCCAAGGGATATCGAGGAAATACCGAGGCACAGCAATCGGAAATAAGGCTTATCGGTTTGACAAATCAGGACTTCTCCTTTATGAAGTCCATGAGGTATCTCCTTATTGTTGCTTCAGGGTACAGCAGGGGGTCTCTCATTGAGCCTCTCAGATAGGCTTTTTACCTTTAAATAACCCAAAACAGACTGTTAAGCGATGATCCCTGCACATGACGACCATTTATATATTACCTCGACGGGAAGGCTTGCACGCAGGCTTCGCCGCCAATTCAGAAACGAGCGTATCGCCGAGGGCTGTCGCGGCTGGAAACCGCTCGGGGCTATCGACCTCAACAGTCTGCTCAACGAACTCCTGAGTAACAGCTGGCCTGACAAAACAGAGGCTCCGGAGATACTTCGATTAAAGCTCTGGGCAAAACTGGCCGATTCAAATCCGCCCCCGCCCCCTCTTGAAAACGATCTCGGTCTCATACGTCTCCTGGACGAAAATTTCAAAACCATGATTCGGAATAAAATCGACCCCTCATCGGGTCCTCATTCCACACCCCTGGTGGAATGGCGAAGGAAGATATGTGCCTCCTTCATAGAAACCCTTCACAGTAGAAATTGCTTCCATCCCTCTGAACTTCCCCGTATTGTCTGCCGCGAGATCGAGGCGAAGAGGATCGTCCTGCCCGATACACTTACCCTCGCCGGTTTCGACTCTCCCGCCCCCGTGGAAGCTGATCTTTTTTCACTGCTCGAAAAGAGGTACACCGTCGAATACCTCAGAGACTGGCGTGAAAAAGCCACGGATATGGAGGCAATCGCCCTTCCCTCTCCCGAACAGGAGGTCATCTATCTCGCCAACCGCCTGTCGGAGGATGCCCGGTCGCTTCCCCTCGACCGCATCGGGGTCATCGTCCCCGATCTTAATGCCTATGCGACAAGCATAGAGAAATCCTTGCGGGACGTCATGGGGGAGGCTGCCTCTGCCGATCATCAGTGGTTTAATATTACCCTCGGGGGAACTATCTACGATCTTCCCCTTATGAAAGCTGCCCTGCTTCCGCTCCGATTCGTCCTGGAAGGAGAATCAAAAGACCTCTTCCTGTCCCTCCTTCTGTCGCCCTATTACGGCTACTGGAAAGGAAGACGTCAGGAACTATCGAGGGCGGACCTTATCTGGAGGAAATCATCGGTTGGATCGGGGCTTTCTGCCCTCTTATCGTCGGTGAAGAGGAGCAACGAAGCGCTCAATGAAAAAATATTTCACGGGAATCCCCAAACCCTTTTGCCCCTTTTCGGAATCAACCCGGCTTTCAAAAAAAGCGTGAATTTCTGGATAAGGGCACTGCATGAAACCTGGTCACACCTTTTTTTTCCGGTAATTTCCGGCGAAGAGGATAGCCTTGCCTGGAACCACTTGAAAGAGATCATGGCCGATCTCGAAAGGCACCTTTCAAATGTAAGGATGGATGCCCGGGAATTCCTCTCATGGATCACCGATATGGCATCCCATACAACAACACAGGTCGGCGCATCTGAGGATGCAGGCGTTCAGATTATGGGAATGGTAGAATCACGGGGACTCGACTTCGATAAGGTCTATGTCCTGGACATGAATGACCGTTCCCTGCCGCAGCCCGTGAGACCCCTTCCCCTCCTCGACGGGACGGAGAGACGCTCCGTTCAGGGAGCTACAGCAGAGATGCAGTATGAATTTGCCGAAAAGACCTTTGAAAACATGGTGCGGACGGCACAGGACATTACATTTCTGAGGGCCGAAGAGGAAAACGGAAAGCCTCTTACCCCCTCACCTTTCTGGATTGGTGATGAAAAACGAGAATCACTCAACATCTGGAAAACACCGACCGCTGCCTGGCTCAGAGCAGACTGGCTGAAATCGTCCCACAGGGAATCGAAGAATACCGTGCTCATAAATCATCATGAACCGGACTCACCCATCGATCCGGAAGTCATCCCCCCCGTCCTTTCAATGAGTAGGATAGAGACCGCACTGGCCTGTCCCTACAAGTTTTTCGCAATGACAATACTGGGAATGGAAAAACTGGAGGAAGCGGAGACGGCCATCTCCCCCCTGGAAAGAGGGAACAGGCTTCATCGCGTACTGGCCTCATTTACGCGAAAGATGCGGGAACACTCTGTCAATCTTGAAAAAGAACGGGACAGGGCACTGGAGTTCCTTTTCAAATCGGTGGCGGAGACCCTCAGTGATCTCAGAGAAGACCCGTACTGGGAAGTGGAACGCCGGCGCTGGCTTGATACGCCGGGCCTTCTCCTTTCATGGCTCGATGAAGAACTGCATCATCGACAGGCGGGGTGGCACTGCATCGCCGAGGAAGAAGATTTCAGTGATCTGAAAAATGCGAACTGGCCCTTTTCCCTGAAAGGACGCATAGACAGGATAGACCATCATGAATCGAAGGGACTGCTCTGCATCGATTACAAGACGGGGAACACCCCTCCAGCGGCTGATATCATTTCACGATTCAAGGCCCCTCAGCTCCCTGTCTATCTTCTGGCGCTCCGAGAAACAACTATTTCCCCTATTGAAGAATACAGAGCGGAAAAGGGACCCCTTTCTGCAGCCTACAGACAGTTGAAATCGGTGAAAGATATCAAGACCTCCTGGATTCCAGGGGAGGACCTGCTCCTCGACGAATGGACAGAGGTGATATCGAAAATCGGAAGGATACTGAAAAGCGGGGACATGAGAGCCGATCCCTTTCCCCTATCGAAGGTAGATAACAAAGATCAGCTCTGCAAAGACTGCCCCTTTTTGACCCTCTGCGAGCGGGGCCTTTATTCCGAATTACCAGACGCAGAGAGGGAAGGCGATGACGAAACACCTTATTGACAGAAAAGAACGGCTTGCCGCCCTCGATACGGGAAGGTCCCACCATGTGGAATCGCCCGCTGGATCGGGCAAAACCCTCCTTCTCACCACCAGGTTCCTCAAACTCCTTGGCGAAGTCAATCATCCCCGAGAGATTCTCGCCCTCACCTTTACAGAAAAAGCGGCGGGCGAAATGAAGAACCGTATAATCAGCTATCTCACGCGGGCGGGAAGACAAGCATCACCAATCGATTCGCTGGACGAGGAGTTGCTCGAACTGGGGAAGAAGGCACTGGAGCAACATCAGGATTCGATCAAGATCATCACTTCCTCAAACGGCCTCAACATAATGACCTTTCATGGCTTCTGTAATTATGTGACGCAAAGGGCTCCCCTTGAGGCCGGCGTGGCACCGGATTATGAAATCATAGATGAAGAAACTCAATCGCTTCTCATGAATGAGGTCATAGAAAAATATCTCAGGAGTTCCTTTTCCTGTCCCGAAGGGAGTATTGAAAGGACAGCCCTTGAAAACAGGATTCTTCACTACAACAACAATTGGAAGGGCCTCGAGGACGACTTGCGGGAGCTCATGGAAAAACGAGACCGGATCCGGGACATCACCCTTTTTGTCAGGGAGGCGGGGGGACATGGCCTCTCCAACATTCCTGAAATTCTGAAGGAGAGAATGCTCCCCTATATAGAGCAATGCCTCAAAACCCTGCATAAACAATTTACCTCCTGTGACCCCGGGATGAGATGGAAAGACTTTCTCTACCACCTGGGGGAGAAAAAAGCCTCGATTGCAGCGACGATGCCCACTTCAGTGCCGGAACCGCTATGGACCGAGCTTTCATCATGGCAGAAAATAGGGGAAATACTACTCACAAAAAGTGGAACTCCGAGAAGATCTCTCGGCCCCAAAAAAGGATTCTACAGCAATTTCACAAAGACGGAGTGGGGAAAATCGATCGCCGAGATGGATGAGAATGTGGCGAAAAAACTGTACGAAACGATGACCTACCCCTCCCTTCAGGATACCGAATCGGATGTTGAGACACTGTCCGATTTTATAATCGTCGCCGCCGATGTCATAGAACGGTATGAATCGCTTTGCAGAAAGAGACACCTCCTGGACTTTGTCGGCCTGGAGCAATCGGCCCTTCGCGTGCTCGATGAAAACAACCCCTCCGACCTCCACCTCTTTCTTGACCACCGGATACACCACATCCTGATCGATGAATTTCAAGACACGAGCAGAATCCAGTGGACCCTGACACAACGATTGTGCGACGGCTGGCTCCCCGGCGACGGTAGAACTGTATTCATCGTCGGCGATCCGAAACAGTCCATCTATGCCTTCAGAAAGGCCGAAGTGGCCCTCTTTCAGGAAGCCAAATCGGGAATTCCCCTGTCCGGTCACGGGGCCTTACCCCTCTCGAGTCATACCCTGAAGACCAACTTCCGATCTTCCGGGAATCTCATAGAATGGACAAACGAACTCTTCGGGAAAACCGTAATGGCCGATCCCAGACCCGAAGCCGACGAGGTCTCATTCAGTCCCTCATCACCGGCGGGTGAAAGGGATGACTGTTCTCCCCTATCGTTAAACATCTTTGCCCTCGAAGACCATAAGAAGGCCAGTGACGACGAGGCAACATGGCTTGCCCGAAAGGTAAAACGCACCTTTGATGAAACCGGCGGTGAAAAATCGATTGCCGTTCTGCTCTTCACCAGAAACCGCCTGAGAAGATATCTCAGTGCCTTTCAAGATGAGGGTCTTCCCGTCCAGGTACAGGAGGGATTGACCCTTGTGAAGAGACCGGAGATAGGACACCTCATCCAGATGACAAATATGCTTGCCATGCCCCAGGATGATCTTGCATGGGCATCACTCCTGCGGTCTCCCTGGTGCTGGTTTGACATCACCACCCTTCTTGCAATATCAAAGCAGCATCCCGAAAGCTGGAGAGACAAGATCAGAGCGGCAGCCGCGACAGACCCTCGCATAGGGAAAATAATGGATGCCACCGACGGGGCCTTTCTCAGGGTCGGGAGGGACCCTCTCGGAAGAATTGTCAAAAAACTCTGGATCGACCTGAACGGTCCCGCCACTACTGCCCGACTTTTCGGTATGGCGGGGATTGCGAACTGTCATGAGTTCTTCACCCTACTCGAAGATATGGAAGAAGGGGTCCCCCTGGAAACGCTGAGACGTTTCCGGGGCACGATGGAACAACTCTACGAACCGGCTGACCCCACCGTATCAAAATCCTCCGTCCAGATGATGACGATACACAGGGCAAAGGGACTCGAATTTGATATCGTTTTTCTTCCCTATCTGGATTGGAATCCCCTCGCAAGCGGTTCCTCTGTGCCTGCGCCCTATCTTCTCGAGAGAGTTCCCGGAACTGGAGGGAAAAACGTCATCGCCATGGGAGGCGACCGCAGACGGGGGGAATCTTCGCAAACATACAACTTCCTGAAAAAACTAAAACGGGAACGACGGTGGGGAGAAGCGAAACGGTGGTTCTATGTGGCATCGACCCGGGCGAGAGATTCTCTCATAATGAGCGGTGTAGCAAAAAGGACGGATGATATCATTTCGGCGCCGGATAAGAGCGTTCTCAAATGGGTAATGGATCACGAGGAAATAAACGGGAGTGACACCGCCCATATTGTGAAAGCAGAGAACAAACTGCTCTCCGTTGCTGTAAATCCCACGATCATTCCCTCCGTGAAAGTAACCACGGATCACGAACCGGAGCTTCCCGAACCCTATGAACTATCACCACAGAGAATTCCCCAGAGGACTCTCCCCCCGTCAGCCATCAGGATAGGCGAGCGCGAACCGGGAGATACCATCGAAACGACGAGATCACCGTCAAATGATGCCACCATACGGGGAATCGTAACTCACAGGATATTGAACACCTATATTAAGAGAACTCTTGTGCCTTCCGAGAGGGCCGTTGCAGTGGCCCTTGTCAATGAAGGGATGGCCCGCAAGCGGGCACACACAATGGCAGGCGGAATAGTACACGAGGTGACGGCAACCATACAAGATCCCTTCCTGGCGGCCTTGATAGGAAGCTCTCATCCACTGGTGGAAACAGAGTGGCACCTGGAATATCTGGCCGAAGGCGGAGCTATTAGTTCGGGAATAATAGACCTTGCCGTCTTTGATGGTACAACATGGTGGATTATAGACTTCAAGACGTCCCGTCCCGAAGAAACTGACAATCTTGAAGATTTTTTGCAGAAGGAAGCAGAAACATACGCGCCCCAGATCAGTCATTATCGTTCAATGCTCAGAAATCTCATAGATGATGACTCGCAGGAGATACGAACAGGCATTTATCTTACGGCATTGCAACTATGGCGGGAAATAAAAAACATTTAAAATGGTGTTGACAATAGAGAAATAGAAACTATTATAGATGTCTGTGATATAAGAATGATTAGTAGGCGATTTTACAGCCGATCATCATCGATACTACGAAAGGGGTAGAGTATTGACTACTAACCTTTACCGATGCAAAAAGACGAGTCTTTTCATCACGGAGCCCTGTGATGACAGGGCATGTGAGTGGTGGTTAAAAAACGAGACTTTCTGTAACTGCACCTGGGTGGCCTGTAATTACGGACCCTTCACACTCGAGGAAGTTGGCGAGATGATGGGTGTCACCCGTGAAAGAATACGACAGATAGAGGCAAAGGCCCTCAAAAAGCTCCAGCACAAAAAGAGAAAAGATCAGCTTATCGATTTTTCCATGTATAACTACGACGAAAAGTAGGTCTCCCGAGAGATCACTTCTTTTTTCGAGATTTTAATTCCCCGAGAAATTTTTCCATGCGTTCCTTTCGTTCGGCCCTGGAAAAGAGGAGTCCCGTAATTTCGAATTCATGCTCCAGGGCGGTGCTCTTGTCAAGCCGGGGAACAATGTCGGATATACGTTTCACCGCCTCGAGTGCCTTGGCCGGCCTCTTGGAAAGTTCACGCGCAATTATCTCTGTCTCCTCCATAAATTTCTCGGGCGTCGCCACTTTGTTCACCAGTCCGATCCTCAATGCCTCCTTCGCGGCGATGGGCTCACCGAGCATGGTAATCTCCTTTGCCTTGGAAACACCCACGACCCGTCTCAGGGGATCGAAAAGCGGGTTGAGACCGAATTTCAGTTCGGGATGACCGAAGATAGCCGTTTCGGAGGCCACGATAAGATCACAGATAATCGCCATATTGAATCCCCCGCCGAGGGCAATACCACTCACCGCCGCGACAACGGGCTTTCTGAAGGTGTAAATCCTCTCGAGACACCTGATTATGGAACTTATATAATCGTCAATCTCCCCCTCGGGCAGTTGAGACAACTCGGCCAGATCCATACCGGCTGAAAAGACGGTATCACCGCCCGTGAGAATAACGGCATTGACGGAGCTATCCTTATCCAGTGCCTCAAAACATTCGTCCAGCTCCCGCCGCATCTCTTTCGTCAGGGCATTCATCTCCCTCGGCCGATCGAGAGTAACGATGGCGTACCTTTCCTTTTTTTGGACCGTGACAGTCTTATAGTTCATCTGATTCCTTAGCGTCATCGACGATCCTTTTCATTTCTCTTCCGACCTTGAAGAAAGGCGCCCTCCTCGCGGGGATATAGACCTCTTGATCGGTCTTCGGATTTCTCCCCATACGGGAATCCCTCGATCTCACCGAAAAAACCCCGAAATTTCTCAGTTCTATCCTCTCTTCCCTGACCAGGGCCTCTTTCATACCTTCAAAGATGAGATCCACGGCAAAGCCCACATCTCTCAGCGGATAATCCTGAAGCCGTTCTCTCACCTCCTCCACGAGTTCCTTCTTTGTCATATTCACATCCCCTTCATCGAACTGTCGAGGTAGAGATAGTCAATTCCGCCAGAGTAGAGATCTAATTCCTCGGATATCACCGATGCCGCCTCTCCCAGGATATATCGAAGCAATCCACCCCGCTTCTCCTCAGGATAGACAACGTCGGGTTCTCCTTCTATACCTGCAAGCTTCGCGGCAAGATCCACGGAATATTCCATTGTGCCGAGTTCATCGACGAGACCGAACTCGAGGGCCTGCCTCCCCGTAAAGGCTTTCGCACCCGCTATGTTTTTTATCTTTTCCTTCGTGATATTTCTGTTTTCGGAAACCACCGCGACAAACTGTTCATAGATATCATCGATCAGTGTCTGAATGATCTTTCTTTCCTCTTCCGTCATCTCCCTCATGGGTGAACCGACGTCTTTATATTTTCCGCTCTTTATAATCGTCGATTTCATCCCTATCTTTTTCAAGAGTTCCTCTATCTGAGAGAACTGAGCTATGACGCCGATGCTTCCCGTAATGGTACCGGGATTGGCAACAATTCTGTCGGCGGCGCAGGCAATATAATAACCACCCGACGCGGCGACTGTCCCCATCGAGGCAACAACCTTTTTCCGCTCCTTAACCTTCAGAACCTTTTCGTAGATCTCCTGCGAGGGTACAATCGCACCTCCCGGTGTTTCAAGCCTCAGGACTACCGCCTTGATGTGCTCATCTCGTGCATATTCATCGAGTTTGTCGACTGTATCTTTGGAATCGCCTATGAAGCCCTTGACGATAACGACGCCGACTTTATCCTTCGCGGAAAAGTCGGCGCCGTCCTTGGTAAAGTAGGTAATGACGAGGAAAAACAGCATCCCTACGCCAAGCAAGAGCAAAATACCGAAGAGTATTGGATGTCTTCTCATGTTGTGAAGCTCCCCGCCCACAGGGCGGGACTTCCCGGTAAGATGTCGGTTAATTATAGTGCGCCCCTTGCCGCCCCTGCAAAGCGGGGCTTTCGGGTGCGCTCCCGATCAAGGAAAGTACCCTAAACTTTTATACCGGACAAAATCTCTCCGAGATTAGAAACTACTTTTTCCTTGTTATTTACATACTGATTCTGTGACGATGTTTCCTGGGCGGTTTCACAATCTTTGATACTGAGCCCCACCTTCTGAGAGTCAACATCGATATTCTTTATAGCCGCCGATACGGTATCGCCCACAGAGTACATATCCTTTGCCGATTTGATCCGCTCGTGGCTTATCTCAGATATGTGAACGAGCCCCTCGATCCCCTCTTCTATCTCAACGAAGACACCGAAATCCGTCACATTGGTAACCTTGCCGGAGATGACCGCACCGATACCCGTTTTTTCCCTGAGCTCTTCCCAGGGATTCATCTCAAGCTGTTTTATACCGAGAGAAAATTTCTCATTTTCCACATCCACATTCAGGACTACGGCTTGGATCTCCTGGCTTTTCTTATAAAATTCCGAGGGATGCTTTATGCGTTTTCTCCATGATATATCGGAGACATGAATCAGACCGTCAATGTCATCCTCGATTCCGATGAATATTCCGAAATCGGTAACATTCCTGATCTTGCCCGCGATAACCGTTCCCGCAGGATAGGTATCCTTGAGGGCAATCCAGGGATTTTCCATCGTCTGTTTGAGGCCCAGGGATACTCTCTTGCTCTCGGGATTGACATCGAGGACCATAACCCTGACGGAATCACCGACAGAGAGAATCTTGGAAGGATGCCTCATCTTCTTCGTCCAGAACATCTCCGAGACATGGATAAGTCCTTCCACCCCCGGCTCCAGTTCCACAAATGCCCCGTAGTCGGTAAGGCTTACTGTCTTACCCTCAACGATTTCATTGACCCGATACCGGTCGTTGATATTATCCCAGGGGTTTTCAGTGAGCTGCTTGAGTCCCAGAGAAACCCTTTCCTTTTCTTTGTCAAAGCTGAGGACCTTAACGGTTATTGTATCTTCTCGGGAAAAGCTCTCCGACGGGTGCCGTATTCTTCCCCAAGACATGTCGGTGATATGTAAAAGTCCGTCTATTCCGCCCAGGTCAATAAAGATACCATAATCGGTTATATTTTTGACAACGCCCTCGACAACTTTACCCACTTCGAGGGTCTCCAGGGTCTTTTTCTTTTTATCCTGCTGCTCCCGTTCCAGTATTGTTTTTCTCGAGAGAACGACATTGCTTCTCTTCCTGTCATATTTGAGAACCTCAAAGTCGATGGTCTGACCGACATACCGATCGAGATCCTTGACGGGATGGACATCAACCTGAGACCCGGGGAGAAATGCTATAAAGCCGATATCAACGGAAAGGCCACCCTTGACCCTTTTCAGAACCTTACCCTCTACCGTACCGCCGCTCTCATGGGCATGAATTACATCATCCCATATCTTTACCTTCACGGCTTTTTCTCTCGACAGAACGAGATCGTCTTCCCTTTTTCTGTCCACAAAGACCTCTATTTCGTCACCAACCGAAACGGCGATCTCTCCGTTTTCATCCTTGAACTCATTTATATTTAAGCGCCCCTCGGTCTTATAGCCCACATCAACCATAATGATATCTTCACTCATCTGGACTATTTTACCTGTGACTATTTTCCCCGTGGAAATGTCTTGCAGGCTCTTCTCATAGAGTTCAACAAAGCTTAAATCTTCTTCCTGTTCTTTTTCCTGACTTTTAATCTCCTCACTTTCGTTTTCTTTCTGTTCTTCTTGTTCAGTCATTAAGTTGTCTTCGTTAACCATTAAACTATTACCCCCTGACATTATTCTAAAACACAACCGAATCTGAGTTGCCTAACATACTGAATATAAAATATCAAGCAAATTAAAATCGCGAAATCCTTATTTTTTAATACTTACAAAGACCTTACGATACATATTTTAACTACCTGCCCCTGTTTTCCCCCGTATCAGATTTGCCATCTTCTCGACGACCTCCATCATTTCCATATCCGTCGTATCGAGAATATAGGCATCGTCGGCAGGCCTGAGCGGCGAGACGTTTCGTTTCGTGTCCTGTCTGTCCCTTACCATGATGCCCTTTTTTATCTCTTCAAAATCAGCCGCCACACCCCTCTTTGCCAGCTGCAGGTATCGCCGCTTTGCCCGTTCACCGATATCGGCATTGATGAAAAACTTAACATCTGCATCGGGAAACACCACCGTTCCCATATCCCTCCCCTCGGCAATCACACTTCCCGAGAGTGCTGCCTTCCGCTGTATGGGAAGGAGCGCCTCCCTGACAGCGGGGATTGCCGATACCGTTGAGGCAAGACTGCTTATCTTTTCGGTCCGCAATCTGTCCGTGATATCATCGCCCTCTGCCAGAATTTTCATCTCTCCATTCGCGAGGCAGAGTGTTATATTTATACTTTCACAGAATTTCGAAACGGCCTTCCCGTCATCGGGGGATATTTTTGACTCCACAACCCTGAAAGCGACCGCCCTGTAAAGGGCACCCGTGTCAAGATAGACATAGGAATTTCTTCTTGAGAGCGCCTTGCTGACCGAACTCTTCCCCACACCGGCAGGTCCGTCAACCGTTATGATCAGTCTGTCTTCCATATAAATCGCTTCGCCCCATTGATTATTATTACAATCGAACTCATCGGCTATCCGAAGGATTTAAAATATACGTGCACAACCGGAAGCGACTCGGGATAGCGCGAACCCCTCCTACCCCTCTTTACCTTTTTCCTTCTTCAGAATCTCTCTCATTCTCTTGACATAATCACCGTCCTCTCTCCAGAGCCAGCAGCTGTTGACCAGCAACGAGGGATCGAAGTCCGGCACCTTCGCAAGGGGCGTGGCCCTTTTCCTGCTGTAATAGGCCCATTGTCCCTGCACTGCTGCAGATCCCATGGCGAGGATAAGGTTGGTCATGTGAATGCATCCCTCTATGCCGCCCATGCTATCGATGATCTTTTGGGTGAAACCGTGCTTTATCTCAAGACCTACCAGTCTTTCGACAGACGTTATCACCTCACGGCAGATATCGTTCGGCACATGAAGCATTTCGGCTTCAGCCTTCTCTATCAGAAGACTCGGGAGTAAAACGGAGAACCGCACTACTATTTCGTGGATAACTCCCGGGTCAATGTACTTTCCCGTTGAGTAGATAACCGAAGGCAGCAACCGGTCATCCCGCAGTTTTCCCTCCACCATGATGGTGCCGTCGCCTGTCTCAAAGGTATCGACAGATATATGTCGCGTGTGGATATGTGTTTTCATCGGGATTAGCTAAACATGATACATGTGATGTGCTGTATATCATAGAGAAAATACTGTCGCAAACTAATCTTGATAAAACCCTCAAAAAAGGCTACATTGCCACGGTAACTATGAGCACGGACATGAATAGCAAGAAAATCAATAAGATACTCTTTATTTTTGGTATCATCATCGCCCTCTCCCTCTCAGGCATAATTTCCGCCTCCGCCTTAACCGTCGAAGACGAGAAAAAGCTTGGAAAGGAATTTTATGAAAAGTTCAAGCGCAGGGGTGCCTTCCTGCAGGACCGCAAAATCAACGACTATCTCAATACAATAGGGGAGAAGATACTCTCCCAGGGGGGGAAATCACCCTTTTCCTTTACCTTTACCGTCATCAAAAATCCCGGGATCAACGCCTTTGCTACACCCGGCGGTTACGTCTATGTCTACAGCGGTCTTATAGGGATATCGGAAAATGAAAGCCAGCTTGCCGGTGTTCTCGCCCATGAGATTGCCCATGTCAAGTGCAGGCATATCGCCAAGATCATCGAAAGGTCCAAAAAGGTGGGCATCGCAACCATGGCAGCCATATTAGCGGGAGCCTTCATCGGCGGAAGTGACGATACGGCCGCAGCCGTGACGACCTTCTCCATTGCGGCGGCAACAAGCATGAACCTGAAATACACGAGGGAACACGAAGAAGAGGCAGACCGGACCGGTATGTCATACCTTGTAAAGGCCGGATACGACGGGAAGGGAATGCTCGACTTCCTCAAGATCATGCGACAGTATGAGTACTACTCCAATACAGTACCCTCCTACTTCCTGACACACCCTGGCACCTCTGACAGGATTGCCTACCTCGACGCAATGCTTCAAACAACATACAAAACAAGGGGCAAGGAGGATATTACCGAGAAGTACGAACGGGTAAAGACGTCGCTCATCCTGGGCGGGAAAAAGACCGAATCAAAATTGAAATATTTTGAAAACAGGCTGAAGGAGAATCCCGACGATATCGAAGGGCTCTACGGATGTGCCGTCGTTTACGGGACTATGGGAAGGACAGAGGATTCCTTCAAAAATTTCAAGAAAGCCCTTATGCGCTCACCCGATGATGCCGACATACTCCGGGATATGGGAATTCAATATTTCAACCTCGGCAATACGGTCGACGCGATCGATCCGCTTCAGAGGGCCTATTTTATCGATGAAAACGACGAGGACACGATAGTCTTTCTCGGAAGGGCCTACGATGCCACGGGAAATTATCGTTCGGCACTCAAGCTCTATGAGAAGTTCCGAAAGGGGAATCCCCGTAATACGGACATCTATTACAATCTGGCCATGATATATGGAAAGCTCAACAATATGGGAAAATCACACTACAACTTCGGTACCTACTTCAAGAAAAAAGGAAAGTCAAAAAGCGCCCTTTTCCACTTCAGGGAGGCATTGAAATATATAGCACCGGAAAGCACACGGGGAAAAGAAATACTGAAGGAAATGGATTCGTTGAAATAACAGAATCTCCTTCAGCAACTCGCAAAAACGGTGTTCCAACAAATTATGAGGAGGCTCAACAATGAAGGTTTCGGTAAAGAAGGGAAATCCGGCAGAGTATGACTGCGAGGCGGTCATTGCCGGCCACTTCGAAGACGAAAAAAAGCTGACGGGCGACGCAGAGGTCCTGGATAAACGATGCGGTGGTCTTTTAAGCAGATTAATCAGGGACGGAGACTTCGAGGGAAAGCTTTTCCAGACCTCAGTTTTATACACAGACACATTCATACAGAGCAGGCGCATTATCTTTATCGGAATGGGTAAACGAAACGAATTCGATCTCGAAAAACTGCGGGGCGTCTTCTCCAGGGCGGCGCAGAAAGTGCGGGACCTGCACCTCAAGAATTGTGCCGCCTCTCTCAATTTTGGTGCTCTCGACCTTACCGAAGAGGATCTGGTGGAATCTGCCGTCGAAGGTGTTCTCCTCGGACTCTATACCTTTACCCCCTATAAAACGAAAGAGACCGACAAGCCCCCCGAGGTAAGGGAATTTACACTGATCGCCGATAGCCCGAAAGCGGTGAAGAGGAGGAAGGAAGCCGCAAAAAGGGCCGAGATCATTGCTGACGCCGTCTATCTTGCCAGAGACCTCGTCTCGGCACCGGCCAATGAAATGACCCCAACGATTATTGCCGACCGTGCCGGGAAAATGGCCGAAAAAAGGCCCGTTGCTATCAAGATCCTTGACGAGGGGCAGATGAAGCGGCTCGGCATGAACGCCCTTCTCGGTGTCGCACGGGGAAGCGCCGAACCTGCGAAATTCATCATACTGAACTACGCGGGCGCTGCTAAGGGAGAACAACCGATCGTTCTTGTGGGAAAGGGGATCACCTTCGACAGTGGCGGTATCAGTATCAAGCCCTCGGCAAATATGGACGAGATGAAGAGTGATATGGCGGGCGGAGCCGCCGTTATCGGGACAATGCAGGCCCTATCGGACCTTGAACTCCCCCTCAATGTCGTGGGAATCGTTCCCGCAACAGAAAATCTTCCCGGAGGTAAGGCCTACAAACCGGGTGATATCCTGAAATCGCTCTCCGGCACCACCATCGAGGTGAAAAATACCGACGCCGAAGGAAGGCTTATACTCGCCGACGCCCTCGCCTATGCCGAGAGGTACAAGCCGGAGGCGATCATCGATCTTGCCACACTGACCGGCGCCTGCATTATCGCACTGGGCGATCATCTCATCGGGATGATGGGAACGGACGAAAAACTAAATACTACGGTAAAAGCGGCCGCCGACAGAACGGGCGACTATGTCTGGGAACTTCCCCTCTGGGAGGATTACAACGAGATGCTGAAAAGCGATGTGGCCGATGTCCAGAATGTCGGCGGGCGTGCCGCCGGTACGATAACGGCGGGGCTCTTTCTCAAGAAATTCGTCGGTGATTATCCCTGGGTACACCTCGATATCGCCGGGCCTGCCCTTCTCGCGAAGGAGAAACCCTACATTCCGAAGGGTGCATCGGGAGTTGGTGTTCGGCTCCTCGTCCAGTTCCTGAGAAACCGTGCCGGTAGGAACGATGCATAACATTCTCGAGGTCAGGGATCTCAGGGCTCATTTCGAGACGAGGAACGGTACCGTCAAGGCCGTCGATGGCGTCACCGTCGATCTCATGAGAGGTGATACCCTCGGTATCGTGGGTGAGTCGGGCTGCGGAAAGACCGTTCTCGCCCTCTCCGTCATGCGGCTGATACCGGACCCGCCGGGCAGAATCGTCGGGGGAACTATTTCCTTCGACGGGATCAACCTTTTGGATCTCGATGAGGAAGCAATGAGAAACCTTCGGGGCCGGGAAATATCGATGATATTCCAGGAACCGATGAATTCGCTCAATCCCGTTCTCAAGGTGGGAGATCAGGTTGCCGAAGCAATACGTCTTCACCAGGAACTCTCAAAAAAGGATGCCCTGGCGCGCGCGCTCGAAATGCTCAGGCTCGTCGGCATGCCCTCCCCCGAAGAACGGCTGAAGAATTTCCCCCACCAGATGAGCGGGGGAATGCGGCAGCGTGTCATGATTGCCATGGCGCTTTCCTGCAATCCGAGACTCATGCTCGCCGACGAACCCACTACGGCACTCGATGTTACCATCCAGGCCCAGATTATCGAGCTCATCAATAGGATGAAGGAGAAGGTTGGAACATCGGTCATACTCATCACCCACGATCTCGGCGTCATCGCCGAGGCGGCCCAGTATGCGGCGGTCATGTATGCGGGCAAGGTGGTGGAATACTGCAGCGTCAGCAATCTCTTTGCCGATCCCCTCCATCCTTACACGGAGGGTCTCATGGCATCGACACCGAATATCGGTGCGATACCCGACAATAAAGAGGAACGCCTCAATGTAATTCCCGGAACCGTGCCCAGTCTCTACAACCTGCCACCGGGGTGCAGTTTCCAGGAACGGTGCCCCTATGTCATGGAAATATGCAGGAAGCAGGAACCGGAGCTGAAGGAAAAATTTCCCGGCCATCAGGTACGATGCTGGAAGCAGGAATAGTGAGA
>Ga0272442_10000625_pt1 | contig 55671 bp, 41 predicted proteins | sample SSMForm2O_FD_200262 | JGI IMG/M metagenome (GOLD analysis project Ga0272442, IMG submission 200262) | Marine sediment archaeal communities from Little Sippewissett salt marsh, Falmouth, MA, United States - SSM-Form-2O | ecosystem: Environmental > Aquatic > Marine > Wetlands > Sediment ... | reverse complement strand
CTTCTTCTCCCGTTGAGACGGATGAGGGAGTAGGTCCTGCTCCTCCCGGGTCACCCGCATCCGCCGCTGCCGGGAATGTTCACAACTGTCCGCTTTGCGGTTCGGAGGTAGTGGTACCGGATGGTGCGTCGCAGGCGGAGTGTCCTCTTTGCGGCGAGATCATGACGATCTGATCGGTTGGAAGCGTTTAGGGACAGTCAGGTCCCGGTCGTTTGGCCGGGGCCCTTTTCTTTATTTTTTTAGAAATTTCTTTAAATTATTGAGTATATGATGTAAAGGGAGTGAGGTCTACGACCATTAAAAGCAGGATATTGGACACTGCCGGGATAAAGACAGTGCATACCGAGATAAGGGTGAAGGATGAGTATATTTTCAAAGGATCACCTTTTCGGGCGGATATCACTGTTACAGCAGGAAAAAAAGGGGTTGTAATCAACGGGGTTGTATCCACCGTCTATTTTCAGACCATAGTTAAGGATAAAAGTGCAGCGATCCTCCTGTTAGAACTACTGGGTGTTGTTGGGGAGATCATAGGTGGAGGCATGGGGGGATCTAGCCATCTGGGAGATAAGATTTTAAGAATACCCCTCCACGAAGCCAGGTTAAATAGGGTCATTAAACTGGGTCCCGGGAAAAGCAAGACCATGAAAGTTATTCCCATAGTTCCTGATGAATATCCCTTGGGGTATTCTTCCAGGATAGTAATGAAAGTGGAGGTGGATGTAAGGGATGCCCCGGCCATGGTAAAAGAGAAACGATTGGACCTGCTGCCCAATATCCTCATATGCGCCCCGCTCATGGTATTGATTAAAGAATACGACTTCACAAAGAAAGAGCTACAGGGTGGGTCTATACAAGAGGTTCCGGAAAATCATTTACTCCTAGTTGCCGGTGAGAGGCCCCATCATGGGATAAAGGAGGTCCACCTGACCTCGACCGATCTTGGAGATGGTAGAATGGAATATTTGTTTGCATTCGAGATGTATGGGGGTGGTCGACCATTCAAGGGCAAGCATGAGACCGTCATGGTACATTTCGAGCTTCATAAGGATCTTCTAAAGGATAGGGATGGCTCCATGAACATGAAGCCGGTGGAGGAAAAGGTCAGGGAAGCATTCGATGAAGCCGAAAGGAGGTTCGGAAAGGTTCAAGGTTTCAAGATGTAATGGGGCTTGTTTACATAAAAGCCTCGAGTGTCGTTTCCTTGAACCTCGATGGGAACATCGCCTCGATCGATTTCGACATTATATCGATCCTCTGCTTGAGATAGTTGGAAACCCTGTATTCACTTGCAATCCTCTGGGCTATGCCCAGGTACTTCTTGACAGAGCCTTCGGACACGGTGAGGATCAGCTTGTTGTTGCACCTGTGGGGATTGGGCGTGGAGAGCCATTTGGTACATCTCCCCGAAAGGGTTATCCTTCTGTATTTGGCACCGCATTTGGTGCATCTGAAAGACTGCTTGGAGAATGACCTGAGGTTTCCTATCAGGTCCGGGAGGAGGTGAGTGGTCAGCACCCTTTCTGCCACATCGTCCTCATCCACGGCCCTCAACTTCTTGGCAAGGGCAAGCTGACTGTTGATCTTATCCTCGGTCACTCCTATTGTCTTGTAGGCGGATATGCGGGGAGAGAAGTTCAGATCGCAGGTATCCTGTGAGAATCCGAACCCCTCGAATTGCTTCTCGGTCCCCAGTCTTGACTTCACGGTATCCAGACGTTTCATCCAGTAATCGTTAACTTTTTCATTCCGTGTGGTTGCAAGGTAGAAATCAAGCGGGTACCTGGAGCATACATCGACGTTGTGTGCTTCCTTATCCACCTCCGAGGGATCGAGCCTCATGGAGAGAACGAGTGGTGCATCCATCTGCCCCCCTCTCTTTTCAGGAAGGAACTTCCTCGAGAAGTTCAACAGTCCCTCCATGAGGAGCATCACGGCATCCTCATCCCCATCACAGTTCCTCCTCTTGGCAGCGTGGTAGTAGGGATGACCCATGCATCCCAGAGCTTTGGTGAAACCGGCGATCCTGCAGAGTACTCCTGCGGAGGTGTGGGGGGCGAGTCCGATGGTGAGCGCACCTATCAGGTCCCCTCTTGTACTGGCATTGTAGTATGGTTTCTCCCCGTAGATGAGTCTCAACTCATCATCCACGAAGTTCGCAACCTTCAAAAGGTAATCCCCGGCATTCTCGTTGATCACGATATCCTGTACCCTCAATTCAACTATCTGCTCCGGATCGGAGAGCTCTCTGCCTTCGATGTCCAGTAAATACCCGATCTCTCTCAATTTCTGGACGGGGGCCCCTATCTCGCACGGTTTGAAATGGGTCATTGTTATGTCCGTCATATCGTAGCGGATGGTTCCATCCCTGAACACGTAAACACCGTGTTTGGCACGCAGGATCCCCTTCTCGACCCTTTCGGGGATCTTCTCTTTTGAGATCAGACCCTTGACACCCTTTACTTCGGGAATGGAATCAATGGAGGTGAGTCCCAGGATCTTGACAGCTCTTTCGGAGTCCTCGAGTGTGTTGATCATCATTCCCTCGTTCGGTCCCTCTCCGCTGGACTGCTTTAGAGTATCCGTACCGCATTCGGGACAGGCACTGTAGGGGAAGATCCTCTTACATATCGGACAGAGATGCGGTATGGTATTCACTTCCACAGGATTCGAATATGTCTTCTTAAGGAGTCTCTGCTGTCCTCCCTCATGACCGATCGGATACAATCCATGGACGGGAGGTTTCATCTGCCTGATATCGGCCTTCTCCGGTCTCCCCATTCGGGCCCCTATCCTCGTCGGGGACCGCTCCATGATTTTGACACCCGACAGGAGGGATACGGCTTTGATGATGTTGTTGGCCCTGGAGAATCCGGGCGGCATCTTTACGGACCTCATGTCCTCTCCGATGCCGATACATTTCAGAAGTGTGAAGGCATGGTCGGTTATCAGGTAGCCGTCCTTCTCCTGCTTGTGGGTGCAGCCAAGTCTGATGAGCAGGTCCTTGATATCATCGTTCTGCGATATTTTCAGCCCAGTCTCACCGCGATAGGTGCCGCTTTCCATTACATGCTTTCTGAGCTTGTTTAGGTCCATTATGTCAATATCATGCCAGAGAAGGGTCCATTCCGGATGCAGAGGTACATCCAGTTCCATGGATAGTTCGATCGCATCTTCACCGCTTTTCGGGATAAGGGAGGAGATATCCATGGATGCGACCCCCATCTCGACCTCCGCAGCTCTTTGTGCAGCTCCCTCCAGATGATCCTTGATCTTTCTCTCTGCCTCCTCCTCGCACTGCTTCAGGGTCCTTGAGAGATCGGGTAACGAACCCGATCCTGCCGAGCATTTGAGGTCGATGTAGGGGAGCATCGCCTTTTTCCTGATCTCTCCTATCTTTTCCTCGAGATGGAAGGATTCCTCGAAGGGATGGAGATTCATCCCCTTTTCCTTCATGTAAAGCGCACATTGCACTTCCCATTTCCACCAATCCTCGTTGTAGGACCCCTGTACCAGAGAATGATTGTTCTCGGCGAACTCCCCGAAGGGTATCAGTATCTCACCGATGTCGGTAATTGTCCTGATCCGTCCTTTCACTGAGTTCATCTCTTCTCTGGTTCTTACCTTCACGAGGTTCCCGTTGTTGAGGAGTACCGTTGGCCCTTCTATGGAATCAACAGGAGTGACCGCTCCGGCCTTGCCGGGTCTTTCTATCTTTATCTGGGTGCCGGTCGCCATGAACTCCTCCGTGAGAAAGAGCGTGATGGGATTGATCCCGATCGATGCAAGTCCGCAGGTCCTTCCCCTGCCGTAGCGAAGCCTGAAACCGCCGGCTCTCGAGGGATGGGAAAAGACGGGACGACCGGCAATAAGGTCCTTGATGTATTTCACGGCGACCTCGGTCTTGGCATCCAGCCCGACATCCGTCAATTGAACGATCTCCTCCGAGTCGCCCTCCTGCTCGAATGTGAAATCAAGATAGTTGCCTTCTTCATCGGTTTCCTTGAGATAATCTCCCATGTCCTCTTCGGCATCCTTCATTGAGATCAATTTCTCCAGGATCTCCTCCTCCTTGCAGGAGGAAGCCGCACTGCTTTCCGGGATCACCTCCTCTTTCTTTTTCCCCTTGAGGTCCTCGAGGAACTCCCAACCCTTGATCTCCAATGATTTTGTGATCTTGGTGATCTTCTTTGCCTTTAGAAGAACTCCTTCTGCAATGACCAGGCATATTCCCGATCTGACCTGATTCGTCTCAACCCTGGGAAGATCCCGGTTTCCCTGAACCTCAACCTTTTCGGTCCCCTCCCCGTTTATACACACGGGACAGCTTCTGACGACCTTCTCTATCTCCTCGTTGGAGGGTCTGTACTGCAGGTTCCTGTACAGCTGAAACTCCTCGATATACCTCGCCACTTCCTGGTCCGTTACCCTGAACTCGCCGATCCCGAACTGCCTCCTTACCTGATCCGCGATGAGGACCGATACTGCCTGGGCAGTTCCTCCGGCAGCCCTGATAGGACCTGCAAAATAGATATCTGCATAGGATGAGCCATCATTATTTGTTCCTACCCTGACCTCCGCGATCCCTTCCAGAGGTGCCACGAGGACACCCTCGGTCAATATCGCAAGGCCGGTCCTTGTTGCCTGATCGAGGGCCCTCTGCCGGTCTTCCCCTCGATCCATCATCTCCTTTGCAACTTCCTTTGCGATCTGGAAAAGGAGCTTTTCCCTGTTCATCAGCGGTGCAAGCTCCCTTATCCTGCTCGCCACCCCCGGAGGTCCAACAAGGTTCTCCACCCTCCCTGCAAGGTCGTCCGCGAAAGGGATCTCGATCTCCCTGACCGGATCGAAACCTCTGGATCGGGCCCTTTTTGCGATCCCGGCTGCCTCGTTGGCCCTGCTCTTAAGGGAGGAGAAATAGGACGACATTACCTTCGAGGTGACAGGGCCCGGGCTCAACGGCATCACACGACCATCTTCATGGCTCATTCGATAAAACCTTTTCCGTGACCAATGTGAAACATGAACATGGGACGGGAATATCGGAGGTCCATTGATCACGATCGTGGCAAGATTGATGTATTTCGTGGAAGATCGTTCATTTTATCGGTTAAACCTTCATAACTGCTGACAACATTATTATTTTTTTAAAGAGCATATATGGTGTAATTTGTGCATGGGAGCAATGAATATAAATAGTTCCCAAACACATATTATGGAACGGGCAGGGAAATTACAGTAATTTTACAACACCTCTATCTCTTCCTAGATATGTCCCCCTTCCCTGCCCGTCCTTGTATACACGATCAAATAACCGTGATTTACCTCTCCTCTTTTGCTATTCTTATCACCAGCATAGAGGCTCGAAGTATGCCCTGGGATGCTTGCATGCGGGGCAGATCTCCGGAGCGAAGGTCCCTTCATGGATGTAGCCGCAGTTGAGACATTTCCATTTAATGGGTTTCTCACTGATGAAGAAGGTCCCGCTGTCCACCTTCTCTATGAGTCTGTTGTACCTCTTTTCGTGCTCCACTTCCACCTTGGCAACCATCCTGAAGCTCTTTGCGATCTCCGGGAATCCCTCCTTGTCCGCCACATCGGCGAAACCGGGATAGAGAACGGTCCATTCCTCGTTCTCCCCGGCAGAGGCCGCCCTGAGATTCTCGATGGTCGTACCGATCACACCCGCGGGGTAACTTGCCGTGATCTCAACCATTCCTCCCTCCATGTGCTTGAAGAAGAGCTTGGCATGCTCCTTTTCGTTCTCGGCGGTCTCCAGAAATATCTGGGATATGGATTCGTATCCTTCCTTCTTGGCAACCTTGGCAAAGTAGGTATATCTGTTCCTTGCCTGGGATTCACCGGCAAACGCTTTCAGAAGGTTTTTTTCCGTTTTGGTTCCTTTGATACTGGGCATCAAAACACCTCTGATAGGTGAATTAAGCACTCATAGATAAAGGAAACGTCGGATAACGATACAGACACTGCCGACCCGTAAAAAAGCAGGTATATCGAATAGGGTGTTGGACAGTATACCTTAAGGGCCCAGGTTATCTTTGTTCGTAATTATAATGAAAAAAGGATGATGCCGGGGCGATCACGGACCGGCGTGCATCATCTCCCATTCGAACTCGTACTCTTCCTGCTTATCCAGATGCTGCTTCTCGATCTCCAGCAGCCTGTAATGCCCCATCTCCATGGACGAAAGGTATTCCAAAGTGCTTTTTGTCTCATAGTCCAGTTCCTGCTTTCCTGACAGATAGCTGTAGAATTTGGAAGCCGCCTCCTCGGCGGCCATTGCCTGAAGCATTACCTCGGACGCCATTACCATCCCTTTATCCACCCTCACCTCTGGGAGGGGTACAGGAGAGGTTTCCGGCAGAACGGCATCCTTCTGGAAGTTCATCTTGTAAACGGATTCCAGAAAATCCCTGTGCTTCTGCTCCTCACCGGCGATGAAGAGTAGCTTGTCAGAGAGATAGGCATTGTCCACCTTCTTCGAAAGCTGGGTGTAGACGCCCTTGCTCTCCACCTCGCTCCTTATTGCCGCAAGCAGGAGTTCTTCCAGACTGTAGTTATCAAGGTCCATTTTGTTCACCTTCTCATTTTTCACTTGTTTTTCAGATCTTACCGACCTTGTCCAGGGTCTTTTCCATGGCTTCCTGGCCCGGTTCCCAGTTCGCGGGACATACCAGCCCCGGGTTCTCCCTGACGAAAAGGCGGCCTGGAGTTCTGCAAGTATCTTCCCGACGGTCCTTCCGATGGAGTTGTCATGTATGTCCATGGCCTTAAGTATACCGTCCGGGTCTTTCGGACCCTCCGATAATTTCAATATCTATCATTCTGCCGGTGGGGGGGTCGGGGCGACCCTTGATGAGAGCTCCTTGTCGAACTGGAACATCGCTCCGGGATGGTCCCCGATCAACTTCAGCTTATCGAGCATCTCGCTTGCCGTCGCTTCTTCCTCTACCTGCTCGTTGACGAACCACTGGAGCATGTTGAACGTGGCGTGGTCTCTTAGCTCCGATGCCAGGTCAACGAGATCGTTGATCCTTCCGGTTATGTACTCCTCGTGCTTGAGGGCATCCTGGAAGATCTCCCGGGGTGTTCCGAACTCGTGAGGGGGTGCCTTGATCGTATCGAGTTTCACCATGCCGCCCCTGTCCAGTATGTAGTCGTAGAACTTGCGGGCGTGGATCATCTCCTCCTTCGTTTGCATGTCCATCCAGTGGGCGATCCCCTTGAGTCCTTTGTTTTCGCAGAATGCGGACATGGACTGATAGAGATAGGCAGAGAACAGTTCTTCCCTGACCTGTTCGTTCAGAGCGTTCAACATCTTTTCGCTGAGCATAATGATTTCCTCGGCAACTCCTTGGTGTTACGGCTATATCTAATTAACCCATAATCAGTTAGCCGGCCCGAATTCGTTCTTTCCAACCCTGCAGAGAGGGCACACCCATGTGTCGGGCAGTTTGGGAAAGGGGGTGTCGGGTTCGATATCCGAATCCGCATCGCCGGTGAGTGGGTCGTAGACATACCCGCATCTCGAGCAGATATATTTCATGAGGTCCTTCTCCGGGCCCCCATTCGTTTTATCCCCCCACCCGTCATATGTGGGGGCCAGTTTCGAGGAGCGTCCCCCCTTGATATCCCTGTAGTAACTGTAGGTCAAAGGCTCGCTGTCCTCGATCATCTCCGACTCAACGACCTCCCCCACGAATATGGTATGGGTCTGCACCTCCATGAAGTTGACCAACCTCAGGTCCAGATATCCGATCGTATGGTCGAGAACAACGGGTGAACCGGTGCTGCCGATCCTGTAACCCGTCCCCTCGAACTTGTCCACGTCCCTGCCAGATCTGAAACCCCACTTGCCAATGAATTTCATGGGTGTGTCCTTACCGAGGATCGATATGGAGAATGCTTTGCTTTGAAGGATACAATCGTGAGTGAAGTTCTTTTTCGATATGGTAACCGAAACCTGCGGAGGGGAGGAGGTTACCTGGTTTGCAGTGTTGATGATAAGCCCGTTCAGCTTTTCCGCTGACCTTGAGCTTACTATATACATCCCGTAGGTGACCTTGAACAGGGTTTCCCTGACCAGCATACCACCTGAAAAGTCCCTAAGTTGGCAATATATATAATGATTTTGAGAATATCTGCCTCCTATGGCCGGTATGTCGCTTGAGCTCGAATGGGACAGTGAGGCAATATTCCTTTCCAGACCTAACCGGTTCCTAGCCAGGGTGCTCGTGGCCGGTATGGAGGAAGAAGGACCGCTGGAGGTCCACGTCCATGATCCCGGGAGGCTCAAGGAGATCCTTGTACCCGGTAACAGGCTGCTTGTCAGGAGAGCTCCGGGTGGGTCAAGGAAGACCGGATGGGACCTCCTTGCAGGGAGGATGGGTGATAATTGGGTCCTTGTCAATTCTTCCCTACACCGACCCATATCCCAATCCATTCTTATGGATCCCGATCTCAACCCCTTCGGGAGGGCCGTTGATCTCAGGCCCGAGGTAAGAATTGGCAGGAGCAGGCTTGATTACCTGATGACCGACGAACATGGACGGGATGTCTACATCGAGGTCAAGGGATGCTCCCTGACCGTTGATGGGATCGCGCTTTTCCCCGATGCCCCGACTTCCAGGGGGACGCGTCATCTTGAGGAGCTGATCGATCTTGTTGAAAAGGGGCACAGAGCGGGTATCATGATCCTTGTTGTCGGGCCCGAAGCAGAATGCTTTTTTCCGAATTTCGAGACCGATCCAATTTTCTCACAGACCTTTCTAAAAGCCATTGAAGCAGGGGTGGAGACCCATCCACTTAGGTTCCGGATCGAGGACAGGGAGATCAGATATTTCGGCCCTCTTCCGATCTGCAGGGACATTCCGGGTCATATGTAGGAAGAGACTATCCTGCAGATACCTTCAAGGAGCACGGTATCGAGATCAGTGAATGGTTCGAAACTGTGGCTGTCGATATCCAGCTCACCGACGAGCTCACCATCACGGAATATCGGAAGCACGATCTCGGATCTGACCTCCGGACTGCAGGAGAGGTAATTATCCTCCCCGGAGACATCCTGGATCAGGAACAGCTTGCCGGTTTCCGCGGCCTGTCCGCATATTCCCTGGCCGAAGCCGATACTGGTATGTTCGGTGGGCTCTCCCGCGTAAGGGCCCAGTACTAGTTCTCTCTCTTTTTGCGGATCAACCAGATAGAAACCCACCCAGTCATAATGGTCGACCTTCTCCTTCAACGATCTGCAGACCTTTCCAAGGGGGTCGGACGAACCCTCTGAGGTTATCCTCTTTACTTCATCAAGTAACCGGGCAACCAGATCCCTGTCGAGCTTCAAAACACCACCTCATTTGAATATCGTCCCTGTTGCAATATGCCAGATTACCAGGTCCAGATGGGACACCGGTATACCTATAGTGTCGGCAAATCCGATCATTTTTTCCTCGATGCGGAGATATCTTCTATCTGTCATCGAGGGGGGCACTTCCTCGATAACCCCGGCCCTTGCCAGATTGCGGAGTATATGTCTGTCGAGTATTGTCAACCTTTCACCAAGACCAATATTTCTCAGAAAATGGCTGGCTTCCTTGTAACCAAGGCCCTTGATGTTTCTCACAAGCCAGTCCCTTGCTGATAACGGGTCTCCGATATTTCTGATGAATTCGATAAGGCGGATCTTCCCATCCCGGATGAACCTATCCCTGGCTTCGATGAGGTATCGGGCTTTCCTGTATTTGAACCGAACCAAACTCACCGCTTTCAGGACCTCATCGTAGTTTCCATTCAGGAGGATATCGGTGCATGCCATATCCTCTATTGTCCCCCAGCATACCTGGGCCTTTGACTGCGGGGTGAGGATGCAGAACAGAAGCTCGTTCATGGCCCTGTGCTCGTCCCCCGAATCCCAGATATCCCGGAATTCGGAGAGCCTGCTTTCGATATCATCTCCCATGAGCGAATATGTCCTGCGGAATTCCTCCACCACAGCAAGGTCGAGGTTCATGTTGACGACCTTATGTTATCGTATATCCTCGACCTCTCCTCCTCGTTTACGTTCATTATGTCGGTGAGAGATCTGATAAGCTCCTTCTCTTCTTTCTCGATGGCCTCATCGGCCAGGGCTTCACTGAGGATCGCTTCGTATACGCGGAGCTCGTACAGGTGATTCGAAAGGTCGTTCTTGAGAGCCTCGAGCTCATTTCTATCGATGGATGAGTTATCCCCCGACTCGATCAAGCCCATGATCTCGTCCATTTTATCATCCGACAGACCGAGCTTGTCCTCCAGTATGAGAATAAGACCACTCTCGTCCAGCGAGATGAAACTGTCCTCGGTCACCTTTTTCATGAAGGCGTAGTATATATACTCGTCCCTGTTCATGCTTTACCACCCTGTGAACCAACATCAACTGTTAAATATTTATAATTGGTTTCCGGACCCGGAGTGGGGAAAATGATCTTCGTCAACACCGAAGAGATACCGGGAAAGCGCATCGTGCGCGTAATGGGAATTGTCAATGGAAGCACCATCAGGGCGAAGCACTTCGGAAAGGACTTCATGGCCGGTCTGAAGAACATTGTCGGTGGTGAGCTCAAGGGCTACACGGAGATGATGGAGGAGGCCAGGAACGAGGCCACCCAGAGGATGCTCGAGAACGCATCAAAGATGGGTGCAAATGCAATTGTGAACGTCAGGATGTCCACAGCCTCCCTCATGCAGGGCGCAGCAGAGGTGTACGTGTACGGAACAGCGGTCGTAGTTCAGTAAGCAGGTGGTGCAAATGGCTGCTGCTGATTTTGTGTGCTGCTTGTTCCTGCTTTTCGTCATTATCATTCTACCGCTAGCGGGATTCCTTATCCCGGCGATCTGGGGTATGATAACGGAAAAGAACCATCTCAAGGACCTTGAACAGAGGGAAACGGCCATCAAGGACAAAATGGTCGTACACAACAGGAAGAGACCCATGATGTCAAATCCGACAAAGACCACCGTAGTTGCCGGAGAGGTATGCATCGGTGCCGACAGGTTCAAGACCTGGCTCGCAAAATGGAGGCAGGTCGTCGGCGGAAGAATGGGTTCTCTTGCACCCGTGGTTGAAAGGGCCCGGAGAGAAGCCACCCTGAGAATGATCGAGAACGCCCAAAAGCAGGGTTTCACCGAGGTGGGCAACGTGAGATACACCACCGCGAACCTGAAATGGGCGGTTCCCCAGCAGAAGGAGCTTCTCATAACCGTGACGGCATACGGAACCGCCTGGGGCCCATAGATTTAAGTCGGTTCAGGGAAATCTGCATCGGGCAGATGATGAACACCTTCAGGCTGAGCCTTGATGATCCCTATGAGTGCTGATGCCTATGGATGGCCATGGGACCATAATGAGAAAAGCAGATCAGGTCGTGGAACTTTTTCTTGAGCGTCTGCCCGTAATGGTCCTGACGGGGGCAGGTATATCCGTTGGATCGAGTATACCTCCCTTCAGGGGACCCGGGGGTCTGTGGGACCGCTACGATCCATATGAATACGGCCATATAGATACCTTCAGGTCCAACCCCGAGCGCACGTGGATCATGCTCCGGGAGATCATTGAGGGTGCTATGAGATCCGAACCCAATGACGCCCATCGTGTCATCGCTCGCATGGAGGATAAAGGTTGGGTGGGGCCTGTTGTGACGCAGAACGTGGACGGGCTCCATGCAGCAGCGGGCTCAAAGGATATCCTCGAGGTACACGGTAACGCAAGGAGAATTTACTGTCCGGAATGCGGAATAAGGGAGCTGATCGAGAGGGCGACCTTCAACTCCTTCACGATCAGATGCAAGTGCGGGTCCGTGAAGAGACCCGACATTGTATTCTTCGGGGAGAGTTTGCCGGAAACCCCTATATCCAGGGCCTTCGACCTGGCATATCAGGGGGTCGACATGATCGTTGTGGGAACCTCCGGCGTCGTCCATCCGGTTGCCCTGATACCGCCTCTTGCAAGGTCCAACGGTGGCAGGATCGTGGAGATCGGTCCGGAAACAACGGAGCTGACCGGAAGTTGTACGGACGTTTTCATCAAAGCTCCGGCGTCAACAGGTCTGGCCGCACTGGAATCGGCTTTTTTCAGGGCCCTTTCTTAGACAGTGTGGACGGGGTGATTTCTACTGTTCATTCGACACCTTTTAAATAAAACCCATCTCTTATTTAGGAGCAGGTCCATCTCGACAGGAAGGTTCCAGGATGGGAAAGAATGCCATTTCGATATCATCCGCTCTCCTTGTTCTGGGGGTTATGGTACTGGCGACCCTACCGATCCGGGTCAATGGTGAGCACCTTCAGATCGTCTCACTTGATTTCGAGATCGACAACGGCGGATTGACCGTCGGAGGTGACGGGGGACCATGGGAATGGGGCCGCCCCGGGTCCGGGACATCGCAAGATCCCGGTCCCGGAGAAGCAGGAAGCGGTGACAAGGCATGGGGCTGCCCGCTGAACGGCACATATTCATCCTCAACCGATGCATACCTTGAGCTTCCTCCTGTGGACGTATCCTCTCAGCTCTCACTCGAGCTATCATTCCTTTACTGGTCGGATCTTTCTGTCCAGGAAGACGAGCTGAACCGGACAGGTGAGATCCTGGGTTCGGACAGCTGTTTTCTGGAGATCAGCACCAACGATGATGACTGGTGGGTGATCAGGACCTATAACGGTTCCTCCGGTTCTGTCTGGTTGGAGGAGACCCTCGACCTGACACCGTATACGGGCGGAGACCTTCATGTGAGGTTCCGGTTGGAGGACGATCCTGACGGTCTGGAGGATAACGGTTTCTTCGTGGATCTCGTCATCATTAGCGGGGAGAGCTCTCCGGAGGTTGATATCGAACTGGGAGACGAGGCCGCGATACCTACCGTCGTTTCCGTGGGAGAGGGCGTCAGGGTCACAATTCCCGTGGAGGACAGGGGAGCCACGATTCCCTTGAACACCTACGTGACTGTATACATCGAGACCGTTGAACAGACACCTGAATTCTTCTACAGGTATGTAATATCGAAGATAAACCCCGGGCCCGGATATGTGGAGTGGTATCCTACCGTGAAAGGCTCTTTCAGGGGCTGGATCAATCTAACGGTTTCCGGAGAGTATCATGACGGAAGATCCTTCAATATAAGGTCCTTACAGTCGATATACTACGATGATTCGTCTTCAGGTTTGTCCCATTACGATCAGGATACATCCGTCGGTGAAACCACCTGGACGACCATGCTTCCCTCGGAGGATGGTTTCTCGATGTCCTCCGAAGAGGTGATTTGGTCCGGTTCCATTGACGGCGGCCCGAATGCAACGAGCGGGTTCATGGGGCCGGTGAGCACCTATCTGGAAACCGACTGGATCGATCTGAAATACTATACCGATTCCTCTCTCTATATCTATCATAAATACGATTTTCTCGGCCCCATGGGGTCTTCCGGAGGTATTGTTGAAGCATACAGGGGGGAGGGAGGATGGACCATCCTTGAACCCGTCAACCTTGCTTACAGGACCTTGAGACCTTCGGTTCCCGGACCTAATGGAGGGGCAGAAGCCATCGTCGGTAGCGATGACTGGTCGGTCCAGAGCTTCAAGTTAGCACCTTTCATCGGTGGCAATACAAGGATCAGGTTCACCGTTTCGTCCGATGAGGACGGTTTTGGTGGTGGTTGGTTCATTGACGATATCATGGTTGCAGGAGAGGGATACGACCCCTATGATACCGAACCCCCGGAAGCCGTTGAGGGTCTTGATGTGGAAGTGGTGGACAACGGAGCAGTCACGATCAGCTACTACACATCCAATGCACTGGATTTCAACTCCTACAGGATATACCTCGAGAAATTCGAATTTACCGCGATCGGGGGTCTCGTTCCATATGCGGAGCTGGATACCGCCGACCAGGACTCTGTTGTTGTCACAGATCTGGATCAGGAGGTCCGTTACTGGGTGGCTGTAACGGCAGTGGATGTCGTCGGGAACGAAATGGACGAGGTCGTGGCCGTGAGCTTCGTCCCTTCCCTCAATGTGCAGAATCGGCCCCCCGTTGCGGACATCAAGATACTCGATGGAAGCTACTCGAGGTCGATCGGGGAGGAGATCACATTCGACGGGTCCCTTTCAAGAGACCCTGACGGAGACCCGCTCACCTACATCTGGACGATGCCGGACGGAAGAACTTTCAGGGGCCCCTCTGCCAAATGGTCCGCATCCAAAGCCGGGGAGGATCAGAAGGTTGCTCTGACCGTGAAGGACAGCTGGGGGCTTGAAGGAACCGAGACCATCGAGATAGACATCCTGGAGGATGATGGATCCCTCTACGAGAGAGGTGAGTTGACCCCGTTTTTACTGCTCGTTCTACCCATCGTGCTGATCATTGCTCTCATTGTTTTCCTGGCATCCATATTCGGAAAGAATTCCAGGAGGAAGCTCGAGAAACGGCTGCAGAGGGTGGGGATAGATCTCGGCACTTTCGAAACCGCGCAGGTGAAGGGGGAAAGGAAAGGCAATGAAATGCCAAAAAAAGCGTCAAGGTCGCCGAAGGTCCATGATCTCGTTCCCATGAAGAATTCATCGGAGAAGACGGGAGCCAGGACGGAGGAATTAATGTCGGTTGCGAATAAAGAGCCCCACGAGTGGAGGGAGCATCGGGTGGCAAGGGACCTTGAACCGGAAGGGATGGAAATGGAAGATGAAAAGGTCCATTACAAACCTCCCCCCCTGATCAAGGTTGTCATCGAATGTCCCTTCTGCAATGAGATATTCAAGGAACGGGTCGACCCAAATATCATAAACGAGGGAGAGGTCTTCACCGTGAAATGCCCCCACTGCAACAGGTCAGGGGACATAACTCCCTGAGCAGGTTTTATTTGCCCCTATATCGCATATACCTGAGTGTGGCATCCATGACAAATTACATCTCTTATGTCCTTGTGGCCGTTCTGGCTTTCTCCATCCTGCTTTTCCCGTCAGAGACAAGCGAGGGTCTGGGAGTTCCCGTAAGGGATGTTTCCTTCGAGGATGTGGGCTTTTCAAAGTTCGACCAGACATCGGCCCCGAACTTCATATCGGTGGGAGACTGGAACGGCGACGGATACCAGGACCTTCTCTTCAACGGCTACAGACTGTTTGCGAACAGCGGGCCCCCTTCTTTCTCCTTCACACTGGAAACCACGGTTTTCACCTCATCGACCTCTGGAGCCAGGAACGGTGCCTGGGCAGATTGGGACGGGGACGGGGACCTTGACCTCTACCAGGGATGTGCCCAGGGAACCCCCGACAGGTTCTGGGAGAACCAGGGGGCCCCGGATTTCGAGATGAAGGATATCTCCACGGATGTGTTCAATTTCTGGCAGAACCTGGGTCCCAATACGGGCAATGCATGGGGAGATCTCGACCGGGACGGTGACCTTGACCTCTATGTCGGGAACGGTGAGGACTGGAACGACGGGAACCCGATCTATTTCGAGGACCACTTTCTCAGGAACGAGAACGGTGTGAGGTTCACGGACATATCCTCCACCATTGGTATCCGTACCGGTGAGAACTTCTATTCCAGGGGTGCGACCTGGGGAGATCTCGACAACGATCGGTGGCCCGATGTCTATGTGTCCCATTACAGGATAAGGGAGAACCATCTGTTCGTGAACCAGCATGATGGTATATTCAGCGAGGAGGGAGTTCGGAGGAACTGTTCGGGTTCCAACGATCCCACCTGGTATTACGATTCCATCGCAGGGACCGTATACGGACAATACTGGTGGGGCCCGATGTGGGGGCATACGATCGGGTCCGCCTGGGCTGATTTCAACAGGGACGGCAACCTTGACCTCTGGACGTCTGATTTCGTTCACAAGTACGTTGGATACATCGGAAATTACTACGATATAAGAGGATACATCTGCGATGATGGGAATCTCTACATCAACGACGGGGCGCCCTACTACACGTTCACCGACCACAGGAACACATCGGGAATTCCCATATGGCCAACGGGGGGCTCCGGGGTATACAGGGGAGATCAGACCTTTTCCGGCGTTACCGTGGGTGACTTCGACAATGACGGTTGGGAGGATATGTACATTCCGCAGGTGTATGGTGATCTTCCATACACCACACCCCATCTTTACCATAACAGGGGGGCCGTAACGGATGGCACGGTACCCAACGGAACCCGGTTCGAGGATGTGGCAAATTCTCTGGGTATCAAGGGAGCAAACACCTATGCCTGCATGTTCCTGGACCATGACAACGACGGCGACCTCGATCTGTTAACGGGGGGCGGAGAGACCTGGGATGGGTCCAACTGGCAGGACTACAGGGTCCGGCTCTACGAGAACCGTATCACGGGTTCGAACATGTGGATCAAGGTCAAGCTCAACGGGGAGGGCCTGAACAGGGATGCCGTCGGCGCCCGGGTTGTTGTGAAGCTCTTCACGGTCCAGGGTGATGTTCAGATGCACACACGGGAGGTCCGAGCGGGAACCGGACACGCTCACCAGGACTCATCCGTTCTTCATTTCGGTCTGGGTGACCTGCCCCTGATCGACTCCTTCAGTCATTCGACCCTGACGGTATACTGGCCTGACGGGAATGTCCAGGAGATAACTCTCTCCGGTTTCAACCAACTTCTGGAAATAGACCGTCCGGAGGGATATTTCCCGTATGTTAACACTGTGACGGTGTCACCAACCAAAATTGAGGAGGATTCTACCGTCTCTGTTACTGTCGATGCAGGGACACTATCCGGAAGCCCTCTCACTTACAGATGGGACATGGACTCGGATAATATCTGGGACCTGGATGGCCTCTCCAATACCATTACCTTCCCGGTATATCAGGGAGGAATGAGGCATCTGCGATGCCTCGTGATCGATGGCTCCGGGCTTGGTGTGGAGGCATATCCGATCGAGATAGATGTGAAGAACCTGGAACCGGAGGTTAAGACGGAAAGCGGTCTGATCATCGAGATGGACAGCGTTCTGGCTCTTCCGGGCGGATGGATCAGAGACACACCCTCCGATGCGAAAAATCTAACCTGGAAGGTGGACTGGGGTGACGGTCGTATTCTCACCGGAACGGGTGAGTTGGAAGCCTGGCATTCCTACCCCCTTCCCGGAAACTTCCGTTTGAAGATAACAGCGGAGGATGAAGAGTTCAAGGTGGAGGGTGAGACCGAGATCGAGGTCCTGAACGTCGCCCCATGGGGTTATGTGCAACCTGTCGGTGGAAATGACACATCCAGATACGAGGACGAGATCGTGGAGCTTAATCCCGTTGTGTTCGACACACCATCGGATGTTGGGGATCTGTCCGTCCGGTGGGATTTCGGGGACGGAGAGACACAGGAGCTATGGTCGGACCCTGGACCTGTCCACCACAGGTACAGCGACAACGGCATCTTCACCGTGAAGGCCTTCGTGATGGACCAGTATGAAGGTGTGGGTGTCCTCACGGGAAGTATAAATATCACCAACAGGGCCCCTTCATTAAAGGTGGAAAGCGGCCATCCCCTTGTTCTCCGTGGGGATGAGGACGAATATATGGACTTCGGGGATATATTCCTGGGGGAGGATACGGCATCGGATATCGCTCTTCTCCGGTATCGGTGGGATTTAGGTGACGGGAATGTCACGGATTGGACCGCTTCGCCAGATACCGGGCATTTATACGAACGGGAGGGAGAATATGAGGCGGTTCTATCGGTCATGGACGATGATCGGGTAACGGCAGAGGCTTCCCTGGCAGTCATGATATCGAACGTGGACCCCGAGATAATATCCATTTCCCCGATGTACGATGTTTTCGAGGATGACGTGGTAACCATGACCGTTGAAGGCAGGGATACACACTCTGACAGGGACACCCTGGTCTATACGGTTAACCTGGATGACGGCAGGTCCCTGACTGCGGGGAACGGGGTGTTCGAATTCTCCTACCCCGTTTCCGGATATCATGCTATCGTTGTACAGGTCATCGATGACGATGGCGACTCTGCCGGGGAGACCATTTATCTCGATGTAATGAACCGACCGCCAAACGGCAGGATAACGGCTTCCTCCGCATCTGTTGATGAGGATGAGGGGATATCGCTCGAGGCCGTTGAACTCTCCGATTCCGCAAGCGACCTTCCCAACCTGACCATAACATGGGACCTCGATGACGGTACGGACCCGCTCCAGGGTCGGTATGCCAACCATACATACACCGAAAAGGGACGATATACGGTGAAGATGACGATCGATGATGGTGATGAAAAGACCGTCAGGGAGATCGATATCATCGTGAACAACCCTGTTCCGGTAGCGGTCCTCGAAGCTTCCGTAACCGAAACGGAGACCGGTGTTGAGATATCCTTTACAGCGGTCAACAGTTCCGATAATCCATCCGATATTCCCTCCCTCCTCTATCTGTGGGATTTCGACGACGGCGAGGACGCAGAAGGAATGACCGTATCGCATTCCTTCAGGAAGGACGGGACCTACAACGTCAGGCTCGAGGTCATGGATGATGATGGCTCAACCGCAGTTGACGAGATCACCATGGTGATCAGCGGGGGAAGCACCGGTCCTGTGGAGCCTCAGGGTGGTGATGGAGTTTCCAAAAATACATTGCTCCTGATCCTGGTGATCTTTCTGGCGATAGTGATCCTCCTTCTCATCCTTGCAACCCTCGTTGTCATGAAAAGGAGGAGGGATGCCGAACAGGTGGGGCAGTTACCCCCCTACCCATCGGCTCATTCTCCGCGGTCCCCGTCCTTACCATCACAACAGAGCTGTATATCACCGGGGCCCCGCAAACCCCCTATCGGAGGATCCAACGGTCTGCCTCCGCCCCCGGTCCCTCCGGTTCCACCCCCCGGCCCCGCTCAGTAAAGTTCTCTCTTCTGGACCGGCTTTGCCCTTCTCTTCTCCATATTGTCGAACCTGTGGGCCATCCCCCGGATGTGATCAGGGTTATTCTCGATCATGATGAAGCGCCTTTTGAGCTTCATGGCCGCAAACCCGTTGGTGCCGGTCCCGGCGAACGGATCAAGTATCAGATCCCCCCATTGGTGGAGGTCAGGATCACTCTTTCAAGGAGCTCAAGAGGTTTCTGTGTGGAGTGCCGTCTGAGTCCGTCATCTCCCTTCAGCCTCTCCCTTCCTGTGCACAATGGTATCCACCCATACGTTGGCACCCACTTTTCCGATGCCGAACTCCATGGCCCTGTCCCTGTGGAATGCATACCCCTTCACTCCTTTTTCTCTCAGGGACCGGAGCAGTGTTTCCGTAGCATTGGTGAACCTTACACCGAGCCAGTTGGGCATGGGATTGGTCTTGACCCAGTGAACATCGTTAAGGATCCAGAAACCAAGGTCCTGCATTATCCTGCCTATCCTGAACAGGGAATGGTAGGTTTATATCACCCGGAGCGTCCCTGTTTTTTTCAAAACCCTCTTGACCTGGTTCAGGACGGAGGTCATGAACTCATCGTACTGATCGAAGGAGGAGAACCTGTCCCATTCATCCCTGACTGCCACGACAACGTTGTTCTGCTTCCATCTTATAAGGTCCTTCTTCGGAAGCTGGAGATAGTAAAGTGGATCCAGGAATACGAGGTCCATGGAATCAGATGGAAGTTCGGAAAGAAGAACGGATGAATCCCCGTGGATCACAAGGTTCTCTTTCTCCTCCTGTATCCCCTCCGGAAGTACCACCGCATCGTGGATGAACCTTGGCATATTCCCCGAACTGCCGTCCGGATCCGGAAGGATCATGGAACGGGCGGACCGCTTCCATGTAATTATTATTCTTCTCGATAAGCTCAGCGTTTCTTCGGGTAGTATTTAACTATATACGTTTCGTCTATCCGCTTCAGCTCTTCCTTCGGGATGGTTGAAAGCAGTTTCCATCCGAGTGACAGGGTCTCCTCGATGGACCGGTCTTCCTCCACACCCTGGGAAATGTATTCCTTCTCGAATGAATCGGCGAAACGGAGATAGGCCCTGTCCCTGTCGGTCAGTGCCTCTTCTCCAACCACCGCAACAAGATCCCTGAGGTTCACACCCTCGGCATAGGCGGCATACAGCTGATTTGATACCTGATCATGATCCTCCCTGGTCCTGCCCTTTCCTATTCCCTGCTTCATCAGCCGGGATAGGCAGGGGAGGGGGTTCACCGGGGGTCTCACTGCCTTCCTGTGGAGGTCCCTTGATAGGACGATCTGCCCCTCCGTGATGTATCCGGTAAGGTCCGGTATCGGATGGGTGATATCATCATCTGGCATTGTAAGGATGGGGATCTGGGTTATCGTGCCGTTCCTGCCCTCGATCCTGCCCGCCCTCTCATATATCTGGGAAAGGTCCGTGTACATGTATCCGGGATAACCCCTTCTCCCGGGCACCTCCTCCCTTGCCGCGGCGATCTCTCTCAGGGCCTCGCAGTAGTTGGTCATGTCCGTCAGTATGACGAGAATGTGCATCCCCTTCTCGAAGGAGAGATATTCGGCAGTGGTGAGGGCCATCCTCGGGATTATTATCCTCTCTATGGCCGGATCATCGGCGAGGTTGAGGAACAGCACCGCTCTCTCGAGGGCTCCCGACTGCTCGAAGGACCTGATGAAGAAATTCGCCTCCTCCGAGGTGATCCCCATGGCGCAGAAGATGACGGCGAAGTCCTCACTGGTGCCAAGCACCTTCGCCTGTCTCGCTATCTGAGCTGCCAGTTCGTTGTGAGGCAGACCGGATGCGGAGAAGATCGGAAGCTTCTGTCCCCTCACCAGGGTGTTCATTCCGTCTATGGTCGATATTCCGGTCTGGATGAATTCTTTGGGATATTCCCTTGATGTCGGATTTATAGGTTCCCCGTTGATATCGACCCTTTCCTCGGGGATTATCGATGGGCCATCGTCTATGGGACGGCCCGTACCGGAGAAAACCCTTCCGAGCATGTCAGGTGAAACGGGTATCTTCATTGTCTCTCCGGTGAACCGCACGGAGGTTGACCTGGTATCGATCCCCTTCGTTCCCTCGAAGACCTGGATGACAGCCCTGTCGAGATGGGCTTCCAGAACCTGTCCGAGCCTCATTTTTCCATCAGGTGAGCGAACCTTCACAACTTCCCCGTAGGAGGCCCCCTCTATCCCCTCGACGACCATCAGGGGGCCCGAGACCTCCGTTACGGTGGAGTATTCGATGTCCTTGTGAGCGGTTTGAGGCATGCTCCGGGGAAGAGCGGGGTAATATTAAATCTTAGTCCTGCTTCCTCATCAATATCGCAAACATGAGCAGGAGAATGATCCCGAGAGCGATGCCAAGGAGCAGAAGACCGAGTTTTCCATCATCCCTTTCCGGTCTGACAAGGCCCTCTATCTCCATGGCATTGTTCTCCTGAAGATATCCGTTCATCAGACTGTATTCGTCATCGGTGGATGCCACTGCTCTGATGGAGTGAGGGCCGTCATAGATACCTGATAACGGGATCTCGACGGTTCTTTCCTCATCCGTCCCGATCTCCAGACGGCGGGAGTTGTATTCCGACCCGTCAACCAGAATTACCACCTCCACATCCTTTGCCTCCGAACCTCTGCATGCGACCGTGACACGGGCGACACCTTTCACGAACTCCAGGTTCTTGATCCAGATATCCGTCATGTTCAGATGGAAGGAAAGGGTCTTTCCCCTCTCAGGAAGGAAATCAGACACATTGCTGCGGGCGTTACCCCATCTCGCCGTGGCGTTGTATCTCATCTCCTTTTCGCTCCCGGAACCGTCGGTGAAACCCCACACAAGGCCAATTTTATCACCCTCCACCCCGTATTGTGATCCATGCCCCGAGGTCTGCTTCAGTATCACCTCGGCACCCACCACGGATATCCCATCCGGCCCGCTGACCTCGATATCCACCCACCCCCACCACGCCACCTGCCCCAGACCGGTTTCGGAAGGCTCGAAAACATTGCCCTGGTAGCTGCTTCTGTCCCAGGTCTCGTCCTCTATCCCCCACTGTCCGTAGTCAACGAACCTGCAGTTCTCGATACGAGTGATGGATGAATCCTCCGAAAGGAGTCCCACCATGTTACCACTCATCGTAACATTCTCGAGAACCACCGGCGAGCTTGTGACTATGCCGTGTTCTGCCCTGTGGACCTCGGTGTCATATATCCTTATCAAGGAGTTCCCTTGGAGAGCGATCCCAATGTCACGGGTATCAACAACGGAGCCGTTGATCCCATTATCAAGGATGGAATTACCGAGTTCGATACCGAACAGCACTCCGCTGATGGAAAGATCCTCCATTGTTCTGATATGTGTGTCGGATGATCGGATCCCGAAAACACCATCATCCAGTGCGATCTCCACACCATCCAGCACTGCTTGACCTTGAGAGATGGAGAGTCCACCGTTGAACGACCCTTTGATCTCCACATTATCGATTTCGATATTGGCCCCTTCCAGAGCGGAGAACCCGGCCGTCTGTGTGAATGAAATGTTGGTGGAGATGATAACATCACGGAGGAACACGTCCCCCTCGCCCAGCTGAGTTATACCGGTCTGGTCCACGGTGCAGTTGGTCAGCGATACGTTTCCGGAAAAGGATACGACACCGTTTATCGTGGAACCGTTCATTTCAAGGGTGCCCCCGTCCATTCTTACCATGCCGGACCTTCTCATCTCCAGCCCGGAGGCTCGAAGCTCCCGGCCCCCGACATAGATGCCGAAATAACCGTTCTCCCTGTCGAGGCATCCATCCATTACAACATTGTGGAAAGATGCATCCCCAAGCAGGTCAAGGTAGAAACCGATGCTTTCCTCACCGATAACAATGGATGAATTCGAGACGGAGAGCGTCGCGGTCTTGTTCAATATGAAACCCTTACCATCCATGATAATGGTCGAATTCGATATTTGCAGTTCATCCTGGATGAACACTGTACTGTTGTAGTAAACGTTCTGGTCCATTATGGACCTGACCTTGAGGATAATGTGGTCGTCGATATAGGGGACATCACCCGGTACGGAGCAGGACTGCCCCTCTCCTTTTATCGAAAATAACGAGATCGTGACAATAAGAAATATCAGAACTGCGCGTTTCATGGGAGGTCCTCCGCGTCAGATATTGCACCAGCTACATTTACCTGTTCCCTTACAAACGGAGCATTCTCCGGTTCCACCGCAGGTCTTGCAGGCATCCCCCATGGATTTTCCCGTTCCATTACAGGTGGAACATTTACCCTCTCCGCTGCACCAGATGCACTTGCCCGATCCCTTGCATGACAGGCAGTTCGGGTCGGATTTTCCCTCAACGGTCCTCTGTACATTTGCTTCAACCCCGCCCATCAAGGTGTTATCTTTGACCTTGTGTTCCTCACGCTCCACCGATCCGGGTCCCTCACGGTTCTTCTCACCCTTTCCGTTCTTCAATTTCATCATGACCTTCTTCTTGTAGAATTTTGACTCTTTGTGGTCCGGATCCATGGAAAGGATGACCTCGAAAAGCCTCAGCGCTTCCTGGAAACGGCCATCCTTGTAAGCTTTCTTTGCGAGATCCCTCAGTTCGGTCACACCCTCCGACGGTGCGGCAGGCGGAGACGCCTCACTGGAGTTGAGACCGGGTTTGAGTGAGGAGCCTTTCAGCTGTGCCTCGTAATGCTCAATGGAATACGGGTCGTTGAGGGACTTGGCGAACATCTCCTTCCCCTGATCGTTCTCGTTCTTCGCTTCCTTCAGGAGTTTCGCCTTTATCTTCAGCAGTCTCGTGACCTGTTCCTTGAATATCCTGTACTTCTCGTCCAGAATGGATTTTTCCACGAGGAGATGTGGTTCTATTCTGGAGATGTCGATGCCTCTGTTGGAGAGCTCCTTGAGCTTTCTAGAGATCTCCCCTCTTCTCTTCTCTTCCTGGGCATTGCTCTTTTTCAGTTTTGTGAAGTCCCCGAGCACCTCTTCCGACATCTCGGGGTCTTCCAGTTTTCCCCTGACCGCCTGCTCGAGCCTGGGAAACCATCCTCTTTCCTCGGATGGCAGATCGTTTTTGATGGACTCCATGGCAGAGATGGCCCTCGTGTTCTTCAGGATGATGTTATCAAGGCCCCTGATCGTGTCTGTTTCCTTCATCATCTGGATGATCCTTTCGATCTTGTATCCCTGCCCCTTCCATATCTTAAGCAGGCCGTTGAGCTCCTTCCTTTTTCCCCTGAGTTCATCAATATCGCTTACCGCCTGAAGGATGTATTCCATATCCTTTCTAACGGCTTCCACGAGTTCTGGATTCTTGATCCTCAGGTTGACCTTGTGTATCATTTCCTCGAGGTCCTTGTTCTTGATATCCTGGAGTCTGCTCTCGTAATTTGCAAGCTCCCGGATGCTCTCCTTGTAGCTCTCGAATATCCTTTCCGCCTCGTCGATGTTCCTTTTGAGGGCGGTTTCCAGTTTGGAGACCTTGAAACCCATCCCCGTCCATTCCTTGATGGCATTCTCTATCCTCTGGGACCTGACCTTCTTGTTGAGGATCCTCGCCTTCAGGTCGTTCATTTCGGTCTCTATTACCTCGATGTTGGTCGGATCAAAAAGTTTTTCCGAGATGCGTGATACATCTTCCTCGAAACCCGTGGCATCAAGCTTGAAGAGCCTTTCCTTCAGGGACCTGAGCTTTGCCGTCTGCCTTATGAATATGTCATATTCCTCTTCCAGAAGGTTAATGTCCTCATCCAGAAGCTGATCCACCATTGTAACCTTGAACCCCTCCTCCCTGTACTTTTCTATGGCGGTTTTTATCTCTTCCCTTCTGGTGGTCTCCTCGGCTCTCCTCGAGATCTGTTCCTTTTCCTTGTTAATGTCCTTTTCCAGCCCTAACATCAGTTCCACGACCCTGTCAAGCTGCCAGGGATTATTGATGATGGATTCGATCTCGTCGATCTTCTTCTTGAATTTTTCCGTCAGAGGTTCATTCAGGAAGGAGAGCAGCTTCTGTTTCTCCTTCATCAGGAATTCAACGTTGCTCTCGTAGATGTTGAACTGCTTGTCGAGGTAATCCAGGTCCTCATCGTTCTCTATCATCTCATCAAGGGATGAGGTGTCAAGCCCCTTTCTCCTGAACCTGGCTATCCTGTTCCTGAGAGTGGTGAATCTGCCCTCCACCGATCTTATGGTAGCGGCTATCGAGGAAAGCCTCCTCTCTATGTCATCGAGCCTGTCCAGCCTGAAGGTGGCCTTCTCGATGTCATCGATCTTTTTAAGGTAACTCTGGCCGACCTGCCTGTAATCCGATCTCAGCTGTTTGATCTTGCCCCTTATGACCTCGGCCTTCTCTATCTGTCCCCCTATGGAGATGAACCTCTTTTCCGTCTCCTCGAACGGGTGAGAGAACAGGCTCCTGTCCTCTTCAAAAGAATAACCTTTGTCCCGCCAACCCCCTGTGATCATTCTCCACTCTTCGAGCTTTTTTTTCATTTCCTGGGTATTGTCCCTTATCAGGGCGAAAACACCCTTGCCCCTGGCGGAGGATGCGGAGCTCGGAGCCGTTGATCCCTCCTTCAACCTCAGAAGGTCCGTTATGGACTGCTGTGCGAGTTTGAAGGCATTCACCACATCTCCGGTGTTGTAGGATCTTCTCGCATCATCCATTCTGGCCTTGATCTCGCCGGTGGCAACACCCTGCTTTTCGAGCATGGAGATTATGGTGTCTCCCTTTTTAAGGACCATCTCCAGTTTTCGGGACTTCTGGTCATCGCCCCGTTCCGTTGCTGCCACCTTCGATATACCCCCGTTTTCCCAAATATGAACCAATCTATAAACGTTTCCTTCCCAGCCTTTTTTTCTGATATTAAGCCGACAGTGCAATGTATAAAACGTTCATTCCTTATTAATCCATTCACAATGCAACATTTTATCACATTCGAACGAATGTCAACGGATGGCGATGCCAATTCACAGTTCGGTCATTCAATGTTCGTAAGCCGCATCATCCCGTAACATATCCATAACAAGGATTAAGTAATTAAATCCACTAAGCCGTCCCGGTCCTGTTACAAAGAACCGTCCGGTGGTGCAGAGATGAGAGATGATACCCTTGGCAAGTTGCTCGAGGCGGAGAAGGAAGCTCGATCCATCATGGAGAGAGCCAGACAGGAGGCCAAGGGTATTCTGGATCTTGCCGAGGAGGGATCGAAGGCCGAAATGAAAAAGGTGATCGAGAACTTCCATACTGAAAGGTCATTGACACTCAAGGAGAGCGCAATGAAAGCCGAGAAGGAAGCCAAAAAGATAAAAAGGGACGGTGTAGAACTTGCCAATGGACTTGCCGGCAGGTCCAGGACAAGGATACCGGAGGCTGTCGAAGAGGTCATGGGACTTCTTTTCGACGGGAATTGATATTTCGAATGCGGGGTCTGGCATTGTATCCGAAGAGGATGAAATGGGTTGAGATATTCCTCATGGGTTCCGACCTGAACCGGGTGGTGGACCATCTTCACGAATCCAGGTTATTCCAGATCGTGGACATGGAAAGCCAGAGGGAGATCTCTCCCGATTCCGAGCTTCTCGACATGAAGAACCGCATCGATAAGGTAATTGAACTCCTGTCCCCTCTGGAAGATGGGAAAAAGGGTCTTATCTCGGCATTTCTTGAAGAACGGGTGGAGGGAATGGTCATCCCTCAGCATGACCTCCGGACCCATGCATGGAGCTGGTTGAAGGATGCAGAAAGGGAAGTAACACCCCTGAAGAACGATCTCGGTGGACTGGATGAGGACATCAACTACCTCCGGGACATCAAGGAACGTCTGGTCCAGCTCACCGGGCTGGATATTGATCTTGATACCATATCCTCATTCAAAATTGTACGGTCCAGGATCGGGACGACGAGAAGGTTTGCCGAGCTGAAGGAAGCACTCAAGCATACGGGAGCGGACCTTGACGGATCCCTTCTGGACAAGAAGGAAGGGCTTCACTCGGTCAGGATACTTTTTTCATCATCGAACTCCAAGGAAGTGGAAAATGTTCTCCGGGGCCGTCTTTTCACCGAAGTCAACCTGGATATCCCGAGGCTCAGGGCGTTCCTGGTCCGCACAACGGGAAAAGGATCTGATCTTGGGCTTCCGATAATATCCCTTATCAGAAGAATGGAGGATATCCAGGATGAATTGGAGGGCAGAAGGGACAGGGTTCTCGAAAAGGGAGCCGAACTCGCCCCACGGCTTCTTCCGTCTACCAGATCATGGAAGGAAGCCGTGGAGATAGAGATCGAAAAAAACAGAGCCAGAGGGACCTTCAAACGCACAAGATACACGAGCAGTATTTCCGGATGGGTGGAGAAGGACCGTCTGGGTGAGATGAGGGACCTTCTTTCACATCAGACCCAGGGAAGATACCACCTGGGATCCAGAGACCCGACACCGGAAGAAGTTGAGGAAAACATGGTGCCGACCAAACTGAGAAACGGCAGGTTCGCATCGCTCTTCGAGCCTTTGACGCTGACATTTTCGGTCCCGAAATACAACGAAATAGATCCTTCCCTCTGGATATCGGTGCCATTCGTGCTCTTTTTCGGTCTGATGCTCGGCGATGCGGGTTACGGTCTTCTCATTCTGCTCCCCTCACTCTATATTTACATCAAGGGTAAAAGGAGCCAGACCCTGAGATCGATCGGAGCCCTGGGTGTCTTAATGGGTCTGGCAACGACGATCTCCGGTATCTGGATGGGGGCATTCTTCGGCGATCTGATCCCCCGGCTCATCTACAACACACCTGGAGAGCCACTCTACGAATTGACACTGCTGGGCTACGCCATGCCCTATGATACGCTCAAGGATCCCATGGTCCTTTTCCAGATCTCTTTATGGCTTGGACTGGCCCAGCTCGATCTTGGAATTCTGCTCCTTGGATACGACCGCCTGAAGAAGAAGAACATATGGGGCTTCTTCAAGGGCTCCGTTTCCTGGATCCTGATAGAGATCGGGGCGGTGATCTTCATAGGAGCCCTGCTGGTCGGTTGGTGGGAGCTCGACACCCCTCTTCTTATCATCGGGACCTCGACGCTTGTGTCCGGGACCCTGTTGATGGCATTCGAGGGTGGTCTCATGTTCCTATTCGATATCGAGGGTCTTCTGGGCGATTGGATCTCTTACACCCGGATACTGGCCCTTGGTCTTTCCACATTCGGTCTGGCCATGGCTTTCAATATCGTGGGGGAGATGCTTGTGGATATCACTCCTTACCTGATCCCTGTGGTGTTCATCCTCCTCTTTGTCCTTCACATATTCAATCTGCTTCTTCAGACCCTTGGGGCGGCGGTCCATTCCATCAGGCTTCAGTTCGTCGAGTTCTTCGGCAGGTTCTATGAAGGTGGAGGGGAGTTGTTCGATCCGTTCGGGAGGGAAAGGGAGTTCACAAGGTATTCCGGGGAATCGGGTTCGGGGGGTGCTGTCAGGTGAAATATATACTATGCTCAAGGTCAATAAATGATAGTCTTGCACATGAACGGAGGTTGCGAAGATGAGATACAAACCATTGTTTGTAATTGCGGCTATTGTCCTTTCGATCCTTGGCGCCGGTCTGCTGTCGATGACCGCTACGGCCCAGAGGGAGCCCCGGGTGGACATGGACCATGATGGAATGGATGACGATTGGGAGCTGTCACTTCTGGACAGCGAAGGGAATGTGGCAGTGGAAAATATCACGGAGTTCTCTCCCTTTGGTGATGAGGATGAAGACGGGATGACGAACCTCGAGGAGTATCTGGAATATACCAACCCCTTTCATAACGAGGATTCAAAGGTGGTGAAGGATAACAGGATACTGGTTTTCATCGGTGTAGCTCTTGCAATGGGCGTGGCTGCGGTCATGTCATCGATCGGTATAGGAATTGCCGGGGCAGGTGCCACGGGAGTGGCAGCGGAACGTCCGGACAAATTCGGAAGGTTGATCGTCTACCAGGCGCTTCCCATGACCCAGGGCATATACGGGTTGCTGATCGCGATCCTCGTTCTCAATTTCACCGGATTGACAGGCGGCCTCGATTTTGAGGTCCTGAAGAGCCCCTATGTCGGATGGGGCGCGCTTTCCATCGGGATCGTGATAGCTCTCTCCAGCGTATCCGCCATTCCGCAGGGGATGACAGCTTCGGCAGCCGCGGCCGCATTCGGCAGGAACAACAAGGTTTACGGCCAGGGTGTCATCTTTGCGGTGATGTCAGAGACCATGGCAATATTCGGGTTCCTTGTTGCCATCTTCTTGCTCCTTGCATCCGGAATGCTAGGCTGATACCGGGGTGGTTGAATGGCCATTGAGGATATGATCAAGCGGATCATGGCCGAGGCCAGGGATGAGAGAGAGAGGATCCTCGGCGAGGCAAGGACCAGGGCGGAATCCATAAGGAGCAGGACCCGAGATGAGCTCGGATATGAGCTGAAGGAGCTCCGGAAAAAGCTTGAAAGGGACGAGAAAAATACCAGGAACATATACATATCAGACGGGAGAAGAAAGGCAAGACAGGCCCTCCTCTCATCCAAGGAAGAGCTCATATGGGATACGATATGCGCAATTCGAAAAAGGATAAAGGACCTTGGCGGAGACGAACTGGAGCAATACCTGGACCCCATGATAGATCGCTCGATGGAGGTTCTCGGGAAGGACCTTCTCGTCTATCCCGTGAGAGACAAAGATGAGAAGGTCATCTCCCGACGGTTGAAGATTACGGGATCGCTTCAGGGATCGATCGGTGAGGAAGGCCCACTGTCCCGCTTCAAGGGCACCGATATGCTGGGGGGTTTCGTGGCGATGTCCGAAGACGGGAACAGGATCATGGATATGACCTTCCACGGCCTTCTGGAAAGGAACGAGGAAAGGATCAGGGAGACCATCGCAAAGGTGCTCTTTGGTGATGAATAGGAGAGGATCGTATTGGTACTGCAACTGACATTACCCGTGATCGCTGCAATCGGTTCAGGTGCAGCCCTTGTAGGGGCAGTCTCTGTTTACGGGATGAGGAAGATCATCCTCATGGGTCAGTTCTCGTATCACAACGCAAGGCTCTCAACGGTTGGAAATCCCTATGTGACCCGGGAGGAGGTCTTCCCACTTCTCGATATAAAGGACGCCTCGACACTGCTCAAGAGCATTCAGGGAGACCTCTCCCTCCCGGATGGGGTCTCGTCCTTCAGGGAAGCGGACCGGGCCCTGATGGTTGCCTTTCACAGGACCATCGATGATATGGGCAAAGACGCCCCCGGGATACTGTCACCCCTGGTTAGATCCTTCATGGTCCTCTGGGAGGTAGAGGAGCTCAAGAGGCTCCTTCGCCTTGTGGGGAAGAGGACTGACCCGCTCTACCCGATAGGGATCCTCGGCGAGGACATCGAGAGGCAGTTCCTGCAGGCACAGAACATATCCCAGGCCATCGAGCTGCTCGAGGGACAGAAAGTGAACAGGGCCATCGCCCCTTTGATGAAGGATGCAGATGTCGACCTGGAGGAGATCGATTCCGTGATGGACCGTTTCGTCCTTGACCAGTTCCGGGATGTTGAGGGTTTGGCTTTCACCTCAAGGCGAGGAGCCAGAGCAATCGCGGACCTTCTTGCTGACAGGTACAATATACAGCTTATCATAAGGTCCAAGATCATCGGTTGGGGCCGGGATGATACCTTGTCCCACCTCTATTCCCGTGGTGGGACCGTGGGTATGACACATCTCGAACAGATGGTGGATTCATCGAGTCTCAGGGAATCTCTTTCGGTCCTCAACGGAACGTATCTGGAGAAGTTCTTCAAGGAAGCAGTTGACCGGGGTCCTGCAGCCGTGGAAGCAGCTCTTGAGAAGATGCTTCTCGATGGGTCCGTGGGACTCTCCCATTCATACGGCTCGAATGTGGGCCCCACGATACGATATCTGGTTAGCAAGGAGATGGAGCTGAAGAACATAAGGACCCTTGTCCAGGCGTCCTTTGCCGGGTGGGATCCGGAGAGAACACGGAGCCAATTGATACTTGAAGGTGGTGTCCAGTGAAGCTTGGTGTCTGCGCTGCTGTTGGAGAGGATGTTGCCCTTGGACTGAACCTTGCCGGTGTGGAGGAGATATTTATCTGGGAGAAGGGGCAAGACTTCCAAACCCTGAAGCATTGGTATGGGGAGATGACAGGCAAGGGGATAGGGGTGATGATCCTTTCACCACAGTGCGGGGAAGCACTGGACCAGCAGCTTTTCGAAAAGAGGGCCCAGGGAAAGATGCTCCCGGTGACGGTGATCATACCCGGAAAAGGGGAGGACAAACGCGCCCTTGACCTGATAAAGAGGGCGGTGGGAATGGACCCGTCGAGCAGGAATGAGAAATGAGCGATAACGCCATGAGGAACCAGTAGAGAACGGAGGTCTTTGAAATGACCATGGAAGATGATGTGAAGGAAAACCGTATCATTGAGATGATCGCGGGTCCGGTGGTGAAGGCAAAGGGAATGCGCGGGGCAAGGATGTACGATGTGGTTATGGTGGGGGAAGAGAGGTTGATGGGGGAGATCATCGAGCTTGATAGTGATCAGGCCACCATCCAGGTCTACGAGGAAACCGCAGGGATCGCACCGGGTGAGCCCGTGGTCATTACCGGTGAGCCCCTCTCCGTGGAACTGGGACCGGGCTTAATGTCCATGATATACGACGGTATCCAGAGACCCCTCGAAGCGATCCGGGAGAGGTCTGGTGATTTCATCAGCAGGGGGGTTTCGGTCAACCCTCTGGACCATGAGAAAAAGTACAGATTCCACCCAGGTGTCAAGGAGGGGGAAAGACTCGGCAGCGGCGACGAGATCGGTTGGGTACAGGAGACCAACACGGTCAGGCACAGCATCATGGTTCCCCCCGAGGTCGAAGGGTCTGTCAAGTCGGTTGCATCCGAGGGCGAATACAATATAGATACCACCATCTGCACGCTTTCGGGTTCCAGTGGTGATGTCGATCTCAACATGGTCCAGAAATGGCCTGTCAGGATGCCACGTCCCTACAAGAGCAAACAGGACCCGAAGATCCCGTTGATAACGGGTCAGAGGATACTCGATACATTCTTCCCGATAGCAAAGGGTGGAACTGCAGCGATACCGGGTGGTTTCGGGACCGGAAAGACGGTGACACAGCACCAGCTGGCAAAGTGGAGCGATGCTGATGTGATAGTATACATAGGCTGTGGTGAGAGAGGTAACGAGATGACAGACGTTCTCAGGGAATTCCCCCATCTCGAGGACCCGAGGACAAAAGAGCCCCTGATGGGAAGGACCGTTCTGATCGCCAACACTTCCAACATGCCGGTGGCAGCAAGGGAAGCCTCCGTTTACACGGGCATCACCATAGCCGAATATTACCGAGATATGGGTTACGACGTGGCGCTCATGGCGGATTCCACATCAAGATGGGCCGAGGCCCTGAGAGAGATATCCGGCAGGCTCGAGGAGATGCCCGGAGAGGAAGGTTACCCGGCCTATCTCTCGAGCAGGCTTGCAAACTTCTATGAGAGGTCAGGGTCCGTGGATTGCCTAACATCAGGGCAGAGGTCCGGCTCCATCTCCGTGATAGGTGCGGTATCCCCGCCCGGAGGTGATTTCTCCGAACCCGTGACTCAGAACACCCTGAGGATAGTCAAGGTGTTCTGGGCCCTTGATTCCAATCTTGCGGACAAGAGACATTTCCCGTCCATCAACTGGTTGAAATCTTATTCCCTGTACCTCGACAAGGTGGAGGAATGGTGGAAGAGTTCCATCTCCCGGGACTGGTTGGAGCTCAGGAACCGGGCAATGGCCCTTCTGCAGCAGGAAGCCGAGCTTCAGGAGATCATTCAGCTTGTGGGACCGGACGCTCTTCCGGCATCACAACAGATAACCCTCGAGACCACAAGAATGCTCAGAGAGGATTTCCTTCAGCAGAACGCCTTCCATGATGTTGATTCCTTCTGTCCGGAATCCAAGCAGGTGGAGATGTTGAGAACCATCCTCTATTATGATGAACTTGCCCAGTCATGTGTGTCGAGAGGGGTCGGGGTCGATTCTCTGAGAAATGCAAAATGCAGGGTCTCCATTTCCCGTATGGCAAAGATGGAAAACGAGACCTTCGGCAGCTCTGTCGGGGCGGTGAGAGAGGAGATAAAAAAGGAACTCTCTGCCATGTGAAGAAGATATTATCATTTAACAAGAATCTGCACATATATTTATTAAGGTCCTTTTCCGATAAGGCAGTTGAGCGACCAGAGGTAAGAGGCGGGAATAATGGCCAATATCATGATCGTTGACGATGAACCGACCATCCAGCAGCTCATGGCCATAATCCTTGAGGACATGGGACACAGGGTGGTGGCCCAATCGCTGAACGGTGAGATCGCCCTGAACGCCTACAACGGGATGGACAGCAAACCGGACCTGATGATAATCGATCACAGGATGCCGATAATGTCCGGAACTGACCTTGCACAGGCGATCCTTGAAAAGGACCCCCGCCAGAAGATCCTCTTTCTCACCGCCGATGAATCGATCAAGGATATCGTGAAGGGCCTTGGGATATCCTTCTTCCTGGAGAAACCCGCGGATATCGACACCATAAGGGATGCCGTCACCCGGGCACTGTCATGATCTATTTCCTTCTTATCTTCTGCACCTTTTTTTGAGCCTTTCTCTCCTTCTCGTAGAGGTCCCTATCCACCGCAACAGCCAGGTCGATGGGTATCGTGCTGACCTTCGGGTTCTGGGGTATTCCCTCCATTTTCAGGGCTTTTCTGAGAGAATCCATCAATCTCGGGACCGCATTCTTCGGGATGATGATCTGGGTACTTGCCACGTAATAGGGCCCTCCATCTCCCTCGATGATCTCGTTGTACATGTGAAGCCGCAGATCATCCTCCGTCCACTGGGGAATGGCACCCGTTACGTAGTGGCTTCTGTGATCATAGGTCCTTACGAGCTTCAACTGCTCCCGATCCGTCTTCTTCTTTGTCTTGTTATCTGGCATCCTCTCACCTCATATCCCTTCTATCTTGATCACCCTCGGGCCAAGCCTCAAGGGTATTATCCGGATCTCCGCCCCTTCCACCTCGGTTCCGGATCTTTCATCGATATGAGACCCAAGGAAGGAAAGTGCCCGGGGATAACCTTTCTCGGCAGACCCGGTAAGAGAATAGTAGGAATAATCCCGTCTTCCCTCAACATTTTTAAAATCCTTTTCAACCGCTCCTTCCTTGATCATTATCTTGAGGTGATAGGCCAGGGAGGTCGGTGGTATCCCAAGGCGCTCCTTGATCATCTTGAAGGATGCACCACGGGGTCCCGCATCGTAGAGCATTTCAAGAATACCTCTTCTTGTGCTGTCCTTTAGGAACATCAATATATCAATCTGGTGCGAAATCTCACTTTTTTCGGCAATCATTTTTTGGCCCCAGTATATTTTATTATACAAAAATGGAATGTATTCAAAATTATTTGAACTTTTTCATTCTCGCCTTTGTTTTTACCCGGGAATGACGGGTATTATCCACGGTCTCCCCCATTATTATTAAAAATCAGGGGGAAAATATTAAATAAGTCCCTGCCACACTACCCTCAAGTATGGAATGATCACATCCCGGTGAAGTTTCGCCAATGATATCGAAGCTGGGAAAAGTGAATCAGTGAATATCAAGGTGATAGCATGAACAGATCAAGGAAGATGGCCGCTTTTTTCGCGGTGGTGTTGATGGTCATGACCTCGATGGCATTCTTATCCTCGCCCATCGAGGGTTCGGGAGAGAGGACGGGTCCTCCGACAAGGGCCGATATCAGAACATTTTTTGGATATATCGGGAATCTGACACCGACCAATTACCTGGATGTCAATCTCTCGAATGTCATGCTGGTCTACGGTTTGGATACCTCCCAGCAGCCGCCTCAACCCATAGGACCGTATAATGCAACCTTCGATAATCTTACCACCATGGAGTTCTCGGTGGGGGTGGATATCACAAATCATGATCCACTGGCGCCCTGGGAGTTCAATCTCGCTGACCGCTACGGTTACAACGCAACCAGCGGTGGCAAGATATTCTTACCCCATCCGGTGGAATGGGAGGATGTATCCAATACCACATTTTTCATAGACAACGGGACGATCGAGTACACACCCGGTGTATTTGGCAGTATGAGCCTTACCGTGCTGAACGGTACCTCCGGTGAACCTTTGCAGGACGTGGGTTTCAGGTTCCCGAGGCATAAGCCGTTCGACACCTCCGAATCGGGATTGGTGACCGATGTAAACGGCGACGTCACATTCAACGGTCTTCAGCTTGGCAGGGACCGAAACAACAGGGTGGAGATAGAATTCCTGAAGGAAAACTTCAATACAGAAGATGGTTCGGGCAAGCTTGCACTACCTCTATACCTTGGCAACACGACCCACTATACGGTCGTTCTGAGGGAGAACGACCTCGTTAACATCTTCGCACCTTCCGATGGCGCCATAAAAGTGAAGACCGAGAAAGAGATCGTATCCATCTTTATCAGATTTCACCATCCGATGAATAAGACCTCCGTGAATTCCAATACGGTCTATCTCGAGGAAACAGGTGCGGGCAAGGTGGATGTCGGTTACAGATGGGATGCAGAGGGAAGGTCCGTCAACCTTGAACCCGTAGAGGACCTCAAGTACAACACCACCTACAAAATGGTCGTAACGCCCAGGGTCCTGAATATTACTGATGTGGAAAACCTCTGGAGGACCTTCGAGTCCACATTCACGACCTGGCTTCGGCCCGCAAGGGTCTTCGGCACCGTGTATATCGAAGGAACGATGAACCCGGCTCCCCAGGGAACGGAGATCCAGCTGGACAACGAGCCAAGGGTCGTTCTGAACAACGGCCAGTTCGATAACCCTTCGGTGAAAGAGGATACGATCCACACCCTGACCGTTTACGGGCCGGAGGTGGGCAGTGTTTCGGAATACATGTATTACGGGAACATGGGAGATCCTTACTCTTTCAACATCGGAAGAGGAGTGGACCTGGAGGTCAACGACATATACGTGACCAAGCGCGAGACCAGGACCGTTATCTTCACTGTGGTGGATGAGGAAGGGGCACCGCTTGAGGGTGTGACACTCCTGAACCAGATAACAAAGGAAGAATTCCAGACCGATATGGCCGGCCAGGCCTCAGTGGAAGACATCCGGACGGACCTCACCACACCGTTCAGGGCGTCCCTTGAGAACTACTTCGATCAGGCCTTCTCCATCTATGCGGGAACGGAGGACCCGACCTACAAGAACCTCACCCTCCTCGAAGAGGAGCTTCCGGTGGAGGTCAAGGCCAGGGGAGTATACGATGTTCCCCTTACTGTAGGTGTAGTCTCAATAATCGATGTTGACAGCTACATTATCATGGATTTCCTCAAGGATATGGACACCGAGACCATGACCACGGACAATATCCAGATCCTGGGCCCTGGAGGTTCTCCAATAACCGTGGATGTAAGGAACGAGACAGGCAGCTTCAAGAGATGGCTTGTCATACCCAGGAACGATCTTCTCTACAACACCCAGTATACCCTTCTGGTGACCGAATCCGTGGCTGAGGCTGCAGGTTCAAATCCTTTCTGGAAGGACCTGAGGATAACCTTCAGGACCCAGAGTCTTGACAGTGCAGCCGTCAACGGCAGGGTCACCGTCAGGGAAAAGGGTGTCGAGGGTATACCTATCAAGGTCACTTACAACGGGAACGTCATTGCCACCGGGACCTCCGGTGTCAACGGCTACTATGTTCTGGACATCGATATGAACGTCTTCCAGCTCTCACCCATCACAATTATTGCGAACGGGAGCGCTCTTGGTCTGACCACAAGGGAGATCTCAGCCAGGACCATCACTTCCGGCGGTGCCCTTAACAATACAGATTTTGAACTGGAGAGGCTGCCGGACTGGTTCACGGTGATATATCCAAGAGATGAACATGACAGGATGCTTGTTACGGGGACGATAGTCCTGAAGTTCGGGGAGGCGCTGGAGCATGAGGACCTCCCGAGCTTCATGGAGAATTTCACGCTTGGCTCCCCCAGGGTCGATATCGAGATCACCATTTCAGAAGATGGAAAGACCGTAACTGTTGACCCGGTTTCCGAACTTGACTATGATTCGAGCTATGTCCTTTCGATTTCCGATTTCACGGAAGGCGAGTTCTACAGGGAGTTGAAGACCGTCGGGGGAACGAGAGCTTTGATCCGTGGAGAGGTCATCGAGCTGCTCACGGAGTTCAAACCCATCGAGGCATTGCTCCAGTCTCCGTCGAAGGAGACCCTCAACGATCCGGCGGGAGTCCCCATCAATACCGATATCGTCATCTACTTCACGAATTACTCGGTTAACCGTGATATGATCCAGGAGAACATACAGATCATTTCCGCAAACAACGATACGGAGGTCACCGGCATATCTCATACCTGGTCGGCCAACGGGAGGACGCTCACCATAACACACGACGATTTCGCCGGTCTCACGGAATACATGCTGGAGCTCCCTGCCGGCAACTATGGCGAGAACGGGGAGAGAATGAGGAAGGACCTGCTGGTCTATTTCACCACAAGGGTCGTGACGATCCCCGGACTGGACGTGTTTTCAGAATTCCCGGTGTATCCCCAGGAGGCGGGCCTAATCACCGTCACGGCTTTGAACCCTCTCGGTACACCTATCAGGGTGGCGGTGATGATAAGACCTGCCAACAATCCCAACGCCAACTGGTCGTTGATAAACAACTTCACTCTGGCAGCGCTGGAGGAAAGGCAGATATCCCTTGATTTCACCGGACGAGAGGACGGCGAGTACACCGTCCTCATACGGGTGTTCGACGGAAGCAAACCGGTTGTCCTGAACGAATACTACAAGAACATGGTTATCGGCAGTAAGGGGAATGGTGAAAACGATATCGACCTTTTCATAATCATCGTTATTGTGGTGGTCGTCCTGGTCCTTATAGGGCTAGGTATATTCCTCTTCATGCAGACGAGAAAGAAGGACATCGAGGAGGAGCTCAAGGAGGAGTTCGAATGCCCCGAGTGCCACAACCTCGTCGGCTCCGATGACACCGTCTGCCCGCATTGCGGGGCGGAGTTCGAGGAAGAGGCATACAAGTGTCCCAAGTGCGGTAACATACTCGATCCCGAAGACGATGAATGCGGAGAATGCGGTTACGATTTCTCCGACCAGGACCAGATGGAACTCGAGGACGAGGATGAGGACTCCATGGAGATCGAGGATGAGGGCGTCGATTTCGAGGAGGAGGAGATGGAGGAGATCGAGGAAGAATGATCCCCACGGTATATGCTGAGGGGCGAATTGCCCCTCATTTTTCATTTACGAAACATTTAGATATCAAACGAACCCGGTCTTGAAACCTCTCCCGAGGTTGATGTGTCAGGATCCACGGACGATGAAGAGGGTGAAAAACCATGTTGGGCATGAAAAAAACCCCGGTCGCATTAATGGCAGTTGTATTGATGGTCCTTCAGATATCCGTAGCTGTAATGGCGGTCCCCGGTCTTCCCGATAGCGGGGACCCCGCTGGAACCAGGGATGCCTGGATCGTCGGGAAGGTACGAAACGGGATAGGCGGGATGGCTGTGTCCTGTAAAACCATCAAGACTTCCGGCGGACCATCGACCCAGACAATCTATTTCAACGGTACGACCAATGCACAGGGTAGCTTCAATATCACCGTGGATTCGAACACCTGGGGCGAGACGGAAACCCTCACTCCTTACGAAGTGACGGTATCCCCTACCTACTATCTGGGACTTCATTCCGGTATTCACATTCTGGTAAATTTCACCTACGCGGGAAATGTCTCCAGGGTGCTCGATGGGACTTTCGAAGCGTACCGCTATCCTCTATCCAATCTCACCATAACAGTATACAACAAAACAAGCGGAGAGCCTCTGGGATCAGCAAGAGTTGAGCTTGTTTACGGACCGGAGATACCGACCCCGCCTTTCCTTCTGGCAAAGGCAACGAATGCCACAGGGCAGGTTGAATATTCACTTGTGAGGTCCATGAACACAACGATCGACGTGACACGAACCAATTTCGTCTCCCTTTCGGCATCGGGCGATCCCGACTGGATCGACGTTCAGGAGGGGGGTGATATGAATGTTGACATTCAACTTGCGGAAAAACCCTGGCCATTCCGGATACTTACCGAGGGGGATGACGTGAACGTCAGCCAGGGCGTGGTTGTGGATTTCAGGACGGAGATGGACCCCTCTACAATTCTGAACAAGGAAAATTACAGGCTGACCAACATCGATGACGGTTCCGATGTGGATCTCAACCTAGTGGCAAAGGACAGCAACAGGAAGGTCGACCTGATCCCCAAGACCCCCCTGGAATTCGACACGAACTACACCTTGAGGCTCGATACGGGTTTCAGGGACGACGGAGGCTCCAAACTCCTCTGGAGGGCAATGACTGGGTCCTTCAGAACCGAGCTTCCTCCGGGGACGGTTTCAGGCACCGTGATCGACAGCAACGATGCATCCGGGGTGGCCGGACTCCGGGTCAGGTTGCTCGACCAGACCGCCGTGACGGACCCTTCGGGACATTTCCATTTCTCAGTGGTCCCGGCGGGTTCGTACAGGCTGGATGTGGAGGAGAGCTTCCTCTACAATGGAACCGGTATGACCGGTGTCCAACTCGACAAGGGCGAGGACCTGGTACTTTCGGACCTGGAGGTGGATCCAAAGGAATGGGGATCTCTCAAGGTCCGGGTGCTTTCGGGCGGTCAGCCGCTCGAGGGAGCATGGGTGAACCTGATCTCCCCGTTCATTTGGGGTGATTTGTACAATATCACAACCAACGTCACGGGTATGGTCCATTATCCCAGGGTGCGGGCGGGAGCGGTCACGATGGAGATCGGGGCCTCCCACCACGCGACGAGACCTGATGTTGCCCTTGTGAAGAAGGGCGAGGAGAAACTGCTCACGGCGAACCTTGTGGAGTATCCTTTGCCCGCATCCATTGCACCCGCCCTGGTGAACCCGGACGGAACGATCCCGCATAATTCCGATTTCATCATCTCCCTTTCCGAGGCCATAAAGTTCTCGACACTGAACCTCAGCCTCTTCCAGATCGATGATGAGGGTTCCCTTATCAGGGAGCTGGATATACTGCCCCCCGGTCCGGGAGGAGACGAGCTCACCTACATCATCGATCCCCCGCCGCTTCTTCTCGAATCAAGGTACATGTTCATCCTCTCGGAGGAGCTCATGACCCTTGAGGACCCGAGGCCTCTGATGTGGAGGGATCTGGTCCATATCTTCAGGACACCGGAACTCCCCCTGGTCTATCTCAACGGGTCGCTTCTGTTCGATGGTCTCCCGCTGGAGGGATTCACTGTAGGCTTCGGTGGATTCGAGGCGGTGACCGGAGATGACGGGTCCTTCAATATCTCGGTGGACCTTTCCGGAAAGAACTTTGAAGGCGAATTCTCGGCCAACGGAAGCATGTACGGATATGCGGCCTACACACAGGTCGTCGAGGTGGAGGCAGGGGAGGTGGTGGAGATGGGAACGATCGTCCTCTACCATTTACCGGATTGGTATTCCCTGACCCCGACGGACGGGTCCGGGAATGTCGAACCCGATACGGAGATCACCTTCCGGTTCAAGGAACCGATCTCGGTCCCCGGGGAGGACAGATGGACCAAACTTCTATCCGTCATACCCGGGGGCTCCAATGCGCCGATATCCGGCTCGTATTCTGTATCGAACGGGAACCGTACGGTGGTCATGATCCCGGATAACCTTCTCACACCGGACGGTCTCTACACGGTAAGGATATCCAGGGACCTGAAGCGGGAGGACAACGTCACAATGTTCCCAGTGGGTAACGAGACGACCTTCAGGGTTAAACCCCCCGCAATTGTGGTTTCCCTGCTGGAGCCGGCCGAACTGCAGGGGGTCGCGATAGATTCCGTCTTCAGGCTATCCTTCAACTATCCGGTGTTTAGGGAAAGTATACAGGAGGGTCTCTCCTTCGACCCGGCTGCGACCGGTTTACATTTCGATTGGATTTCCGACCTCGAGGTCAGGTTCACCGCATTCCTCTCGGTTGATACTCAATACCGGATCGTACTTCAGGCGGGTGTCTACGGCAAAGGTTCGCAACCTCTGACCGAACCTTATACGGTCGATCTCACCACGGGAGACACCTACGCGTTCACACATTCGATGTCCAATCTGCGGATCTTCCCGGACCCTGAAGAGGGATGGACCACAGGAGATTCCATCATGTTATCCGGAGGTGCGGAAAACTCCAACGGTTACGAGGTCCGGATCAGGATCTCGAAAGGAGGCGAGCTGAAACTCCAGGAAGTTGTTGATGTGGGCCAGGGCGGAACCTGGTCCGTCAACGTCACCGTCCCCGGGGAAGCCGGAACCTACACACTGGAGGTTCTGCTTTCCATGCCCGGGGGCCCCGTCTCCGATTCGATCTCATACACCGTCGAGGTCGGGGAAGAGGGGGGTATATCGGATGATGAAGGGAACCCTGCCACTACCATCATAGTCGCCGTTGTGATAGTGTTGGTAATCCTTCTCGTGATCGGCGCGTTACTGTTTGCAAGAAGCCAGAGGAGGAAGGCGGAAGAGGAGCTTTCAGTAGATTACACCGAGGTGGAGGGGGAGTGGGAGGATCCGGAAGAATAGAACAGGCCAGAAAACCCTTGATCACTCCTGGAAGATTCACTCTCCCGGTCAACATTTATATCCGAAATGCCCGTTAACCCAACCCCGGTATGGGTTCTCGATCCCTTTTCACTGATCCAGCGGTGGTTCCATGAACAAGAACGACAGGCTTGTACGTAATGTGGGTATCGGAGTCTTTCTCCTGATGCTTCTGACATCCATCATTTTTGGAGGTATGGGAGGCTCGACCGGTTCGGATGAGGGCGGGGATGATAAAGACTTCCTGAAAGGTCTTATCCTCAAGAGAGGGACCACGGCCCGGGAAGAGGAGCTTGCGGAGTCCGGATCCATCGAGATCGAGATAGAAGAGATAGGTATCATCATCAAGAACATGACGGTCAAACTCTCATGGACCGATGAGAGCGAGCCTCCGGGATTACCCAGGTTGAGAAGGTACGAGAACCAGCCAGATTCCTTTTCCGTGCAGCTTACCGAGTCAAACGGCAACACAACAACGGAGAGGGGGACCAACCCCATGGGTTCCCCCGGCACCATCGAGATCTCCGTGTCGCTCGAGGACAGCGAGCTCGGCGAGTTGTACAGAGCAGGAGCGTCAGGCAACGGAACATGGTCGGTGGAGGTCACACTTGTCGATTGCGGTATGTGGACCCCTGTGCTCGGACCCGGAATAATAGGTCTGACCGACAGCGGGAACGGATTTTCCCTGTCCATTGACTACGAGTATTACGATATTTCGGGCGATGAAGGGGAGGAGTGAGGTCCATGACAGACTATGAGCCGTATATTCCTGCAGATCAGGACATTCCGGAATTCTCCTTCAAGGCGATAATGGTTGGTATCCTCATCACGCTGATAATGGGTGCTGCCAATGCGTACCTGGGGTTGTTCGTCGGAATGACCGTTTCGGCCACCATCCCCTCTCTTGTTTTCGCCCTTGCAATCCTGAAGATCTTCAAGGGCAACATCCTCGAGATCAACATGTCAAAGAACATCGGTGTGGCAGGCGAAGCCCTCGCCGCCGGCATTATCTTCACCTTCCCGGCGATGCTCATCATCAATTCACTGCCCGGGAACGAGGGTTCCGGATGGAGCAGCCTCTTCGATCCGGTGAACCTCGGTATAATGATAGTGATCGCCTTCGTCGGCGGTCTTTTCGGCATACTTTTCACGATCCCCCTGAGGAAGGTTTTCATAGAGGACCTCGACCTTCCATATCCCGAGGGGGTCGCAGCAGCCGAGGTGCTCAAGGCGATGGAAAAGGGCGGGAGGGGCATATACTACATCCTGCTTGCATCCGGCATAGGCGGGTTCATGAAGTTCGCCTCGAGCTCCGGTCTGTCCCTGTGGCAGGAGAAGATCGAGGGTGTGCTCCCCTCGGCAACAACAAGGGTCAAACTCTTTGGCGGGGTCAACGTTTCCCCGGCCCTTCTGGGTGTGGGGTACATTATCGGGCCGAAGATATCCTTCATTGTCTTCTCGGGGGGTATTCTCGGTTGGGTCATAGCTCTGCCCATCATCGGTTTCATCAAGAACTGGACCTATAACGGGGTCACCTACACCGGTGTCAAGGCCATCGAGATGGTATGGTTCGAGGAGACCAAGTGGATAGGTATCGGAGCCGTTCTTGCCGGAGGCGGCTACACGCTCTGGTCCATGAGGAAGACCCTCTGGCAGAGTATGAAACAGACATTGGGTGGAAAGAAGGGCAATAAGGGAGAACCGGCCCCCATAAGGACAGAGATGGATTTCAATGTCTCTCCCATCTACCTGGGACTTATTTTCGTGGTGGTTGTGGGCATATACCTCGGGGTGACCGGAGAGCTGCATACCTCGATAATTCTTGCCATCGTGATGTTCATCGCCACATTCTTCTTTACCGCGGTCGCAGGGTATCTGGCGGGGATAGTCGGCTCTTCGAACAATCCCATATCCTCCGTTACCATCACGACCCTCGTACTCACGGCCTTCGTTCTGCTTGGCCTTTCGATGGCAGGCGTATCGAACCTGACCGATCCCATGGGAGCGACCATACTTGTCGCAGCCGTTGTCTGCTGCTCGGCCGCCATCGCGGGGGATTCGATGCAGGAACTGAAGACGGCACAGATCCTCGGCGCAACTCCCATAAGGATACAGTGGGGACGTTTCATCGGTGTTGGTGTGGGAGCGATTGCAATACCCTTCGTGGTTGCCCTCCTTGCAGAGGCCTTCGAGATCGGAAGCAGCAGTCTGCCGGCTCCACAGGCCGTGATCATGGGTTCCACCGTGGATGCCATATTCGGCGGAGGTTTCAATTATCTCATGTTCGGCATAGGAGTTCTGCTTGCCGCTCTCCTTATCTGGAGGAAACTTCCCGTCATGGCCGTTGCCATAGGCATCTATCTGCCCTTCACGCTGACAACGCCAATATTCCTCGGTGGGATTCTCGGATGGATATCCGAGAGGATCATCGCCAACAAGACAAGGATATTCGATTCCGCCGGTCTTTCAAGGGATGAGATCGAGGCCAGAGTAAAGGAGAACAAGGAGGAAACCTTCAACAAGGGTCTGCTCTTTGCAGCCGGCCTGGTTGCCGGGGAAGCGGTCCTCGGCGTTGTGGTGGCGGGTTTGATCGTCATGGAGCCGATCATAGGCTCCATAAAGATATTCTCGGACCCGAGCCTTATACCCGGTGTCCTCGGACTGCTCTTCATAATGTTCCTGATCGTCTACATGGTGATCCGGGAGAACATAGAGGGCCTTTCCGGGTCCCAGGTGTTCGGTACCCTCTTCAGGAGAAGGTGAACTTCGGGGGTAAAGCGGTTGTCGAAAGTGAAGAGTAAAAGACAGCTGCCCCGGAAGAGGGATAAAAGTTCCGGGAAGGTGAAGGAGAGGCCCTGGTGGGCAAAAAGTGATGCTGAACTGGTCAAGGACAGGTACAACAGGTTCAAGGATATCTACGACTCTTACAGGATCAATTTGGATGAAGAGGACCGTGCAGAGCTCGTTTCGGAAGCTGCCAGAAGGGATCCGAGGATCCGAAATCTCCTTGATTTCGTGATAGTGAAGAAGGTGAAGACAGGAAGGAAAAGGGAATTCCTGCTTGTGCCTGTCTACGAGACCGATCGCGGTCAGAGGATCGCGAGCTTTTTGAGGCTCAGGACGATGAGGAGGATCAGGCTCGATGATTACGGGTGGGCTGTATGGAGCCTGATAGATGGCAGCAGGGATGTCCGGGAGATGGGTGCCCGGTTGAGGGAAAGGTTCGGCGGGGAGGTGGAGCCTCTCTATCCGAGATTGTCAAAGTTCCTTGCCTACCTGCAAAACCTCAAACTGATAGAGATCCGAAAAAGAGAGGATTAGGGCTCACCTTCTCTTCTTCTTCTTCTTGCTCTTCTTTTTCTTCTTCGGTCTCTCTTCTGCAGCTTCTTCCTCGATCTCATCGGATGAGACCGGTTCTTCCTCCTCCGTTTCCTCCCCGGCTCCCGGCTCTTTTTGCCCTACGGGTTCTTCCTCCCCGGCCACATCCTCCAATGTTTCTTCCAACTCCTGATATTCCTCCTCCGGGAATTCTTCCTCCTCATCCTCGAGGAACTCCTCTTCATCATCCAAATATTCCCCATCCTCGAATTCCATGTCCTCCCCCATCTGCTCGGCGATGTCGTCAGGGTACTCCTCGTCAAAGTATTCGTCACCCAGGTCCCCCTCTTCCTCGTCGTAATCCCCGAAGGGAGGTCTCCCCGTATCCACCTTGTTGGAGGAGATCCTCGAATAAACAAGGATGATTATTATTATTATTATTGTTACGGCGAATATCCCGTACATGGCATAGCGGGAATTGTTTGGCGATCCTTCTCCCGGAAGGGCGGTTGTCCTGAAGGACCAGGTGTTGTTCGTATACCCCTGCGGGAAATAGGTGCCATCCTCAGAGATGGCACCCGTTCCGATCAGGACGGTGTATTCTGTATCGGCCATCAGGCCGGAATGTGTGAGGGTGAGTGTTGTATTGTCATCGCTCCAGGCGAAAGCCGGCTCTGACAGAGCAGGGGTTATCAGGAACGAATCGATAACACTGGAGGTCAAAACGGGCTGATCGAAGGTGATCCTGATGGGTGCATCGAGGTCAACCGCTGATCCGATAGGAGACCAGGAAAAGATCTCAAGGTCCTTCGGTGGCTGCTCGTAAAGATAGTGATCCAGCACCACGCTCCCGAAGTCCTGATCAGGGTTCTCGAACGTGATCTCGAAGAAGTTGGTGGTTCTCGGAAGATAACCCGATCTTCCGAGTTCATGGTCCCCTTTCACCCCCTCCGGAGGTGTCACCTCGAACCTCCCCCTGAAGGGGAGGTCACGAACGATGAAATCCACCGTTCCGTCGAAGACAGTTTCCAGGGTGTCCTTGACATTTCCGTCCTCATCCATCATCCTCACAGTTGCCTGGTAGACAGGTCCGGATCTCGGGCCCTCCCCATATTCCACCCTTACCCTGATCGAGCCGTTGACGATCCTGACATAGTATTCAAGGGTGAGTTCGAGGTGGATGGTCTCGTTGAACGGGTCGGTCACGACCTGTCCGCTGCTTGCTGGCAGGTACCCTGTTGTGAGCCCCTCCACCCCCCTCAAACCTGCGGGTGCAAGGACCCGCACCTCGTAGGTCTCGCCGGCATCAAGTCCGGAAAGAGAAGCATTCCCGGACCCGTCCGTCATGGAAGCGAAGAGAAGGGTCCCGTTGAAACCCCTGAGCTCCACGGTGCAGTTCGAGGCGATCATTTCCGCCATGGGGCCTTCCGAACCGAAGTAAGCGGATATGGTCAACTCTATCCTTGGGAGCAGTGTAGATGCGGAGAGAACGGGTCCGAAGGGAGAGTGATTGTCGAAATCGTCAAATGCCTGGACCTTGAAACGATAGGTGCTCCCCCAGTCGAGCCCGGATGCTGTGTAGGACCTTGATCCAGCGTTCACGTTGTCGAGCAGCTCGAAATCTATACCCTTCGAGGGATCGTTGATGAAGACGCTGAACCCGTTCAGGTCCGGGGCTCCCTGATGGACCCAACGGATCGTGATCGAATCCCTGGTTGAGTTGATGAACAGGAGTTCAGATGGCGGGAGGGGCGGGGTAAGGTCCTTAGTCGTTTGGGACCTGATCTCGGAGGGAGGAGATTCCCATGTCCCGTCCCATGCGGTGATCCAGTAGAACATCTTCTTCGAGGGTCCGAGGTCCCAGGTCATCCAGGATGTGACGTTACCCGGGACCTTAATCGCGATCCCCGTGATCCCGGAATCGGGGTCCAGGGAATGGATGAAGTACTCGATGGTATCATCGTTGTTCGGGTTCCAGTTGAGAAACAGCGTCTCCATGGTGTCCGTCTGTCTTATGGAGAAGTTGGAGGGTGTCCCCGGCAGATCGATGTCCGGTGAGGTCAGTACCCGCATGTGAGGATATGATGTGTCAACTGCGACCACCTCGGACCAAGGCAGTTCTGACGATCCCGTTGAGTATACCTCGATCTCTGTCTCACCCCTGACGGGGACCGGTGTTCCGGGATAGTATTCATGGAGCAGGACCTGGACCGGGATCGAGCCTGTCTCATCTGTTTGGGGGTCCAAACGGCTTGAATTGAAATACTCCGTTGAGTAGACATCGGTGTCAAAATTCTCTATTCTGAGGTCCACCCCCTTGAAAGGATCCCCATCCCTGTCAAGGACCATGAACGAGATCCGGTTCCTGACAAGGATCATGGACCCGGGGCCGATGGTTGGCGAGGACATGGCAATATCCAGAAGTTCGATCCTGGAATTGTCAACCGCAGCAAGGGAATATGCGGTATGGTTGAGAACAACTGTGTCGAGCATCGCTGTGGAATTGATGCACGTCACCGGTATCGATCCCGAAAGATGTGAGTTCACTATGGTCGCATCCGGGGTGTCGATGAATATCACATCCCCGAGGACGGATGTGATCTGGGAAGTGTTTACGAAAGCGGAGCCGGATCCGATGAAAAGCGGTACTTCCGGTGCGGTGCTGGTCAAGACCGAGGTCGTGATCCCCAAATGCCCTTCCGGCATGTCGGCCTCGATGGCATGACCGCTCTCCCCGTTCATATCGAGGAGCGAGGAGACTATCTCCAGTCGGGACGCGCGTCCTTCGGAGAAGATACCCCGGGCCCCGGAGGATGTCCCGTATATCTCGGAGTTCTCCACCACTGCCGAAACCATGGTCCCGAGATGCAAGTTCACGGAGTCCGGCCCTGTAGCTGTCAGAATGGTTCCGTTGACCAGTATCGATGATCCCGAGCAGTTGATACCCGTTGTATTGGGGGAGGAAGAAGTGATATCGTCACCGGAGAAGTGTACATCGCTGTTCAGGACCAGGTAACCCTGGGATCTCTCCCCGGATATATCAAGATCATTGTCCCTGATGGTGATACTCCTGGACCCTGCAACATAGAGTCCAAGGGACCTGTCCTGGAACGTGTCTATCCTGTTGTCGATGAAGAAAACGTTTTGGGACCCGCTTCCGATGCCGGATGTCATGCAGTCGGGCCGGGAGGATGAGAAGTAGTTCGTCCCGATGGTGGAATTCGTTGAAGAATCCAGCAAGATTCCCTTTGCAGATATGGCAGCGAGGGAAATGATATTGTTCCGGATCATCAGCCTGTCGCTGTCCCTCATGCTCACAAGGGTCGACCCGCTGCCCATGGTGATCCCGTTGCAGTCCTTGATGAGCAGGTTCTTGATACCTCTTCCCCGGATGGCGATGGAATCGGGTTCCTCGAGCCTGAAGGTCCCGTTCTCTATTGTGAAGTTCGAGATGAGCATGGATTCTATCCCTCGATCTCCTTCGAGCACATTGAGGCTGAAGTAGGCAAGGGATACATTGGAGCAGGTATCGAGGTCAAGTCCCACTCCGTTCGATCCCTCCACCTCCACGAGATCGTTCATGAACGAGATGGAATGACCGAGATCGATGGATATCCCGGTTCCGGAGATGTTGAACGTGGAATCCTCCATGCGGAGGTCCGTGATATTGAAGATCTCGATGCCGGAATTGCTCTCACCGGAATCCGATAGCTCCACGTGGCGTATGATGACGGTTGTGAGGTTCTTCCCGCTGAATCCCACCGCATCGTCTCTCAGGTTCAGGCTGCAGGATCTGAGAGTGATCTCCATGGAATCTTGAACCTTCATTATCCCTTCCTCCGCACCGCTTACATGAAGCTCGGTAAAGGTTATGTTGATGGAGTTCGTGATCTCGATGCAGTTGGTCGTCGGGGTCCTAACCGTAAGATTGTGAATGGCCACCCTGTTCGAGCCTTCTATTCTGAGTGCGACGTGGTCCGATGAATCGGCGATGATGTTCATAAGGTCGTGGGAATTACCCGACACCAGGATCGACCCTCCCTGAACCTTCACATTCCCGAGGGCCGAATTGGATCCGGTCATATGCACCGCCACATCCGCGTCAGGATCAATTATCGTGGTGTCTGTATCGTTACCGAATACGGAGACACCGGAGGGTATCGTCAGGTTCTCGCTGTATGTTCCCGGCTCGACAAGTATCCGGTCCCCGCTGGTCGCATTCTCCAGTGCACTGCCTATGCTCTGATATGTGGAACCAGATCCAACGTGTAGAATGAGCCCGGATGCCGTTCCGCTCTCCGTGATCGTTAAGGAAGCAAGGCCTGCAATTACTAGTAGAAGGACCTGGGATATTATCAAAACTTTTTTTGTATGGTTCTTTTTTGTTCCCCAATCCATTTCGAGATTCCCCCTTTCACCGGGTTCTATTATCCTGAAATATTGTTTCTTTGCCTATATATCTATCCATGAGACATCCTGACCTATGAAAACATATTAATCGGTCATCCCTTTTAGCGTGACATGCATCCCACCCATGATATTCGATCCTCGAGATCGGGACTCCTCGATGGAAAGAAGATAGTCATAGGAATAACGGGCTCGATCGCCGCGGTGGAATGTGTCAAGCTTGCCAGGGAGCTTGTGAGGCATGGAGCCGATGTTCACGCTGTAATGACCCCCAGGGCCTGCGAGATCGTCGGACCGTACGCTATAGAGTTCGGGACCGGGAATCAGGTCATCACAGAACTTACAGGGGCCGTTGAGCATGTATCTCTCTGCGGCGACGTGGAGGGAAGAGCGGATCTCATTCTTGTCGCCCCCTGCACCGCAAACACTCTTGGAAAGATGGTATGCGGCATTGACGATTCCCCGGTCACAACATTTCTCACCACGGGGATAGGAACCGGCATTCCGGTTCTTGTGGTCCCCGCGATGCACAACACGATGTACGAGCACCCGAAGGTCAGGGAGAACATCAAAACCGCCGGGGAAATGGGGGTGAGGTTCGTCGACCCCGTTTTCGAGGAGAAGAAGGCGAAGATGGCGACTGTCCCTCGTATCGTGGAGGAAGTTATCAGGCTGCTCGGGGGCGGGTCGATGGCAGGAGAGAGGGTCCTCGTTGTCACCGGTGCCACCAGAGAGCCCGTTGACGATATGAGATTCCTCACCAACAGAGCGACGGGAAGGACGGGTGTGTCCCTGGCCGTTCAGGCCTGGAGGCGAGGAGCCGATGTATTGTTGATGGCAGGCGAAAATGTTTGCGATATACCATCACACATAGAACAGATGAGGTTCAGGTCGACCCGGGACCTTCTCCGGAAGGTCGAGATACTGTCCAATGAATGGGGCGCTCCCTCTGTCGCATACTTCTCGGCCGGCATCTCCGATTACGCGCCTGTGAAGATGGAGGGCAAGATGCCTTCCGGTGAGAAGGATATGAAACTTGACCTTGAGCCAACCCCGAAGGTCATAGAGAGGTTCAGAAAGCTGTTCCAGGATACCTTTCTCGTTGGGTACAAGGCCGAGAGCCTGGGAGACAGCACGGAGCTGCTCAAGAGGGCATTTCGGAGGCTCAAGGAGGTGGGTATGGATGGGGTGGTTGCCAATGACCTATCGGATGTGACAGAGAATTCCAATCAGATATTCTTTCTCACTCCCTCCAAGGAAGCTTTCAAGGTCAGGGGTTCCAAGGACGAGATCGCGTCCTTCATTCTGGAGAAGACCATGGACCTGAAGGGCAAGGAGCATATTTGAATGGTCCTCAGGGGGATCGGTTTCTGTCCCGGACACATAACGGGTTTCTTCTCCATACACGATCAATCAAGGGAGATCATGTCCTGCGGGTCCCGGGGAGCGGGTGTGAGCCTTTCGCTTGGTGCGCTCGCGGCGGTGACACTCAAGACCCCGGAAGATACCGGTTGTTCGGACCCGATCTCTCTAAGACTGGCCGTGAAAGGGGTGAACGATTTCCATGTGGATCCGAGGATCTACGCCAGTGTCCTCGAATCACTGCTGCCTGAAAAGGGGAAGGGATGGGAGGTCGCCCTGAGGATCAATCTTCAACTCCCGGTTGGGCAGGGTTTCGGGATGTCCGGGGCCGGTGCATTATCATCATCGGTGGCCATATGGGAAGCTCTGTATTCCAACCTGCCCGCATGGGACAGAAAGCTCAGGTTCAAGGCGCAGATGGAGCGGTTCTTCTCCATGGACACCGGGAAGTTTCGGGTCAAACCCCTGAAGAAGCGTCTGGTCAACAGGGCGCAGCTATGGGCCCGGTCCGGGGAAAAGGTGGCACCGGTGAGGTCAACCGGAAAAGCATCCGGAATGATCGAGGAAGGCGGCGGAGTGAAGTCTCCCAAGAGGTGGCTCGACGAGAGCCGGGCCGGGGATGATCTCGGTCTCCTGACATATTCCGATGTCGTGATGGCGGCACATCGGGCGGAGATAATGACAAAGGGGGGATTGGGGGACGTGGTTGCACAGGCCCGCGGTGGCCTCGAGATGAGACTTGCTCCGGGTGTGCCTCCATTCGGTGAGGTTCATACCATACCGGTTAATGTCAACAACCCCCCATCAGTTGCGGTGATGATTGTTGGTGAAAGGATCGATACACCTATGGTACTTTCACATCCCTACAAGAGGAAGCTCATAAACGAGGCGGGGGAGAACGCCCTCAGGAACCTCTTAAAGAACCCGACACCTCAGAGGATGGTGGAGGAGAGCTCGGAGTTCTCCAGACTTTCCAGGCTCCAGAGCCTTCAGGTTAAGGGGGCCCTGATGGAGGTGGAGGACCATGTCCCCGCATCCCAGATAATGGTGGGGAACTCCGTTTTTGCCTTTGTTGGAGGTTCTCTCGGTGCAGGTAAGAGGAAGGCGGTGTCTGAGATATGGGGTAGGAGAGGTGAGGTTCAGATCCTGGATATCGACCTGATCGGGGCCCGTCCTGTAAATTGAGGAATTCCCGCGAACCATATCCGATCGACGGGAAGAAAATGGGATTGATCTATGATCTGAGACCAAGGAAAATGCGGATAAAACATGGTCTCAGGTCCGGTAAAATAAGCTTACTTTTGGATATTTTCGTTATTTTACGGACTTTCATGTTAAGATTCGACATTGATCGGTTCTTAAACATGAAAGTGCAGGGGAAGGGATTCGAACCCTCGAACCACTTAGGACTGGACCCTGAATCCAGCGCCGTTGGCCAAGCTTAGCTACCCCTGCGGGGGGTTTTGCGGTTGGTGCAGGGCGTAGCTCTGGTCAACGGCGCCCACAGCAGAATGCTGTGGATACGCGCCGATGGTCGGTTGCATTGCAACCGGCCTTTTCCGTCAACGCTTTGCTTTGCAAAGGGTTGTGGTCAAGCTTAGCTACCCCTGCGGGGGGTTTTGCGGTTGGTGCAGGGCGTAGCTCTGGTCAACGGCGCCCACAGCAGAATGCTGTGGATACGCGCCGATGTGGTCAAGATGGGCTACCGAAGGTGCCCCTTCCGTGAACGGATTGGCCAAAGGCCAATGGGTTCTTAGCTACCCCTGCATGGGAATAAATATATTCCAGGGCCCACGGTCATTAATCATTTGGTATAAAAGGGAAGCGGTCGGGAAAGATATCTCATCACCTGGATGACCTGCTCAGGAGTTTATTGAGACCCCAGCTCACAAGGTAGCTGATGATGAACGATCCTATCAGTGCGACGAAGATGTAGGCATTCCCGAATATATCCGCGATCCCGGTCATGGGAAGTATGAACCAGAAGATCGCAATGATAACGATGAAGGTAATGATCATCACCGCGATCGTCCTTCCGAACCTTTTCATTGACATGTGAAAGGTATTGAGGTCTCACTCCAATTTAATATTTTGGGACTTTTTCTCCCTTTTCAAATTTACCGAGGGGCCCTTGTATCTCACAAGTCTCCGGTATTCATTAAAATAGAAGTAATTTCATGATACTTTGGATGTTTACAGATATCATGGACACGGGTTTCTTTTTGATCATGGGATCGATGGTCGTATTTTTCGTTACATTTGTTTTTACCGCGCTTGTGATCGCCATATTGGATATGATAATGAACAGCGGAAGGGAGAGCATTCAGCATGTGGTTCCAGGAAAGAATCCCGAGCAGGTCATCCTGATCCTCTTCAACCATTTCATCAACGAAGGGTACAAATGTGACGTATACGGGAACAGGATCATCGCGAAGATGGGAAACGAGTTCTGGATGGGAGTGAGGACATTTGACCTCTGGGTCAGCTGGCACAGAATGGGAACCTATCTTGGAGGGGAGGTATATCTCAAGACCTTCGGGTTACCTCAATACTGGAAGTGTACGAAATACGGTTACGCAGGTTGGCTGCCAAGAAGACAGGTCCGCAAGACCAAGCTCAGAATGTATGATACACTTGGCATCGAATACAGCGATTGACCCATTCGATCTCGGATAATCTCGTGTTCTTAAAAGGCGACTGTATGTACTTTTATCCCACCTCCATACTGGAAGAGAACTATCAGAGAAAGCTCGACGGGATAATAGAATATGGCGATGATATCTACGATGATTGATGTCGGGCAATCGGAACATGCCCCATAGACATCGATCTATGAACATCGAATGGACACCTGGGACGGGTTATTATTTAGGGGATCGACCGTTATAGGGAGATCCAGCCTTTGGTGGCTGGTGACCAATGGGTGCTGAAAGAGATATCAAGTTTGAGGGGGATACAGGAGAGGGACCAGAATGACGGACATGATCAAGATCTTCTACATCCTTTTTCTTCTGGGGTTCCTGTACTACCTCACAATACGGATCTTCATCCTCAAGGATCCATTCAAGAAGAAGGAATGGTACATCACCCTCATCGTCCTTGGGTTGTCCCTTGTGTTTTACGTTCGTTTCATCATCCATGACCTGATAATAACGGACCCCTCGGACGAGGCAATGTATGTAACCCTTGCAGAAGAGGTTTCCCGCGGTTTGACCCCTCCCATTTCGGGCCCCGGTTTCGTGTACATCATATTACTATTCAATTCCATATCGGGTTGGCCACTTGATAATGTTACTGCTTTAATGGGTATCCTGATATCTGGCCTTCTCCTTCCGTTCATTTACATCCTCTACAAGGAGAATGGAGGATCCAGGGAGATCGCGGCCTACTCATGCTTGATCCTGATCGTGACAAGCTATTTCCTATGGCCATATATCGAATCCAGACCGCAGCAGTTTGGCCTCCTCCTTGTTTTCGCAGGGGCGTTTTTTTACAATTTCTATCTGACCAAAGGCAAGTATCTGGTATTGTTCATAATGGTAGGTGTTTTCACATTCTTTTTTCACATACTCTCCTTTCTCGTGCTCATTTCCCTGGTATCGTGCCTGTGGTGGTTCAGGTACGTGGAGGGGAGGTCCTATTTCAGGCAGATGTTCTGGCCGGCGATTCTGATCGGATCGGGGCTGTTGATATTCTTCAGTCCTCTGCAGATGTATTCCCACATGAACGGCGGGGTTAAGTGGATGTTCAAGATGTCTGAGCTAGGCTTTCTCCGAAGAGGCCCAGTGATCCTGATCCTGTTTGCGCTTGGCATATCAGCTCTAATTGTTGTCACGTATTTCTTCAGGAAGAAAAGGGTGATCGAGAGGATAAGGAACCTGGACAAGAGACATCTCAATAAATTTGTACCGTTCTTCGTTTCGATCATAGTCCTGGCCCTTGTCGTACAGTTCTTCCTGGACATGGATGTCCACAGGAGCAAGTACAGAGATTCATTCATACTTTTCATGGTCTTCCAGATCGGGAACATCCTTTTCGGCGCATTTTTCGTCAGATCCTATTGCAGGTACATAAGGGAGAACGATCTCGACGACCCCTATTTCAGGTCAGTGACCATCTTGATGCTAATAGGTTTAGCTTCTCTGATCGTTTCCATATTCCTTCCCATGAACTTCAACAACTGGTCCATAAGGATGATCAATTACTGGACCGTATTTGCGGCCCCGATAATAGCGAGGGATATCATGGACCTATCCCCCGGATGGAGAAAAACCCTGGCCTTCGCTCTCCCTGTTCTGATAGTTCTCAGCCTCATCAATATTTCAAGGGATCAGACGATCTTCGGATACCCCTGATGGAATCCGGTTCGGGAGACATGGTTTGATTATCCCTGCTCCTATTTAGGGGGTTGGGGAACGCCCGGTATCGGAGGGGGCGGAGGTGGAATTGCATTGGTGGGAGGCACCTCGGGTTGAGGTGTCTCTTCTTCCACTGGAGGTTCGGGCTCCCCGAGCGTTGCCGAGGGAAGGGTTTCAGTAGGTGGTGCCTCGGGGAACGAAGGAGCGACCGATCCGGTGCCGGGTAGGGATGCATTGGATAGATCATCAGGGTACTGCATCATGGATGCCCCTTCCCTTGATTCCTCGGTGACCACATCTTCAGGTTCTTCCGGATAGAATTCCAAGGGAGCATCCGGGGAGTAACTCCCGACGGCCATCTCCTGGTTATTTGCATCGTAATAACCCTCATAGGATGCCTCAGGTGTAATTTCTTCTCCACCGTAGCCTGCCGCATCATATTCCCCCTGTCCAGTCATCAAATCCGAGGGTTCGGCCTTCTTCTTTTTCCTGATGACCATCACAACCACCAGTATGAT
>Ga0272442_10000623_pt1 | contig 55706 bp, 45 predicted proteins | sample SSMForm2O_FD_200262 | JGI IMG/M metagenome (GOLD analysis project Ga0272442, IMG submission 200262) | Marine sediment archaeal communities from Little Sippewissett salt marsh, Falmouth, MA, United States - SSM-Form-2O | ecosystem: Environmental > Aquatic > Marine > Wetlands > Sediment ... | reverse complement strand
GCAAAAATGCAGGAAAGCCTGCGCTCTTATGTCCGGCAGATCACAAAAGCTCAGGAGGATGAGCGCCTGCGTATTTCTCGTGAACTCCATGATAGCACGGCTCAAAACCTTATTGCCTTGCTCCATACGTTGGAAAATTTCTTGGATAGTCAGGAGAATCTGCCTTTGGAGGAGGCTAGAGAGCTATGGGCTATGCATGAACAGGTTAAAGATATAGTGCAAGGGGTGCGATCCCTTAGTCGTGACCTGCGCCCCGCTATTCTCGACGATGTGGGTTTGCTTGCTGCATTGCACTGGGTCAGTCGAGAATTCAGAACTACGTATGGGATAAAGATTAGCTTGCACGTACATGGCTCTGAGCGAAGGTTCGTGCCAGAAGTTGAATTGCTTCTCTTTCGTATTATTCAGGAAGCATTGAGAAATGTTGGAAGACATTCTCATGCCTCAAACGCTGAAGTGTTGATTGAATTCGCCGAAAACAAAATCACTGCCAGCGTAAGAGATAATGGCATCGGATTTCAGGCCCTTGGAAAGATAGACGATCTATCCCGGGACGGTAAGCTTGGTTTGGTTGGCATGCAAGAGAGAGTGCGATTATTGGGTGGCAACCTGGAAATAAACTCTGAACCAGGTAAGGGAACGTCAGTAATAGTTGAGGCGCCCGTGTAGTCTTTAAAGTTGTGGTGAGAAAGCGTCATTTCATCTCGTATAGTATGTTGTGCTTCTCGTCCATTGAATGGAAATTATACTACAGCATTAGTTGTTGATAATATAGTGGTTGGGGAGTATAGTGAGCATAGAAAGTGGCAAAGGAGGTTGATATGAGTTATGTAGATATACTGAGGAAGGCTGAATACTTCGAAGGGCTTAGCGATGATGATCTCAGATTGGTCGATAAGATTTGCCGCGAAGAAAGTTATGATGCAGGAGCAGTTATTTTCCATGAAGGCGGCAAAGCCAAAAATCTGTATGTGGTAAAAGAAGGAAGAATATCTATCGAGATAAGAGAAGCGCAAACTAAACCACTGCTTGTGAAGCCTGTTTCTGCGGGCGGAGCTTTTGGTTGGTCTGCCTTGGTGAAACCACACCTTTTTACGGCTGGAGCAGTATGCGTGGGAAAGACTGTGGTTATTGTTATTGATGGCGGTGAAATGAGTAACCTGTGTCGAACTAATGCTCGGTTTGGTGTAGCTGTGATGGAGAACCTGGCTAAGCTTATTTCTTCTAGATTGAAAGATTCTCGAGAGCAACTAGCAATTGAAAAACGGCCCTGGTAAATACCTACTTGGGTTGATTGAATTTTGAGTGTTACGCCGAAGGCTGGCAATGAGGGCAGAAGTGACTGCCTCGACCTCGCACTGAAACTCGTTGAAGGGGTGTGTTACAGATAGCGCAGGTTTCGCCATATCTGTGAGCGACCTTGAAGTTGCATTGGGCTGTGCCGAACTGCCCTGATGGGCGAGTGTAGGTATCGACGCTGGCGCCTTTGTCAGCGATGGCTGGCCACAGAGTTTCGTGGATACAGTGGTGTAAGGTTTGTATTTCTTGGGATGATAAAACGTCTGCTTTTCGCAAAGGGTTAATTCGAGCAGCAAAGAGAATTTCATCAGCATACATGTTGCCGATTCCTGCAATGAGATTTTGATCGATAAGAGCTGCCTTTACAGGAATGTGATGTTTCTTCAATATCTTTGCTAGAGTGATGGGAGTGAAATTCTCATCCAATGGCTCAGGGCCTAGTTTGCCCACCACTGTGTTAGCATTTTGTACGAGATATAGTATTCCCAGTCTGCGCCGATCGCTAAAAACGACTTGAATTCCATTGGAGAAGTTGAAAGCTGCCCTGGCATATGAGTCAATTCTGTTGGGATTTAAGAGCAGGGCGCCTGTCATCCTTAAGTGCATGATTAGCACTTGTTTGCTGGTTAAATTGAAGAGGAGGTATTTTCCTCGACGGTCAATTTTTTCTACCTTCTGCATGATTAGTTGGTGGCAGAATTCCTTAACAGGAGCATTGAATATTATTTTAGGATCAAAAATGATAACCTGAGTGAAATTTTGTCCACGCAACCATGGCGAAAGTTCATTTTTGATTGTCTCTATCTCGGGTAGTTCAGGCACTTCCTAACTAGTTTAACAACATAAGCCTTACAAGATCCAATATTCAGTGGTATAATTGGCTGATTTTATTACAAATTACTAAGGGGGGTATATGTACAGGATCTTAGACAGAGAGGATCTAACTTCAGAAATTCATCTGCTCAAAATTGAAGCACCTGGGGTAGCCAGGAAAGCTCAAGCGGGCCAGTTCATCATTGTTAGAGTTGATGAAAAGGGAGAACGTATTCCGTTGACCATCGCTGATTGGGATAGAGAAGAGGGAAATGTGACCATTGTTTTCATGGAAGTAGGTACATCTACCAGAAAATTGGCTTCGCTCAGTATAGGTGATAGCGTTGTGGATTTTGTTGGCCCACTAGGCCGCCCTACAGAGATTGAACAATTTGGCACTGTCGTCTGTGTTGCTGGGGGATTTGCCATTGCCACCATAATGCCCATTGCTCGTGCGATGAGAAAAGCTGGGAACAGGGTTATATCAATTATGGGGTTCCGCACGAAGAATCTTGTTTTCTGGCAAGAGCGGTTAGGCAGTGTAAGCGACGAGCTTATTGTGACCACCGATGATGGTTCGTATAAGCGTAAAGGACTTGTCACTGAGCCATTAAAGGAACTTTTGCAAGAAACAAGAATTGAAAGGGTAATTGCTATTGGACCTACCGTAATGATGAAATTTTGCTCCTTGACTACCAAGCCTTTTGGCGTGAAAACCATCGTTAGCCTTAATCCCATAATGGTTGATGGCACCGGGATGTGTGGCTGTTGTCGTGTATTAGTAGGTGGTGAAACTAAATTTGCCTGTGTTGATGGGCCAGATTTTGATGGACATGAAGTTGATTGGGATTTGCTGGTGAAGCGCCAGCGTACCTATTTAGATGAAGAAAAGGAATCGCTGGAGCTCTGGAAAAAGAAGATGGCAGGAGCGATAATAAATGAGTGAGAAGAAGAAATTAGATTTAAATCGTGTGTCAATGCCAAAGCAAGAACCTTTGGTAAGAAAGAGGAATTTCAGCGAAGTAGCCCTAGGATATACGGAAGAGCAAGCTCTGAGAGAGGCAAGCCGCTGCATTCAGTGTAAGAAACCTGCATGTATAGATGGCTGCCCCGTCGACATAGATATTCCTGGATTTATAAGAGCGATAAGTGAAGGTAATATGCCTGAAGCAGTGAGTGTGCTTAAAGATAGGAACAGCCTCCCCGGCATTTGTGGGCGAGTTTGTCCCCAAGAAACTCAATGTGAAATGACCTGCATTTTGGCCAAAAAAGGTGCTCCTATTGCAATAGGCCGCTTAGAGCGGTATGTGGCTGATTGGGAAAGACATCACCCCGAAATCATTGGACAGCAAAAAAGTTATGCAAAATTTAATGGGAAGAAGGTAACAGTGGTTGGTTCTGGACCAGCGGGTTTAACTTGTGCTGCTGAACTGGCTAAGCTGGGGTATGGGGTTACTATCTTTGAAGCTCTACACGTCGCAGGTGGGGTACTGATGTATGGTATACCCGAATTTAGACTGCCTAAAAGCATCGTTCAGGCCGAAGTCAATTATGTCAGGTCTCTGAGTGAAGAGATCAAACTTGATCAAGTGATAGGCAAAATAGCTACAGTAGATGATCTTTTGGGAAATGGATTTGATGCTATTTTCTTAGCTCCGGGAGCTGGAGCACCAATGTTTCTGAATATTCCTGGAGAGAATTTGAGTGGTATTTATTCCGCTAATGAATTTCTTACTCGAACGAATTTAATGAAGGCTTATGCCTTCCCTGAATATGATACGCCGATAAAAGCAGGGGGAGAAGTGGTAGTTTTTGGTGGAGGAAATGTAGCTATGGATGCCTCTAGGTGCGCCTTAAGACTTGGAGCCGGAAAAGTATACATTATCTATCGACGTTCCAGAGTGGAAATGCCAGCCAGAGCTGAGGAAAGAGAGAATGCTGAAGAGGAGGGGATCTTTTTTAAGCTTTTAACTAACCCTAAGAGATTTATTGGGGATGAGCAAGGTAAGGTCAAGGCAGTAGAATTATATGAGATGGAGCTTGGCGAACCTGATGAAAGTGGTCGGCGCCGACCAATACCAAAACCGAACACCGAATTCGTTATGGAGATAGACACGGCAATTGTTGCTTTGGGCACTAAACCCAATCCGATTATCCCTTCAACAACTAAAGGGCTTGAACTTACTAGATGGGGCACTATTAAGACTGATGATGCTACAGGCAGAACAAGCAAGGAAGGAGTCTGGTGTGGTGGTGACATGGCTACTGGGGCAGCTACAGTTATTAGTGCAATGGGAGCTGGCAAACGAACTGCGGTTGATATTGATGCATATCTTCAGGGGGGATCGTAAGCAAATCCAAAATTACTATATCTAAAATTTGGAGTTGATGGTTGCGTATTTGTTGAGCTATGCCATCTCACCCCAGTTTTTCCCCAGTTTGATGTCTATCTTTAAGGGCACGCAAAGTTTGATAGCTTTAGGCATTATCTCAGTAACCAGAGATTTTATCTCCTCTATTTCATTCTGAGGCACCTCAAAGAGCAATTCATCGTGAATTTGAAGGAGCATTTTGCTTCTTAGATTGCGTTTTTTCATTTCGTTATGTACATTGATCATGGCTATTTTAATAATATCGGCAGAAGTTCCTTGTACAGGGGCGTTTATTGCCATCCTCTCAGCTGCTTCTCTTATCTGCCGATTTGTGGAGTTGATTTCTGGTATGTATCTTCTTCTTTCTGTTACTGTTCGTACGTAACCTAACTTCTTGGCCTGCTCTTTGGTTTTCTCAATATATTTTTTTACATCGGGGTATTTTTCAAAGTATAAAGCAATGAACTCTGCGGCTTCTTCACGGTTGAATTCAGTGGCTTGCTCTAATCCATAATTACTCATGCCATAAATGACGCCGAAGTTAACCGTTTTGGCAACACGGCGCATTTCAGGAGTTATTTTGTCAGGGGGGGTGTCGAAAATTTTCCCAGCAGTGGTGGCATGAACATCTTCGTTGTGGGCAAAGGCAGTGATAAGGGTAATATCTTGGGAGAGGTGTGCTAGCGCTCTAAGGTCAATTTGGGAATAATCGGCGCTTAGGAAGTATGAACCATGTGGAGCGATAATAGCCTGCCTTATCGTATTTCCCAGTGTTCCTCTTACAGGAATATTTTGCAAATTTGGCTCACTGGAGGAGAGGCGTCCAGTGGAGGTGCCTGTTTGATTAAAATTGGTATGTATTCTTCCTGTTTCGTGGTTGACAAGCGTTGGTAGAGCGTCAACATATGTCGATTTGAGTTTACCAAGTTGGCGATATTGCAATACAAGTTCAACTATGGGGTGGAATCCTTTCAAGCCTTGAAGCACCGAAGCCTGGGTCGAGTAACCGCTCTTCGTTTTACGTGACCGAGGTAATTTAAGTTGCCCAAACAGCACATTAGCTAATTGTTGGGAGGAATTGATGTTAAATTTATAACCGATACTATCATAAATTTGCGTTTCAATTTGCAGCATTTTCTTGCCTAATTTGAAAGATAGCTCACTGAGCAGTTTGATATTCAGGCTAATGCCGTTTCGCTCCATGGCTAAAAGAACTGGAATTAAGGGCAATTCTTCTGAGCAGAAAAGGTGGTATAACCCTTGTTGGTGTAGTTGATTCTCGAATTCTCTCTTTAAATTCCATATGGTGGCAAGATTTGCGCAAACATAGTCGGCAAATTTTTTCATTTCCACTGTGGCTAAAGGAATTTGCTTTTTCCCTGTGCCAATCAAATCGCTGAGGAGTGGTATTTCAATGCCCAGTTTATTGAAGGCAATTACTTTGAGGCTTAGATTGTTTTCTCCCAATAGGTGAGCAGCGATCATAATATCAAAAATCAGGTTTTCCAGCTGAACTTCGTAGTTAGCTAATACGCCCATAACATGTTTGCCATTATAGGCAATTTTCTTCACTTTACTGCTTTCTAGGATTGGCTTTAACTCGGATATGACTGTGCCGGGTGATAGTTGTTCAGGTTGCCCTAAACCGTGGTGCCCTAATGGTATGTAGAATGCCTTTTCTGGAGTTGGAGATATTGCTATTCCCAGCAATGCTGTTGCCAGCTTTGTATTTTTGAGTTTCTTCTCTTGGGCGAAGAGCGAGGGAGTGAGGGTGGTTTCGAAGCTGACGACTATTTCATTTGTTGTCTCTATTTGATTTAAAATCTTGTTTAAAGCAGCTCCGGTGTTTATTATTTGAAAGGAGTCTTTCTGGGAACCGCTATTTGTTAATTGGTAACTTTCACGTGGTAGTCTGGGTAGTAGTTTAATAAACTCAAGTTCCCTGAAGAGGCTTACTACCTCACTCCGGTCATATGCGCTTACCTTGCAATTTTGCAGGTTCAAGTTTACAGGAACATCTCTGACTATGGTGACTAATTCCTTATTTTGGAAGACACGGGATTCATATTGGCGTAGTGTTGTTTGTACTTTACCGGGTGATAGTTGTTCAATATGAGCATAAATTTCTTCAATACTGCTATATTGTTGGATTAATTTAGCGGCTGTTTTTTCACCTATGCCTGGAACGCCAGGAATGTTATCTGAAGTATCGCCAACTAGTGCCTTGAGGTCGATAACTTGTGATGGCTTTATGCCATATTTTTGCTTAACTGCCTGTTCATCATAAAGGACTGTGTCTTTAAATGTCCGTCGTGGCATCAATGTTTTTACCCCTGCCGCTATGAGTTGCAATATATCGTTGTCGCCTGTAACTATAATAGTTTCGATATTCTGTTCATTAGATTGTTTGCTTAGAGTACCTAAAACGTCGTCAGCTTCAAACCCGTCCATTTCAAAGATAGGGATGTGGAAAGTATTTACTAGTTGGCGAACGCGGTTTATCTGGGTTTTTAGTTCCTCTGGTGTTTTGCGTCGTTGTGCTTTATATTCCTTAAATTTCTCGTGTCTGAATGTTGGAGCAGGGCGGTCGAACGCGACAGCCCAGTAAATTGGATTAAAATCGACAAGCAATTTGAGCAATGTGTTGGCAAAGCCGTAAACAGCATTTATTGGCTCCCCAGTTTTAGACACTGTCAATGGGGGCAAAGCGTAAAATGAGCGATGCATTAAAGCAGTGCCATCTAAAAGTAGTAGCAGATGCCTTCTCTTATTTTGCGTGTTCCCTCCTGCTAACATCGATTCTTATTTATTGCTAAAATTTTAACTAGTTTTTCTAAGCTTGCAGTTTCACCGTAAGCAAGCAAGTGTAAATAGCTCCCTCGGGCGTTAGCTGGCTTTTTATAAGATTGATGGCTTCTACACTAATGGGATGTTTACTTTCGAAATTGATAGACATCACTAATTCGCCAAAACCTTTTCTGTCTATAATCGATGCTCCTTCTCTAACACGAGCTAGAGTTAAATGTGGCGTGAAAGGCCGCTTCTCTTCAGTAAATCCAAGGGAAACAAGGGCAGCGTCAATTTTTCGTTGCAAACCTTGCAGGCTATCTGTTTCTCCCTTGATGCCGACCCAGAGAACACGAGGTCGATTTGCATTGGGGAAAACTCCTAGAGATGCAATTTGCAGGTGGAGGGGAGGGATTCCCTTACTGGCTCGCTCTATAGCGTTGGATATTTCAGGTATTTGCTTAAGGGGAACATTACCCAGAAATTTTAGAGTTAAGTGGATAGCACGAGGATTTACCCATTTAACAAAGCGGTGGTCAGGTCTTTCCAATTCGTCTTCCAGTTGTGCCAGCTCGTTTTTAACATTTTGTGGCAACTCGATAGCGACAAAAGAACGGATTTGCTCAGAGTTGTGGTGCAAATTCACTCCCTTTAACTTTGGGTAGCAATTTTTGGGCATTGCCCCCTAAGATTTTTGATTTATCCTCTTTGGTAAGTTCGAGGGATTGAATTTGTGCAATTATTCGGTCTTGCGCAATGAGAGGATAATCAGTGCCAAAAAGGATTTTGTCACTCCCAATAACGTCGCTTACTTGTTTGAAAATTCCAGCCTGGTAAAGGAAAAGAGTGGCTGCGGTGTCAAAGGAGACGTTGGTTAAAGCTCTGGCTACTTCAGGCATCAGGGCATATAAGGGCAAACCACCTCCCCAATGAGCACAGACTACTTTTAAGTCAGGAAAGTTTACTACAAAGGGATAGAGGGTAGAAGGGGTAATCTCTCCTTTTCCAGCGTATTGGTGCCCTACGGGTTCAGATGAGTGAGTTAGGAAGATTAAGTTATGTATCATTATTACATCGATTAAGGGCTGCATAGCCGTCTTATCTGTAAGGTCGAAACCTTGTACATCGGGCCTCATTTCTCCTATCCCTCTAGCTCCGGCTCTGGCACAGCGATCCACTTCGATTATAGCAGTATCTTTCTCTTTAGGTTGAATGCTACAGAATCCGATAAGTCTATCAGGGTAGCGTGACATGGAATCTAAGATGTAGTCGTTAGTTTTCCTGCAAAGTTCCTGATTTGCCCAGCCTATGTTAAGAATAACAGATAAGTCGACATTAGCTTCATTCATGCTGGCTATCAGTTCCTCGGCTGTTGCCAGTTTGGCTTTTGGGTGGGAGTAAAGTAATGAAAAGCAAGGGTCATATTTAATATATTCGTCGCGCTTTTCCTTTACCCACGGAGGAAATATATGAGTGTGAAAATCTATAATCACTGAAGATATTATACCTAACATTAGGCAATATTTACATAAATATCTATGAAGGCTAAGACAGGTAACAGTAATGGCATGGTTAGTGATGATATTAATCTGGCATAAGGTGATACAGGAATAAGAAAACCAAGCAGATTATATTTCTTTAAGAGAAAGTCTATTATCTTGAAAGAGTAGGCATGAGTATTGGAGAGAGGGCAGCAGACCTCTCAGGCTTTACAAACGTCCTCATTAGTTTCTTGTCGATCTTACCCCTGGAAAGTATATTGGGGAGGAACTTGCTAAAATCCATAACCCAGTACTACCTAGGTATCTCAGCTAGTGTAACTGAGTTGAGTGACCTCGCTGGCCTGTGATATGATATCTCAAAGCTAAATATTAACTCTCTCCGAGTTGCTGTGCCTAAAGAGCAATCTATGGTGAGCAACCGGTAGGTTAAAAGCCTCGAGGGTATAGGTAGAAATGTCTGTGCCTCCCGTGCTTGGAAAGGAGAGAAGATGAAATTCGGATATCACTTTGTAGCGCCTCAGTTAACTAGTTACCACTCTCATTTCTCTCGCTTATTCTTGTTATCAACTACTTTCCACAATTATACCTTGCCTATTATCTTATTTGGCAAGAAAGCTCTGGTTGGCTATGAGTTGCAAAACTGGAGCAACCTGGAGAGAAGCGGTGAGGTTATTATAGCTTCGCGATGATGAGTATTTTATTTAGGAGGAAGAACATGGGTAAAACGGTTGTTCGAGCAAAGCTAGATAGCATGAGTACAGCGTTTATAGCGCTGGGGGTGCTTATCTTGCTTTTTATTTTCGTACCCCCGCTTAAGACAATGGTCTCCTCTTCTCCTGGGGCGATATGGAATACATTGCTGCAGACGGAAGTATACTCCTCCATTCTGCTTACTATCTATGCTGCCCTAATAGCCACTTTGGTAGGGCTTTTGCTTGGAGTGCCCCTTGCTTATATTCTGTCAAGGCATGAATTTCGGGGCAAAAGACTTTTGGAGGGGCTTATTGATGTGCCTATTGTGATGCCTCATTCTGCAGTGGGCATTGCCCTTCTCTTCGTCTTCGGTTCTAGGTTCCTCATGGGCAAATTTCTAAACACTATAGGAATTGGCTTTGTCGATGAGGTTAGTGCAGTGGTCTTTGCCATGATGTTTGTCAGTGTCCCCTTCCTCATTGATTCAGCTAAAGAGGGCTTCAATGCTGTAGATGTGAGATTAGAAAAGGTAGCTCGGACTTTGGGCGCTTCACCATGGAGATCATTTGTCCGAATTTCCTTGCCGCTAGCATGGAGAAGTATTTTTTCAGGCTCGGTGTTGATGTGGGCTCGAGGATTTAGTGAGTTTGGAGCTGTGTATATAGTGGCTGGCCACGTGCCCTTCTTTGGATATCACCCTGTAGCTGCACCTATCTTAGTTACTGAATTGTTTGAGTCACCTGGTGGCCTGGGAGCTGCCCAACCGGTGACAGTGTTGTTAATCTTTATCTGCCTCGTGGCGTTCATTGTGCTTAGAACGGTGGCATCCAGAGGGGCGAAGGCATGATTAAAATTGAGAGCCTGAATGTAGATCTGGGCAGTTTTCTGCTTCGGGATATTAACCTCGATATCAGGTCAGGCGAGTACTTTATTATTCTCGGGCCTACTGGAGCTGGAAAGACTGTACTTCTTGAAGCTATTGCTGGGCTTTACCCTGTTCTTGATGGGAGAATTTGGATCGATGGGCGCGAGATTACCAGCCAGAGGGTGGAGAAAAGGGGAGTTGGAATTGTTTATCAAGACCAGGTTCTTTTTCCTCATCTCACAGTAGAGGATAATGTTGCCTTCGGGCTTAAAATAAGGACGTGCTCCAAGGAGGAGATAAAGGTGAAGGTAGATACTATAGCGGAAATAGTGGGGATTCCACATCTGCTTAAGAGAAGGCCTGATACCTTGAGTGGAGGTGAAAAGCAAAAAGTGGCTCTGGCTCGAGCGCTTGTTATTGAGCCTAAAGTACTTTTGCTCGATGAGCCTTTGAGTGCTATGGACCCTGAAATGAGGGAAAAGATGCAAGAAGAATTAAGAGAGATGCATTGCAGGGTGAAGGTAACTATAATCCATGTCACTCACGATTTTGAAGAAGCAGTGGCTCTGGGACAGCGAGTTGCAGTATTGAATGAAGGCGAAATAGTTCAGGTAGGGCCCCTTGAGGATTTTCTACGCCATCCGAGTTCGGAATTCGTGGCTCGTTTTGCTCTCTCGCGGAATATCTTCAATGGCAAAGTTGTGGGCACAGAGGATGGATGTACCTTTGTCGATACCGGTAGCGTGAGAATTATGACAGTAACAGAATTAAAAGGTGAGGTGCACCTCTCCCTCCGCCCTGAAGATATCCTCATTTCTAAGGAGCCACTTCAATCCACGGCTAGAAACTCATTTCAGGGCGCAGTTAGCGATATCGTTGATAGGGGCTCAATTGTTTATATCACAGTGAATGTGCCGCCAGGCTCTTACACCGTAAAATCACGGATTTTACAGGGGGGCCTGGGTTTTGTTTGCCTCATTACTAAACGGTCATTTGAGGAACTTAAGTTAAGAAAGGGGGTGAGAGTATGGGCCACGTTTAAGGCTTCAGCGGTACACGTTTTTTGAAAGGAGATTTATTTAATGAAAAACAGAATAGCGAAAATAGTTATAATTGTAATGGCTTTGTCTTTAGCCTTGTCTTTGATGTCTGGTTGTACTGGAAATGGAGAGGGAACTTCTCGAACGGAAACTTTGACAATCTATCATGCGGGAAGCTTATATGCGCCATTTAAGGATTTGGAGATTGAATTTGAAACCACTCATGCTGCTGTTGATGTCCTTTGTGAATCAGGAGGGAGTGCTAAGATAATAAATAAGACCATAGCGCGAGAGCAAGCTGGCGCGGTACCACCTGATATAATTGCCTCTGCTGATTACAAGCTTATTCCTGACAGGTTGTATGAAGATGGTTATGCTGATTGGTGTATCGCCTTTGCCAGAAATGCGATGGTACTCTGCTACCGCGATGACGCGCCTGGTTCTGATGCTATAGTAAATGACAGCCGCACTTGGTATGATGTACTCAGGAATGACCGTGTGAAATATGGGCATAGCAATCCTGACGATGACCCTTGTGGCTATAGAACACCAATGGTAATTGAATTGGCTCAGAAATATTACTATGATAATGCCACTGAATTTGGCTTGAGCCCCGACCCTGATGCTGATGGGCTGTATGACGCCCTTATCCCGGGTAGCGAACATGAGAGAGGCAGAATTGGCGGCGCCAGCGAAGCCAGGCCCGGCGGCAGTGTGGAGAGCGTGAGGTCGAAATCGGTTGAACTTATCCACTTACTTGACTCTGGCGACCTGGATTATGCGTTTGAATATCGCTCTGTAGCTGTGCAGCACGAGTTGAATTTCATCGAGCTCGATGATCACATCAATCTCTCCAAGACTAGTACGGAACTTCCTGGAGTGGAAGACTTCTATGAGCAAGCCTCCATAGAGATTATTAAGGAAGCTGGCCCTCCACCCACTTACCAGGTCAAGAATGGCAAGCCTATTGTATATGGTATTACTATTCCCTCACATGCCAAAAATAAAGACCTTGCTGAAGAGTTTGTTGAATTGCTTCTCTCCGATACAGGGAGAAACGTAATGGAGGTAAAAAATGGGCAGCCATTTCTTGAGGTGCTATTGTGTGACTACCCTGAAAATTTGCCTCCCCGGTTGAAGGAAGAATGAATATCCTTGACGATCTAATTTCTAGCCTGGGTGATGATAGCCCAGTTCGGGAGATACATACCTGTGTCTTCTGGACTGCGGTGATGAGCAGTAATTGTGGATTAGCTTCTACTTTTCATGAAGAGCGCTTGCATCACAGAGCAGTGAGAAGTGTGGGGAATTTGAGGCACAAGTCGGCACTGGGACTGTCGGAATATGCTAGGTCAAATAATCTTTTGGAGGCATCTATTGGGATGGCAGCCATCAACTCGCTGATAGATATTAATGAAGCCAAATGTGTGGAAGAAAATGCCTTTGATGTATTGATAAGGAAGGGAAGGGGCATGAATATAGCTATAGTAGGCCATTTCCCCTGGGTGCCAAAGCTTCGTGAGGCAGCCAAAGAACTTTGGGTTATAGAGCAAAGACCTCAGGAAGGGGATTTGCCAGCAGAAGCAGCGGAATATATATTGCCTCAGGCTGATGTAGTTGGCATCACGGGAACTTCGTTTATAAATCATACTATAGAAAGGCTGTTAGAATTAAGTAGGCGTAGCTTCACTGTCATAGTGGGGCCTACCAGCCCTCTGTCACCGATTCTGTTTGATTATGGAGTGGATGTTGTTGGTGGAGTGAAAGTAATCGAACCCATGAAGGCAATTCGCTCTATCAGCGAAGGTGCTATTTTCAGACAGGTGCAGGGAGTAAAACTTGTGACTATGGTTAGGGAGGCAAAGAGCAAATGACCGTCCTTCGCGATTCTTTTCAGCGCCATATAAACTACCTTAGAATTTCTGTCACAGACAGGTGTAACCTGCGCTGCATTTATTGCATGCCGCCTGAAGGTATTCCACTGGTGCCGCATAGTGAGATTCTTTCTTATGAAGAAATCTCTCTCGTGGTTCGGGTGGGAGCGAAACTTGGTATCAATAAAATACGGCTTACTGGTGGTGAACCTCTGGTTAGAGTGGGGTTGCCCAAGCTTGTTCAAATGCTCTCGCAGATAAAAGGGATTGATGAAGTATCCTTAACTACGAATGGAACATTTCTCGAGAGATATGTTCTGGAGCTTAAACAAGCAGGCTTGTCCAGGATCAATATGAGCTTGGACACACTCAAGGCTGATAGATTTCGGCATATTACCCGTTTTGGGGAATTAGGGAATGTTCTTTCCGGTATCGAGGCAGCAAGGGATACTGGCCTTCACCCAGTTAAAATAAACATGGTAGTCATGAGGGGTATAAATGATGACGAGGTGCAGGATTTTGCTAAGATGACGTATGAGGGAGGATGGCATGTCCGTTTCATCGAACTCATGCCCTTTGCTGATGTAGCAGAGTCTGTGCCATCGAGTGAGGTGCGACAGCGCATTATGCCTCTCGGTAAACTTGAACCATGTTTCCCTGTTGCTGGTAATGGGCCAGCCAGGTACTATCGTTTGCCTGGAGCTGAAGGCACCATAGGCTTTATTAGCCCTGTTACTGAGCCTTTTTGTTCTAATTGTAATCGCATGCGCCTTACCTCAAATGGCAGGTTGTGTCCTTGTCTTTTATCGGAAGACAATGTTGATTTAAGGGAAGTGCTGCGTCGTAATGCCTCTCCACAGGAATTAGAGCGCTTAATTTTGAAGACAATAGCTTCTAAACCGGAGCGTCATCATTTGGCAGATGGAATTGTGCCAATAAAGCAGAAAATGTCTCAAATTGGAGGTTAAAAATGTCAGAATCAGTAGAGCGGGTGCATATGGTGGATGTCACCAGTAAGATGGAAACGGAGCGGGAAGCGGTGGCAAAAGGTAAGATAAGAATGAAGCCTGCTACTTTAGAGCTTATTCGCCGTGGTGACATAGCAAAAGGAGATGTGTTGAGCGTAGCACAAACAGCCGGAATTGTGGCGGCCAAGGAAACTCCTCGCCTTATACCGTTGTGCCATCCGCTATTGCTTACCAATATATTGATTGATTTTTCTCTACCTGAAGGTGCTGATTTTATTGAAATTACTGCTAGAGCTAAAGGCGTGGGGAAAACAGGATTTGAAATGGAGGCATTGCTTGCTGTGTCTGTAAGCGCGCTGAATATTTATGACATGTGCAAAGGAATAGATAAAGGAATGGCTATTGAGAATGTTCATCTGTCGAGGAAGAGCGGAGGCAAAAGTGGGACTTATGTTGACAGTGATTAATCATAAAATGAGGTGGAGAGAAACATGGCTAAGGTAGTTGCAGTTTGCTTGAGCAAGGAAAGAGGAATTTCTAAGAAGCCTGTTAGTCAGGGGCTTCTTAAAGAAAAATATGGTTTTGAGGGTGATGCTCATGCAGGTAGCAGTCGTCAAGTTAGCCTTCTAGCGATAGAAAGCATCAACAAGATGCTATCAGCTCTGGAAAGCATTAACCCTGCCAGAATGCGTGACCAGGGTATACAGATAAATCCTGGTGATTCTGCGGAGAATCTGGTTACTGAGGGAGTGGATTTACCCTCTTTATCCCTTGGTACGCGGATATGTATAGGCGAGGAGGTTATACTGAAGGTCACTCAAATCGGGAAGGCATTTCACCGTCCAGGATTTTTCCTTTTGCCGCTGGAGGGAGTGTTTGCTAGTGTAATTCGTGGTGGGGTGGTGAAACCTGGCGATGAACTGAGAATTTGAGCGATTGACAGTACTCTTCTTGGGTAGATAGAATAAACAATTGATGGTTGTTTTTACTCCTTGGTTTATTTCCAATTGAGGTGGGAGAAACAGTGGTGCTAGCTGTTAGAAACCATATGGAAAACAGGCATGGTGCTGCTGATAATATGAACAGGTAGAGATTGGAGTTTTTTGGAGGAAGTTCTTATATGGGACAAATAAAAGGAGGTATATTGCAAGAAATGGGTTTGAGTAATGAAGCAGCGAAATTGTATCGTCCTGAGATGCATATTCCTTTTCCTTTGGAAGAATATAAAAGCAGGATGACCAAAGTCAAGGAAGAGATGGCCAGGCAGAGAGTCGATCTTCTTTATTGTTCAGCACCGGAGAGTCTTTTTTATCTTACTGGTTACGAAAATAGCTGGTATGAAGCACAGAGTTGTAAAGAATGGCCACCACTGAGCGGTGTGGCTATCAAGCAGGATGCAGATAAATTCATCCTTTTTGATAAGGGCGAAGAGGAGGTATTAGTACAGACCTATTCTATTGCTACTGATGTTCGTATACAAAGGGACGAACTTCCCATGTCTAGATTTGAATTCATCATCAAGAACCTAAAAGAAGAGGGCTGGCTAAAAAACACTGTTGGTCTGGAGAAGCGGAGCTACCGTCCCAATCCAGCTGTCAGCCAGATGTTCCAGGCTGCTCTGGAAAAAGAAGGATGTAAGGTGGTAGACAGTACTGACATTGTCAGAGAGATACGCACAACAAAATCTCCACAGGAGATGGCCTATATTAGGACGGCAGCAAAAATTGCTGATATTGGTATGAAAGCAGCGATTGAGCATATTCGACCTGGAATGACTGAGTTGGATGTTCGTGCTGAGATGGATTATGCTTGTGCTAAAGCAGGTGGGGAAAATCCTGGGCTACCTACATACGTTCTTGCGGGGCAGAGGTCCGCTTTGGCTCATGGGCTGGCCTCGACACATGTGATCATGCCAGGCGATATTGTTTATCTTGACTTGTGTGGTGTGTATCATCGCTATCATGCTGATCTAGCCAGGACATTATCGCTGGGTGCACCTCACCCTGATGTGGCCAGGAAAATAGATTTGTCGGCGAAAGCTTTTCCTGTATTGCTAAAAGCTATCAAGCCAGGCTGTCCAATAAATGATGCTAATAAGGCAATGGAGTGCTACTATAAAGAAGTGGGTATCTGGGGGGATAGCTGGTGGGTTGGTGGATATGACATGGGCATAGCGTTTCCTCCTGATTGGGTAGGCGTCTTTTCCTATGCGCCGGGGCATGATGCTGGGGACAGGACCTTTCCTCCAGGCACGGTTGTTAACTATGAGTCGGATTTCTATCTTCCTCAGGGAGCTGGGCTGTCGCCAATCATGGACACCATAGCAGTTACCGAAGATAGCGTCGAAATACTGAGCAAGATTTCCCAAGATCTGATTGTTGTAGAAGCCTGACATGTGATTAACTAGCAGGTTCTGTTAGAAATTGCTTGACAGCATACACTTACAATTATTTCATCTCTCTAGCTAACCAAGCTAAAGAGAGGCCATCCCGGGGTAGGTAGGAGGAAGATACGAGCTTCCCACGATTATTGGAGTTTGTTCTTTACACTACACCGTGTATAATTGTCGTGATGAAACAGCGTGAAAGATGGCAATGGGATAAAGATAGTATTCGGACGTTGAGGTGCTATTTAGGGGTAACACAAAAAAAGTTAGCTAAGGAATTAGGTACACGGCAGCAAACGATCAGCGAATGGGAAACAGGTATATATCAACCTCGTGGCACCTCAACAACATTGCTTAGCATTGTTGCTGAGCGTAGTGGATTTAGTTATGAGCTTAAGGAAGAGAATGGGAAACATTAAGGTAGCCTGCTGTGGCTTTTCTGAGAGCCCAATCTACAGCATAGAATTAACAAGGGGATGGATAGACAGTTAGGAATTTTATTCTAGGGTTACACGTAAGCGGGTAAAAGATTTTCGAGAGACAAGTCCCGTTAATTTTGCATAGATAGTAAGAAGATTGACGACCATGGAAGACAAGCAAACAGGGAAGAAGGTATTGGTTGTGCTAGCAGGGATCTTTATTGCCTCCTTATTTCTACGGGTTGTTTTGCCATACAAGCATGTGTTTACTGACAGTGGGGTCATTTTCTTGGGTAGTGATGCCTGGTACCACATGCGGCTTGCTGAGAACATGGCTCATAATTTCCCTTGGCCAATGTTATATGATAGCTATACATTGTTCCCACAGGGCATGGCTGTGGCAACCCCACCGCTTACAACTTGGCTGATAGCTGGTGTAGGGTATGCCATAGGTTTAGGAGAACCAACGACACACATACTGGAGATTGTGGGAGCATGGTTGCCCCCTGTACTAGGCACGCTGACACTCATAGCAGTATATTTCATTGGCAAGGAATTGCGCAGCAGGTGGGTTGGCGTAATAGCGGTAGCATTGGTGGCATTTCTCCCCACCGAGTTCTTCAGCGCCTCGATGTTAGGCTTTGTCAGCCATCACGTCCTTGGCACACTGCTTGCTGCTACAACAGTACTATTCCTGATGCGAGGATATCAGAGAGAAAGATTAGGATATTATGCGTTGGCAGGGTTGGCGCTAGGGTTCTATTTTCTCACATGGTACGGAGCTATATTTATGTTGTTCGTGCTCTGGCTATGGTTCATAGTGCAGTTTGCTATTGACTATCATGATGGCAGAGATATCGCTTCTCTGAGGAGCGGCGTAACCATAGCAGCGTGTGTAGCTTTGTTTGTCTACTCGCCATATCATTTCGATATTGGAGGGCCAGGGGTTGTGATAGTGGCCCTTATAATAGCAGCCGTAACGCCACAGATATTTGGTTTCCTGTCAAGCCGAGTCAATGATACCAAGCTGCTCGTGGCTACGGCTATAGTCATAATTGCGATGTTTATGTTAGCAATATGGCTTGTAGCCATGGCAGTAATGTGGGGTAGAGGCCCCTTCATATGGGCTGCTGGATGGATAAAGTTTATATTTGTCACAAGCCCCCCTTTCGGAACAGTAGCTGAGACGGAACCACTACTGCCACATGCCGCTATATTAGTGTATGGAGCCAACTACTTGTTCTTTTTTGTGGGCATTTATCTTGCCATAAAAGACAAGCAAAGGCCGGCACTAATTGTTGTCTGGGGTATACTTATGCTTATTGCTGTATCAATCCAGAGGCGGTGGGATTACTGCTTTGTTGTGCCTCTGTCCTTACTTACGGCTTATTTTTTCCTTGAGATTGGCAACCATATCAAGAAAGGGGTCAAGTCGCGGTTATCACTAGCTTTGTGTGTTATTCTGCTCTTTGTCTCCACCCCGGCGTCAATCAAACTGGCTATGTCACCCAGCCTGATAACAAAGGATTGGTATAATACTTTAGTGTGGCTGAGGGAAAACAGCCCTGAGCCTTTTGATGATCCTGAAGCATATTACAATCTTTACGTCGCCAGAGAGCCTGGGTATGGGGTTCTATCATGGTGGGACTATGGACACTGGATAATTGAGGTGGCGCATAGAGTACCGGTAAGCAATCCTTTTCAACAAGGTGCTGTTGAGGCAGCGAAATTTTTCGTTAATGGCAAAGAAATCGACGGCGTTAAGTATGTCATTATAGACCAGGATATGGTAGAAGGGAAATTCAATGCTATGCTGTTTTGGGCGGGCGTGGATATAGAGGTAAAGGGCGTTGATAGAGCTCCAGAAGAGTCAGCGATAGTAAAGTTGCGCAATGGCGAATTAGCAGGCTATAGGTTGGTACATAGAGAGAACACTGTAGAGGTGTTCGAGAGAGTAGGTATGGAGACAAACAATCGCTAGTGTCAACAGAGAAAAACCCATGAAGTATGCTCGTAACCTGATAGCCCAGCATTCTGAATGAGTCAAGAGTAAAATAAATACTGAGGCGTATCACCAGCTTGGCAGTGCAGATTTCAGCGACAGGAAGATCAAAACCATCTTCTGTACTGGCAATATGACTGAGAGATTCAATACTGCACCATACGAAGCAATATTTATCGAGTGGCTATGGGGCATGGTGCTTGTGATTACCCTTAAGCTGTTATTAAAGGCGGCCTTGTTATACATTATGGGGAATTTTACTCTGACATCCGTTCCCAGATGAAAGAGGCTGTTTTAGATGTCTGGGCAGAGTATTATAATTATTGCGCTTGATTTTTACACTATACCGTGTATAATCGGTTTAATGAAACAGCATGAAAGAAGCAGTAAAGGTTAGATAAGGGGTAAAAATTTCATTATGCCTACACGTAAGCGGATAAAAATTTCTGAAAAACAGGTCTCGTTAATGTGGCGGCGTCTGTCTGGGAAGAAATTAACTACTGTGCAAGGTAAGCGCCTTGAAGTTGTTTATCCGGGCAGGGCCAATGCTGATAATGGCCCTGATTTTAGAGATGCTGTTATTGTCGTTGGTGAGGCTAATTTAATAAAGGGGGATGTAGAAATTCACGTTAGAGCCAGCGATTGGTATAGACATAAACATCATTGTGATGCTGAGTATAATAATGTGATCCTTCACGTTGTAGCGCAGCATAATGCTGGTTCAACTACCTTGACGCAGAGCAGCAAATCTGTTCCTATGTTATGTTTGTCGTATGAGCCATGGTATCAGGCTTATTTGATGCCCTATCATCAACTTGCTTGTTCTCAAGTGACAAAGTGGAGGAGCGAACGAGCATTGATGGGTATATTAGATATTGCGGGGGAGGAAAGATTTAAGCAAAAAGTAGATCTTTTCCGAGCCAACTTTCATTATCAAGGAGCAGGCCAGGTACTTTTCCAAGGCATGATGAGAGCTTTGGGGTATTCTAAGAATGCCCTGCCTTTTGAGGAACTTGCGCGCAGAGTGCCTCTCAGTTTCATAGAAAAAACAGAGCTAAGAGAAAGCTTGGTTTTGAAGCAAGCATGGTTATTAGGCGTGGCTGCTTTGTTGCCTTTTCAGCGACTACACGAAAAATTTTCGAAAGGAGGAGAGCTTCAAAGATTGGAATTGATATGGCGAGCAATTGGTAAAGCAGTTAAGACTATGAACGGAGGTGATTGGCGTCTCGGCCATGTATATCCTAACAATTTCCCTGTACGTCGTATTGTAGCCCAGAGTTACCTTCTGCAACGATATTGTAGAGAAGGATTATTAATGGGGATGTTACGATTAGTGAGAGATGCCCCTTTGGTAACTGGCTATCGTACCATGGAAGATGGGTTAATTATTTTTGGTGATGATTATTGGCGAGAGCACTTTGATTTTGATAGTGGGGCGAAGACAAGACGGTCAGCTCTTTTGGGGCATAGTAAAATAGCTGAAATTATGATTAACGTTATGTTGCCATTTGCATTCGCTTGGGGGGAAATAGTTGGTGAAGAGAGATTAAAAGAAAAAGCTATTGAACTTTATAGTCACTACCCTAAGGTAGCTGGGAATGGGGTAACGCGCCATATGGCGAGGCAAATTTGTCTTGAGGGTGTATCCGGTTTCACTGCTTGCCATCAACAAGGGTTGATTCATATTTTCAGAAGCTATTGTCGGGAGGGGAAATGCTCTCAGTGCCCTTTGCTCAATTAACCGAGACTAAGGTTAGGTACTACATCTAGGTCATAGCCGTTTGTTTCGCTAGCTTGGAAATGATGGTAGCCGCAAGCAGCGACCATAGCAGCATTATCAGTGCAGAGGTGAGTGGGAGGAACGAGTACAGGCAGCGGTGAAGAATTGAGGAAGCGTTGCGTGAGCAATTTATTGGCTGCTACGCCGCCGCTAAGTAAAATTTGCCTCACCTCTAAATCTTTTGCTGCTTCAATTGTTTTGGTGACTAAGACATCCACTACGGCGCATTGAAAACTTGCTGCGGCATTAGCTACCGAGGAAGCTGTGGTTAAGTTTTCTCCCCTTTGGGCGTAATGCCATAAAGCTGTTTTTAAACCGCTGAAGCTGAAATCCCGGTTACCGCTAAGCCAAGCTCGTGGGAGGGGCAAAGAGGGGGTTCCATATTTGGCTGCCTCTTCAATAGCTGGGCCTCCTGGGTAAGCTAATCCCAAGATTCGGGCTGCTTTATCGAAAGCTTCGCCAGCGGCATCATCTCTGGTTCTCCCCAGTTTCTCAAATTGCCCGTGGTTTTTCATCAATACCAAATCACTGTGCCCTCCAGAAACGATGAGACAAAGGCAGGGAAACTGAGGTGGCTGTTCTTTTCTTAGCCAGTTAGCATAGATATGTGCCTCAAGGTGGTTAATTCCTGCAAGGGGCAGCTGTTCAGCTAAAGCAATTGCTTTAGCTGTATTAACTCCTACCAGCAATGAACCAGCTAAGCCGGGGCCAAAGGTTACGGCAATGCCTGTGATGTCTTGCCAAGTAACCTTGGCTTCGGCCATTGCCTTATTTAATACAGGAATAATGGTGAGAAGATGTTGCCTTGAGGCAATTTCGGGGACAATTCCCCCATAGCGAGCATGAATGTCTATTTGTGAAGCTACAATATTGGATAAAATCCTATTGCCATTCTCAACGATTGCTGCAGCGCTTTCATCACAGGAAGTTTCAATGCCCAGGATTTTTATGCTACTAAATTTTCCAATCATTCTGGCCTTTCTCCTTGAAATCTAAACGCATTTCAACACAAGGCAATGAAGGGATATTACCTTGAGAAAATTTTGAGGTGTGAATATCTACCCTATTGATGATGCTGGGGCCTTTCGTTTAGCAGTGTGCAGTCAATCCTCCTCAAATTGTTAGATAGATATTCTAATTGTGAGGCAATATTTAAGCAAGGAGAAACTTGATGTAGTAAGGGAAAGTTGTTTTTAAGTTATCTTGTGGCTGGCTATATTTACTTCATAGTGCTACGGACATAATCTGTATGAAGGGATTATCTTGTAAATGGAGTTTAACTGCGCCCACGTTCATGTGGGAAGTGGGCACAGAATACATGGAAGAGCTTTACGAAGTGAGGGAGGCAGGAGAGAAGAAATTACGCGGGGTGTTTTCTTGTTTTTTGTGTGTGGACCTTGCGTTGTTATTGAGGGTTTTGTTTTGAAACTGTCAGGAGATGGGGCGGGTATTGTGTTTTGCTCTCTTTAAACAATCCTGGCTGTAGGATACCGATGAAAGGGAGGTTGCGGTATTCTCCCTTGTAATCTAAACCATAGCCAACTACAAATTCATCGGGAATCTCAAAACCTACATAGTCAAGGGAAATATTTGCCAATCGGCGTGCTCTCTTGTCAAGCAGAGTGCAGACGCGTAGGCTGGCTGGGTTTTGAGCTGAAAAGTGGCTAAGAATATAATTTAGTGTCATACCCGTGTCCACGATATCCTCAACCATTAATACATGTTGCCCTGTTATGCTACTGTCAAGGTCTTTTGTTATTTTGACTATTTGGCCGTCACCGCCGCCGTAGTATGATATGGACATAAAATCGATTACGACTGGCAGGGAAAGATGCTGCATTAAGTCGGTCATAAAGCATACAACACCCTTCAAAATGCCGACCAGGACTAGGCGTTCACTACCGGCATAATCATGGGAGATATGTCTAGCTAAAGTTCTTACTCTCCGCTGAATTTGGCTGTGAGTGTAAAGGACTCGGTTGACTCCCTCTACTTTAGCTTTGCCCTGGGGGCCGTAACCATATTTAGCCAGCAGTTTAAAAAAGTCATTTTTAGCCAGCAGTTTAATGTTAATTTCAGGGTAGAGTTCCTTGAGCAATCGCAGCTTGCGATTTTTTGTTGTTATTAGAGGTTGTTGCAGTGTAGTGAGTTCAATGTAAAGGTTTAACCCAGGTAAATAGAAATCGGGCGTAAACATCTCGACTATCGTGTTATTCTTCCAGCGGAGGGGAAAAGAGCGAGGTTCATAAAGCCATTCGATACAATAGAAATCCAAAAGCTTGGCAAATTGCTCTTCACTGGGGTGCGAAAATTCTGTTGGCCTTAGTGATGTGGTAGGTGATTGAGGTGCTTGAGCTAATTTTGCTTTCTTCTCGCTTGCTTTGTATCTTCGAGCTAGTAACTGTTGTAGCTTTGCTTTTTCAAAGAGGACAGTATTTACATCGGTAATGCTATTGATGAAGTCTATATCAGTCTTTGAAAATTGACGAGGTTCACGTGTATACACTCTGATTTCACCAATTATTTCTTCCTCCTTAAATATAGGGGCTCCAAGTATAGAATGTACTCTTTGTTCCTCTGCTACTTGCGGGTGTTGAATTCGCTCATCTTTGCTAGCGTTGGCAACAACAACTACTTTGCCAGCAAGGATTTCTGGGAGACTCTTACGAGCATCAAGTGGGCCTTTCCTAAGGTACACGTCGCTAAGGCCATGTGCACCTGCAGTGATTAAGTACTCCTTTTTATGATCGAGAAGAAAAATGCAGCAGCCGTTTGCCTGCATTGCCTTGGTGGTGCTTTTGGCAATAGAATCAAAGGTTTTTCTTAAACTTAGAGGCGAATTGGCAATTTTGCTTATCTGTCTCAGAGCCAAATAGTATCTGGCCTTAGGATTTCTCATTATTTACTCACATTTAGTGAAGCCACAGTTGGGGCAGATGTTACAACCCTCCTGATGAATTAAAGGACTACCACATTCAGGGCATTGCCCTGTTCCGCTTTTAATTACTTCAGATATCTTGGGAGTATTATTCTCATTCTCATTTTTGACGTATTTTTGCAACACAGTGGCAATGGCATCAGCACAGGACATAATAGCATGTCCTTGTTCCCAAGCGATGGATGGGCAGCGGATACCGCGTAAATGTCTAGCGATAGAATTCACATCTACTCCAGATCTCAGGGCTAGAGAAGTAAGGCGACTAATGGCCTCGAGTTGTGCTGCTGCACAGCCTCCAGCTTTACCCAGGGTGGAGAAAACTTCAGCTATGCCTTGTTCATCAAAATTCACCGTTACATAAATGTACCCGCATCCAGTACTTACTCTTTCCGTTATCCCTCTAGTTACTTTAGGTCTTTTCCTGGGAACTAGTTTATCTTCGATGTTTTCCCTCGTTTTACCTATCGTAAGGACCTGGCTTTCTCGGCTTCTATCTCGATAAATGGTTATTCCTTTTAGGCCTTCATGGTAAGCCAGCATATATACTTTGGCTATATCGTTGGGCGTTGCTTCATAGGGGAAATTAACTGTCTTGGATACAGCGCTATCGGTGAATTTTTGAAAGGCTGCTTGCATTCTAACATGCCATTCTGGAGATATATCATGTGCGCAAACGAAGAGCAGTTTTATCTTCTCAGGCATGCTCGGAATATCCTTTAGTTTTTCCCCTTCAGCTAATTCCTTCATCAATTCCGGGGAATATTTATTTTCCCTTTTGACTGCTTCCTCAAAGTAAGGGTTTACCTCTGTAAATTCCTCATTTTCAAGAATATGGCGTGTGTAGCTTAAGGCAAAGATTGGTTCAATACCGCTGGAGCAATTGGCTATTATACTCAAACTACCGGTAGGAGCAATGGTAGTTCGGGAAGCGTTTCGAAGGCGAGGCCCATTGGGCACATCATAGACGCTTCCCTCGAAGGAAGGGAATACTCCTCTCTCTTCAGCTAGTTCTACCGAAGCTTTATTGGCTTCCTCGGATATGGCATGCATCACTTCTTCAGCTACGCTGATGGCCTCTTCGCTATCGTAGGAAATACCAAGCTGAATCAGCATGTCAGCGAAGCCCATTATCCCTAGTCCTATTTTCCTGGTAGCCTTCGTCTTTTCAGCTATTCTGGGTAAAGGATACTGATTAACATCGATGACGTTGTCTAGGAAGCGGACAGACAGTTTAACTACCTGTGAGAGCTTGGCGTAATCAATTTTGGGCTGGCTATTATGGTGGAGTACCATCTTGGATAGATTTATAGACCCTAGATTACAAGATTCAAATGGAAGCAATGGTTGTTCGCCACAAGGATTAGTGCTTTCTATTTTGCCTAAGTTAGGCGTAGGGTTATGCTTGTTTATCTCGTCTATGAATACGATGCCTGGATCTCCGGTGCTATAAGCCATGTTAACAATCTTGTCGAATACCTCTGTAGCATTAAGGCTACCAGCTAATTCACCAGTTCTTGGGTTTATCAGGTCGTAGTTACTTCCTTTCTCTGCCGCCTTCATAAAATTATTAGTTATAGCTACAGAGAGGTTAAAATTTGTCAGTGCTTCAGAGTTTTCTTTAGCTGTAATGAATTCCAGTATGTCAGGGTGGGCCACGTTGAGAATTGCCATGTTAGCCCCACGACGCATACCCCCTTGCTTTATCACGTCAGTGGCTGTATCGAAAACCCGCATAAAAGAGACGGGTCCGCTAGCGATACCGCCAGTAGAACCAACTCTATCTTTCTCTGGTCTTAATCGAGAAAAAGAGAAACCAGTGCCGCCACCGCTTTTATGTATTAAAGCCGTGTACTTCACTGCCTCAAAAATGGATTCCATCGAATCCTCAATAGATATGACAAAACAGGCTGATAGCTGCCCTAATTTACGGCCAGCGTTCATCAGGGTAGGAGAATTAGGTAGGAATTCCAGATTCGCCATCAGTTGGTAAAATACTTCCTCCGTGGAGGAGGTGTCCGCTTTAGTATTGTAAAGGAGCTCGGCTGAGGCAATATGTTTGGATACACGGCGAAATAATTCTTGTGGAGTCTCAATGACTTTTCCCGCTTTGTCTTTCTTTAAATATCTCTTTTTCAGGACCCTCATGGCATTATCGCTAAGTTTAATTCCTGATACCACTTGGCTACTTGCTTGGGGGGAGAACTCATCGGCGCTTATAATTTCGTTGACTATAGTCTGAAGTTGGGAGTCGGATACAGGATACCTGAGTTGTGATGAAACAAAATCTTCCATACCTGGCAGTGTTTTAGCGGAGTTTAATCGTTGGATTACTTGCTCTGAGAGTTTCTCCAGCAATTTCCTATCGGTTATGCCCATGGACTCAGCAGCATTAAAAATAGCTTGAGTTACCTTATCTTGATTAATATGTTTAGCGTGGTTGGTTTTTTCGTGAACTTTAGCCATTTTCTACCTCTTCTTCTGGTTCATTAGAGAATTAATTTCCTTGACAGATAAAAGACATAGTTGATTTGTTATTGGGGCCGAGCTTCTTCCTTTTATCAATTTGTCTACCACCTGTTTTAAGGCCCCAATATCAGTAAATTCACGGTAAACACTGGCAAAGCGAATATAAGCGATATAGTCAAGTTTCTCTAGCTCTGGCATAACTAGATCGCCAATAACAGAGCTGGGAATTTCAGCCTTGCCTAAGCGATAAAGCGCAGTTTCAATGTTATCCATCAACTTATCAATGGCTCCTGTGGGTAAGGGGCGTTTCTCGCAAGCTTTGCGTATTCCATAGGAGAGTTTATCTCGACTAAATTCCTCACGTCGGCCATCCTTCTTAACCACAAGGATGTTATGAGGCTGTACGCGCTCATAAGTAGTGAAGCGAGTTCCGCAACTAAGACACCTCCGTCGTCGCCTTACTCCTTCGTCCACGGAGCGAGAATCTATCACCTTCGACTCCAACCGACCACAGTGAGGGCATTTCATAAACTCCTCCACAAATTGTGATATAGGGAAAGTCTACTACTATATGTAGTAAAAAGCAAGTCAAAATACTGGCTTGTTGAGAATAATTTCAACCGCCCGTACTAGTCTCTTGTCTATCTTACCCCTGTGGAGTATATTGAAAAGGAACTTGCTAAAATCCATAGTCCAGCGTTACCTATATGGTCAGCCAGCACAGGTTGTTGACAATACCCCTTTGGGGCAGGTAGAATTTGACATACGAAAAAAGGAGGGTACGATGAGCACTTTAGAGGAATTACAAAAGGAGTATCGGAGGAGAACGCCTACGTCGCTGAAATGCTTTGAGAGAGCCAAGAAGAGCTTTCAGGGAGGCGTGGCGAGTAACTTCCAAGCATATGATCCATACCCAATCTTCTGGGATCATGCAAAGGGAGATAAATACTGGGATGTGGACGGTAATGAGTATATTGACTTCAATATGTCTTTCGGGGCAATGCTGGCAGGACATACACACCCGCTGCTGGTTAAAGCAGCTGAGGAACAGTTATCGAAAGGCATACTATTCTGCGCGCCAACAGATTTATCGGCAACCTGTGCCGAAGAGGTCAAAAAACGCTTTCCCGTTGACCTTGTTAGATTTACGAATAGCGGAACCGAGTCAACAATGCACGCTCTGAGATTAGCCAGAGCCTATACTGGCAAAGACAAAGTCATAAAGCTAGAAGGTTGCTATCATGGAATGCATGATTACCTGTTGCAAAGCGTAGAGCCTGAACTAAGTGAAGCTGGCCCTGAAAATTGCCCTGCGACGATACCCCAATCTAAAGGAATTCCGAAGGTGGTCACAGCAGGCACGATTGTTGTTCCTTTTAACAACATAGATGCGATGAGAGATGCATTGCAGAGGAATAAAGGTGAAGTATGTGCAGTGATAGTGGAGCCGGTAATGATGAACTGTGCATTAATTCCTCCCAAGGATGGTTATCTGCAGCAAGTACGCGAACTCACCGAAGAGTATAATGTGTTATTGATATTCGATGAAGTGAAAACAGGATTTAAGATAGCCTGGGGTGGGGCATGCGAATATTATCACATAAAGCCAGATTTAGTTACACTTGGCAAATGTATTGGCAGCGGTTTTTCTTTAGCTGCGTTTGCAGGGAAGAGAGAAATTATGGAACATCTAAGGGCTGGAGATGTTGCCCATGGAGGAACATACAGCGCAAATCCGCTTGCGATAGCAGCAAGTATAACAGCTTTAAGAGAAGTCCTGACCAAGGAGAACCTTGAACATGCCACTAAGCTTGAAAATAAATTAGCAGATGGCCTCAGAAAAGCAATGAAAGACAATGGCATTCCTGGTTATGTTAATAGCATAGGCCCCTGTGGCATGGTCTTCTTTACAGAGCATGAAATTTGTGATTTTAGAAGCAATGTAAAATACTACAAAACTGATATGCTCACAAAATATTGGTATGGCTTAGTAAATAATGGGGTATGGATAGCACCTCGCACAGACGAACATTGGACGGTTTCTGTACAACATACCGAAGAGGATATCGAGAAAACTTTGGCAGTCATCAGGAAGATTATGCCTAACTTGAAGTAACAAGTTCAATCTAAATCAATAGAATTAAAGAGGAGGTGGGAGATGAAATTAAGGGTTTCCCTTAAGCATCTTTCACCTCTTCTGCGCTATTTTAAGCAATAAGATCTGTAAGGACGAAGATGATGGATCGGTTCATGGAACGCTGTCGATGGAGGATGAGAAACAATAATCTGGAAGAGTGTTACGGGAAGCGGCGCCCATATTGTACCGTCGCCTCTCGTAAGTGCTATGGTTAATGTGTCCTTAGATGTTTCAGGACAGCCTTCCTTGCCCCTTTAGCATTGGTCTTCTTCAGCCTGCTTGCTGTTATAGTTCCGCTTGTGACTAACTGTCTCGTCGGCCAATATAGCGAAGAAAATTATTGCTCCGAAGAGGAGTCCCGCGCCCAGAAAGAAAGGGAAATTTATCCCGTGAATATCTTTGAGCCAACCTAAAAGGATAGGTCCTACCAGGAAACCTACGTCAGCAATAGTACGGTATAATGCTATAGTATGCTCGTAAGCTCCAGATGGGGCGATATCAGCAACATAAGCACTGATAACTGGGCCGCCTAGTCCCCTGCCTATGCCTAGTATTATTCCGCTAAGTATACATAGCTGATAACTATAGCTCTGGGTGAACAAAATAAATGCTGCTGTAGTTATTACTCCTCCCGACACGATAACGATTTTCCTTCCTGATTTATCTGATATCTTTCCGGCAGGGAAAACAAAGACACACTGCATGATAGCCACAGAAGTGAAAACTAATCCTACTTGGATTTCACTCAAGCCGAGACGCTCATAGCCAAGAAGGGGAATCAGGACTATGCGACCACTCAAGGTAAGCATGGTTAAGAGTGCTACAGTGCAGATAAGCACGAAATTTAAATTCTTATAGTAGAAAGCTATTTTCTTGGATGAATTAGACTGTGGTGGGGTATTTGAGGTTTGGGGCACGCCAACAAGTTGTTTGTCCTTGGTTTCTGGTATGCGGAAGTAAAACCACAAAGCAGTTAGCAAAGTAATGGAGGAAAAACAGAAGAAAGGAGCTCTATAGCCAAAATACTCTCCTACAAATCCTCCTAATGTTGGCCCCAAGCTTGCGCCAATGAGAAAACTCCCCCAGTCGAGGCTTAGATATTGTCCGCGGTTGGACAATGTACTGATTTCGCATATCACGATTGTGCATGTCACATGGTAAATAGATGAACCTATTCCCTGTAAAAGGCGAAAAGCTACCAATTGCCAGTATTCTGTAGCCAATCCACAGCCGAGAGCACCAACAGATAGCAGTATTGGGCCCAGGATGAGAGCTGGCCTTCGCCCCCAGCGTTGAACTAACTTGCCGGTGGGTAAATTCATGCTAACACGGGCTATGCCATAGGCACTCATAGCCAAGCCTACCAGAGTTCCTATTCGTGATGGTGGAACATTCAACTCGGCTATAAATTTAGGTAAAATGGGACTGACAAACCCGAACCCTATTGCTATCACTAGTTGTCCAGCACAGAGGGTGAGGAGAGTTTTGTTGTGCCAGAAACTATCCTTTTTCATAGGTGCTCTTTAATATTTAGAGTAATTGTGAGTGATACTTTTCAATTACAATTAGCGCAAGCCATAACCTATTGACTCGCGCTAAGGTAAGCGATGCTCCACCGGAAAAATACAGAAGAGAATTACTTCGGTGCTAAGATATTGAGAGCAAGCTAAATTGTTCGGAAGTGTCTGCTATATCCACCCACGAAGTTTAACTACTTCGGCGACTCTGTTTACTGCGACCATATAAGCGGCTGTTCTATTATCAACGCTTTCTTTTTTGGCCATCTCGTATACATCGTAGAATGCCTTTGTCATCTTCTTATCCAGTCTCTCGTACACATCTTCTTCAGACCAATAGTACCCATAGACATTCTGAACCCACTCGAAATAGGAAACTGTTACTCCTCCAGCATTGCAAAGGAAGTCTGGGATTTGGAAAATGCCCTTTGAGGAGAGTATTTCATCGGCTTCCGGTGTCACGGGGCCATTGGCAGCTTCGGCAACTATTTTGGCTTTTATGCTATTAGCATTCTTCCCTGTTATCTGATTTTCTAAAGCTGCAGGTACCAGGAAATCACATTTGGTGATTAAGCATTCCTCGTTCGTTAGTTGTTTTGCTCCAGGGAAACCAATAACAGACCCAGTTTTATCCTTATGCTCTTTTGCTGCTTTCCAATCTAAGCCACCTTCATGTAAGATACCGCCCCTGGAATCGCTAACTGCAATGATTTTGCACCCTTGATTTGTAAGCAACCTGGCAAGATTGTATCCCGCGTTGCCATATCCTTGAATGGAAACAGTGGCGCCATTGAGATCAATGCCTAGAACCTTGGCAGCTTCTCTGATGGTATAGACCACACCCATTGCGGTGGCATCTCCTCTGCCCAGAGAACCTCCTAGAGGAATGGGCTTTCCTGTAATCACACCTGGGACATTATAGCCCTTTATTTTACTATACTCGTCCATCATCCAGGCCATGATCTGTGGGTTTGTGTAAACGTCTGGCGCAGGTATATCTTTTTCTGGGCCAATGAATCCCGCTATTTGATCTATATATCCCCTGGATAGCCTTTCAATTTCACCTTGGGACATATGTTTTGTGTCACAGATAATGCCTCCCTTTGAACCCCCATAGGGGATATCAGCTACGGCGCATTTCCATGTCATCCATGCTGATAATGCACGAACTGTATCGATTGTTTCTTCCGGGTGGAATCTTATTCCCCCTTTCGTTGGTCCCCTGGCATCATTATATTGAACTCTGAAGCCTCTGAATGTTTTCGTGCTGCCATCATCCATCTTAACAGGTATGGATACTGACAACTCGCGCATTGGCTCCCTGAGGAAAGCATGCATCTGTGAATCTAAATCTAGTTCCTTCGCAGCCTTGTCTAATTGCGCTTGTGCTATTTTGAATGGGTTTAGTTGTTCTGTCACTTTGCTGCCTCCATTTTGCAGAAATCCTGGATATTATAGCTCTAGATCAAACGGAAAACAATCTGCTGTTGGGTTGGGGCAGAATATTGTTCTTATATTTTTACCATTACGCCTTTTTCCTTCAGATATTGCTTTGCTTGGGGTATTGATATTTCTCTGAAATGGAAAATCGAGGCGGCCAGAATTGCCGATGCTTTACCGATTGTTACAGCTTCATAGAGGTGCTCGAGTTTACCTGCGCCACCTGAAGCGATAACTGGTATCTCAACTGCTTCAGCTACAGACTTAGTCATCTCCAGGTCATATCCGTTCTTCGTTCCGTCAGCGTCTTTACTGGTAAGCAGAATTGCACCTGCTCCTAATTTCTCTACCTGCATTGCCCAATCTACAATATCTATTCCTGTGGATTTTGTTCCGCCTTTTATTACTACTTCCAGTCTGGGCAGTTCATGTTCCGCCGAATTCTTCCTCCCATCTATAGCGAGTACTAATTTGCCCTGACCAAATTCCTTGCTTGCTTTTCTTATAAAGCCGGGGTTACTAACAGCAGCAGTGTTTATGGAAACTTTGTCTACACCAAGATCAAACAACGCCTTTATATCTTCGACATTCGTTACTCCACCACCTACTATCAAAGGGATAGTAACTTTCTCTGCTACCTTCTTAACCCATTCCAATCTTGTTTTTCTATTCTCAATGGTGGCAGTAATATCGAGGAATGCTAGCTCGTCAGCACCTTCTCGACAGTAGGCTTCTGCCGCTTCTACGGGGTCACGTGCGTCTTTAAGGTTTTCAAATTGCACTCCTTTAACCACTCGCCCATTTTTTATATCAAGACAAGGTATGATCTTTATCGTCTTCGTCATTTTTTCTCCTTTTTATGGATTGGCTATATGTAATTGGGGCATTTTATGATGCTTTGTAATGATACATTATTTCTTCCATATTCGCATGGGGGCGTCTCTTTGATTATCATTGGTATCGAAAATCCCTCCGCTGTCAAATGAAAATTACCGATCCCTTTAAGCTAGATTTGGTGGATGAGCTCTAAACCTTAATTTTGTGCGACTGCCTTGGATATTCCCCATAGGTTATGGTAAGGTAAATAGACGTTTTGTAAAGCTATGAGGATGGCTGCATAAACAATGAAACAAATATGGAGAAGAGAAGGTTTATCCCAATTTGCAAAAGCAAAGTTGTCTGATTACCTTTTCATATGCGTGTCTAATCGCGAACCCTATATTCATAGCTATCAAGGTAACGAAATTAAATGTGAAACTGCTGTTGGGGGACTGACTACAGCAATGGAGCCAGTAATCTCTGCTATAGGTGGTATTTGGGTAGCCCATGGTAGTGGCAATGCTGATAGGGATATGGTAGATTCTCAAAGTAAACTTATAGTACCTCCAGGGGAGCCGTGTTACACTTTGAAAAGGGTTTGGCTAAGTGATACAGAGGTAAATGACTACTATTATGGTTTTTCCAATCAGGCCCTTTGGCCTCTGTGCCATGCTGTTGATACTAAGCCTATATTCAATGAGGCTCAGTGGAATATTTATAAAAAAGTAAATGAAATCTTTGCTAGGAGTGTGTTGGAGGAAATAGGGGATAGAAGGTCAATAGTCTTTATTCAGGATTATCATTTTGCCTTGCTGCCGCGCTTGATAAAAAAAGTGAGCCCAGAGACTATTGTGGCTCAATTTTGGCATATTCCTTGGCCAAGACAAAAAACTTTCCAAAGTTGCCCTTGGCGGGAAGAAATATTAATTGGCCTTTCGGGAAATGATCTCTTAGGTTTTCATACAGTACGCCACTGTCGTAACTTCCTCACCACAGTGAATAGAGTTATTGATGGCTCTAAAGTTAACTACGAGAAAGCCGAAATTAACATTGGTGAAAGCAGAACAGAAGTGCGCCCTTTTCCTATAAGTGTGGATTTTGAGCAGATATCCAGGAAGGCTCAAGAGCTTGAGGTAAAGGAGGAAATAGAAAGATTAAAAAGAGAACTTAGCCTGGGTGATAAACTTATCGGGGTCAGTATCGACCGGTTGGATTATATTAAAGGGATTCCCCGAAGGTTGATGGCTATAGACCATTTTTTTGAGAAGTACCCGGAATATAGGGGCAAGATGGTTTTCACACAGGTTACAGTACCCAGTCGCATGGATATTCTGAGCTACAAGAAGTTAGGGGAAAGCATAAGTGCGTTGGAGGAAAGGATAAATCTAAAGTATGCTATGGGAAATTGGAAACCTATAGTCACCATGATTGGTCCTTTGCCTGCAACTACAATAGTAGCTCTGATGAGCATGGCAAATTTGTGTATAGTAAGTTCTTTACATGATGGCATGAATTTAGTGGCTAAGGAATTTGTTGCTAGTCGGCATGACAATGATGGCGTTCTATTGCTGAGCCGCTTTGCCGGAGCTGCTGGAGAGCTTGGTGACGCCTTGTTAATAAATCCTTATACGGTTGATCAGCTCGCGGCCGCTATAGAGAGAGCTTTGGTCATGCCTAGAATAGAGAGATATAAGCGGATGCGAAGAAAAAGGAGACTAGTTAAGGAAAATAACATCTATAAGTGGGCTGCAGATATAATTTCAGCATCGGCAGAATTGATATGAAAAATATTCTTTCTTGCTGGGATGCCATCGCTACAAAAATTAAAGAGGCAGAGCATATACTGTTGTTAAGTGATTATGATGGTACATTAACTCCCATCGTAGAAAAACCTGGATTGGCCAATTTATCGTCACAGGTGAAAGAATATTTGCAACGTTTGGCTGGTAATCCCTGTATGACTTTAGGAATTGTAAGTGGCAGAGCTCTGCGAGATTTACGAGAAAGAACAGGTGTCGATAATATTACCTATGTTGGAAACCATGGCTTGGAAATAGAGGGGCCTGATTTTAGTTTTGTTAATCCTGTTGCAAGAAAGACTCAGCCTTTCCTGCATTCGTTATGCGAAGAGCTAAGCCAGGCCTTGGCTAAAATCAGAGGGTCCAGAGTGGATAATAAGGGGTTAACCTTGAGCTTGCATTATCGACTTGTAGATGAAGTACAGTTAGGAGAAGTGGACAAAATTTTTCATCGCGTTGTCGACCCTCCCCTTATCTCAGGCAAAATAAGAGTTACGCCAAGCAAGAAGGCATATGATATAAGACCAGCAGTGGATTGGGGTAAAGGAAAAGCGATAGAATTTATCGTACAAAGGCTTAACGAGAAGCTTGCTAAAGGGAGCAAGCTGTTAGTAATATTTTTAGGTGATGATGTAACCGATTATGATGGATTTTGCGTAGTGAATAAGGGCAATGGGATTTCTATTTTTGTGGGCGAAGAAAGCGCTGAACCGGAAGCCTCATATTTCTTACGGTCACCAAACGAGGTGTATCAATTTCTTAACATGCTAGGAGGAGTTATTAAACTGAATAATGAATGTGGAAAACGAAATAAAGAAACTGGTTAAGGAAGAAGTTATAGGGAAACTGCCTCTGGAGAATGGTAGTGTATATAGTCGAAGAAAAGGACTTCAACCGTTCTCTGTACCTTCTATTGAGGAATATGTGCCTATAGTGGGTGAGGAGAAGATGGAGGAACTGCAGAAACTCGCAGCAAAACTTAAAGGGGTCAAAATACTGGAGGTCAACTCGACGGCAGTGGGTGGCGGCGTAGCAGAGATGCTTTATTCCAAGGTACCATTCTTAAACCAGTTAGGGGTGGAAGATGAATGGAAAGTCATGTCTGGTAGAGAATCCTTTTACCGTGTGACGAAAAGTATCCATAACCTTTTGCAGGGCAAGAAAGGCATTCTCACTCCTCGCATGATGAGAGAGTACTACCGTGCTTTGAAGAAAAATGCAGATATCTACGCTGAGGATTACAAAAACTATAACCCAGACATAACGATTGTGCACGATCCGCAACCACTTGGATTGGCACGCTATTTAAAAGGGAAAAACGAAAAATGGTTGTGGAGAAGCCACATAGACGTAGAAGAAAATACACTGGAGACTAATCCTGGGTTGTGGCAATTCATCACATTTTGGGCAGATTTTTATGATGCTGTTGTGTTCTCCAGTGCTCATTATGTAGTAGGTTGTTGGCCTTTACAGAAATATATAATTCCACCCTTCATTGATCCACTTTCTACAAAAAATAAAGAGCTAAGTGTTAATGAAATCGCTGGAGTATTGGGGAAATATGGGATAGATTCTCGGATTCCTTTGTTGGTTCAGATAAGTAGATTTGATCCATGGAAGGGTATTGATACTAGTGTCAAGGCATATAAGATAGTTAAAAGGGAGATGAATTGCCAATTGGTAGTAGCTGGAGGCATGGCTTTAGATGACCCTGAGGGGGAGATGACTTATAACCGGATTTGTGACGAGGCAAAAGGGGATTCTGATATTCATGTTATTAAACTTCCTGAAGATGTGCAGGTTAGTGCTTTAGAGGTCAATGCTTTACAAAGAGCCGCAAGAGTTATACTGCAACCCTCTATTAAGGAGGGATTTGGACTGGTTATTGCTGAAGCAATGTGGAAAGGCAAACCGGTGATAACCAGGGAGGTGGGGGCAATTTCCCTCCAAGTCAGAGGAGGCGAAACTGGGTTCTTTATCACTTCGGCAAAAAAGGCGGCGAAAAAAATAATTCGCTTATTAGAAAACCCACGTATGGCGAAATCAGTAGGGGGGAAAGCTCACAACTATATCAGGGAACACTTCCTTATGCCTGATAGAGTGGCAGATTATCTGAGAATTTTCAATTATTTCACTAATGGTGAATTGGATAGGGACGCTATTATTAGCTATCACCCGTGGTTTAAGCTTAGCAAAAGGGAAGTTAGATATTGCTATCCGAAGGGGGAATGATATTAGGTGGGGCTTCCAAAATAGGACAGAGTTTACTGTGATTTCTGTAAATATACTCTAAGAAAAGCAAGCCTTAAGAACCTTGTAGAGCAATGAAGTAATGAAGGCTATTATCTTAGCTGGTGGTAAAGCGACCAGGCTTCGCCCGCTTAGCTGTAATACAACTAAATCAATGGTGCCTGTATTAAACCACCCTTTACTGGAGCATCTTATTGGTTATCTCAGGAAACACGATGTCAAAGATATTATCCTGACTTTAAGCTATATGTCTGAGCAAGTTATGGATTATTTTGGTGATGGCAGCCAGTTTGGAGTGAAAATAAACTATCTGCTGGAAGATTCACCTTTGGGGTCGGCAGGGGCGGTAAAAAATGCTGAAGAATTTCTGGACAGCTCATTTATCGTTTTTAATGGCGATATTTTCACTGACCTTGACCTGACTGCTATGGTGAATTTGCATAGCGATAGAAAGGCTCGTATGACTATAGCCTTGACTACTGTAGATGACCCTACTATCTATGGGGTAGTGGAGATAGACAGCCAGGGCAGGGTCAAATGTTTCAAGGAAAAACCAAGACGTGAGGACGTAATCACCAATATGGTTAATGCCGGCGTTTACGTTCTGGAGCCGGAAATATTAGACTATATCCCCTACGAGGTCTTCTTCACTTTTGAACATGATGTTTTCCCTGCGGCTATAGAAGGAGGACAAGCTATTTATGGTTACCCATTTGAGGATTATTGGATTGATATGGGTACGCCGGAGAAATACCTGAAACTAAACCATGATGTGCTCTGTCGCTATTTCAATGAGGGTGTGGAATTTGAGAATGAAGGTTTCCTGCATCCCACGACGCGAATTGAAGGGCCGGTGCTGATTGGTGTGAGGTGCACTGTTGATAAAAATTGTGTAATAAAAGGCCCTGTTGCCTTAGGAGCAGGATGCCAGATAGCAGAAGGTGCTTTATTGGAAGGGGCATTGTTATGGAGGGATTGTAAAATTGGCAAGGATACTAAGCTTAAGAATTGTGTGCTCGCCTCCAATTGTTATGTTAGTGATGAGGCTGAGATTTTGGATAACTGTGTTTTAGGTGACAATGTAATGATTGGAAAAGGTAGTAAATTACCTCAAGGTGTTAGAGTTTGGCCTGATAAAACCATCGAGGCGAATAGTATTTCGCTCTGAAATTTTTGGGGTGAAGGTAAGACAATTAGTGAGGTAAATCTCTGGATTTGGGTATAACCCCATAGCCTTGAGGGATTCTTTAACCTCTCATTAGATAGGGTTTATGTTGTGATAGAATACTAGGGGATGTTTTATATTCTTTATGGCCAGGATGATTTTTCTCTCAACCAGGCTGTTGACAGGATTAAAACTGACTTAGGCGAACCGCAAATGCTGGCGGTTAGCACCGCCAGGCTGGATGGGCAGAAGATAACTTTGAGTGAACTTGAGGAAAACTGTGGGGCTGTTCCTTTCTTATCCTCATATCGTTTGGTAATAGTCGATGGTTTGCTGGGGAAGTTTGAGCCGAAGCCAGATAAGAAGCGCCTTAGCCAACGTGCCGTTGGTAAATCCACAAGAGGGCTGGGAGAATGGGGAAACTTAGCTCCATATATTGAACAAATGCCATCAACTACTGTGCTCATATTAAGTGATGGCAAACTAGGTGCTAATAACCCCCTGATGGTAAAGCTTTTACCATTAGCCCGGGTAGAGGTTTTTCCATTGCTGCGAGGTAAGAAGTTAGCAGATTGGGTGCGACAACGAGTAACAGAGGAGGGTGCTAGTATTACTCCTGGGGCTGTGGATTTGCTTGCTGAGCTAATAGGTGGAAATTTATGGGCAATGAATAATGAAATTATAAAGTTACTCACTTATGTTCCAAAATGTTCCATCGACGAAGGTGATGTCAGGCGATTGGTGGGCTATGCTCATGAAGTTAATGTGTTCGCTCTGGCAGATGCGATTGTCGAAGGCCGTATTGAAACGGCTCAAAAGATACTCCACCGATTTTATCAAGAAGGTGCTCCGGCGACCTACATATTAGCTATGATTACCAGGCAATTCCGTTTAATAGCGCAAGTCAGAGAATTGAGTTCAAAGTCATCTCGAAGGCAGATTCAAGGTAAGTTAGGATTAAAGCCTTTTGCTGTGGATAGAACACTCAGCCAGGCTAAACTGTATGACTTGGAACATATAAAAAGAGCTTACGATAGGCTTTTGGAAACTGACCTGGCTATTAAAACTGGTAAATATAATGACCAGTTAGCTCTCGAACTTCTAGTAGCTGAGCTTAGCATCTCTTGTGTGTGATGTGTTTCAGTTTTTGTATCTGTAGAATTCGTTGATGATGGTTGGTCTTTTTCTATTCAGGGAGGGTTGTTACCAAAGTAGACTTTAGTATGTGGCCAGGGAATTTCAATTCCCTCCTTATCAAAGGTTCTCTTAATTCGGAGGCGTAACTCTCCCATTATATCCCATTGGCGTAACGGTTTGGTATCTCCCAGTATTTTAATGTCAATGCCTGAATTGCCTAGATTGTCTATCCTGAGCACCTTTGGTGTGCTCACAAGGTCGGCGCTCCATTTAGGGTCTTCAGCCATTTTCTCACATACTCTATTTATGATTTCAATAACATGGTCAAGGTCTTCTCCGTAGGCTACTGAGACATTTAGGTTTACCCTGGAATATCCCTTGGTAAAGTTGCTGGCTACTTTAATTTCACCATTGGGGATGGAATGAACTATGCCATCCAAATCTCTAAGGACGGTACGTCGTAGATCTATTTTCTCAACTAAACCACCAATGCCAGCGATTTTAGCCACATCACCTACTCGGTATTGGTCTTCCAGTAAGATAAATATGCCAGCGAGTAAGTCCTTGATCAAACTTTGGGCACCAAAACCGACCGCTATGCCTATAATACCAATGCCAGCTAAGGTGGCGGTAATATTCACTCCAAACTCTGGAAGTATGGTAAGAATGGCAATAATAATGATAATGGTAGTGCCTACCGTAACTGAAACGGAAGATAAAGTGGTAATCCTTTTTTGAACCTCCCCTTTAGCTTGCTTTTTCGCTTGACGGGATACATGCTTCTTGATTAATAATGAAGCAAAATGGCGTAACAAGAAATATAGAGTGATGGCAACAATAATTATAGCTAGAACACGGATGCCCTGAGGGCCAAGCCCATTAATCATCTATATATTCTTCGTTTACTTTACTTACGTGGGCTAGCTTTGCCCTACGTTAGTGACTATGCTAACATACCTGATATTCTGACTCAACTGATTGCTAATCTAATATCCTTTGAAGTTAGAAAAGGTAATTGCAGGTGACTAGTGACGAAATAAGGCAATCTTTTCTGAAGTTCTTTGAGAACAAGGGACATAAGATTGTCCCTGGGATATCTTTAGTCCCCCATGGAGACCCTACTTTACTGCTGACCAGTGCAGGCATGGTGCAATTCAAGCCCTATTTTCTGGGACTGGAGAAGCCTCCCAGTTTGCGGTTGACTTCCTGCCAGAAGTGTTTTCGTGCTACTGATATAGACGTAGTCGGCGATGGTAAGCATCTTACTTTCTTTGAGATGCTGGGGAACTTCAGCGTGGGTGATTATTTCAAGAAAGAGACTATTTCCTGGTCATGGCAATTTGTCACGGAGCAGTTGAAGTTACCCAAAGAGCGGCTCTGGGTAACTATTTACCTTGATGATGAAGAGGCTTTTGCCTGCTGGCGCCAAATTGGAGTTTCTACTGATAGGATATTACGCTTTGGCGAAGAGGATAATTTCTGGGGTCCGGCTGGCGATTCAGGACCTTGCGGGCCGTGTAGCGAAATATACTATGATATGGGCGAAGAAGTCGGCTGTGGTAGACCTGGATGTAAACCTAATTGCGAGTGCGACCGCTTCTCTGAAATATGGAACCTGGTGTTTACTCAGTATAACCAGCACACTGATGGTACTCGCACTTCTCTTCCCAAGCCAAATATTGATACAGGAATGGGATTAGAGAGGATTGCAGCAGCTGTACAGGGTAAACCATCAATTTATGAAACAGAGTTCTTTTCACCATTGATACAGCGGATTTGCCAACTAACTGGCAAGCATTATGCTGCCAATGATAAAGATGATAGTGCAATTAGAATTGTTGCCGAGCATACTCGTGGCATTACATTTCTAATTGCTGATGGGGTATTACCATCTAATGAAGGGAGAGGATATGTCCTGCGACGACTATTGCGCCGCGCCTCCCTTTTTGGCAGGAAATTGGGTTTAGGTAAACCTTTTCTTCATGGTTTTGCTGAACTTGTTATTGATAATATGAGCCATGTATATCCTGAATTGGTGGTTAAGCGAAACTTAATCGGCGAAGTTATAGAAGAGGAAGAAAACAAATTGATTGCTACTCTGAATGCAGGCCTTGTTTTGGTGGAAGAAGCTATTGATGTAGTCTTGGCGAAGGGAAGAGAGAGATTGTCGGGGGAGCAGGTGTTCAAGTTTTATGATACCCATGGTTTTCCACCAGAGATGACTGCTGAAATTGCTAAGGAGCGTGGCTTATCCATAGATTGGGGAGGCTTTGAAACTGAAATGGGAAAGCAGAGAGAGAGGGCCAGGGCAAGCCAAAAGCTTAGCGTTGGTGGGGGGATTGTTGATCTGAAAGGTGAACTCAGAATGAGGCTCATAAAAGTACCAACTTGTTTTGTTGGATATGGAACAAACACCTGTCAATCTAAAATACTTGAGTTAAGAGTACAAGGACAGCCTAAAGAAACTGCCTCTCAAGGCGATGAAGTTGACATAATAGTTGACAGGACTCCTTTTTATGGTGAGATGGGAGGGCAAGCAGGAGATAGCGGTGAAATGAACAGCAACAAAGGAAAAGTTGTTATAGCTGATACTACTAAAATCGCTGGTGATGCGATAGCCCACCGGGGGAGAGTTACGGAGGGCAAAATTTCTGTTGGTGATGAAGTAGAGGCTAGAGTTAATGTACTCCGCCGCTTGGATATCGCTCGTAATCATACCGCTACCCATCTTCTTCAAGCTGCTTTAAGACAGATACTGGGCGAGCGTGTTTCTCAAAGAGGTTCGTTAGTGGAGCCAGATAGGCTCAGGTTTGATTTCTCATGGCTGGCAACTATCACTGCAGAGCAGTACATGGAAATTCAAAGATGGGTTAATGAAAGGATACGCCAAAATTTGCCGGTGAAAACGAAAGTTACCTCTTACAGGCAGGCTATTGCTGAGGGTGCTATTGCTTTATTTGAGGAAAAGTATGGAGAGGAAGTTCGCGTGGTTGAAATTGGTGAATTACCGATAAGCAAGGAACTTTGTGGTGGTACTCATGTCAAGTCAACGGGTGAAGTTGGCTCCTTTCTTGTAGTTGGCGAAAGTAGCATTGGCGCTGGCCTGCGGCGTATTGAAGCTGTGACTGGGAGAACTGCTGAACTGGTATTGGAGAAACGCCTTGGCATTTTGCGCAATATGGCTGAAGAGATAGGGAGCACGATTGAAGAAACACCTGATAAATTAAGGACACTCAACAAGGAACTGGAAATAGAACATAAGAGGTCATTGTTATTGGAAAGGGAACTGTCGCACAGAATGGCGGAATCTTTGTTTAAGCAAACAAAGGAGGTTAGAGGGATAAGGATTTTGACTGATAAAGTGCCATTGCTGACCATGCCTGTCCTTAGGGAGATGGGTGATGTGTTGCGGGAGAAAATTGGAAGTGGGATAGTAGTTTTAGCTACGATTAGCAAGGGGAAGCCTAATTTCGTGGCTATGGTTACTCCTGATCTGGTAGCTAAGGGATTCCATGCTGGGGATATTGTTAAGCAGGTGGCGAAAGTGGTTGGAGGAGGAGGAGGAGGTAGGCCAACTACAGCTGAAGCTGGCGGCAAAGATGTAGCTAAACTTGATGAAGCCCTGGATTTGGTAAGTGAACTGGTCAGAAAGAAGACACTGCCCTGAGCAGGGCAGTGTATAGGTCACCTTCACATAGCCTCTTGTGTTATAAAGAGGAATTTCATGAAAGGTGATGTGAGGCAGGAAATGCGTAGCCTGGGATTAGATGTGGGAGATAAAAGAACAGGAGTGGCGATAAGTGGCCCGCGTGGACGTTTGGCTATTCCCTTAACTGTGATTGCTAAAGGTGAAAATGCCGCCATAGACGATATTATTAAGCTTGTTGGGCAAAACAAAATAAAGCGTATAGTGGTTGGCTTGCCTCGTTTACTGAATGGTGGTCTTGGGCACCAAGCTAATAGAGTAAAAGCCTTTACTGAAGAGCTATCGTTACGGATAGAGCAGAGTGGTATTGGTCAAATTGGCATAGAGTTATGGGATGAACGATTTTCCACTGTAGCTGCTGAGCGGTTGATGGCTGAAGCAGGTACCAAGAGAAAAAAGAGGAATCAGCATCGAGATGCCATAGCGGCTTCATTTATTCTGCAGGGGTTTCTGGATAGCGGACATTCTGAACAAAACGAAGGGACCTGTTAATGGCAAAATTTATTGGCCTTATTGGTAGCCCCACCAAACATTCCATTTCTCCATATTTCCAACAAGCGGCGTTGGATTACTACCACTTTGATATTCGTTATGAAACCTGGGAAACAAATCCGGAAAAACTTGAGGCTGTGGTGGCTGGATTAAGAGAGCCTCAAAACCTGGGAGCCAATGTAACTGTGCCTTATAAGGAAGTGGTTTTACCTTTACTGGATGAAGTTGATGGCATGGCAGGCTCGATAGGTGCTGTCAATACCATAGTCAAGAGGGATGATAGACTTTTAGGCTTCAACACTGATGTTCATGGTTTTATTCGGGGCTTACGGCAGGAAGGGCATTTTAATCCTGAAGGTAAGCGGGTGGCGGTTCTTGGCGCAGGTGGAGTTGCGAGGGCGGTATGTTTTGCCTTGCTGCGGGAGAAGGTAAGTTCGCTTACTATTACCAATCGCACGCCCGTTCGAGCTAGCACATTAGTGAGCAGCTTGGAAAGCTATATGACTGAAGCTGAGTTGAAAACGGAGCTCACTACTTTGCCCTGGCAAAGCCTAACCTCGGCTGGAGCTTTTGCCCGTTGCCACTTAATGGTTAATTGTACCACTATGGGGATGAAACATAGCTCCCATGAAGGAAAATCACCCTTGAGTATTGAAATGATACCAAAGGGTGCCCTGATTTATGACCTGGTGTATAATCCTTATCCAACACCACTGCTGCAGTTAGCTCAAAAAGCGGGAGCAAATATCCTTGGTGGATTGGCTATGCTAGTATATCAGGGAGCAGCCTCTTTCGAGCTATGGATGGGCAAGAAAGCTCCGGTTGATGTAATGTTGGATAAGGCGAAGAAGGCACTGATTGGAGGGGAGAAATGAGAAAGAAAAAGATGATACTTGTTGCGCTGGCTATGTTATTGCTGGCTGTAATGTTGATTCCTGCTGGCTGTGTAGCAGTAATGCCATCAGGAGGTAAAGTGGCAGTGATTTCTCTCAACGGGTCTATTACCAATGGAGGAAGCTATTCATTCTTGGGTTCAACTATCACTCCTGGTTCAGTGAGGGAACAACTACATAAAGCGGAAAAAGATGCTGCGGTGAAGGCAATAGTTCTCCGTGTAGATAGTCCTGGCGGGCAAGTGGTCCCCAGTGAGGAAATTTCAGCAATGGTGGAGAAAGCCAAGGAGTCGAAACCTGTTGTGGTTAGTATGGGAAGCATGGCTGCCTCTGGAGGCTATTATATTTCAGCTAAAGCGGATAAAATCGTGGCTTTTTCAGGGACGTCTACCGGTAGTATTGGCGTTATCTCGCAGATTCCTAACCTTAAAGGCCTTTACGAGAAATTGGGAATTGAGATGCAGACGTTTACAGGGGGAAAGTACAAAGATATGTATTCGGGACTCCGGGAACTGACGCCAGAGGAAAAAGAGATTATGCAGCAAATGGTAGATGTATATTATGAGCAATTTGTTGAAGTGGTAGCTGAAGGTAGGGGGTTGGACAAAGAAGAGGTCAGAGACTTAGCTACAGGGCAACTTTATACTGGAGCTGAAGCAAAGAAGTTAGGATTGGTTGATAAATTGGGGGGGCTGGATACAGCTATAGACTTGGCATCGGAACTGGCCGGTGTTACATCTCCCGAGGTGGAGTATTATAAACCTCCAGACAAATCCTTGCTGGAATCGCTTTTGGGAATCAATCTGGATAGCCTGGCTCGTGCCGTACAAATGAGATTGTTGGGGTTGAATGGACAGGATATAGTTTTGCTGCAGGTTTTAGACTATGCTTACCCTGAGCCTCAATATCTTGTTTCATTTGCTCCTCTTCCTTAAAAGGGGAACTTAGACAAGGCTGAATGATGATAATGGGACAATTTCGTTTTACTACTGCTGGAGAATCCCACGGGAAGGGATTGGTGACTATAGTTGAGGGGATGGTAGCTGGCCTTCCTATGAAAGCTGAATATATCAATAAAGAACTTGAGCGTCGTCAGGCAGGTTATGGACGTGGCCTTCGCATGAAGATAGAGAAGGACAAATCGGAAATCATCTCGGGAGTCCGCTGTGGGTTAACGATAGGTAGCCCTATTGCTCTTCTTATTCCTAATCTGGATTGGCAAAACTGGCAGGAAATAATGAGCGTTACACCTGTAGAAAAAGAGCTTGAACCCATAACTCAGCCTCGTCCCGGGCATGCTGATTTAGCGGGGGTGACTAAGTATAACCTCAAGGATATCAGGTCCATAATGGAAAGAGCCAGTGCTCGGGAAACAGCCGCTAGGGTAGCTGCCGGAGCTATAGCTAAAAGCTTTTTGCAAAAGTTCGGCATTGTTATTCATAGCCATACTTTGGCTATTGGTGAACATTGCTTGGAAAATGATAAAACCATAGATTGGCAACAGGCGGAAACTTCACCTGTCCATTGTGCTGACCTTGGAGTGGGAAGAAAAATGATGGCAGCTATAGATAAAGCCAGGGCAGATGGAGATACATTAGGAGGTGTTTTTGAGCTTGTGGCTATCGGGGCGCCTGTTGGCTTAGGCAGCCATGTTAGCTGGGACCGTCGCCTCGATGGCAGAATTGCTCAAGCGATAATGAGCATCAATGCTGTAAAAGGAGTGGAAATCGGCCATGGATTTGCATTGGCGAAACTCAAGGGCTCTCAAGTTCATGATATTATTGAGCCTAGCCCTTCCTTTGCCGCTGCGGAAAATGAAGTGATGGAGCAATCTCTTCAATGGCGTCATGCTACTAATCGCGCTGGTGGCATTGAAGGCGGCATGAGCAATGGTGAAGAAATAATAATCAGAGCTGCGGTTAAACCTATTGCTACACTGACTAATCCTTTGCCATCTATAGACCTTCGTAATGGTGAAGTAGTTGGAGCTCACTGTGAGCGTAGTGACGTTTGTGTGCTTCCCGCTGCCGGGGTAATTGGCGAAGCAATGCTGGCTATCGTTTTAGCCGATGCTTGTCTGGAGAAATTTGGTGGAGATAACTTAAATGAGACTCTATCGAACTATAATAATTACTTGAGGCGTATTCCTTCTTGGCAAAAGTGAAATATCAGTCAGCTAATATTATCCTCACGGGCTTTTCGGGCACAGGCAAGTCTTTAGTGGCTAAAGAAATAGCTCAGCGGTTGAATTGGGGTTTTGTTGATACCGATGTTGAGATAGTCAAACTGGCTGGCAAGCCGATTTCTGGAATTTTCCAACAGGATGGCGAGAGTAAGTTTAGAGAACTGGAGCGACAGGTCATAGAGAAGACCTGCCAGCAAAAGCGGTTGGTTATAGCTATCGGTGGTGGTGCAATCATTAGCCTTCGCAACTACGAACTACTAGCCAAGAGTGGATTTATTTTTTGTCTTGAAGCTAAACCAGAAACAATTCACCAGCGTCTATTTCAGAATGGTACTTACGACTCTAGAGCTGAAGTTCGCCCTCTTCTGACTGCCGAAGACCCCCTGGAGAGTATCAGACAACTTAAGATCTCTAGACAGCCTTACTATGCTAATGTGGATTGGACCATTCATACCGATATATTGAACATTAGCCAGGTGGCCAGGGAAGTAATAAGGGGATGGAAATTGCTTTGCTCTGTTCGCAATGATATTGATAAAGACGTTGTTTGCTGGGTGAGAACTGCTACTCAAGATTACCCTGTTTTCGTTGGCTGTGGCCTGTTGGATAAGTTGGGGGAAAAAGTAGAAAAACTTGGTTCCTCTGGCAGGGTTGTCATAATTAGCGATGAAACTGTGTTTTCCATTTATGGGCATAAAGTTGAGGAAGTTTTACGAAAAGTTGGCCTTATAGTTGATTCTTTTGTAGTGCCATCAGGCGAGGAGAATAAGAGTATTGATTCTGCCATTAAGATTTATGACTTTCTGGTGGAGAAGCAGGTAGAAAGAGGAGATATTCTCATTGCCTTGGGTGGTGGCATGGTGGGTGATTTAGCAGGCTTTGTGGCTGCCACTTTTTTGCGAGGCATATCCTGGGTGCAGGTGCCAACCAGTTTAGTGGCTATGGTTGATGCTAGCATCGGTGGCAAAGTGGGCATCAATCATTCTCTAGGGAAAAACCTCATTGGTACTTTCTATCAACCCAGTTTTGTCTTAGCTGATTGCCGCACGCTTGTTAGTTTACCGCAACGGGAATTAACCTCAGGATGGGCTGAAGTTATAAAATATGGCCTCATAATGGATGAAGGTTTTCTCGGATTTCTGGAGACTAATGTAAATAAACTTACTGAATTGGAATTGGCTACAGTGCACCAGGCTATTGTCCGTAGTGCTACTATAAAGGCTCAAATTGTAAGTGAAGATGAAAAGGAAGTGGGCAGGCGTATCATACTGAACTATGGGCATACTATTGCTCATGGCCTTGAGGCAGCCAGCCAATACAGGCGGTTTCTTCATGGAGAGGCGGTGGCTATTGGTATGATGGGGGCGGCTAAGCTTAGCCAGAAGCTGGACCTTCTATCTGCGAAAGCGGTCGAACGACAGCAGTCGCTATTACAGAGATTTGGCTTAGCTGTTAGTTTTTCCGGGTTAAATTCAGTGAGTATAACAGAAGCGATGAAACTGGATAAGAAGGTCAAGTCGAAAGATATTCGCTGGGTGTTATTGCAGAATATAGGCAGGGCGACAATTCGCAGTAATGTACCTCAACAGGATGTGTTGAGCGTTCTTCAAGAATTATTGGACTCGTGATGCTATATTGTGAGGGATTCCGAGTTGTGTTTACCCGTATGCTCCGTGATTGTATCTAACCTGGTTGCTTTCTATAGGGGGCATACCATTAATTTGTCCATAGCTTGCCTCAGGCTCATCAGTTCTGGCAAAGATTCACGTCGCATTATGCTCATGGTTTATCTCTTTTCCTTTAACGTTTTGCGTTATTTATAGGAAACCCCGCTAGTAGTTGATTAATATTGTAGAAAAGCTGAATAGTTTTATTAACTTTCATGATATTATTTGACATTAATCTTCAAGAAGTTTATGATAAACTGACGTAGAAAAACTTGGGGAATATGAGCATGACGAGGGAAAATTATTACCAAACTCTGGGTATCAGTAAGGATGCTACTCAGAAAGATATAAAGAAAGCTTATCGGCACTTGGCTCGCAAATACCATCCAGACCTCAACCCTGGAGATAAATCTGCTGAGGATAGGTTTAAAAATATAAACGAAGCTTACGAGGTTCTTTCTGATACCGAGAAGCGAAAGAAGTATGATAGTTTTGGTGATCAATGGCAGTATGCTGAGCAATTTGCTAAATCGGGACAAAGGAGAACTGGGAAGAATACTGGTGAAGCAAGGACTGTATTTGAATTCGGTGACTTAGGTGATGTTTTTGGTGATTTATTCGGCAATGTTGGCTCAAAATCTGGTGGTGGGTATTACCCCCGCCATGGCCTCGACATAGAACATTCTGTTGATGTAACTTTAGAAGAGGCTTATCATGGATGTAAACGTATTGTTCAACTCAGAGGGGAGAAACTTTGTGTTGCATGTGGTGGTACAGGTAAAATTGGTAATCGTATGTGTACTATTTGCCATGGCTCAGGCGAGGTAGTAGATTTGAAACGCCTTGAAGTCAAAATACCGCCGGGAGTTAAAGATGGTTCAAGAATCCGTATGGCCGGTCAGGGCAAAACTGGTTATGGGGGTGGAGCTAAAGGTGACCTCTATTTTGTAGTGAAGGTCCTGCCACACCATGTTTTTGAACGCAGAGAAGACGATCTTTATGCTGAGGTGGATGTGCCACTGGTGACTGCTGTGCTTGGTGGTGAAGTGCAGGTGGCTGGCTTGAGCGGTAAACTAGTTCTTAGAATACCGCCGGAAACGCAGAATGGTAAGGCCTTTCGTTTAGCGAAAAAAGGTATGCCTCGCATCAAAAATTCGGGCTATGGTGATATGTTTGCTAAAGTCAAGGTTATTCTGCCGACACATTTGACTGAACAGGAGAAGGAACTTTTTAGACAATTGCAATCTTCTGAATCTGGTGAAGCGAGGTGACGTGATGACTTCAAGTTGGGAACCAAGGTATATCATAAGTGTTGCTGCCAGAATGGTAGGTATAGAAACCCATACTTTGCGTTATTATGAGAAATTGGGGTTGATACAACCACATCGTTCGGGAGGCAATATACGTTTTTATTCACAGGACGATGTAGATCGATTGCGATATGTTAAGACACTGATGTGCGATTTAGGGGTTAATTTTGCAGGAGTGGAGGTTGCTTTGCACTTGATGCAAAAAATGAAAGATATGCAATGTAGAATTGAGGAAATGGAAACTAAGCTTGAATGCTTGATGAAAACTAACATGGAATCTGATATAGAATGGTGGGAGGAATAAGATTATGACACCGGATAAATTTACTGAACGGGCGCAGGAAATACTAACAGCATCGCAGGAGCTAGTTCGTCGCTTTCATCACAATCAGTGGGATGTGGAGCATATATTACTAGCTTTGTTGGAGCAGAAAGGAGGTGTGACTCAGGATATATTGGGACAATTGAAAGTGGATGTTGAATCAATGAAAAAGCGAGTGGAAGCAACATTAGAGAATTTTCCCAAGGTAGCTTATGAGGATGTGCAAATCTATGCTACTCCGAGAATTCCGCGTCTTATGCGGAGTGCTCGACAAGAGGCTGATAGACTAAAGGATGAATTTGTTAGCACTGAGCATCTATTGATTGCTATTGCTGGTGAAACTAGAGGGGAAGCTGCTGCAATTTTGACCGAATTTGGTGTCAATCAAGAAGGAATTTATCAAGCCTTGCATAAAATCCGTGGTGCTCACCGAGTTACTGACCAACATGCAGAAAGTAAATACCGCTCTTTGGAAAAGTATGGCCATGACCTTACCGCCTTGGCTAGTGAAGGTAAACTTGACCCTGTGATTGGAAGGGAGGGAGAAGTTAAACGTGTAATACAGATACTCTCGCGGCGCACTAAAAACAACCCTGTGCTGATTGGTGATGCAGGTGTGGGCAAGACGGCTATCGCTGAGGGTTTGGCTGAGAAGATTGCATCTGAAGATGCTCCGGATTCTCTTAAAGAGAAAAAGGTAATTGCACTGGATATGGGAGCGCTTGTGGCGGGGAGCAAGTTTCGTGGGGAATTTGAAGAGAGATTAAAAGCGGTCTTGGATGAAGTTCGTCAGGCGAGTGGAGAAGTTATCTTGTTCATAGATGAACTTCATACTGTAGTGGGGGCAGGAGCTGCTGAAGGCGCGATTGATGCTAGTAATATGCTAAAGCCGTCACTGGCCAGAGGTGAACTCCAATGCATTGGAGCTACTACACTTGACGAATACCGAAAGCATATTGAAAAGGATGCAGCACTGGCGAGAAGATTCCAGCCTGTTTTCGTTGGTGAACCTAGCGTGGATACAACTGTAGAGATGCTCAGAGGACTTCGCCCTAGGTATGAAGCTCATCACAAGATAAAAATTTCTGATTCTGCTCTGGTAGCTGCTGCCAAGCTGTCGCAACGATATATTTCGGACAGATTCTTGCCTGATAAAGCAGTGGACCTTATTGATGAGGCCGCCAGTAAACTGCGTATTGATATGGAAAGTGCTCCAGAAGGAGTTAAGGAGTTGGATAGGGAAATAAGACATCTGCGTGATGAGGAAGATGCTGCTTCGCAGCGACAGGATTATCAGAAGGCATCTGAGCTAAAAGCAAAGGTACTAGGGTTGGAGCAGGAATACAATAATGCCAAACTCCAATGGCAGCAAGAAAAGAAAATTGATACCGTAGTGGATGATGAGGATGTAGCTCAATTGGTTTCTCAGTGGACAGGTATTCCTACATCTCGAATGCTTGAAGCTGAAACGGATAAATTGGTTCACATGGAGGAAAGACTCCATGAAAGGATAGTAAATCAGGGTGAGGCAGTAACGACTGTCTCTGAGGCTATTCGGCGTGGGCGAGCTGGCCTTAAAGATCCCAAACGTCCTATTGGCAGTTTTATTTTCCTTGGTCCTACAGGGGTGGGGAAGACAGAGCTAGCTCGAGCGTTGGCACAATTTGTCTTTGATGATGAAGATGCGATGGTGAGATTAGATATGTCGGAATATATGGAGAAACATACTGTATCAAGGCTTGTTGGTGCGCCGCCTGGCTATGTAGGATATGAGGAAGGTGGTCAATTAACAGAGGCAGTGAGGCGTCGTCCTTATAGGGTTATTCTTTTGGATGAAGTAGAGAAGGCGCATCCTGATGTATTTAACATATTACTGCAGTTATTGGAGGATGGTAGGCTTACGGATGGGCATGGTAGGGCTGTGGACTTCAAAAACACTGTAGTAATTATGACCAGTAATTTAGGCTCTGAGGAATTCCAGCGCCAAACTATCGGATTTGGCCATGGGAATGAAACTGATGAGCAAAAGATGAGGCAGACTATAGAAAGTGCTTTGAAGCAGACTTTTCGACCTGAGTTGCTTAACAGGATAGACGATGTCATCATCTTCCACCCGTTAACCGAGGAGCATTTAAAGAGCATTGTTGGCTTGCTCATTGGTGAAGTGGAAAGGAGATTGGCTGAGCGGAGTATTAAACTTGAAGTTAATGATGAAGCTAAAGCCTGGCTGGTAAAAAAGGGCTATGACCCAGTATATGGAGCTCGCCCTCTGCGGCGTGCTATTCAGAGGTATGTGGAAAATCCTTTATCGACCATGATATTGCAGGGTGAGTGTAAAGAAGGGGACGTTATGGTTATTGACCTACAGAAAGACAACTTGAATTTTACTGCAAAGAAGGCTGCTAAGCAGAAAGCGTAGGTTAAGCCATTGGCCATTTAGACGCCATGAACAAAGCGAAGAGCTTTACGTTATTTAGTGTGGGGACCGTGAAAACTCCTGAATGCTTCGTTTGTCTCTTTACGCTGCTCTAAGTTTCAACCTGGGATGACAAAAACAACCTTGTGTTGAAAGAGACTAGGGTTGATTTTGTATGCATTTTTTCCTGTATAATAAAAGCTTGTGAAAAAGTGGCTGACTAAGCGGGAAGTTTTGATAGGTGGAACTTCCACTACAATTACTATAATCCTCTGTGTCGTTATTATTCACCATCGTGGTTATCTAGAACAAATTCAGAGTTGGGGTTACTTGGGGTGTTTTATTGTCAACGTTTTTGCCAGTGGGACTTTGGTTATGCCTGGATTGGGCATGATGTTCACGTTTACCTTAGGTGGGGTATTAAACCCTGCGATAGTTGGTGCCGTAGCTGGGATTGGTGAAGCTATGGGGGCTGTTGGCGCTTATTTCACTGGTTATGGAGGCACGGGGTTACATCGGAACTGTAATAACGGTCTTTATACGCGGTTCAGCAATATTTTGCAGCGCCATGGCTCTAAGGCAGTTTTTTTTATGGCGTCCATCTTAAATCCTATTTATTATCCCTTTGCTGTTTTTATGGGCATGCTCCGTTTTGGGCTAACCAGATTTTTTCTTCTGACTTGGGCAGGAAGGACGATGAAAAATCTTATTCTGGCTTATTTGGGCTATTTTGGATTACGTTCTGTATTGCAGTGGCTGGGCCTGAATTTCTAATTTGAGTTTACCTTTCTCTTTTGTTATATTGTTCAAGCTAGTGGGGCTGTAGCTCAATTGGGAGAGCGTTTGACTGGCAGTCAAAAGGTAGAGGGTCCGAATCCCTCCAGCTCCACCAAAAGAATTAATAAGGGTAACGATAGCTCAAATTACCTTTCGACTACTCATAATTCCAACACGCAATTAGCTGTTCCGTTACACCGTTTGATTGAAGGATTTCTACTTTCTTGTAAGGTAGAGAACAAATCTCTGGCCACCATTTCCTTCTACAAGAACATACTCGATAAGTTCCAATGGTTTCTTAATAAATATGGCATTGATGAGATAAATGCAATGACCATTAGAAAGTTCCTTGGATATTTAAAAGACTCTCCTAACAGATGGGATAGTAAGAATAAACGTGCCAAGAGACCAGTGTGTGCCTATACGGTAGACAGATATTACACTGGATTATCAGCATTATTCAGATGGGCATTGGACGAAGGTATGATAGATACCAACCCTATGGTGACTATTAGAAAGCCTCGTTTCCAACGTAAGATTATTAAAGGCTTAGAACCAGAGGTATGTCATAAGCTCTTGGGTTCATTCAATGGTAAAAGCCTGGACAAATACCGAAACAAGGCCATCGTATATATGTTTCTGGATACTGGTCTGAGGTTAGCTGAATTAGCCAATTTACACATGACCGATATCAATATGGAGCAAGGTATCATCAAGGTAGTAGGTAAAGGTGATAAGGAAAGGTTAGTTAGAATAGGTATTAAGACTCAAAAGGCTTTGTGGAACTATCTAGCACATAGACCAGTTGAAGTGGACCATGTTTGGATTAGTAGAGAGAATCAGCCATTTACTGCTACAGGAATAGCGCAGATGATTAGAAACTCGGGTAAGAGAATTGGTATTTCGTTATCTCCACATAAGTTAAGACATAGCTTTGCCATTAGTTTTTTAAGAAATGGAGCTAACCCATTTGAATTACAGATAGCATTGGGGCATACAACGTTGGAGATGACCAGAAGATATACGCAAGCATTAGGATTTGAGGATGTGTTCAAGAGACATGTGGTGGCTTCACCGGTGGATAGGCTGGTTCGTTAGATTGGATATGACAGAACAGTGGCATACCTAGATACGGTGGAGGTACATAAGATATATAGTCTGGTAGATCATATTTGGTGCATATTAATCTAATTCTCATACTGTGTCATTGACTTTCGATATGATCCTTTGCTATGCCGATTTAGCAGCTCTAGATGTTGAATCTACTAGTCTGCTATAGCAACCGGCAAGCCAGAAACTTCTGCAATCGCCTGCTTGACAAGAATCGCTATTGTGGAGTAGAAATTAGATATAGACTATGGAAGATGCTTTGGCTCTGAATGGATTAGTCAACCAGATTATTCTGAGTATTGGGGAGGTCATAAAATGGATATAGGCGAATTCTATACACGGATGAGACGAGAAGTTGCTGGGTATTCGAATCAAAGCGGCGAAGATAGTTCAGCTTTCTTAATTTGGTTTCTAATTAACTATTTTAGAATGGAATCCACAGATGCTATAGACAGTGTGTGTGATCACCAGAATGACAAGGGAATTGATGGTATAGTAGTTGATGAAGAAGAGGAAACTGTATACCTTTTTCAATCGAAGTTCTCGCCTTATGACGAACAATATCAAGGCTGTAATGATTTACGCAATTTTATGGGGGTTCGAACTTGGTTTCAGAGTGAAGAAAACATCCAAAACCTAATTAATAGCACGGCACATCATGAATTAAAGTCTTTAATCGAAAGAAAAGGGATCATAGATAGAACTGAGTTTAATTTAGTTTCTGTGTTTGTAACCAATAAACACTTCAACACGCATGCTTTGGAATATATTCCGACAGGAAGAGATTTAGAAGCATATGATTCTAACAAGCTATTTGGAGAATATACTTACTTTGCGGACGAGGAAATATCGACTCCACCAATCGATCTTCACATTTCAAACTCTACTAATATTGATTATGCGTTTGGAAATGGCACTTCAGCTAAAGTCTACGCCATAGAAGCAAAAGAACTCATTAAACTAGCTGGAATCCAAGATAGAACCCTGTTTTATAAGAATGTACGATATGGCGTTGGTAACACCCGCGTAAACAAATCCATAAGAAAAACTATCTTGGAAGCATCACAACATCAGAAGTTCTTTCTTTATCATAACGGGATAACCCTTATCTGTGGGACATTCAATGAAGACCCAGCACGAAACTGCATAACTGTTAGCAACTATGCTGTTATAAATGGGTGCCAATCGATGCTCACATTCTGGGAGAATAGAGATAAACTGACAAGGAATCTTTTGGTTCTCACAAAGATCATCAACCTGGACGTAACTTCGCCATTAGTCCAGGACATTACTTATTATGCTAATAACCAAAACTCAATCAGACTGGCAGATCTTCGCTCAAATGATTCTGTACAAAGAAGCCTTCAGCGAGAATTTACGGAACTATTTGGAGGTAGTGTAGTATATGTACGTAAGAGAGGTGAAAGAATTGAAGACAATGCTCAAGTTATTGATAAAGATTTAGCTGCACAATTAATAGAAGCTGTATACTATAAACACCCACATAATACTCATCTAAAACAGCAGCTTTTTGGCACAGAGTACGCAAAAATATTTTCTAGAAGAATCAAAGCGGGAAAAATATTCTTAGCGTATATGCTATATGATACCGTCAGGTGTAACTGCAACTTGTTAGGCAGACAGCAAATACGTACATATGGTTTAGCTCTCTTTTATTTTACGTATATACTATCAGCAATCATGCGAAAAGACGCACTTGGGCAGGACATTCTAGATAATCCAAGGGAATATGTTACTGTTCAAAGGAATATTCTAAAGAATAGCCTGCAAAAAATATGGGAGCTTGTTACCCCTGACCTTAATGCTGATATCGAAGATCATATCATGCAAACGGACGGATTCTTTGACTATAAGAATGTTTTCAAAAATGCAACTTTTGTAGAGAGAATGAGTAGAAGAGCCGAGGCGGATTATGAAAGGCTTATTAGAAGAAATACGATCGATTCTTTTTCTAATATATACAGTGCTTTTACAACTTCATTGAGTAGTTAGCTCTTTTAATGTTCTACTAAACGAGACGTTCAGAGTGTGAGCATCAGGAAGACATACGATATTGTTAGTATATTCCTCAGTATTTCAGCCATAAATTCACCTTTTGATTGCTAGTCAAACGTTGGATTGACATTGTTTTGGGTAATAAGTATCATCCTACTAGCCTTTTTGAAAGCGATGCAATTGTATGGAGGAATGGCATTGAAACTGAGAATCTTCTTGATATTCGCGATATTTACAACAGCACTGTTACTATCATCATGTATTGTAACCTCCCATGATTTCAACGTTGAGATTTCTTGTTATGAGTTTAGCGAGAGCAATCACCGTAGTGATGAGTTCGAAGT
>Ga0272442_10000622_pt1 | contig 55733 bp, 60 predicted proteins | sample SSMForm2O_FD_200262 | JGI IMG/M metagenome (GOLD analysis project Ga0272442, IMG submission 200262) | Marine sediment archaeal communities from Little Sippewissett salt marsh, Falmouth, MA, United States - SSM-Form-2O | ecosystem: Environmental > Aquatic > Marine > Wetlands > Sediment ... | reverse complement strand
ACACATCCAGGTACACAAGCCCATCATAAACACCGACCATACCCGCATCCTCGCACCCGCGCTCAGTCCAACAGGGCTTTCAGCGTCGGCTCCGCGACGCTGAAAAGCCTTACCTATTTTGAGGCCCCAAAAAGTTTCCCGCATCGATGGTCTTTTCGGATAAAACACTGCTTGTTGAACGGTAGTGAGTCGGTGGCGGGACGTGGCTCGGCTCCCCAGAAGTGGTAAAGCCTGTTGTCAATCTGCCAAGTCATGGGTTGTCTCCCTTTTGGCCTTGTAACACTGCAAGTCGTCAATCGTTGAACTGACAAAGATGTTGGGGATCATGATACATCTTCCTGTCTAGTTGCCGAAGAGCAGATATCGGTCGTTGTCTTCCGGCATGGCGTTAACCTCCGCGCTCAGCACTGGGATACACCACTGGCGCGCAATTATACCCCGGAAGCCATACCCGCAAACCGAAAAGCCGCTACATATAGCGCCCCCAACCCGATTTCCGCCCGTTTCCCTTGCCTATCCCCCTTTCTTAGCCCATTCTACCAGTGTAGAACGCGCGCAAACGCGCACCAGGAGGACCGAACCGCATGAGGTAGTCTGAGGCAGGGCCGGCCCGGAGGCTGATCACTTCCGGGTTTCCTACGCGAAAAGAGAACGCGGCTTGGTGGAGCCACCACTCTCCAAGCCGCGTTTCTTTTTGGCCAGCCTCAGCGCCCGGGAGCAAGCCAAGTGGCGAAGACGCCGAGCCAGATGGTCACGCTCATCGACGAAGCCGTCGAGTCGCTGCTTGGCAGCAAGTACGCCGAAGTCAGCGTCAACGGCCGGTCCTTCACCAAGCAGGACCTCGGCGAGCTGCGCTTGCTGCGGAAGTACTACCAGGAAGAGGCCCTGCGTTCGGAGAGCACCGGCCCGCGCGGCCTGCGCGTTTCGCCCGTTCATCTCGGCGGCACCGTACCCACCGGAGGGCAGGGCTGATGGCGCTGGCGGTTGCTCCCGTCGACCGGGCCCAGCAGCGCGGACACGGCGTGCCCTTGCACAGACAACGGGCGTTCCTGCAACCGCAACATGCGCGCCCCTCGGAGGGGGTTGTCTTCTCGCGCTCGCCCCGATTGTTGCAGCATACCGAGCTCACCAACCCCGGCTTCCTGCAATTCCTGGAACGCCGCGCCGAAGAGTTCAAAGCCGATCGCGCCAGCCTCGAACGCATCGAGCGAGCGGCCCGGCGCGCGACGATATTCCCGGTGGAGTAGCGGCGCCCGGGCGCCGATCGGCCTTTCTGCTGCGTCAAGAATTCCCTCGAAAAAGAACACTTGATGCCCCCCCCGGCCGGGGCTAGGATATCACGGAACAGAAAGGAAAGATGAATGAACGAGCAAGCCAGCACAGATGCCGAAAAGATATGCCCCAACTACCAGCAGAACGTAGAGGCCTGTCCATGCGGGAGTGAGGACTGTCCTCGTCGTGGAATCTGCTGCCAGTGCATAGCCCACCATCGAGCGAAAGGCAACAAGAGTGCCTGCATGCGCTAACATCAGCTGTGCCGCTAGAAGAGGTTCGTGACGCTTTCACAGCGTCAGCCGTGCAGAGTATTGAAGCACAACAAAGAGATGCACCATACAAATTGAAGCCGCCGTTTCAATGTGATGATGATCCCAGCCGTTGCCGCTGTCACGATCGCAGTGCCGGCCCTTGCATTCCTTGCATTCCGGTGACATCCACCGTTATCGCGTGTCGCTGAGCCGAGAGTATGCCGGTCAGAGAGGAGAGAGTAGAGAGGAGACCGGAGGAGAAAGGGTCAACAGTATTTGAATGAGAGGCCTGCAATTGCGGCGTAGCCGCAACTGCTCTTCTCTCGACTTTCTCCTTTCTCCTCCTCTGCCAAGACAAAACCCGCGCCTGAAGAGGCGCGGGCTTTGTCTTGGCGTCCCCAAATCGATAAGGATGGCCGCCAAGAAGTCGGGCGCGGCAAGCGGTTGAGGTTGCCGGCTTTGGAGTTTGAGGTGGACGTGAAGGAGATCAAGAAGGAGAGAAAGTCCAGGTAGGACGCAGAGGTCGGGTGCTGTCCCCCGAGCACCCCGGTCTACTCCGTACCCTTGCTGGCCGGTCTCCAGGGTGTTGTCGGGTGCCGGTCGAACCAGTCGATCCACCTGTCACAGCGAGCTATACGTAGCTTGGAGTCTGCAGCCGCCGCCTCTGGATTTCGTAACCACTCAGCTGAGCCGTCAGCCGGCGGTTGGGTACCCGCCTTGGTCTCCTTGAAGAGCCTCTCGAGGAAGCTGTGCTCCATACCGTTCAACCTTTGCACGGGGCATGAACTTGACACCACTCCCGCCGATTATACACTGCAGGCAATGGAATAGGGCTCCGGGGTAGTTCAGTGGCAGAACGCCCGGCTCTGGACCGGGTGGGCGCTGGTTCGAATCCAGCCCCCGGACCCAATCTCTTGAGACGGCAATGACGGAAGAAGAGACCAGGAAGGACGTCGAGTCCGGAGAGCTCCGGGTGAACCCGGGCTACGCGGTCTTCCAGATCGCCAAGGCTCTCGTCACCAGCGAAGAGCACGAGGACGAGGCCACCCGCGAGCGCGCCAGGGACAGGATCTCCAAGTGGACCGCGGTCATCAATGGCCTCCTGAACGGCGATCTCTCGGTTGGCTCGCGGACGCCTGTCGAAGGCGTTCCCGGCTGGGCGACGCTGGAGGTCGTCACCGGAGGATTCGCCACCGGCCAGCTTCTCGCGGGCGGCCCCCTGCGCGATCACGAGCGCGAGCTTCTTTCGAAAGTCCCGGGCACCAAGGAGTCCGACGTCCGCAGCGCCCTTAACACGTATTTTCTGACAGATGAAGGACTGGCGAAGCTCAGAGAGATGCTCCGTTCGGGGTGCTACGACGTGGAGGTCCCCGAGGAAGGCGCACTGCTGGTCGCGGCCTGGCTCGTCGAGAATGGCCAGACCGAAGCGGCGCGCGACCTGCTTGAAGACATCGCCCCCTACTTATCGCGGCTGCGGTTCTACCCGATCCCCGCCGACCGGCCCCGGCGGTTCAGCGCGCGGGTGCATCTGCGAAGCGTTGGCGAGGCCATCCAGAGCTTGGAGAAGATCAACCCTCACTGGGGAATCTCCCTGCAGAAGGAGGCCGTGGGCATCTGGGCGCCCTTGTACGACCGCATGGTCGCGCTCTTCCTGGAGACCGTCGAAGGGGACACGCCCCATTTGCAGGTTAATGCCGACGGGAAGTGGGTACGGGACGCTAAGGGCAGGTTCCCGGTCCAGGGCGGCTGGCCATGTCAACACTACTCCGAAGATTGGGCGGAACGAGCCTGGGACCTCCTCGACGAATACGACATCAAGCGGAAGACACATTCGCTCTGCAAGCGTCCCGAACGCAAGAAGGACAGCTTCGCCCAGTTGCGCGAGTTCCTGCGCCGCTGCGCCAAGAAGCCCAAGTCGCTCGAGGGACGCGATGTCGGGCGCATCAGACTGCTCCTGGCCCGCTACGTCACCAAGCGCGGCACTCCCGATTCGACGCAGTGCCGGGAACTTCGCGAGCGCCAGGCCCGGGACGTAAGCGCGCCCACGTTCCACGAGATCGCCGGCGCGGTGATCCCCCGGCTGAAGCGCCATCCCGGCAAGGACGGCCTGGATAGCATCGATCCGATCACTCGGCCCCTCAACGATAAGGAGGCCGCGCTACTCAGGATCCCCGAGGGCACAGAGGTCCCGGATACGATCCAGCGCAAGGTCGAGCGCTGCCTGATAGAGACCGTCGAGGTGCTGGTCGAACGCGGCATCATCACCTCGGGCGAAACACTGGCGCGGGTGCTCCCGCAGATGACCGGTGGCCTGAGAGCCGCAGGCATCACCAACCCCGCGCTGCGCCAACTCTACGCGGTGATCTACCACGCGTTCCGCCGTCGTCGCTCGCTGCTGCTCCTGGATCTCGAAAAGCAGATCCAGATCGAGGAACTGCCCTGGGTGGCCGCGGTGGACCGGTTCAGACAGGAGAATCTCTCCTCGAAGGAACTGGCCCGGCAGGCGCTCGAAGGCGTGCTCACGCTGACGATCTCTGCGTTCCCGCAGGCCATTCTGCCCAACAAGCTGCTCCAGGAGCTGCGAGCGCTGGCCAAGACCGCTGAGCTCGATCTGCCCCTGGTCGACGAGGTCGCCGCGGACATCTTCATGGGGCAGTTCTCCAACAAGTTCCTCCAGGCAGCGAAGATTGCGGGGGGCATCCTGGAGGGCACGCTGTACGCTACTTACTACGGCATCGACTATGCAGAGGTCAGGGCCATCCCGGAGATCAGACCCAAGAAGACCCGGTCCTGGTTCAGCAAGGATCCTCCGGACCCGTTCATGAAGCTGTGCGAGAGCAGGGCCGGCGTGTGTTACGGCAGTTGGGACGTCGCCATCAACGGCATGATCATCGAGCAGGAACAGATTCTGACCACCCAGAACCTGGCGGTGCCGTTCCGCGCTCTGAACCTCGCTGAGGTGCTCCGCGACCGGTTGGGCGATCTTGCCAGACACTGCTTCGCATGGATCTGCAAGCGACACCAGATGAAGTTCGACAAGTGGCACGCCCGCCTGATCATGCTCAAGAACACCGCCTACGCCTGGCGCCAGATGGTCTTCTTCCTGGCGTTACTTCCGGCCGACGAACTCCAGAACTTCCTCGACTGGGCCCGCGAGCATCTGGCCGAACAGAGCACGGATTTCCAGAACCGTTTCATCCCCGCGCTCAACGGTCTGGTCAGGGCCGCGGAAGGCAACTCGCCCAACCAGCACCGGATGTTCCGCACCGGCGGCCGCTGCTTCCTGGGTTGGACCAAGAAGAGGCATTGGCTGTTGGGCTGAGCGGAAGCCCCCGCTCATCTCCTCAATCTGATGTGATCCAATTAGGGCGCGCTAGCGTACTGCCTGCGGTCAAGTACCAACTGCTTGGCCGTAACCTCATCAAGGCGCGGGAGTACAGCCATGCCCGGATACACTTGGACACAGAACCACTGACGAGGACTATCTCCATCTTGGCCGAACACGAATACTTGACTGTAGGGACACTCCGGCACTCGTTGATTCAGGTAGACAGACAAGAACTCGTAGTTGAACCAGCCTTCCTGCTCAACATGTATTACTAGCCTGCTACACGGCGGCGAGGTGAGCTTCGGAAAGAACGGTGTCGACGGTTGGTCTGAGCCTGACTGGGATCATCTCCGGTGAGTCATCGAGAGTGATTTCTTCAAGATGAATCCAGGATGCTGTCGCCAGCGCGCCGGATTCTGACTTACGATGTTGCCGCTGTCGCGAGCACAACACCGGTCCCTGCTACCCCGAGCCACTTCACCCGGAAAGCACCCCCGCCGCCATCTTCCATAGGTTGTCTGGATGCGCCTTTGCCGCCCCGGCGCAGGACTCCCGAGGCCGGGGCGGGCCGGAGTCCAGCCGCAGGGAATCCCCGACAGCAGGGTGTAGAAATGGCTTGGGGAAAACGACAGCCATCGTTTTCTTGGGGAACCGGGCCGATGGCTTGCGGGTCAGAGAGGAGAAAGGAGAGAGGAGACCGGAGGAGAAAGGGTCAACAGTATTTGAATGAGAGGCCTGCAATTGCGGCGCAGCCGCAACTGCTCTCCTCTCTACTTTCTCCTTTCTCCTCCTCTGCCAAGACAAAACCCGCGCCTGAAGAGGCGCGGGCTTTGTCTTGGCGTCCCCAAGGGGATTTGAACCCCTGTTCTCAGATCGAGAATCTGATGTCCTGGGCCTAGCTAGACGATGGGGACGCTCTTATGTCTGGCGCTTGCCCGGCGTCAGGCCCTTACGCCGGTTGCATCTCTCCTTCTTTCCCGCCGGACACCTCTGGAAGTGGTTGCCCGGCAGGGATTCGAACCCCAACTACCTGATCCAGAGTCAGGCGTCCTACCGTTAGACGACCGGGCAACCCCGAATCCGGCAGAGGCAGGAATAATAAGCCAAGACGGCGGAATGTCAAGTTCACGGCGGTAAGTTCCAGGCGCGCAGGGGCTTCGAGTACTCTCCTGCGCTGGTGCCGCCGCCGTTGTGCGGCGCGGGCGGGGCGCCCGTGACCGGCCTGCGACACCACCTGCGGCCCCGGTCCCGGAGTTCCAGGGCCGCCCTGGTGCTCAGGACCGAACGATCACTGCTCTCCCTTGCTCTCTGCGGGCGGCTGCCCGGGTTCTTCGGATGGTTCTTCGGGTGGTTCTTCGGATTCGTCGAGCGCGCCGGGGTCGAGCGGCTCTGCGACTTCGCCGACGATCGCCCCGGTGGGTTCGGGGCCATCCTCCGTTCCGCCTATGGAGGGCATTCGGACGCCGGCGAGCTCTTCGGGATCGATGATGGGATTGCCATCCGCGTCGACCCGACCCTCGCGCTTGGCCTTCTTGCGAAGGCGTTTCTCAAGGCGCTTCTTCTGTTTGGCTGCCTCGCGCTTGCGCTTCTCGAAATTGTACTTGCCTCTGGCCATGCTGCCTTCCCTTCCGGTGTTCCGGTCCCATCTCGTCCCTACAGCATAACGGAAAGAGGGCTATGTGTCTCGGAAGATAGCGGTCGGGTCCCGAATATCGCATCCGGGCCACGAGCCACGCTGGCCGGTTGGGACGCCGCGGTGTCGGTCGCGGGAATGAAGACGGCCCGGGAACCCCGGGATCCGGGGCCGAAGCCCGTGATAGACTTCCGGCCCGTTTGCGCGTGCCGCGGAGTACTTGCGAGTGGTTGCCGGTACCGGGGGGCTCAGAACTCGCAGACGTAGCTGCGATTGGAGGCCATGAATCCCACGCCCAGCGAGAGCACCAGGCTGAGCACCGAGGCCCCGCAGAGCGCCTTGGCGATGCCCGGCAGCCCATGTTCCCAGGCCTTGCCCGCGGGGGGCTCGGCCTTCATGACGAAGCCGACGAAGAGGCCCACGGCCAGCGCGAAGAGCAGCAGCGCCACGACCGTGAGCATGCGACGCTTGCCCTGGTCCTTGCCGATCGAGCTCATGGTCTTGGGATCCAGCGCGGGCACGGCGTGGCCGCACACCGGGCAGACGATCTCCTTCTGCTTGTCCTTGAGCACCAGGTCCATCGTCTGGTAGCACTCGGAGCAGGTTGCGCGCATGACTACAGCCATGACATGTCCTCCCCGCCGCGAACCGAAAAGCACCCGCCGCGGCCGCTGAACACAGGAATGCTAGCGTTCCTGCTCCGGGCCGTCAAGCGCAAACGGCGGTGCCCCCCCCGGTGCCGGTCCTTGCGCATGCCCAATGCCCGGAATGGCTTGTGGCCAGTGATCCGGGAATCCTTGATGTTGAATGCCCTGAGCAGAGACCACGGGCGCCCCCGGTCATCAGCCATCAGCCATTTGCGCGCAGCGCCAGGCCATGAACCGTTCGGCCGGATCAGGCCAGCCGGCCGGAAGTGCTGGTGGCCATTTCGGAGTCCTGCTCCTGCGTGTCGGTTTCCTCGGCCACCCCGGCGTCGCCGGAGTCCCCGAGGTCGTACTCGGGGAACTCCTCGGACTCGTTATAGTCGTCGGCGTCGGGGATGTTCTGGGGCGTGCGCTCGTCGTCGCGCTGGCCGGCAACCGGGCCCTGGCTGAGCGCACCGGCTTCCCACTCCTCGAGGCTGATCAGTATCTCGCGCGGCTTGGAGCCGCGATAGGGGCCGAGGATCTCGCGCTCGGCCATCATGTCGATCAGCTTGGCCGCACGGGTGTAGCCGATTCCCAGGCGGCGCTGCAGCAGCGAGACCGAGCCGCGCCGGGTCTCGAGCACCACCTTGACGGCTTCGTCGAAGAGGTCGTCGTTGAGACCGCCGCCGGCACCGCCGCTCTCGCTGCCGCCGAGCGTGACGGTCTCGAGTTCGGGGATGAACTCCGGAGGCGCCTGCTTCTTGGAGTGCTTGACGATGCGCACGACCTCTTCGTCGGAAACGTAGGTGCCCTTGGCGCGCATCAGGTTGCTGGTGGTCGGCGGCAGGTAAAGCATGTCGCCCATGCCCATCAGCTTCTCGGCGCCGTTCTGGTCGATTATCGTGCGGCTGTCGACCTTGCTGGAGACCTGGAAGGCGATACGCGCCGGCATGTTGGTCTTGATCAGCCCGGTGACCACGTCCACGCTGGGGCGCTGGGTCGCCAGGATGATGTGGATTCCCACCCCGCGCGACTTCTGCGCCAGGCGGGTGATCGAGCGTTCGATCTCCTTGGAGGCCAGCATCATCAGGTCGGCGAGCTCGTCGACGATGATGACCAGGTAGGGCATGTTCTCCTCGTAGTTCTCGGGCTTCTCGACATCGGCCACCGTGGCGCGCTTGAGGCGCTCCTCTCCGCCCAACTTGTTGTAGCGGGCGATGTCCCGGCACCCGCAGGTGCTGAGCATCTCGTAGCGCTCCTCCATCTTCTTCGTGGCCCACTCGAAGACCCCGGCGGCGCGTTTCATGTCGGTGATCACCGGGGTGATCAGGTGGGGTATGCCCTTGTACTGGCTCATCTCCACCATCTTGGGGTCTACCAGCAGCATGCGCACCTGCGCGGGCGTACGGCTCATGAGGATGGTGCCTATGAACGAGTTCAGGCACACGCTCTTGCCGCTGCCGGTCGCACCGGCGACCAGCAGGTGCGGCATGCGCGCCAGGTCCTGCACCAGGATCTCCCCGGCGGCGTCCCGGCCGATGACGAAGGGCACCGCCATGTCCTTGCAGGTGGACTTGAACTCCTTGGATTCCAGCAGGGGCCGCAGGCGCACCACCTCGCGCTCGGTGTTGGGCACCTCGATGCCGATGCTGTCTCGGCCGGGGATCGGGGCTATGATCCGCACGTTGGGGGCGCGCATGGCCATGGCCAGGTTGTCGGCCAGTTCCATGACCCGTTGCACGCGTATGCCGGGAGCCAGCTCAAGTTCGTAAATGGTCACCGCCGGGCCGCGATCGATGGAGACCAGCCGGGTAACGATCCGGAACTCTTTGAGGGTGTCGACCAGAACCTGGCCGCGGTTGGTCAGCACCTCGTTCGTTACCTGGGCCTGGTGCTCGACCCTGTCGAGCAGTTTCAGGTCGGGCAGCTGGTAGTCGCCGTAGTCCACCGGTTCGGGAGCGGGCGGCGCCTTGGACTCGGGTGCCGGCCGCGGCACGGGCTTGGGACCGCCGCGCCGCGCTGTCCTGGCTCCGTCGCCGCGACGCGCCTTGGCCGCCATGCTGTTGCGCACCACCGGCGGGGGCGGCGGGGTTGCGGGCTTCTCGGCTTCGGGCTCGGCAGCGGCTTCGGACTCGGGCTCGGGAACCTTGCGCTTCTTCTTCGAGGAGGTCTTGCTGACGGCCGCGCGCGCCTGGAGCTCGGCGATTTCGCGCTTCTCACGCTCGTCCTTATCAACGTCGCTCTCGGGCGGGGGAGGCGGTTCGGTGACCCGCGCGATGGTGATCGTGGGCTCGTCATCCTCGGCCGGCGCGGCCTTCTGGGTCTTCTTCATGTCCTCTTCGGACTGGCCGAATGTGGCGCGCACGCTGGGCTCGATGGACTGCCCGCGGCCGCGCTTGCTGCGCGCGCTGAGCGGGGCGGCGACTTCCTCCCGCGTTCCCTGATCCTCGTCCTCGCCCTCGGTATCTGCGGCGTGTCGCCTGCGCCTGAAGCCGGCGGCCAGGCGGGCTGCCGTTACGCGGAATCCGCAGGTCGCTGCGTGTCCCACGGCCACCAGGGCCCACTCCACCGAGCGCTGGGCGGCGAGAACCAGGGCAATGAAGAGCATCGCGGTGATGATCAGGTAGATGCCCACCGGGCCGAACGGCGGGCGCAGCACGCTGGCGCCCAGGTAACCCAGCAGTCCCCCGGCGCGCGGCGGGAGGGACCCGTCGGCCACTGCGACGGAAACCGGCAGGTTGAGGGGCTCGACAGAGCGGTAGAGCCAGCCCCAGTCCGCCGAAAGCGTGCCGCAGAGGGTGCTCAGCGCGGCGATCAGTATCAGCCCGCCGCCGACCTTGCGCCACTTGCCGTCCAGGCGTCGGCGAACCAGCACGTGGAAACCCCAGAAGAAGACCAGTACCGGCAGAAGATAGCCGGCCAGCCCGTAGGTACTCAGCAGGTGGTAGGCGGCAGTGGACCCCACCACGCCGCAGGGATTGCGCATGGTGCTGCCGTACTCCGGCAGGATCAGGTTGCGGTCGCCTGCGCTGTAGCCGAAGACGCTGACCGTCGCGAAGGCCCCCAGGCCCAGCATCAGCGCTCCGAAGGCCAGGGACTTGAGATCCCCGGGCGCAGTGTCTTCGCCGGTCTGCTTGTTGTCTCTGCTCTCAGCCATGAATCAACCACCCCAGATTGCTTTGGCGATCTTGATGCCGATCACCACGAGGCCCAGCCCCAGCGTGTAGATCCCGAAGGGCACCAGATTGCGGCGTCGGACCAGTCTGGCCAGGATCCAGACCGCCACCAGTCCGGAGAAGAACGCGGCGACGAAGCCGCCGGCCAGACCGCTCCATGAGTCCGAAACCGCCAGTTTCCCTATGCTGCTCAGCTTGTAAGCGGTGGCCGCGGCGATGATGGGCATGCCCAGCAGGAAGCTGAAGACGAATGCCTCGCTCCGGCGCAGACCGCAGATGAGGCTGCTGGTAATGGTCATCCCCGAGCGGCTGATGCCCGGGGTGATCGCCACCGCCTGGGCCAGGCCCACCAGCAGCGAGTCCGAAGGCCTGAGGTCCTCGAGGCGCTTGGTTTCGATGCCGAAGAAGCGCGAGGCCAGCAGGAATACTCCATTGACCATGAAGGCCCCGCCGACCACCCAGGCGTTCGTGGCCAGGTTCTCCATGTTCTTCTTGAAGAAAAGCCCCACCAGGCCGGCCGGCACGCAGCCGAGGATCAGCAGGCCGATGAGCCGGGGGCGCTTCTTCATGAGTTGGACGATGTCGTCCCGGAAGTAGAGGACCATGGCGAACAGTGTGGCTGCGTGCACCGCCACGTCGAAGGCGCGCTCGGCATCGCAACTGCTCCTGCCCCAGATCATGTGTCCCAGGGCCAGGTGCCCGCTGCTGGAGACCGGGATGAACTCGGTCACCCCCTGGATTGCGCCCAGGAACAGACCTTCCCAGAAGCCGATGTTTCCGGCCGCCTCGACGACCTCGGCGGCGCTCTCTACCGGAACACTCGCGGCCAGGGGTATCGCCAGCAGCAGGTTCATGGCTGCTTGTCTTTCACTCCCGAACTGCCGAAACCGCCGGCGCCGCGCTCGGTTTCGGAGAGCGCGGCGACCTCGCTGAGCTCGACCTGCACCACCGGGCAGACCACCATCTGGGCGATGCGCATGCCGCGCTCGACCACGAAGGGCTGGTCGCCGAGGTTGCCGAGGATCACCCCGACCTCACCCCGGTAATCGGCATCGATGGTGCCGGGACCGTTAAGGACGCAGATGCCCTTCTTGAGGGCCAGCCCGCTGCGCGCCCGAACCTGGGCCTCGTAGCCGACCGGCACGGCGATGAAGAGCCCGGTGGGCACCACCGCACGCCCTCCGGGTTGGAGGATGAGGTCCTCTTCCACGGCGGCCAGCAGATCCATACCGCTGGCGTGCTCGCTCTGGTACCGGGGCAGGGCCAGGTCTTCAGTTCCCGGCTTGCGGGCGATCTCCATCGTCAGCTTCATGCGCACTTCCCAATCTCGCTTCCAGGTAGTCCACAATGCGGACGGCCACTTGGCGCTTGTCCAGGACTTCCGGCTCGGTCCAGCCGTCCTTCAGCGTGAAGAACGCGAACTCCGCCCCGGCGGCACCCATAGACGCCGGACCGTTGAGCACGGCCATGTCCTGTTTCTTATCGGCCAACTTGGCCTCCGCGCTGGAGCGAGATTGATATATATCTGAAGCTTCCAGAGCGAAGCCGACTATCGTCTGATCGGGGCGCTTGAGCGCCGCTAACTCCCTGGCGACATCGGGGTTACGCACCAGCCGCAGGACCAGTTCGCCGTCGGACTTCTTGAGCTTGCCGCGGATCCGGTCGGCCGGACGGTAGTCGCAGACCGCCGCGGCCGCGACCATGGCGTCGCACTCTTCGAAGCGCTGCAGACAGGCGGCCAGCAGATCGCCGGTGCTGCGCACGCTGGTGAGCTCAACCCCTTGAGGTACAGCGAGATATGCCGGCCCGCTGACCAGCTGGACCTGGTGTCCCCGGCGCGCGGCCTCGGTGGCCACGGCGTAGCCCATCCGGCCGCTGGAGCGATTGGTGATGAATCGGACGTCGTCGATGTCCTCGCAGGTGGCACCGGCGGTAACCAGGAGTCTCATTGCGAGTTCCCCTGCTCCCCCCTTCACTGCGAGGACCGGCCGGCGGTCAGGGCCTGACTGACGGCGTCGAGAATCTCCGGGACCTCGGACATGCGCCCGACACCGGTTTCGCCGCAGGCCAGCTTGCCCTCGGCCGGGCCCACGAAGCGGCATCCGCGGCTGGCCAGCAACTCGCGGTTGTGCCGCACGACCGGGTTCTCCCACATCCGGGTGTTCATCGCCGGCGCGAAGAGCACCGGACCGGCGAAGCTCAGGAACGTGGTCGAAAGGACGTCATCGGCGATGCCGACGGCGGCCTTTCCCAGAATATTGGCGGTCGCCGGGGCTATCACCAGAACCTCGCCCCAGTCGGCCAGGGCGATGTGGGGGTAGGCCGAGATCGAGCGGTCGAAGGTGTCCAGGGCCACGGCCTTGCCGCTCAGCGTCTCGAAGGTCAGGGCGCTTACGAAGCGCGTCGCCGCTGCGGTCATCACGACGCGCAGCTCGGCGCCGGCGCCCGCCAGCTTGCTGGCCAGATCCGCCGCCTTGTAGGCGGCGATCCCGCCGCTGACTCCCAGTACGATGCGTCTTGACTCGAGCACGGGCGTGCTCTCGCGCCGGCCTTGCTAGGGTCGAAGTCCCAGCGCCCCGCCGATGCCGGGAGCGCGAGGAACAGTAGGGGAGGTCCCCACGTCTATCTCGTTGGCTCGCCGGGCAGCCTCCATGGCCCGGGCGCGCTCGCGTTCCTCCACCTCGCGCTGGGAACGCAGCTCATTGGCCTCGTCACCCTCGACCAGCCAGATCTTCCCCTGGCGGTACTCCTCGAGGGCCACCTGGATGATGTCCTGGCTGTCGAAGTCCACCAGCTTGGGCCAGCCGCGCTCCAGTTCGCGGATACGCTTCTGGACCAGGGCGGCGGCCCGGGTGCGGCCTCCGGCCCTCTCGGCGAGCCGCTCTACGTCCATGTTTTCAAAACCCATGCTGCCATGCTCCCCTCTCGCGGTAGCCTGCTGCGCTCCGCGCGGCGAATCGCGCCCAGTTCTTTCAGCGCCTCGCCAACCTCGTCGTTGACCACCAGGTAATCGTAACAGCCCGACCGGGCGGCTTCAATCTCACGTTCGGCCAGAGCCATCCGCTCGGCCACGCGCCCGGGGCTGTCGGTGCCCCGACCGCTCAGGCGCGCTTCGAGCACCGCGCGATCCGGCGGCACCACGAAGACCAGTACGGCCCGGTCGCCGTAGGCTTCGCGCACCTGCATCGCGCCCTGGACGTCGATGTCCAGGACCACATCCACGCCGGCGGCCAGCCTCTCGTCCAGAAAATCCCGCGGCGTGCCGTAGAGGTCTCCGGCGACCTCGGCGTGTTCCGCGAAGGCTCCCTCCGCAATGCGCTTCTCGAACTCCTCGCGCGCCAGGAAGAAGTAGTGCACGCCGTCCTCTTCCCCGCCGCGTGGCGAACGGGTAGTGGCCGAAACGCTCAACTGGGCGTCGGGGCTGGCGGCAACCAGGCGCTGGCAGAGCGTGCTCTTGCCCGCCCCGCCCGGACCGGAAACCACCAGGAGAATCGCTCCGCTGGGTTCGTTCTCGGGCACTTCTCGCCTTCTCCTGTCGGAGCCTCGCCTCAGAGCAGGTTCTGGACCTGCTCGCGGAGCTTCTCGATCTGCAGCTTGAGCTCAACCACCGCCTCGCTGACCTTGCCCTCGGCGGCCTTGGATCCCGTGGTGTTGGCCTCGCGGTGCATCTCCTGGACCAGAAAGTCCAGGCGCTTGCCGACCTCCCCGCCGCGCTCCAGCGCCGCGTGGAACTGGGCGACGTGACTGCCGAGGCGGTCCATCTCCTCGGAGACGTCGCTGCGGTCGGCCAGCCAGGCGATCTCCCTGGCCAGGTCCTCGGTGCGGACCTCTCCGCGGGCCTGCGAGTCGGCCAGCAGCTTGTCAACGCGCTCTCCCGCTCGCGTCGCCAGCTGCGCAGCGATCTTCGGCGCGCGCCTGGTGATCCGGGCGCGCAACACCTCCACCGCCTTGAGGTGCCCCTTGAGCACCTTGACCAGTGCTGCGCCCTCCCGGCGGCGCATTACCTGGAACTTGCCGAGGGCCTCGTTGACCGCGGCGCTCAATGCCGGCAGCGCCTTGCGCGCTGCCGAGCGCCCCTTGGGAGCAGTGAAGAGTTCCGGCATCGCGGCCAGCGACTCGACGCGCAGCTCGCCATCGATCTTCAGCCGGCGGGCCAGCGAGCGCCACCTCTTCACGTAGGCCTCGACCCGCTGCGCGTCGAGGTCCACGGCCGCGGCGGCGCCCTGGGCGTAGATCTCGGCGCGCAACTCGACGTTGCCGCGCCCCAGCCGGCCTTCCAGCAGCTTGCGGATCTCCTCCTCGAGGCCGGAGAACTCCGCCGGCGTGCGCACCTTGAGCGAAAGGTAGCGGCCGTTTACGGCGCGCAGCTCGACCTCGGCGCGAAACGCGCCGGAGCTGCAGCCCGCGGCGCCGAAGCCGGTCATGCTCTGGACCGGCCCGCCTCCGCGGGTCTTGTTCTTGCGGGATTTTCTGCTGGCCACGATGTCGTCGAATCCGTCGGAAGGCTACTTGTCCGGCTTCTTCTCGGGGGCCTTCTTCTCTTCGGGCTTCGTCCCGACGCTGGACTTGTCCTTGTCCTTATCCTTGTCCTTGTCGGCCCCGGGAACCGGCACGGTGGCCTCGACACCGGCGGGTTCCTCCGGCGTGACCACCGGCTTGTCGCCCGAAACCCTTTCGGTCACGCTCGGCGGCGGCTTCAACGCGATTGCCAGCACCGAGGCCAGCACGAAGAAGGAAATCGAGAGTACCACGGTCAGTCGCCGAAGCGGATTGCTGGCGCCGAAGGCGCTCTCCGCGCGGGTGCCGCCCAGGGCGGCCAACCCGCCACCCTTGCTCTCCTGAAGGAGAACGGCGCCCAGCATCAGAAGCGCGGTAAGCCCGTAGAGGACACCGCAGACGATCAAAAGAGCCGTTTTCACTTGCTGCCTCCCGCTAGTAATCGATCCGGTGACGTCTTTCTCAGCCGGCCCGCACTATCGCCGCGAAGTCGGCTGCCTTGAGGGCCGCTCCCCCGACCAGCGCACCGTCCACGTCTCCCTGCGCCAGTATCGCCTTGGCATTGCCGGGCTTGACGCTGCCGCCGTACTGGATGCGGACAGCCTCGGCGCAGGCCTTGCCGAAGGTTTCGCCGAGCAGGTTGCGGATTCCGGCGTGGACTTCCTGAGCCTGCTCCGGCGTGGCGGTCTTGCCGGTCCCTATGGCCCAAACCGGCTCGTAGGCCAAGGTTACCTTGATCATATCCTTGGAGTCCAGCTCTGCAAGCGACTGTCTGACCTGGCCGAAGACCACCTCTTCGGTCTTGCCGGCCTCGCGCTGCTCGAGGCTTTCGCCCACGCAGACGATCGGCGAAAGGTCGGCCTCCAGAGCGGTCTTGAGCTTGGCGTTGACGACCTCGTCGGTTTCGCCGAAGATCGCCCGGCGCTCGGAGTGACCCAGAATCACGTAGGTGCAGCCCGCGGCCACCAGCATGCCGGCGCTGATCTCGCCGGTGAAGGCCCCGGAGGCCTCGGCGTGCATGTTCTGGGCGCCCAGCGCGATGTGCGAGTCGCGCAGTTCGGTGGCCACCGCGCCCAGCGCTGTAAAAGGTGGGCAGACCGCCACGTCGGCGCTGTCGGTGTCCGCCAGTTCCTGAACCAGTTCGCGAACCAGGCCCGCGCCCTCCTCGGCGGTCTTGTGCATCTTCCAGTTACCGGCTATGAACTTGCGACGCATGAGATCTCCTCTCCTCGGTGATCGTTGATGCCTATTACTTCAACCTTCCCCGTTCCCAGCCCTGGCCCTCAGGATCTCCCGGGACGTTGGCGACGAAACCGTTCTCGGGACCCCGGTCCTTGCCCCAGATTACCCGGTCGGTCATCACGATGAAAGTGCTCGTGCCGGTCCGCCCGTGAACCGCCGGCGCCTGGTTCGGGGGAGCAGGTTCGGTTCCGTGGTTCACTGCCGGATTGCCCTCCGCACCGCGGTCGCTATTCGGCGATGATCCAGGTGGCCGACGCCGGGTTGGCCGGGTAGTTCTTGACGAAGCCGCCGGCGGGTCCCTGGTCCTTCCCGAAGACCGTGCCGTTGGTGCTCACGATGAACGTGCGATAGCCCGTGCGACCGTAGACCGAGGGCTTGCCGCACAATCCGTAGTCGTTGATCCAGTCGATCTTGCTCCCGCCGATCTTGGCCATGTCGTCAAACAGGTAGCCGTGCTTGGGTCTTCCGGCGTTGCCCTTGGCGGCGGCGAAGGCGCTGTCGATGAGGTTGATGGGGGTACCGGTCGTGTCCAGCTCGGTGTTCAGCCTGGTGAAGGGCACGGCGTACTCCAGGGTCTGGTCGCCGTCCCAGTCGTTGCGATGGTACATGGTCTGGGCGCTGCAGTAGGCCCGGCAGGAGCCGACCGCGTTGGTCTCCAGCGATCCCCGGCGGGCGGTCAGCAGGTTGGGAATCGCGATCGCCGCGATGATGGCGACCAGCGGAACGGCCACCACGGCACAGATGCCGCAGCCCAGCAGGATCCAGGGCCAGGAACTGCCCTTCTGCTCCGGTCTTTCATCGTATCCGTTGGACATCGTCTTTCTCCTGTCAGTATCCGCGAAGTCTGCCAGTTTCCAGAGGGCGCCATTCTAGCGACGGTGAGCGGGGGCAACAAGCGCAGTCTGCCGTCGGGTTACTGGTCCTTCTTCTTCTCGAACAGGGCCCAGCCGTTGCCTTCGCGGTCGCGGGGGTAGTTCCTGAGGAACTCGGCCTTGCCGCGGTCCTTCCACCAGACCTCCCCGTCGGCCTTCATGATGTAGGTCCTGGTCCCGGTCCGGCCGTACTCCGCCGGGATCGCGCAGATGGCGTAGTCGCCCTCCCAGTTCACGGGGATCTTCCATATGCTGCTCATCTCCAGGAACAGGTAACCGCGCAGCGGCTTGCCCTTCCGGCCCCGCGCTGCGGCCAGTTCCTCGGTGACCAGCAGCTCGTCGTCCGCGATCCCCGCGCCCCCGGACTTCTCGATGCCCACCAGGTCGCCGATCCTCCGGCAGTACTCCAGCTTTTTGTCGCCGTCGCGATCCTTGCTGTGGTAGACGCTCTGGGCCCGGTCGTACCGATGCAGGATATCGACGAACTCCGCCTCGGAGCGCCGGCGCAGGTAGTCGGTCAGGCCGATGCCCACCGGGATGCCCACGACCGGCAGGGCCAGCACGGCGAACGCTATCACGCAGCTCCTGAAGCGCCTCTTGCGGGAGGCTTCCCGGGAGTTCGCCGGTGAGCCCGCCTCACCCGCTTCAGTGCTCACCCGCTGTCCCCACGCTCGTCCACCCGGCGGCCGCGGGGTCCGCCGGGAAATCCTCGACGAAACCGGCGCCTTCGGAGCAGGACCGGCTCCAGATCGCGCCGCTCTGGTCGACGATGAAAGCCCTGGTGCCGGCGACGCCCTCGACCTTGCCGGCGGGAACCGCCGAGAGCCCGAACTGCTTCTGCCAGTCCACGGGCCTGCCCGCGATGGTCTTGACCTCCCGGAAGCGGTAGGCGCCGTACTCCGCCCGCGAGCCCTCCCCGGTCGCGGCCAGCCCGAAGGGGATCAGCTCGAGCTTCTCACCGCCGGCGCCCTTGTCGCTGACCAGTTGCATCATCTTCGGGGCGTACCTGCCCTTCAGCGCACGATACTCCTCCTGGCCCCTGACGTAGGCCCGGAGGTGGTTGACGGCGGTCAGTTCGTAGGCCCTGACCCGCGCCGAGCGCGCCGTGTCGACCAGGGTGCAGACTCCCACCAGGAACATCACCGCCAGTCCCAGGGCCACCAGGCAACAGCCGGCCAGGACCTTCGCCCACGTGGGCGTTCCGCTCCGCGCCGCAGGACGATCAGTCACAGCATGCTCCTCGCCGCAGCAGCCGCGATCCGGGGATCAGGAACCGACGATCTCGCGAATCGCGGCGACCTTGCTCATCAGCTCTGCGAAACCGCCCGGCAGCAGAGCCTGTTCGCCGTCGCAGACCGCTTCTTCGGGGCAGGGGTGAACTTCCACGATCAGCCCGTCGGCCCCGGCGGCAACGGCGGCCAGCGCCAGGCCCTCGACGAGGTCGGCGCGGCCAGCCGCGTGGCTGGGGTCGACGATCACCGGCAGGTGGCTCTCGCTCTTGAGCACGCCTATCGCCGAGACGTCCAGCGTGAAGCGCGTGGCGGTCTCGAAGGTGCGGATTCCGCGTTCGCAGAGGATGACGTGGTGGTTGCCCTCGGCCAGCACGTACTCGCTGGCGAAGAGCAGATCGCTGGCCGTGGCGCTCATCCCGCGCTTGAGCAGCACCGGCTTGTGGATTCGGCCGAGTTCGGTCAGGAGGTCGAAGTTCTGCATGTTGCGCGCCCCGACCTGAAGGCAGTCGGCGTACCTGGCGACCAGTTCCACGTGGCGCAGGTCCCTGATCTCGGTGACCACCGGCAACCCGGTGCTGTCGCCCACCTCGCGCAGGTACTTCAGCCCCTCCTCGCCCAGCCCCTGGAAGGAGTACGGGCTGGTGCGCGGCTTGAAGGCCCCGCCGCGCAGCGCGTCCGCCCCGGCACGTTTGATCGCCACGGCGACATCCTCGAGCCTCTCGCGATTTTCCACCGTGCAGGGGCCGGCCACGGTCATGAAGCTCCCGGCCCCGACCCTGGCGTCGCCCACTGGAATCAGCGACCCGTGGGGGTGCAGTTCGCGGGCGGCCAGCTTGTAGGGCTTCAGGACCGGGATCACGCGTTCGACGCCGGGCACCGCGCGCAGCGGAAGCGCGCGCAGGATGCGCTCGTCGCCGCGGGCCCCGACGATGGTCCGCTCGGTTCCCTTGGAAACGTGAGGGTTGAGCTTGTGCTTCTCGATCAACTCGATCAGGTGGTCGACCTCGGCTTCCGTGGCCCCGGGCTTCATCACGAAGATCATTCAGACACTCCCAACCGCCGGGAATCCGGCTTCAAGCGCGGACTCCGAGGCGTTCCTGGCGGTTCATGCTCACTCTTCCCGGGCGGTGTGCTCGGGCATGGGTACGTGCTCGGCAGCCGGATAGGAACCCAGTACCTCCATGTGCCGGGTGCTGCCCGCCAGCACGTCGAGGGCCCTGCCCACGGCCTCGTCGTCGCTGTGCCCGACGAGGTCGATGAAGAAGTAGTAGTCCCAGGCCCTCTTCTTCGACGGGCGGCTCTCGATGCGCGTGAGGTTGATGCCCAGGTCGCTGAAGGTCTTGAGCAACTCGTGCAGGACACCCGGGGCGTCCTTGATCGAGAACATCAGCGAGGTCTTGTCGTTGCCGGTCCGCGGCGCGGGCTGGCGCGAGACCACGAAGAAGCGGGTGACGTTGTCGGGATTGTCCTCGATGGCCCGCTCGTGAATCGGCAGGCCGTAGATGTCCGCGGCCGTGTCGCTGGCGATCGCCGCGGCACCGGACTCCTTGCTGGCGCGCTCGGCCGCCGCGGTGGTCGAGGAACACTCCACCAGCGGCACCCGCGGGAAGTTCGCTCCGATGTATTCGCGGCACTGGCCGAACACCTGCGGGTGCGAGTAGATCACCTCGATGTCCTCGCGCTTGCCCCCGGTCATCAGATTGTGGTGCACCGCCACGTAGATCTCGGAGCAGACCTTGAGCTGGGTCTCGTAGAAGCAGTCGATGGTCTGGTTGACACCGCCCTCCGTCGAGTTCTCGATGGGCACCACGCCGTAGTCGGAGTGCCCGCGGGAGACCTCCAGGAAGACGTCCTTCACGCTGGGTTCGGGGTAGTACTCCACCGAACTGCCGAACTTGCTGCGGGCCGCCTTGTGGGTGAAGGTCCCCACCGGACCGAGGTAGGCCACCCGCGGGCAGCGTTCCAGGGCCAGCGAGCCGGACATTATCTCGCGGTAGATGGCCTTGATGCTCTCGGCCGAGAGGGGGCCCTTGTTCAGCGCCAGCACCCGCTCGTAGACGGCACGCTCGCGCGCCGGGGAGAAGGCTCCCGCGCCCTTCGAGCGCTTGAGTTCGCCGATCTCCTTGGCGCACTGGGCGCGCTCGTTGATCAGCCCGACGATCTCGACGTCGAGTTCGTCGATGCGCAGACGCAGGTCGTCAAGGCTTCGCTTCTTCTCCAACTAACCGATCTCCTCGATGCGCAGGTGCAACTTCCCGCGCGGGACCTGTACCTCGATCTCCTCGCCAACCGCTCTGGCGATGAGCGCCTGGCCGATGGGACTGGTGGTCAGGATCCGGTTCTCCAGAACGTCCACCTCGCCGGGACCCACCAGGTGGTAGGTGTCCTCGCGGCCGGAATCCAGGTCGGTGACCTTGACAGACGATCCGAAGACCACCCTGCCGCTGGCGGCGGCGATCTTCTTCTCGTCGATGATCTCCGCACCGGCCAGCTGTCCCTGGATCTGCGCGATCTTGGCCTCGAGCTTGGCGAGTTCCTCGCGCGCAGCGTGATAGGCGGCGTTCTCGGAAAGGTCGCCCTGCTCGCGGGCGTGCCGGATGGCCTCGCGCAGGCGCGGGCCCTTGGCCTCGAGCTCCTCGAGCGTCTGCTTCAGCCGGGCCTGTCCCTCTCGACTCATCGGTGTGCCGGACATGGACCTCTCCTTCTCTACCTGGCCAGTAGTTTCTCGAGGCGGTCGAGCCCCTTGTTGATCATCTCGGTGCTGGTGGCGAAGCTCATGCGCACGCAGCGGTCCTCGCCGAAGGCCACGCCGGGCACCAGGGCCACGTGCGCGGTTTCCAGCGCCGCAGAGCACAGGCTCAGCGAGCCGTCAACCTTGACGCCGCCGATTTCGCGGCCGAAGCAACCGGAGACGTCCGGGAAGACGTAGAAGGCGCCCTGGGGCTTGACGCAGTTGATGCCCTCGATGGCATTCAGGCGTTCGACGATCAGGTCGCGGCGGGCCTGGAACTCGGTGCGCATGGCCGCCAGCTCCGCGGCGCCGCCGTCGTTCTCTACCAGCGCGGCCAGGGCCGCGGCCTGGCACATGGTCGCCGGGCCGCTGGTGGAGTGGCTCTGCAGCGAACCGGCGGCCTTGATGACCTCGGCCGGGCCGGCGGCGTATCCGATGCGCCAGCCGGTCATGGCGTAGGCCTTGCTGTGGCCGTTGACCGTCAGGGTACGGTTCTTCAGCTCGGGTTCCAGCGCGGCGATCGAGGCGTGCTCGGCGCCGTCGTAGACCAGCTTCTCGTAGATCTCGTCGGAGATCACCCACACGTCCTTGTCCACCAGCACGCCGGCGAACAGGCGCAGTTCCTCCGGCGAGTAGACCGAACCGGTGGGATTCGACGGGCTGTTGAGGATAACCACCCTGGTCCGGTCGGTGATGGCCTCCTCGAGCTGATCGGGCTTGAGCTTGAACTCCTGGTCGGCGCCCGCCGCGGGGAAGACCGGGTCGGCGCCGGCCAGGCGCGCCATCTCGGGGTAGCTCACCCAGTAGGGGGCGGGCACCACCACTTCGTCGCCCTCGCCGCAGAGCACCTGGACCAGGTTGTAGATCACGTGCTTGGCGCCGCAGGAAACCATGATTTCCCTGGCGGGGTCGTACTTCAGGCCGTTGTCGCGCTCGAGTTTCGCGGCCACGGCCTTCTTGAGCTCGGGCGTGCCGGAGGCCGGGGTGTAGCGGGTGAGCCCCGCGTCGATGGCCTTCTTGCCGGCCGCGCTGACGTAGGCGGGGGTGTCGAAATCTGGTTCGCCGGCTGCGAAGGCCACCACGTCCACGCCGTCGGCCTTCATGGCTTTGGCCTTGGCGGTAACCGCCAGGGTAACCGACTCGCCGACTCGACCGATCTTCTCTGCTAGCTTGGGCATGACTTCTCCTGTGCTCGCCGTTCCCCGTCCGTCTACAAATCTCGGGGCCGCGCTCAGCGCAGCCCCGGTACCACGGGACAGATTATAGAAGGGGGTCGCCAAGCGTCAACGCAAGGAAGCGCGGACGCCGCAGTCGCCCCTGCAACCACCCCCGGCTCTAAGGCCCAGCCTTAGAGCCGTCTATGAGGACTCGCCGGAACCTGGGTCCCGGCGACCGGCGAATGTGAAGCGAGCGGCGCGGCTGTGCTTCTTGCACGCCTTGACAACCCCCGTCCCCGAGTATTAGAATCCGTTCAGAAACGCCGGATTTTCGGGCTGATAAGTGCGGCTCCGGCGCGTCCTTCATACGGGTGGTCCCGCCTGCGGGACCGGGAGGGAGCAATGCGCCTGCGGTTCCACATCACGGTCCTTCTTACGACCCTGGCCCTGTTTCCCCTGCTGGGCTGTCGCGAGGTCTGCAAGCGGACGCCGATGGTCCGCGAAGACGTGCGCGAATACGTGCGACACCAGGAGCGCCTCGCCGGCCGGATGGTCGTGGACGTCGAGAATTACATCGACTACAACGTCAGCCTGATGGCCCGCCTCCAGGTGGGCATCGTGGACTACCTGCGTCACCAGAAGGAACTGAGCCGCGAGATCCCGAAGGACATCGAGGCCTACTTCACGTACAACCTCAAGCTGACCGAGGCCATGCGTGAGGACGTGCGCGAGTACATCCGCTACCAGCGCAGGCTGCTGGACTTCGTGGTCCAGGACGTCAAGGACTATCTCCGCGCGCAGAAGGAACGCTTCCCCAGGCTGGCCGCCTACTTCCGGGATTACTTCCGGAATCAGAAGCTGCTGATGAGACGGCTGCTCAAGGACGTGGAGGTCTACTTCAAGAGCAACCTGGCCATGATCCGCAAGCTCAAGGCGGGAGTGCGCGACTATTTCCGCCACCAGGCCAGGCTCGGCAAGCTGGCGGTCGAGGACGTCAAGAACTACTTCCGCAGCGAGCTCGAGCGACCGCCGATGCTGCGCGAGAACGTGCGCGACTACCTGCGCCATCACGTGAAAGAGCTGCCGCCCCGGCTGGCCGGCGACATCAGTCTCTACTGGAAGAGCAACTGGGCCATGCTCGAGAAGCTCCAGGCCGGCGTGCGCGACTATTTCCGGTTCCAGCAGAAACAGGCCGCCAGCCTGCCCGGTCAGGTGGGCCAGTACTTCAAGAGCAACGTCGAGCGCTTTCCGCGCCTGGGCGAAGGCGCCCGCGACTACCTGCGGAACCAGAAGGAGCAGGCCAGGCGGCTGCCCGGCCAGGTCCGGACCTACGCGCGCAACGAGTTGGTGGTGCGCCCCCCGATGGTCCGCGCCGGGGTGCGCGACTACCTGCGCTTCCAGGCGCAGAACCTGGGCAAGGTCCAGAAAGACATCGAGGTCTACTTCAGCTCCGAGTTCCAGCGCACCGGCAAGGTCAAGACCGGGGTGCGCGACTACTTCCGACACCAGCGGGAACAGCTGAACCGCAGCACCAGGGAAGTCAAGAGCTGGATGACCTGCCCCAAGGGGCAGAGCAACTAGCAGGCCGTTGACAAAGGTGCCATTGGCACCGAGCCTGAGAGAGGAGAAAGCAGAGAGTAGACCGCCCTTCGACACGAGCTCAGGGCCTCTCTATGGAAAAGCCTTGAGCGCAGTCGAAAGGCAGGAGAGGCAAGTGCCGCGATCTCGCGGTCCATGTCCTGCAATGTGAAAGATTCCACGGTTCTCCTTTCTACTTTCACCTTTCTCCTGCTCTGCAGGCCGTTTTTCAACGGCCTGCTGGGGTCGACCGCCACTCCCGCCGGAAGCGGTCCGCCCGCAAGAGCAGCGGTTTCCGGCAGGAGGTGGCAAATGAAGTCCAGAACTCTCCTCCCCTTAGCAATCGCAACTCTGTCAATGCTGGCGGCCGGCTGCAGTCGGCGGAGCGCTGGCGCGGGGGCCCACGCCCGTACGATGGGAAGGCCCGACGTCGCCTGGCGCATGGAGAAGAGCTTCCGGGGCTTTCCGCCGCCGGCCATGAACTCGCGTGGGCTGGTGGCTCGCGACCCGCTGGAGTTGCAGAACCCCACTAATCTGAACTTCCACCGGACCCCGGCGCACGAGGTTATCACCGCGATGATGACCAGATTCCGCTGCCGGATAACGTTGACCCGGGAGGCCAGCAGCTACATCCACACCAACGACGTGCGCATAACTGCCCGCGCGATGGCGGTGCCGCAGAACCTGGCCTTCGAGGTGCTTCGCGGCCAGATGGAAGCCGCCGGCCTGGTGGTCCAGGAAGCGCCCAACGCCACGATTCTGGGGCGGCCGCACTTCCTGATCGACCGCAGCGCAATTTGCGAGGCCACGGTTCCGGCAACGCTCTGATCCGGAGCGGATGATCGCCCCGCAACCGGGGAGTACCGGCCCTTGAAGACATCCGGACGCACGGGGATGGGTCCGACCGCGCGCCGCCTGCTGGCCTCCGTGGAGCTGCGCCTGCTTGCGCGCGCGCTGGCCACCTCGGTTCAGCTGGCCCTTGCCGGTCTGGTCTGCTACCTGCTGCTGGCGGCGGCGCTGCTGGCCCTGGCTTCTCCGGGATGGGTCCTCGCTGCCGATCTGTTCGCCAGCGCGCTGCCGATCGTGGCTGCGCTGGCGCTGTGCGCCGCGCTGATCCCCCTGGCGCGCCGCCCCGGCCGGAGTTACCTGGCGGTGCTGGCCGAAAGGACCTGTCCGGATCTGGCCGGTGCGCTGGTACTGCTTGCCGAGGAGCACCCCGCGCTCGATCCCGGGGTGCTGCAGCTGTCAGCCGAGCGCGCGGAGAAGGCCCTGAAGGGACGCACCGCGAGGGAAGTGCTGCGCCGCGAGCGCCGATCCCGGGCGGGTCCGGCGACGCTCTGCGCCACGCTGCTGGCCGGCACGGTGCTGGTCTTCGCCGGGGGCGAGCGCTACCTGGACGCCCTCGGAGAAGTCACCGGTGCCTGGGGCTCGGGGCCCACGCGGATAACCGAGGTCAGCCCCGGCGACGTGGTGCTCGAGGAGGGCCAGCTGCTGGACGCGCGCTGCCGGGTAACCGGCCGCCGGCCGCAGTGGGTCAGGATTGCCTTCCGCGACGGAGAGACCACCCCGCTCGCGGAGTCACCGGACGGCGGCTGGCGCGCTCAGGTAGTGCCCACCGGCGGGAGCTATCGCATCGAGGTCGGCGCTCGCGACGGGCTTCTGCCATCCGGGAGTTTCAGCGTACGGCTGCGTCCCCGCCCGGGCCTGGTGCTGGCCGGGGTGGTCTACCACTATCCCGAATACACCGGCCTGCAGCCCCGTCGCCTCGAATCCGCCGGGATCGACTGCCTGCAGGGCACCCGGGTCGAAGTCCTGCTGCGCTCGCAGGGCAGCGTGGCGGGCGCCGCGCTGCGATTCGCGAGTAGAGCCCCGGATCTCCGCTTCGAACGCGCCGAAAAGGACCTCTGGAAAGCGGGCTTTACGGTTCGCCGGGTCGGCAGCTACTCAGTGCACGTGAAGCTCGCCGACGGCCGCGAGCGCGAAGCCCTGCGGGGTTCGATCACCGCACGGAAGGACCTGCCGCCCACCGCCGCGGCCTCGGCCCGGGAGCTCGAGAACGGGCGGATCGCCGTGGACTACCGGCTGACAGACGACTATCGCCTCGCGCGCGCCAGGATGGTCTTCAGGGCCGGCGGTCGCGACATGGCGTTCGCCGTTCCGGACGTTTCCGGCACGCGCGAATCACAGGGTACGGTGCTGGTGCCCCGCGAAGTGCTGCGCGCCGCCGGCTCCGGCGGGTTCCGCTATCGCCTGGTGGCGCGTGACACCCGGGTCCCCGAAGCCAATGTGGGCCGGAGCCCCGAGTTCGAATTCCGCCCCGCGCAGCGGCTGGCTATGGTCGGTCCCATGCTGGAAAAGAGGAGGCCGCCGCGCGGCGCCTCAAGGCCCCCGCTGCGCCACGCCGGGGGGGCCGCCCCGGAGGCGGGCCCGACCACTCGCCCGCTCGAGAGTCTGCACAAACCCGACCTGGAAGAGAAGCAGCCGCCAGACGAAGAACGCTCCGATCCGGGGCGTTCCTCCGACGTTGACAACGAGTTCGTTTCCCCGCGGGGAGAGGAAGTGAATCCACGGCCGAAGCGTCCGAAGAAGAACCCTGACGGGGGCGGGGATGATCCCGGAAAGCGGAGTCCCGACGCCGGAGGTGAAGGAAGAACGGGCGATGCGCCGGAAGACGCCGGCGACGACAATGCCGGAGGCCGGGCGCCGACGCCCGGAGGCGGGACCACCACTACTCCGGGCAACGAGCCCACTTCGCGTCCTGGAAGGGGGCCGGGCTCGAACCAGGGCACGCAACCCGGTGGCGAGAAGCCGCCCAAGGGCCATGAGTCGGGTTCGCGGACTCCCCCGCCCGAGCAGGTGATCCCCGGAGAAGTGCGCATGGGGCTTGAGCCCGGCGAGGCCCTGGATGGCCGGCAGGGCCGGCCCGGGGCCCTCCACACCGACTGGGGAACGACGGCAGTCCGCGGGCCGGGAAGCTCTCTGGCTCCCGGCAGGGGACGAGCTCCGCAAGGACCGATCGGCACTCTCCGGCCCGGTTCAGGCACTCGCAGCCCGACCGGGCCGGTTGCCGGCACCAGGGCCCCGGTTGCCCCCCAGTACCGCCGCTACGTGGCAGAGTATCTGCGGGCCATGGCCGGTACCGGCAATTGAGCATCCAAGCGCCTGATCTGCAACAATTTGCCAACTGAACTCTAGCTTCGGGCGTCTCCATACGATATAGTATTACGCATCATGGCAAGCGGATCATCCAGAGGGCTGCGCCCTCCGAAGAGCTCTCTTGAGCGCTGGGTAGTCGGGCTGCTCGGCGCGACGGTCCATGGGCTGGCTTTCAGGCTGGTCCTGCTCCAGGACTATTTCCTCTGGGTTCTGGCCCCGCTCGTCGGGCTCGTGGGCCTCGGCGCCTTTGTCTGGAGCCTGCGTGGCAGCTCAAGCCGCAAGGGGCTGGCTCTCGGGTTCCTGGGCTGGGCTGCGGCCGCCGCGGGCGGGCTCTACTGGATGTCGGTCGTAAGCTGGCTGGGCTACGGCCTGCTGGTCCTCTACTTCGCGCTCTTCGGTGCGATATTCGGAATGGTAGCGGTGCTGCTCCGGGCCGGGTCGGGGTCGCGTTCCTGGACGCTGCTGGTGCCGGCGCTGTGGACCGCGATGGAATACGCGCGCGCCAGACTCTTCACCGGCTTCCCCTGGATGCTCAGCGGTTCGCTCTTCGCCGACGTTCCCTGGGCCACGGGCGTTGCCGATCTCGGCGGGGTCTACCTGGTTTCTTTCGCCTGCGTGCTGCTCGCCTGCGTGCTGGTCTGCCGCAAGCCGGCGCGTTTAGTGCTGCGCCTGGCCGCGGTGCTGGGAATCGTCGGAGCCTGCCTGGGCTACGGCGCGTTCCGCAGCCTGACCGCTGCGAGCGAGTCGCAGGTGTTGCGGGTCGCGGCGATCCAGCCCGTGATTCCGTTCAAGGTTGGTCCCAGGAAGAACGTCAAGAGACAGCTTCGCGAGCAGCTGGCCCAGTCCGCCAGGATAGCACCGGGCGAAGTCGACCTGATCATCTGGTCCGAAACGATGGTCCCGGGCGAGTTGCTCGGACAGGTCGAAACGGTGCTGGCCCCCCTGGCCCGCGAGAAGAAGTCCCACATACTGGCCGGCGGCGTCTTGCGCCCCGCGGGCAAGAGCGGCAAGGCTACGGGAAAGGCCTACAACTCGGCCGTGCTGGTTTCCCCGGCGGGCAAGGTGATCGGGCGCTATGACAAGCGTCACCTGGTGCCCTTCGGCGAGTACGTCCCGATGCAGGGCAAGCTGCCCGGCACGCAGCGGATTTTCAAGCTCATCGGTACAGTCTTCACGCCTGGAGCCGAGCGTCAGAAGCTCCCCGAGGTCGGCACCGTTCCGCTGGGTGTAAGCATCTGCTTCGAGGACATCTTCCCGCACATAGCCCGCGACGACGCCGACCGCGGTGCGCGAGTGCTGGTCAATCTCACCAACGATTCATGGTTCGGGAGGACCACCTCCGAGGCGCGCCAGCACCTGGCGCTGTCCTCGCTGCGCGCGGTGGAAACCCGCCGCCCGCTGGTGCGCGCCACCAACACGGGCATCTCGGCACTGATCGCTCGCGACGGAACGATCACCGTGCCCTGCTGCGGCGGCCTCTGGGAAAAGGGTGTGGTGCGCATGAACGTGCCCGTGGCGCCGACCTCCAGCACCGGATACCTGATTGCCGGCGACCTGTTCGCCTGGCTCTGCGCCCTGGGGACCGTTATCGGTCTGGTCGCCGGCCTGATTCGCAGGAAGCTGGGCCCGCCGCCGGGGCCGCTGCCCGCTCCTTCATCCGGAAGCGCAGCCGCAGAAGCGGGTGAAGAGCAACTGCGCCAAACCCCGGCAGACGCGCCCGATCCCGAGGAGTACATGCCCCCGCCGCCGCCTCCGCTCGAACTTCCCCCGGAAGACGAACCCGGGGAGCAGGAGCTTCAGGCACAGTTCCTTCCGGAGACCCCGGAGGAAGAGCAAGGCCCTCCCGAGGAAGAGCAGCCCCGGGAACCTCAGGCCTGACCGTTAACTCACCGCATCTCCAACGGTTGCATCTTCTTGATTAGCACTCGACCTGGAGCTAGAATCGGCGTACTCATGGCCGAATGGTTCAAAGCCTGCCACCGGTTGCTGGTGCGCGCTCCAAACTGGCTTGGCGACGTCGTCATGTCCCTTCCGGCGCTGGAGGCAGTCCGCCGCGCAGCGCCCGAAGTGCACCTCACGCTGGCCCTTCCGGGACACCTTGCCGAACTGTTTGCCGGGGCCGAGGACGTCGATGAGACCCTCGGTCTGGATCGTGGTGCCCGATCGGTACTGCGGCTGGGGCGGCTTTTTCGCGAGAGGGGGTTCGACTCGGCGCTGCTCCTGCCGAATTCCTTCGGTTCAGCGCTCGCCGTCCGCCTGGCGGGCATCCCGCGCCGCACGGGCTACGCCCGCGACGGCCGTTCCTGGATGCTGACCCACGCGGTGCCCTGCGATTCGCGGCGCCGCGGCCTGCACCAGGTGGAGTACTACCTGGAGCTCGCAGCCGAACTCGGAGCCCCGCTGGAGTTCGACCGCGCCCGCACCGTCCGCCTGTTCGCGCCCCGGGCTGCGCGCCAGCAGGTGCGGGAGCTCCTGGCCGCCGAACGCAGGCGGCCCGATGCGCCGCTCTGCGTCCTGGCGCCCTGCGCGATCGGCGCCGGCAAGGAGTGGCCCGCCGAGAGCTTCGGCCGGCTAGCCGCTATGCTCTGGCGGCGTGGAATGGAGGTCGTCGTTACCGGCGCGCCCGACGAGGGCGAGAAGACCGCTGCAGTGGCCGCGGCTGCCCGCGCCAACGGAGGAGAGGTCATGGACCTTGCCGGGCGCAACAGTGTGGCGCAGATGGCGGCGCTCTTCGAAGTCGCTGCTGTCTTTGCCGGCAACGACTCCGGGCCGACCCACCTGGCCGGGGCCATGGGCCTGCCGGCGCTGGGTATCTTCGTGCGCACCGATCCGGCGCTCTATCTGGCGCTGGGCCCCCGCGCCCGGGCGATCGGCGGCGTGGGGGCCATGCCCGCGCCGGAGGAAGTGCGCGAGGTGCTCGAGGCCCTCGCCGCGCAACGGGCGGGAGAATCGGCCGATGGCTGAGTCCCTGCGCATCGCCCACCTGGGCACGCAGAGCGGCTGGCGCGGTGGCGAGCAGCAGCAGGCCTGGCTGGCGGCCGGCCTGCAGGAACGGGGGCACTCCTGCCTGATGATCTGCAATTCACGGGGGGAGATGCTCGACCGCGCCCCGGAGCTGGGTCTGGAGGCCTGCGGAGTGCGCGTGCGCGGAGAAGTCGGGGTCACCTCGGTAGCCGGTACGGCCGCGGCGCTGCGCCGGTTTCGCCCCGACGTAATTCACCTCCACGACGCCCACGCGGTGCTGATCGGGTCACTGGCCGCCAAACTGGCCCGTACCCCCGCGGTGATCGCCAGTCGCCGCGTCGACTTCCGCATCAACAGCCGCTGGAAATACACCTGGGCTATCGATCGCATCATAGCTATCAGCAGCGCGATCAGATCGGTGCTGGTCGACTGCGGGATTCCCGAAGAGCGGATTTCGGTGGTACACAGCGGCATCGACCTGGCCCGATTCTCGGAAATGCCCTCGCGCGAAGAGGCCCGGAGCAGGTTGGATCTGGGCGACGACCGGCCGGTGCTCGGTTCGGTCGCGGCCCTCACCGATCACAAGGGACACAGATTCCTGCTGGAGGCCTGGTCCCGGGTGCTGGCCGACCACCCGCGCGCGGTACTGCTTCTGGCCGGCACCGGCGAACTCGAGAAACAGCTCCGGCAGCAGGCCGCCGGACTGCCCGCACCCGGGTCGGTACGCTTCCTCGGCTTTCAGGCGGACGTGCCCGGTCTGTTGGCCGCCCTGGACCTATTCGTGCTCAGCAGCCACCTGGAGGGGCTCTGCACCTCGCTGATGGACGCCATGGCCGCCGGGCTGCCGGTGGTGGCCACGGCCGCCGGGGGTATCCCCGAAGTCGTGGAAGACGGCAGCACCGGCGTATTGGTCCCGCCGCGCGACCCCGCGGCGCTGGCCGGCGCCATCCTGGATCTGCTGGCCGATCCCGGGCGGCGCGAGCGCCTGGGCGGCGCCGGGCGTGAGTCGGTGCGGCGCTTCGACCGCACGCGCACCGTCGAGGGCACTCTGGCGGTCTACAGCGAGGTGCTCGCCGGGAAGGGGCGATTGTGAACGCCCGTCGCGTGCTGATCGTGCGCTTGAGCGCGGTGGGCGACTGCGTGCACGCCCTGCCCGCGGTGCGCTCTCTGCGCGCTGCCCTGCCGGAGGCGTACCTGGCCTGGGCGATCGACGACCGCAGCGCCGCCCTGTTCGAGGGGCTTCGCGAGGTGGACGAGATACTGGTCATGCCCCGGCGCTCGTTGAATGGCCTGTCGCGCCTGGGGCGCTGGCGACGCCTGGCGGACTACCGCCGGTGCCTTCGCCAGCGCGAGTTTGACGTTGCAGTCGACCTCCAGGGGTTGACCAAGAGCGCGCTGCTGGCCTTTCTCAGCCGGGCGCCCACCCGCATCGGCCACTCGCGCGCCAACGGCGCGCGCGAGCTTGCGCCGGTGTTCTACAACCTCACCCCGGAATTGCCTGAGGAGGCCCGCCACGTCGCCGAGAAGTCCCGGGCGCTGCTGGTCTCGCTCGGCGTGGACCTTTCCCGCCCTCTGCCGAGCCCCGACCTGCCGGAGCATTCCGAAGCCGGAGGGCGCGTCTCGGCCGAACTGGCCCGCCTGGATATCACCGAAGGATCCTACGCGGTGCTCAATCCGGGCGCGGGCTGGAGCACCAAGCTCTGGCCGCTGGAGCATTTCGCGGAACTGGCCGCGGAGTTGCGCGGGAAACCGGGACTTGACGTGCTGGTTTCCTGGTACGGCCCGGAAGAGCGATCCATGGCCGAGGCGATCTGCGCCGGCGGTAACGCCCGCCCGGCCCCCGAGACCGACCTGCGCGAACTCGCCGAGCTCCTGCGCCGCGCGGCGCTCTTCGTCGGCAGCGACACCGGGCCCACGCATATCGCCGCGGCGTTGAACACTCCCACCGTGGCGCTGTTCGGCCCGGCCGATGCCGGGCGCAACCGTCCGCTGGGCGAAAACGTGCAGACTCTCACCGCCGGCCTGGACTGCTCGCCCTGCTGGTTGCGCGCCCGCTGCCCCCGGGGAGTAGAATGCATGCGGGCGATTCCTCCTGGACGGGTCCTGGAGGCGGTCGCGCAGCTGGGAGTCGCGAGCTGATGGTGCGCACGCTCTTACGCTACGTCAGCGCCGAGCTGCTGCGCACCCTTTGTGTGGCCCTCGGCTGGCTGATGCTGGTGGGCATGCTGGTGGTCTTCCTGAGAACGCGCTTCACCGAAGCCGGCAAGCTGCTGGGGCTGCGCGAATGCCTTGCCGGGCTGATCGTGGTGGTGCCCTATCTGTTCGGCTTCCTGCTGCCGGCGGCGATGCTCGCGGCGGTGATCAGTACCTTCGGGCGGCTGAGCTCCGACAACGAGCTCCTGGCCATGCGCGCCTCGGGGCTCTCTCCGCTGAGGATCGCGGTCGCGCCGCTGATCGGCGGGTTGCTGGCCAGCCTGATGATCCTCTGGCTCAACGTCGAGGGCTTCGGCTACGCCGCCGCCTGGCTGGCCGACGTCGAGGTCAACATCGACTATGACGAAGACCGCCTTACGCACGCGGGAAACACCTTCGACCTGCGCGACGGCGACACCAAGATGATCTTCACCTTCATGCGTGCTCCCGACGGGGGACCTCCCCGTGTTCGCGTGTCGCGCGAGGACCCCAGCGGCGATCCGTTCGTTGTGGAGGCCCAGAGGTTCCGGTGCCTGATCGAGCGCCGCAACAACAGGAAGGGGCAGCCCCGGCGCTTCGTCGACTTCTACCTCGAAGACGTAGAGGTCGTCGACCCCCAGCGCATCGAGGCCAAGGCCAGTTTCAAGAAGATGGAGCTGCTCAACCTCGAGATGCCCGGGGCGATCACCCGCACGATAATCGGCGGTGGCTCGAAGATGCGCTCCAGCCTTCCGGAGAACCTGCGCCAGCTCCACAAGCTGGACACCCGCGTGGTCAAGCGCACCGCGATATTCGAGAGGGACCTGCGCAGGATCAGGGCGCTGCTGCTGACCAGCGGTTGCGGCGGTGGCAAGGCGCGGACCTGCACCAAGCTGGTCGCGCGCCTCTACAAGTACCCCCGCAACCTGCGAAGGATCTCCATCGAGCGCGATCGCCTGGTGGGCGAGGTCTCGCGCAAGGTGGCCTTCAGCTTCTCCCCGTTGCTCTTCGCGCTGGTGGGCCTGGGACTGGGCGCGATGACCCGCAGGAGCAGCAAGCTTGTGGGCCTGAGCCTCGGCGTGCTGGTGGCGGCGCTCTACTACGGCACCTGGGTGGCCGGCAAGGCGTTGGCGCAGCAGGAACTGCTCCATCCGGCAGTCTCGCCATGGCTGCCCAACATCCTCTGCCTGGTGGCCGGCATCTGGCTGCTCTTCAGGCAGAACCGGGCGGTCTCGTGATCGGGCGCAGGCTGGACCGCCACGTGGTACTCTCCTTCCTGGGGCCCTTCCTGGCCTCGCTGGTCGGCCTCGCGGTGCTGACGGTGCTCTTCGATCTCTTCGAGAGAATCGACGAGTGCTTCCGGCTCCTGACCGAAGAGAGCACCGGTGGCGGAGAGGCCCTCAAGACCATCGGAACCTACTACGCCGGCCGGGTGCTGGCCTTCGTCGCCGGTTACTCCGGTCTGGCCTGCCTGGCCGGCGGCGCCCTGACCGTGGCGGTTCTGCACAGGAACTCCGAGATCACCGCGATGCGCGCGGCGGGGATCAGCGTGCGACGCACGTTCCTTCCGCTGCTGCTGCTGGCCGCGCTGATCGGCGTCGGCCAGCTGGCGCTGCTGGAGTTTGCGGTACGCCCTCTGGCGCCCGCCGCGGAGGACGCGCTGAACAGGATCTACGCCCGCGTTCCCAGGCGCCACCTGAACGTGACCATTTCGCGCGCCGCGCGCCTGGCGGTCTGGGCCCGCGACAAGGAGGGCGGCGAAGAGGTCATCTGGAACAGCGGCAAGGTCAACGTGACCATCAAGGCCGGCGAGATCCTGCGGGGCGGCAGGTCGATCCGGGGTTTCAGCGCGGAGGTGTTTCCGGGCAGGCGCGTCAGGGCCAAGAGCGCGCGCTGGCGGCACGGCCGCTGGCAACTGGAAGAAGGTCAGTTCTGGGTCTACGGCGAGGAGAAGGGATTCGGAGAGAAGGGATTCGTGCCTTGCACCAGCCTGAGCTGCGACGTTACTCCCACTCGGATCGAGGCCCGCAGCCAGGGCCTGGCCGGCATGGGCCTCGAAGATCTCTTCGAGATGCGCAATGATCAGGCCGCGCGAGTCGAGATCTGGCAGCGGCTGAGCCTGCCGGCGCTCAACCTGATCCTGATGCTGGTGGGGCTGCCGCTGGCGATCCTGGGCAGTTCGCGCGGCGGGCGACTGCTGCCGCTGGGCATGGCCCTGGTGCTCGGGGCGCTTTACGTACTGGCCGGGGAACTCGGCGCGCACCTGGCCCGCGGGGGAAGCCTGCTCGATCTCCTCGAGGGCCTGCGCGGCGGAGACTGGCTGGCGGCCATGGGCGGTCCGCTGCGCCTGGCGGTGGATTTCGCTGCGGGACTGCCGCACCTCGTCTTCCTGATCGCCGGCCTGATACTCTACTGGAGGGTTGAGCGCTGAGGTCCCGCCCGCTGATACTTCAGGCCAACAGCGCGCGCAAGTGGATTGGCGAAGCCGCCCACACGCTGGAGCTGGCCGGGAGCCTGTCCCGAAGGGGTTGGCCGGTCAAGCTCCTGGCGCGCAGCGGATCTCCACTGGCCGAGCGTGCCCGCGCCGCCGGCTTGGACGTGCTCGAGCTGACCTTCACCAGCCGCTTCCACCCGCACCTGGACCTGCACGATGCCCGAGTCCTGGCACGCACCGCCGCAACCCGGCCCGGAGGCGCGGTGATCCACTGCCATCGCGGCAAGGATCACTGGACCGCCCAGGCCGCTCGCAGCATCTTCGGTCTGCGCGCCCCGCTGATTCGCACCCGGCACGTGGTGCTTCCGGTAAGCGGCGGCCCCCTCAACCGCTGGCTCTTCCGGCGGGTTGCGAAGGTCATCTGCGTCTCCGAGGCGGCCAGGGCGGGCTACCTGACAAGCGGGAAGCTTCCCGCCGGCAGGCTGGAGGTCATCCACTCCGGGTCCGGAGATCTCTCGAAATTCAGGCCCCCCTCTTCCCGGGAGCGCCGCGCCGCGCGCGAAGAGCTTGGCTTGCGGGAATCCGACCGCGCAGCCGTTCTGGTCGGCAGGCTGCAGCGCATCAAGGGTCACCGCGTCTTCATCGAAGCTGCCGCCGAAGTAGTCAAGCGGGTGGAGCACGCGCGATTCCTGATCGTCGGCGGCGGCAGGAATCGGAGCGAGTACGAGAAGGTCGCCGAGAATCTCGGGCTGGGTACTCACCTTCGCCTGCTCGGTCGCCGCGAGGACGTGCCGCGCATTCTGCGCGCCTGTGACCTGGGAGTGGTGGCCTCGCTGGGCTCTGAAGGTTTCAGCCGTGCCGCGCTGGAGTACATGGGCAGCGGCTTGCCGGTGGTGGCCACCAGGGTCGGCGCGCTGCCGGAAATAGTCGTCGAAGGCCGGACCGGCTACCTGGTCGATCCCGAAGACGCCCGGGCGCTGGCCGCGGCGATGGCCAGGGTCCTGGGCGAAGCGGAAGCGGCCCGGGTCATGGGATCAGCCGGCCGCAAGCGCGCGGAGGAGGCATTCTCGCGCGACGCCTGGATCAGCGCACACGAGGCGGTCTACGACGGCTGCCTCGCCGAGGCGGCCCGCAACAACTGACGAGTTCCCCTGACATTTTTCCCGGAACGACGCCCCTGCAGGGAGCGTCCGAATTCTGCAGACGCAACCCGAGGAGATGGACGATGCCCGCTCCCAAGCTGATCTGCCTGTTGATGCTGACGTTGCTGCCGGGCACGGTAATTGCCGCACCAGGAGCGGAGCGTCGTGCCGACCGGCACAAGCCCATGGCCTGGCAGGACGCGCGCGCGGCGCTGCGTGCCGCCGGAGCGCTGGCCGCCGCCGGCGAGTTCAAACCCGCCGACGGCTACCTTTCCTACTACCAGCAGGAACTGCCCTCTCCCTACAGGGAGAGGATCGCCTCCGCGCGAGTGCGCATCGCCGGGGTTGCCACGAAGGTCAAGGGCCTGGACAGGTACGAACTCAAGGGGCGACTCGCGGCGCTGTGCATGGCTTTGGGAGCGTACCGGCCGGCGCTCGAACTGGCCCGCGAGGTCCGGAAGCTGAAGCCCGAAGACCCCCGGGGCTACGCGCAGCACCTGCCCTGGTGCCTGCTGGAGTACGGGCGGCTCAAGGAAGCCGCGCGCGAGTACAAGCGCAAGGCGCTGCCCTCGGGGAAGAGGCAGCTCGAACTGGCCACCAGGCTGCGCGCGGGGCGGGACGGTGCCGACACCGTGATCGCCTACGTCGAGGAGCACTACCTCCGCGCCCGCAAGGACTACCTTGGGGCCCTGGACAGGCTCTCCCTATCCATCGTCCGCCCCCACGGCAAGGCCGCCCGGGTGATGATCCACGAGAAGATCTTCAGCTGCTTCGCAGCGCTGGGAGACGCGCGCGGCATGGCCGTCTGGGAGAAGCGATTCCTGAAGGAGTTCGCCCAAGACCCCCTGGCGGCCTCGGTGGTCCACATGAACCGGGCCCGCCGCGCCGCGCGCATAAGGGACTACGATTCGGCGGTTTCTCTGCTCGCCGAAATCATGAGCGCCGAAGTGCCATCAGGCGGCGGCGACGCGCTCACCCGCGCGTTCATCGATCGCCGCCACCGTGCCGCTCTGCTGGCCTCACAGTACTGCGAGAAGAAGCAGGACCTGCGGCGCGCGCTCGAATACGCCGTCTCCGCCCGGGACGACTACAAACCCTGGAGCAGGAAGGGGGCGGCAGCGGCGATCGCGGCACGCAAGCTGGCGGTCAGGATCCGGGACCTGTCCGCGCGCCTGGCCCGGGCAGGCAAGGCGCAAGGCCCGAAGCCCGGCCCCGGCCGCTTGACCTCAGCGCGCCAGCCCGATCATCACCAACCCGGTGACGATCACGATCGCCGCTAGTACTCGCGGAAGCCCACCGCGCTCCTTGAAGAAGAGGATCCCTCCGACCACACCGAGTACGATTGAAAGCTGTCTCAGTCCAGCGACATATGCGACCTTCTCAGCGTGTGTATAGGCCCACAGGATCAGCGCGTAGGTCACGAACACCATGGCGCTTACGAGAAGCGCCTTGAGCTTCTCGGTCCTGATCGTGACGGAGACTCTCGCACGCCCCTCGAAGACCAGTGAGGGCACGAGCAACCCGACGGCCAGCGCGAGGTACTGCAGGTACTCGTAGAGGAAGGCGCCGCGCAGCCCCGGAGCGACCTCCTTGACCAACTCCATGGCCACGTCGTCGACCAGGGTGTATCCCGACGAGCCCAGGGCGGCGCCCAGCGCCCAGAGTCCCGTGCGGTTTAGGTACGAGCGCGGCGTGAAGCCTCCCGGGCCGGTTCCCAGGCGCTCGAGCGGGAGGAAGAAGCAACCAACCACCACCAGAAGGATGCCGAGGATTGCGAGCATCGAAGGCACCTGTCCCAGCAGCAATCCGGCCAGCAGCAGGACGAAGATCGGCGTGGTGCGTACCAGCGGGTAGGCTACCGATACTGCGCCGTGGCGATAGGCGGCGGCCAGGCACCCGTAGTACACGCCCATGGAAATCCCGGTCATCGACAGGTACAACCACAGCCGCGGAGATACCTTCGCTAGCACCTGAGCACCACCCATCAGAAAGAAGACGGGCGTCAGCGCGACCAGTACCATCAGGCTGCCCAGCCAGAAGAAGGCGATCGTCTTGCTGGACTTCTGCGCGATCAAGTTCCATGCAGCGTGGGTCACGCACGATGAAAGCACCAGGATGACTGCCAGACCCTCCATGGGTCAATTAATACTCCCCGCCCGCGCGGCGGTCAAACGCTCTGGAAGAGGTAGTGCGCATGACTAACATAACGTCCGTAAAGGGGGCTGCCATGTCCAAGTCCAGGAACGTGCTGTTCATCACCTCCGACCAGTTCCGCGCCGATTGTCTAGGTTGCGCCGGGGCGGACTGGCTCGAGACCCCCAACTACGACCGACTGGCCGCCGACGGGGTACGCTTCTCCCGGGCGTTTGCGTCCAACCCCATCTGCGTCCCGGCACGGGCGACGATGACCACCGGAAACCATTCGCACAAGTCTACCGGCAGCAAGAATAACGATGGCAGGATCCGCGATGGACAGCCCAAGATCGCCGAGATCTTCAACGCGGCCGGTTACGAGACCTACGCGATGGGCAAGCTGCACTACGTGCCCTACCAGTTGCCCCGCCTGGTACACGGCTTCAAGCACTGGCTGCTGACGGAAAGCGGCCGGCTGATGCGACAGAGCGCAGCGAACAACTGGGACATCGGCACCGAGGAGTACTACGAGTACCTCAAGGAGGTCGGATACGAGAACATGTACCGCGCGCACGGCGTGGGCAACAACGACGTGCGCGGCGCTGTCTCGCCGCTGCCCGCCGAGCACAGCGTCGACCACTGGGTGGCGGACATTTCCATCCGGCACATCGACAGGCACCTCGCGGAAACGCCGGATAAGCCCTTCTTCATGTGGACCAGCTTTCCCAAGCCGCACTCGCCCTACGACCCGCCGGAGCCATGGCACCGCAAGTACGACCCGCGCGAGGTGCCCTTGCCGGTGGGCTCCCCCGAGTTGCTCGCCGGCCGCAACCCCGAGCTGCGCTCCCGCCCCGCGCGCTACTGCTGGGACCTCATGAGCCCGCAACAGGTAGCCCTGGCCCGCGCGCGTTACTACGGCCTGATCAGCTTCCAGGACGCCCAGGTCGGCCGACTGCTGGCGCACCTCGAAGAGAACGGGCTGCTGGAAGATACCGTGATCCTCTTCACCGCAGACCACGGCGACCTGCTGGGCGACCTGGGCTGCTTCTTCAAGAGCTGCTTCCTGCCCGGCGCCGAGGACATCCCGATGATCCTGCGCGCCCCCGGCATTCCGCAGGGCGAAGTGCGCGACATGCCGGTGGGTACCGAAGATGTTCTGCCCACCCTGTTGGACCTGGCCGGAATCCAGATCCCCACCGGGATCCAGGACGGCCGCAGCCTGGTCCTCGCCGCCACGGACGGCACGCCGGTCCGCGACATATACATCGCCCAGACCGGCGAGCCGCCCAACCAGTGCTACATGGCATCTGACGGGAAGTGGCGCTACTGCTACTCCGAGCTCGAGGCAACCGAAGAGCTATACGACATGGAGAACGACCCGGCCGAGTTGCGAAATCTCGCCGGAGACTCCGCGCAGGCCGCCAGAGCAAGCGACCTGCGCGGCGCGGTCATAGACTGGTGCCGTGCCAACGGCGACGAGAAGATGCTGGATCCGAACGGCGACCTGGTCCGCAGCCAGTGGCAGATGCCGGAAGAGCGCCCGCGCCTGCCCGGCGCCTTCGGCTGGCGCGGGTTCTGAGGCCGGCAATAATCGTCCTCAACGCCCTCGATAACGGCTTCTCCTGCGGTTACCACGGCTTCTGGGGCAAGGACGACGGAACCGTACCGTGGGACATGTACGAAAACTCTGTACGCGTCCCGGCAATCTTCTGCCGTCCGGGAAGAAATACCGCCGACCGTGTCGAAAACGCCCTGGTCAGCGCCTGCGACTTCCTGCCCGCCCTGCTCGAATACCTCGAACTGTCCGCGCCGTCAGACTTCTTCAGGGGCTGATGATCAGAGGTGCTGCCAGCCGGCGGGCTTGAGCCTGCGGCGCTTGCCAGCTTCCGAGACCAGCCAGGTTCCCTTGCCGCGCGGCAGGATTCCGCCGATCTCGGTGAGCTTCGTCTTGAAACGCCACTTCTTCCTGAGCGCACCGGCTCGCGCAGGCCGCACGGTGAAGAGCAACTCGTAGTCTTCACCATCGGACAGGGCGTGCTCCAGGGTGTCGCCCTCCTGCTTCCGAGCGGCGCCGGACACCGGCACGGCGCTAGCATCGAGCTCGGCACCGAGCCCGCCGCTCTCCTTCAGGATGTGCGCGAGGTCGCGGGTCAGGCCGTCGGAAACGTCGATGCAGGCGCCGACGCCTTTGAACCGGCCGAGAAACAGACCTTCGTCGAGACGCGGGGCGAAGCGCAGGTGCCTGCCGAGGATCGAACCTCCCAGGCGTCCGGTGACGAAGACGCGATCGCCGCTGCGCGCGCCGTTGCGCAGGAGCGCCCTGCCCTTGCGCACCTTCCCGAGAAGTCCGGTCGCGATCGTGGTCGGGCCGCTCGTTCCCGAGACGTCGCCGCCGACCACCGGGCAAGAGTAGCGTTGCGCGACCTTCTCCAGTCCTCGCTGGAAGGCGCGGGTCCAGTTGCCGGTGTGCCTGCGATTGAGGGCGGCGAAGACCACCGCGCCCAGCGGCTCACCGCCGCAGGCGGCGACATCGCTCAGCGCCCGGGCGACCGCCTTGTAGCCGACCTCGACGGGCCGGGCCCCGCGATCGAAGTGCAGGCCCTCGACCAGGCCGTCGGTCTTGAGCAACAGCTCGTAGCCGCGACCGGGGTCGGCAAGTACCGCGCAGTCGTCTCCGGGGCCGACCCTGACGACACCGTTCTTCGCGCCGGCCAGTCGCCTGGTGCGGATCCATTCGATGATCTCTAGTTCGCGCACGGGGGTCGATTATAGGCAGGGGCTTTGTGGCGCATAGTGCCGGAAGGTCGGAAGAATGGAAGGGCTGATGTATGGACCCGGTCCCGGCCGCCTTTTCCTCGACGTAGACAAAGCGAGCGGGTCCGCCCCGGGGCGGACCCGCTCAACTGCTTCGAAACGCTTTTGTGTCCTAGAGGCCTTCGAGGAAGTCGTCGACCAGCGCGTCGAGCGCCTTGCCCAGCTTGTCCTCCGTGACGTAGGTTCCCTGGACGATCTGTTGACGGATCTCCTCGACCCTCGCGTCGCGGATGTCGGGCATGGCCCGAACCCGCGCCAGCAGCCTGGCGGCCTGGCTGAGCTCGACCTTGTCCGAACCGCTGGATGCCGGAGGGGGCGCCGGCGCCCGCTTATCGCGAGCGTCCTTGGGACCGTCAAACCCCGGGGGACGGATACCGCCTATTGCATCTACCATGGCTCACCTCACCTTAACCTTGCGCCTGAGGACCTTCTCGCAGTCTTCTGGAGTTCCTCAGTATCAATATCGGGTACATCCGCCCCCCCCTTTAGGAAGAAAACCGTAATTCCCGCGCTGCAAGACGCGTTATCACGCGCCTTAGGCGATCCATCCGCCGGATTCGCGCTTCCGGGGCCCGGAATCGGAATCTTCGGGCCTGTCCGGAGCATCCAGATCGGGCCTTGGCTTGCGCCGGTTGACTGCGTGCTCCACCTTGTATTGCAGGCGCTTGGCCATTTCGGTGTGCATCTGGCTGACCCGGCTCTCGGAAACGCCCAGGATCGCGCCTATCTCCCGCAGCGTGAGCTCCTCGTGGTAGTAGAGAACCACCAGCAGGCGGTCGCGATCGGTCATCTCCTCCTTGACGAGCTCGAGAAGCTCCTCGCGTTCCAGCTTCTCGGAGGGGTCCTCGGAGGATGAGTCCGCCACCAGCCCGGCGGCGGTGTGACCGGCATCGTCAGCCTCTTCGTCGAGGCTGGCCATCTGCGCGGTGTTCAGGGCACGCTCGGTGTCGCCCAGTTCCTCCAGAGAGAGGCCGGCGCGGCCTGCCACCGCCTCGGGGCTGAGCGCCTGGCCCTCGTCGTGGAGTTCCTGCTCGGCCTTGCGGATCTTCGAGGCGCGCTCACGAACCCCGCGGGTCAGCATGTCCATGCTGCGCAACTCGTCGAGCATCGCCCCGCGCACGCGGCTGAGCGCGTAGGTCTCGAAGCGCACGTCGCGCCCCAGGTCGTAGTTCTGGACCGCCGAGAGGATCCCGACGCAGCCGGCGCTGTACAGGTCGTCCTCGCGGATGAAGCTCGGCAGGTGGATCGCCAGCCTCCCGGCTGCGACCTTGACCAGCGGCAGATAGTGCTCCACCAGCCGGTCGTAGTCGGCCTTGTTGCGGTTGGCGGCGTATCGCTTCCAGAGTTGCTCTTCGTCGAGCGGGTGGTCAGAACTCAAATGCCGCGTCCCCTTCCATGTCGAAGTACCGCAACCAGGCCTCTACTTCCTCGTCGCTGGGCGCCGCGAGTTCCTTACCGGGCTCGGGGCGCTCGTGCTTGGTTTTGCGACCGTGCCGCGGACGCCGGTGACCGACCAGGTGCCTGGCGCACTCGTCGCTGGTCTCGATCCGCGCGCCCAGGCTCCGGGCGTAGGAGGCCAGCGCGCGATCGCTGGTCACCAGTCGAACCCTTTCGGTCTTCTTGAGCAGGGCGCGCTCCTCAAGATACTCCTTGATAACCTCGTCGGCTTCAACCCCCGGAGGCGAAAAAACCACGCCGACCGTTCCGCTTCGCTCGCGCTTGACGCGCCAGGTGGTGCCCTCCGGCGGCGGCAGCTTGCCGAGCTTCAGCCGCGTGGAGTCGAAGACCACCGTCGCGGCGTTGAGATCCTTGCGTTTAGAACGCGACAGCATGTATAGCAGCATCTCGCGCGAGCGCATGATCTCCCCGCCGCGCAGCTTGTCGGCCAGCCGGCCGATCTTCATAAGCAGGTTGTACCCGTCGATCAGCGTTTCCACCGCTCAGCGACCCCCACTCTCGGTCGCCTCGCGCAGCGGGGCCCGGTGCAGGTAGCAGATCGCCGCGGCCAGAGCGTCGGTGGCGTCGGCCGGTCCGGGAACATCCTCGAGTTCGAGGATGGAACGGACCATCAGCGCGACCTGTTCCTTGCGGGCCGAACCGTTGCCGGTCACCGCGCGCTTGATCTCCGACGGGCTGAACTCCTCTACCCGCAGCCCGACCGACGAACAGGCCAGCAGGGCCACTCCCCGGGCCTCGCCGATGGCGATGGCGGTGGCCAGGTTCTTGCCGGCGAAGGGTTCCTCGACAACCGCCACCTCGGCGCCGACGCGCGCGATAACGCCCTGCAGCCCGGAGTGGATGACGTTTAGCCGCTCGGCCAGCGAAAGCGAGCGTTTGGCGCGCACCGCGCCGCAGTCGACCAGTCGCGTCGAGCCGCGCACGTGCTGCACCACACCGTAACCGGCGGCGATGGTCCCGGGGTCGATCCCCAGTACTATCACGTGCGCCTCCCTGCAGCGCGTTGCGGGGTGGTGCTCAGTCCCCGGCCAGCTCGGCGGCCAGTTCGGCGGTCATCTCGAAGTTGGTGTAGACGTTGTTGACGTCGTCGTCCTCTTCGAGCTCGTTCATCAGGCCCATGACCTTGCGGGCTTCCTCCACCGAGAGTTCGACGTTGTTGTCGGCGATGTAGGTCAGCTCCGCCGACTCGGTGGCGATCCCGGCCTCCTCCAGCGCCTTGCAGACCGCGCCGAAGTCCTCCTGGCCGGTGGTGATAGAGTAGAACTCCTCGCCGGCCTCGAGGTCCTCGGCGCCGGCCTCCAGGACCAGTTCCATGAGCCTGTCCTCTTCGATTGCGTCGGTCTTGACGTCGATCTGGCCCTTGAACTTGAACATCCACAGCACCGAGTTGGCGTTGCCCATCTTGCCGCCGCGCTTCTCGACGATGCTGCGGACCGCCGGGCCGGTACGGTTGCGGTTGTCGGTGGCGGTGGCGATCAGCAGCGCGACGCCGCCGGGGCCGTAGCCCTCGTAGACGATCTCCTCGATCTTGACGCCGTCGGCCCCCTGCCCGGTGGCCCGGGCGATGGCGCGCTTGATGTTGTCCTTGCCAAGGCCCGCCACGCGGGCCTTGTCCAGAATCATGCGCAGCGCGGGGTTCATTTCGGGATCGCCCCCGCCCTGCCGGGCGGCAACGTAGATCTGCTTGGCGATCTTGCTGAAGACCTTGCCTCTCTTGGCGTCGGTGGCCGCCTTCTTGTGCTTGATGGTCGCCCAATGTGAATGACCGGACATGTCTGCCTCCTCTTCCTCTTCGTATGCAGCCTGGAACCGGATGCGAGAAAGTCAGGCGGCGGGTCCTGGAGGGAGGTCGGCCATGTAGTATCCAATCAGCAGCTTGCGAAGATATGATTGGGCCTCGGACATCTCTGATTCCCCCTCTGAAAGGCGATTCTACAGCTGCAGACCGAGACCTTCAAGAGCAAAGGCCCGCGCGGCGGACGGGGTCATCCCGGCAGGCCTTCACGAGCCTTTCGGTTCGTTGTGCAATGACAGGTGTCTCCGGCGAGGATTTCGCCGGAGACATTCGAAAACCGCTGCGGTCGGGTGCGCGCTACTTGGCGTCGGCGCCGCGGTTGCGGGACTTGGCCAGACGTGACTTGCGGCGGCTGGCCTGATTCTTCTTGATCAGGCCCTTGCGCGCGGCCTTGTCCAGCTCGCTGGCGGCCTTGCGGTAGGCCTTCTCGGCGGCCTCGCCCTTGGCATCGGACTGCACGCTCGTCTTGGCTTTCTTGACCTCGGTGCGGACCTTGCTGCGCATCGCGCGGTTCTTGGCGCGCTGCTTCAGATTCTGGCGATCGCGTTTCTTGGCGCTCTTGGTGTGGGGCATCTACTTCAGTTCCTCTCCGGTACGGCGACGGCCGGCAGCCGCTACCTAACCTTGTCTCAACGTCTCCAGCCGTTTGGCTACGTCCTGGAAGCCGATGTCGGCTTCGTACAACTCCGTGAAGGCCTTGACGGCCTCGTCCTTCTGTCCCATCTTTTCGCAGGTGTCGCCCAGCTGATAGAGCATGGTCTTCTTCATCTGGTCCATGATCTCGCTCTCTGCAAGGCCCTGCCTGAACTGCTTGGCGGCAAGCTCGAACTGGCTCTTGCGACTGAAGCAGATGCCCAGCCTCAACAGCGAGTTCTTGCGGCGTGCGGGGTCGTTGACCGTGCGCTGGTACTGCCCGATGGCCTCATCGAGCTTGTTCATATCGAAATAGATATTGCCGAGCGTATAGCCCACGGCCAGGTCCATGGGGCGGACCTTGACGCGTTGCTCGAAGCTCTTCATGCGGAACTCGTCGTACTCCGCCTTGAGCTTCTGGAGTTCGGCCTTGGCGGCGGCGTCCGCGGGTGAGGCCTGGACCTTGCTCTCCAGCCCCTTGAGCCCGGCGCGATAGCGCATGATGCTGAGGTCGTGGAGCTTGAAGACGTAGGTGTAATCGGTGGGCTGCAGTTCCTTGGCCTGGTTGTAGGCCTTTTCGGCCTCTTCGTAGTTGGGATCGGCCTTGAGCCAGAGGTCGCCGATATTGGCGTGAAAGGTGGCCAGGTGACGGGGGTCATCGGTCTTGGCATCGGCCAGCTTCTGCTGCTGTATGGCGATGGCCTCCTGGCGCTGCTCAACGGAGTGAATCTCGTGGAGCTCGACCTCGTGCTGGCGGTGGGTGTCCTTGTCCTTGACGATCGACTGCGCACCCTTGGTCGCGCCCTTCTGAAAAATCTGGCTGCTCTGAGTGGCCGACAGGTTCTTGAGCTTCTGTCCGGCTTCGTGGTCGCTGGGCTTGACCTTGAGAATCATCTCGCAGGTCTGGATCGCCGAGTTCACGTCGCCCTTGGCCTCCTGGGCGGCCTCGAGGTTGCGCAGGTTATCGACGCTGTCTGCGTGGCTGTTGCGAACCTCCTCGAAGACCTGAATCGCGGTGTTGTAGTAACCCAGGTGGTTCGCAGCGGTGCCCAGCTTGGTCAGCATCCAGACGTTACCCGGATCGTTCTTGAGGAACTTCTCGCACTCGATCATGGTCTTCTCGGCGTTCTTGGCCGAGCTGAACATCACCTTGAACACCGAGCCCAAGCCCTTGATCCAGGCCGAACTGGGGCTGATGCCCTTTTCCTTGACGTACCGGGTGGCCACGGCCCGCAGATCCCGGCGGCTTTCGACGTCGTCGGGGTTCAGCGCCAGGGCCTGCTGGAAGAGGTCTATGGCGTACTCGTAGTTCCGCCGCTGGACCGCTTCCTTGGCCTTCTCGGTCAGCTTGGTGGTGTCCATTGCCATGGCAGGACCTTATATAGGGCCAGCAGGCCGATTGTCAAGCTGCCTTTTGTCCAAGGACTTGCGTCACTACCTGCTTGACCGCCGCCCTCGCGCGATGCTACAATCGCTCCCGGAAGGGAGTGCGAGCATGGCGGATTCCGCACCCCGCCCCACTGGGGAAATGGGTGAAGATCTGCGGCTTTCGGGCTTTGAATCAGAGGTCTACCGCAAGGTCGGCGGCGCAGAGCTGGTGATCCACATCCATCGGCCAGCAGACGCCGCGAGCCCGTCCCCGGCGATCGTCTTCTACCACGGTGGCGGCTGGCTAACGGGCATGCCGGCCCAGTTCGGCGAACACTGCAAGCACTTGGCTCGCAAAGGGATGACAGGTCTGGCCGTCGAGTACCGCCTCATGCGCAGCCACGGCGTGACAGCCTGGGAGTGCGTCGAAGACGCCGCGGCGGCCTTCAAGTGGACCGGGGACAACGCCGCGCGCCTGGGCATCGACCCGGCGCGCATCGGTGCGGGCGGCGGTTCGGCTGGAGGACTGCTGGCCGCCACGCTGGGGACCTGCCCGATTCTCTCCCCCGACGAGCGTCCCGCAGCTTTGGTTCTGTTCAACCCGATCCTTGACCTCTCGGACGAGAAGTGGTCCTCGCGTTTCCCGCCCGGGCGCTGGCAGGACGCCTCGCCCGCGCAGCATGTGTCAGCGGGGCTCCCGCCGACGGTCATCTTCCACGGCAGGGAAGACCGGACTGTTCCGCCGGAACAGGCCGAACACTTCTCCAACCTGATGGCCGAAGCCGGCAACCGCTGCGACCTGCACCTCTACGAGGGCGTTGGTCACGCCTTCTTCAACTACGCGCGCCGAAACGGCTTCTACGAGAAGACCGTGGCCGAAATGGACAGCTTCCTCGAATCGCTGGGTTGGATCCGATGACCAGGGGCCCGGGGTCAAGGGCCAGCCTTGCTGTCCGGCCCCAAGCCCCTGATCTCTGACGCCAGGAGGGTAGAGTGATGTTCGTAGTTCACGTCAACGTCCGGGTCAAGCCCGAATGCATTGAGGCTTTTGAGGCCGCCACTGTCGAGAACGCGGCCAACAGCGTTCGGGAACCGGGCATCGCCCGCTTCGACGTCTGCCAGGACCGGTCCGACCCGGCGCACTTCGTGCTGGTCGAGGTCTACCGTACTCCGGAAGACCCCGCCAGGCACAAGGAGACCGCACACTACGCAACATGGCGCGAGGCGGTCGCCGAGATGATGGCCGAGCCGCGCAGCAGCACCAGGTTCGACAACGTCTTCCCGGAGAACTCCGCCTGGTGAGGTTCGACTTCGCCAGCGCCGGGCGCATCCTTTTCGGGCAAGGTCGCCTCGCCGAAGCCGGGCGCTTCGCCGCGTCGCTGGGAAGGCGCGCGCTGGTGGTCACTGGCAGCAACAGCGACCGCGCCGAACCGCTGCTTGACGCGCTGGCCGACTTCCAGGTCGAGACCGAGTTCTTCAGCGTTTCGAGGGAACCCACGGTTGAACTTGTGCGCTCCGCCGCCGCCAAGGCCCGCGAAGCCGGGTGCGACATGGTCGCTGGTTTCGGGGGCGGCAGCGCGATCGACACAGCCAAGGCGGTCTCCGCCCTGCTGCCCAACGAGGGCGACCTCCTGGACTATCTCGAGGTGATCGGCGAGGGCCGGGCGCTGGAGAAGCCCGCGTTCCCTTGCATCGCGGTCCCGACCACCGCCGGGACCGGCGCGGAGGTCACCAGGAACGCGGTGATCGCCTCGCCCCCCCATCGCGTGAAGGTCAGCCTGCGCCATGGCAGCATGCTGCCCGATCTGGCGGTGGTCGATCCAGGGCTGACCATTTCGGTGCCGCCCGAAGTCACCGCCGCCAGCGGGCTGGACGCACTCACCCAGTTGGTCGAGCCTTTCGTCTCGCGCATGGCGAATCCCTTGACGGACGCCCTGTGCCGCGAGGGCCTGCTGCGCGCCTCGCGCTCGCTGCGGGCAGCATGGCTGGACGGAAGCGACATCGAGGCCCGCGAGGACATGTGCGTGGCCTCGCTATTCGGTGGCCTGGCGCTGGCCAACGCCAAGCTCGGCGCCGTCCACGGGATTGCCGGTCCCTTCGGCGGCATGTTCCCCGGCGCGCCGCACGGCGCCGTTTGCGCGCGACTGCTGCCGGCGGTGATGACCGCCAACATCAAGGCACTGGCGAATCGCGGCGAGTCGCTCGGGCGCTTCGACGAGGTCGCCCGACTGCTGACCGGCTCGGCGGAGGCGGCGGCTGCAGACGGCGTCAAGTGGGTCGAGGATCTTTGCGCCGGGATGGACATCGCACCACTGGGTCAGTGGGGATTCGGAGAGACCGGATTCGAGGATCTGGCCGAGCGGGCCCTGCGGGCCAGCAGCATGAAGGGCAATCCCGTTGAGCTCGGTGCCGCAGAACTCGAGGCGATCTTCCGCGCGTCACTCTGAGCCGCGTTCTCGGCACGCGGAGCGGGCGCTTCTGCGCCCCGCAGTGCTTCTGCCCCGAACCCCTCTACTTCGTCGCGGCCCTCTGCCCCTGCTTGGCCCTCTCGATGAGTTCGGTCAGCCCGTGCTGTTCGGGGGTGTAGCTCCTGGAAAGCGCCAGCTTGGCCAGGTCTTCCCGGTGGTCCCTCCGGGTCCTGGCGTGAGCAAGCAGTTCCTCGGCCTCGAAGCGGTAGCGCAGGGCGAGTAACGTTCTGCCCGGGCCGCGGCGCGGCTTTGACTTCCGCTTTCGGGCGTGCTTCCGGAGTCGGTCGCTCACGGCCTTCAGGTTCCTGGCCGAGTTCTTGCCGGCCGCAACCGGCTCCTCTCCCTTCTCGGCATTCGCATACCCCAGGCGACCGGGCGCGCTCACCGCGGTGGGCGGCGCGCTTCTCGTCTTCCGGGGGGCCTTTGGGGAGGCCGGCCTTCTCGCTGTTTCCGACCGCTGCAATGCCCGAGCGGGGGGATAAGGGGGGATAAGTGGGGATAAGGGGACACTCCCTTTTCGTGCTGCTGGTCGTGCTTCAACGGCCGGTCGGGTTGGTGGCAGGGTCGGGCGTGGTCAGATTGCGCACAACCATATGCTGCGGTTTGGGTTGGGTGATCGCGCGGCTTTTTGTGCACTTTGTGCCTTGACCCGAGTGATAGAACATGACATACTGTGATAGCGAGACAAAGTACATGCTTGTGAGAAGGGGAGGCTATGGCGAGTGCTGCAACTGCTGAGAAGTGGTTCAACGTCAGGGAGGCGGCCGAGTACCTGGGCGTGAGCGAGCCCACCATATTCCGCTGGATGCGGGACGGCAAGGTCAGCTTCTTCAAGATGGGAAGCTCCACCCGCTTCAGGCGTGCGAACCTGGACATGGTCGCGCGCAAGGTAACCGCCGTCGAGGAAGGCAGGGACAAGCGCACCCGCTGCACCGCCTGCGGGCACGGCTACCTGGTCAGCGGCAACGTTCGTTCCACGGGCCGGCTCTACTTCCAGCCCCAGAGGACAAAGTTCTTCGTCCTTGGCGATTCCATGGTAGGCGTCAGCGCCAGCGCCTGCCCGGCCTGCGGCCACGTGCAGATGTTCACCGACACCGCCAAGCTCGGCAAGTTGATGCGAGACGAGGAGACCGCCGCATCGGAGAGCGCCAAGGCTGACTCCGGAGGTTGATCGTGAAGAACCGGCTGGGACTGAAGCTCGCGCTGGTGCTGCTCTTGATCGCGGCGCTGGCTGCGGGCATGTCCGTGCCGCTCATATGGCCCGACATCGCGAACTACCCTCCCAAGGAGAAAGAAGGGGGCAGCACCGAAGCGCTCCCCACGCTTAGCCGGACGCAAGAGGCGCCTGGCGAGTAGGGGGGATGAGTCGTGGAAGAGCGCATGCCGGTTGCGCGGGAGCGGGGAGGGGAGGTCCGTGGCAGACGGGTCGAGCTTGCTCCATTCATATGGCTGGTGCTTACCTGCGGCGGTGCCTTGATAGGCTTGGAGCTGCTATTCAATGTCCACCGTCCGAGTGAAGCCGATCGGCGAAGAGCATGCTTCAACAACCTCCGCCAGATATCGTACGCGTGCATGATGTACGCTGATGAAAACGATGACCAGTTTCCCGACGAGCTTGAACGCCTCTATCCCGGATTCATCGACAACCCACGATGCTTCTCCTGTCCGAGCGAACCATCCAACTGGCGTGATTTCGATAGCGGCGATGTGGCTCCCGCCAGCAGCAGCTACACGTTAGTCTCCGGGCTTAGAGCTACAGCGAAGAGCAGCACGATTGTTGTCTACGAGTCCACTGACAACCATCATGGTGTCAGGCTTGTAGCCTATCCCGGCGGTCGCGTCGAACGCCTCAGCGAAGCTGAGTTCCAGAAGCGGTTCCAGGAACAACACGCTCGCTTGTCCAAGTGCAAGCCGATTACGAACGAGAAGCAGGGAGGTCTTCTATGAACACGCCAATGCGCATGAAGAGCAACGAGGAGGGCAGTTGGATCGTGCACAAGGAGCCTGATGATCCGCTGCGCAGCTTCTTCAAGCTGCACAACCCCCTGTATCTCGTCAGCGCGGCGTGCATGCTGTTGGGCTGCTATCTCGTTGCCTCGGCTGTGCCGGGCGATGGCTGGGAGACGCGCCTCACTCGCGTTCTGGTCCTGCTCGGGGCGCTGAACGTGTACGAGTTTCTGCTCGTGGGCCTGGCCTGCTACCTCATTGCGGTAAAGCGCCAGGCGCGCGACGGGACGATGTTGCTGATCATCGAGGTACTGCTGCTGGCCGACGTGACCAATCTGCTGCACGAGACCTACGCGCTGAGTTACTCGGCGGGAGCCTGGGTCAATGCCCTGACGCTGCTGGTCACCATCGCCAAGGCGGGCGCGGTCGTTTGGGCACTCAAGCTGCGATTCTCAGTGCGCGAACTGGTCGCCGGCGCCGCCGGCTATCTCGCGATGCTGCTGGTCCCGGGCATACTCACGATGCTCAACCGCCGGGGCGGGTCGATGGCCCTGCCGTTGCACGGCGCCTGGTGGGTCGTGGGCATGGTTCCGCTGGCAATCGCGCTGATTCTGCCGCGCGTCGAAACCGGGCGCACGCCGCTCGAGCGCAAACTCGGCGCGTTTGCGCTGGGCGCCCCGTGGGGGTCGCTGCTGGTGCACCTGGTCATGGCCTCGTGGCAGTACGAGGAGGGCTTCCACTTCGCCAACGTCGCACCGATGATCCTGGGCTGGTCGAGCGTGCTGCTCTGGCGCGCGGGTCGCAAGTCTGTCGTGCCCATCCACGCCGTGTTGATTGTTGGCGGCCTGGCCACCGTCCTGCTCGCGGCTATCGGCTCCGTGGACCTGGTCGCGCGCGTGCCGGCACTCGGCGGCCTGGTCTACTCGCCCCTGCGCGCCAACGCGCTGGCGCTGGCGATGCTTTACGCCTGGGCGGTTCTGATGCGATGCGGCTGGATCTACGCCGGCGCCTCGGCTCTCAACCTGCTGGCCTTCGCCAGCGGCCACTCGCTGCCGGTCATGTGGCGAAAGTGGGGCCGGTTGCTGGAGGACCTTGTCCCCGAATCCCGGGTCGGCTGGGGCGTCCTGGCCCTGGTCGCCGCGTTCATCTTCCTCGGGGCCGGGGCGCTCAGCAGCGTATTGCGCAAGCCGGCGCTGGAGGAGGCGGACCGGCAATGAATCCCGCAACCAGGAACTCGTTAGTCGTCCTCATCGCCTGTTACGTCCCGGCGGTTCCCCTTGGCGGAGCGTTGCTGGTGCAGGAGGCCCGAAACCCTCCACCCCTCTGCCGCGGATCTGGAGGCCGATCAGGCGCGTACGCGGTGAGTTTGATGCGCGGCTACTGCAGCGCGCAGACCATGTACCGGCGTAACGACTGGGAGGCACACAATGCTCCGCCCCATGCACCGGGCACAATCGGCGTCCTCGAACACGCCCGGGACATGCGCGATCTATGCGAGTGTGTCGACGGCAGCAACACGCCGATCAGGCTTATCGACCAGGCCATGGCCAACGCCAGGGCGAAGTGCGCAGGCGGCAAAGGAGAACCAAAGTACGGCTACATCTTCAGGGAGATGAAGACCATCGCCGGCAAACCCATCGACTGGACCGGGGACTACGCTTTGTGTGCGATCCCCGCGGTCTACGGTCGCACCGGCTATCGCACGTTCATCGTCTCCACGGACGGCACGGTGTTCGGCAAGGATCAGGGGGAGGGCGGAACCTTCCTGGACGACTACCCCGCCGACCCGAACGCGGGCGATTGGATCATTGCCGAGTAAGCCGAACGGGAGAACTGACCGAGACCGGCGCTTCGCGTTTCAGAGCACCCTGTCCAGCGCGTCCTTGACGTCCTTGCCGCGGTGGCCCTTGGCCTTCTTCGGCGCGACGATCTTCTGCAGCGCCTCGAGGATGTCCTTCTCGACGCCCTTGACCTGGCCGAACATGGCTGTGCCGTGGTCCTTGCCGTCGTAGACCTTCTTGACGATCAGCTTCTGGTCACCGGCAGCCTTGGCCAGCGCCGCTGCGGTACGTGCGCAGTAGCCGCGGTAGTCCTTGCTGGTCGCGAAGATCGCCACTCTTTGGTCCCTGCCCAGTTTCCCGGCGGCATCCCTGGTGGTGACCTTCATGTAATCGAGCCCGGCTGAGAGCAGCACCGCGCCGCAAAGATCCGGGTCGGCGGTCAGCGCCCTCAGTGAGAGGTTGGCGCCGATCGACCCGCCGGCGAGCGCAATGCGCCTGGGGTCGACGTCGGCCTTCTTGTCCTTGAGCAGCCAGGCCTTCACCCTGGCGATGTCCTTCTCGGCGTTGAGCCAGTCGGCTGCCCCGAATCGCTTCCAGGAGGAGGCCTTGCCGTTGCTGTCGGTGCTCTTGCCGTGCCCGCGCATGTCGTAGGCCACCACCGCAAAGCCCGCGCCGACCAGCTTGGGCACCAGCGGTTTCCAGTCCTGCCTGGTGCGGTTGAGCATGTGCGTCAGGATCACCGCGGGGCACTTGCCCTTGCGGGCGCTCTTGGCCGGGGCGGCGTAGAACGCCGCCAGTTTCCACCCGTCCTGGCCGGTGATCATGACCGGCTCAAGCTTGACGCCGGCCTCGGCCGGAGCCTTGGCCCTCTCGACGCCCAGGGCGCCGGAAGCGGTCGACAGGATCAGAGCAAACGCGGCAATCAGTCTCATGGGCTTCCTCCTCGCACCAACTGGCTGTGATTCTACGCCCCTGCCGGGGGCTGTCAAAGCGCCTGCTGTCAGCAGTTTGCGGGTCTCCGTGTCGCCGGCCTGAGGCCTCCACGGCGAGTCGCACCCGCCGCAGGTCGAAAAATCCCGAATAGCGGGACTCCGGCCCCGTCAAGGGTGCGAAGAGGGGAAGGCGCGGTCGTCGCCCGCGACCGCCTGGTGGGGTTTGAACCAGATGGTTGACAGGAGCAGCCCGGGAATCTATGTTGTCCCCCCGGGGTTTTCTGCAGGCATGGGAGGAGTCGCGATGAGAAGTGCCAGGTGGTTGCCGGTTCTTGTTGCGGGGCTGGCCGTCGCCGCCGGCTGCAGCAAGAGCGGCACGGTCTTCGGAAGCGGCAGCGCGAACCGCAGCGTCAAGTACGTGCGGATACCCAGGACCATCGAGGTGGTCAATATCCCGCGCCTGAACAAGCGCGGCAACGCTACCTACTTCGACGTGATCCTGCGTAACAACGACCCCAAGAAGAAGGTCTGGAATCTGGAGTACAGGTTCACCTTCTACGATGCGGACGGGCGCGAGCTGCCAAGCGCAACCAAGGGCTGGCGCCCGCTGGCCCTGGATCGCGGCGAGCCCAAGACCATCGGCGGGTGCTGCCTGGTCTCCGGTGCCGAGACCGCGCTGTGCACCATCCGCAAGTGGGACCGCAGGAACTGAGCGCAGTGCCACACGGAGGACCGAAGCAATGAGCAGGACCGCAACCGCCGCCATCCTGGCCGCATTCCTGACCGCCGCCGTCGCCGGCTGCGGCCGTGACCCGGTGAGCTACGACGACCCCGGCTCGACCACCGTAAGCCGGGACTTCTCCGACACCGACATCCGTGCCTCGGCCGGCGAACTCGGTGCCAGCCTGGCCAAGGCGCCGGTGATCTCCGAGGCCCGCAACCGGCCCAAGATCCTGGCTCTGCGCATCAAGAACCGCACCGACCGGCGCATCAAGACCTCGATCATCATCAGCCAGATCGAGACCCGTCTGCTGGGCACTGGCAAGGTCGAGTTTATCGACGGCGCCGCCCGCCCGGAACTCGCCAGGGAATACGCCTACATGGCCTCGGGCAACGTCAACCCCTCGGAGGCCAAGGGACCGGGCGGCCAGGCCGGCGCCGACTACGTCCTGCACGGAACCGTGGAGAACGTCCCGGTGCGGCAGGGCAAGGAGAAGGTCGACTACTACTACATCAAGCTCACCCTGGTCGACGTGATCCGGGGGACCAAGACCTGGCAGGGCGAGAAGGAAATCAAGAAGCGCATTCGCAGGTAGTCGCGGGCGCTGTCCAGTACCGGGAATGACAGCTTTGCCACGACGCGCGCTGGCCGCCGCGTTGCTCGTTTGCCTGGCCGCGTGCGGCTGCGGCACCTACAAGCGACGAACCGCCTCCGCGCGAGCCGCCTTCTACTCCGCGCGCTTCGACCAGGCCGCCCGCGAGTACGAGGAGGGCAGCTTGCGTGCGGGACGCAACCGCCTGCTCTACCTGCTCGAGGCGGGCATGGCCTATCGCGCTGCCCGCGACTTCGAAAACAGCAACCGCTGTTTCATAGCCGCTGACGACCTCATCGAGAAGCTGAACTTCACCTCAGCGGCCGAAGTTGCCGCCAGCCTGGCATGGGATGACCGCGCGCTGACCTATCGCGGCGAGGAGTTCGAGGCAGTGCTGGTCAATACTTTTATGGCACTGAACTGGCTGGAGCAGGGTGGGCCCCTGGCCGCGGAGAAGGCGCTTGTCGAGTGCCGGCGCTTCGACTGGAAGCTCCGGCAGCTCAGCGAGCACCGCGGCCGCAAGTACCTCCGGAACGCCTTCAGCCGCTATCTGTCCGGCATCGCCTACGAGATGGACGGCGAGCCCAACGATGCCTACATCGATTACCGGCGGGTCCACAGGCTCCGCCCGGACTTCGAGCCCGTCAGGCGCGATCTGGTGCGCCTGTCGGCGGCGCTGGGGTTCGACGACCACCGGGAGAGCTGGGAGAAGAAGTTCGGTCTCAAGCACGACGCGGCGGCGCTGAAGGACACCGGCGAGGTCCTGGTGGTCCTGGAGGCCGGCCGTTCTCCCGAGAAAGGACCTATCAACGACGGCCAGTTCCTGCACCTGCCCAAGTACTACTCCTTCGCGCCGGCCGAGGCGGGAGCCGAGGTGGTGGTCAAGGGGCGCGTCATGGCGCGCACCGTCGTCCTGGAGGACATCGAGGCCACAGCGCGCAAGACGCTCAGCTCGCGCATGGCCGGCAAGGTCGCCAAGCAGATCGGCAAGAGCGCGATTCGCGTCGGCGCCGCGCTGGGCACGCGCGTGCTGGTGCGGGAGGCCACCCGCAGGAAGGTGAAGAAGCGCAGCAGCAGGCTGCTGGCCGACCTGGCCGCGCTGCTGGTTTACGCGTTGCTCAGCGCCAACGATGAGACCGACACCCGATGCTGGATGACGCTGCCGGCCAACCTGCAGGTGGCCCGCATCCGCCTGCCGGCCGGCAGGCACCGGATCGAGCTCCACACCACCGACCCGGCCGGCGCCCGCACCGGCCACGTGATCGAGTTCGCAAACGTAAACCTGCGCAAGAACCGGATCACCCTCCTGACCACCCGCACCCTCCAATAACCCCTCCTTCCCCTCACAAGGTCACAAGGGACACTCCCCATTCAGCTCGTGAAAGCCATGAATAGCGAGAGAGGAGAAAGGGACACTCCCTTTTCAGTACCTTTTGCCTTTTGGTCCTTTTCGGTTTGACTTTAAAGGACTGCGCCGCCAGACTTACGTGTTGGAACGTCGGGATGCGTATGGGTTTGCATTGTTCAATAGCCGGAGGTGGTTGTTTATGGCGAGGTTGGCGAGATTCAAGGTGGAGTGTGGCGAGGGCTGGTATCACGTGCATGCGCGTGCTGCGGGCCGCAGC
>Ga0272442_10000621_pt1 | contig 55758 bp, 49 predicted proteins | sample SSMForm2O_FD_200262 | JGI IMG/M metagenome (GOLD analysis project Ga0272442, IMG submission 200262) | Marine sediment archaeal communities from Little Sippewissett salt marsh, Falmouth, MA, United States - SSM-Form-2O | ecosystem: Environmental > Aquatic > Marine > Wetlands > Sediment ... | reverse complement strand
TCAGTATCTGCCACTTTTTTCTCTCATTTGGTTATTTTGTCAACTTTATTTTTCTGTTGAGCGACTTTCCCGGGTATGGTAATATTTCTAATCTAAGTTTTCACAGCCCCAGTCAAACGAACGGACCAGGTGAGAAATGAAGACAATCAGGACGCGAAAGGGCTTGAGCATTCCCATCAAGGGTAACCCTGAACAGGAGATTCACCCTACCCCTCCAATTACGCAAGTTGGAGTCTCCGCATTGGATTATCCGGGGATGAAGCCCCGCCTATTGGTAGAGGAAGGAGACCGGGTCAGGCGCGGCGATCCGCTGCTGGTTGACAAGGCGCAACCGGAAATCCGTATTACCGCCCCCGCCGGCGGCCGTGTCGCGGCAATCCATCGCGGAACTCGCCGCGTACTCGAAGGATTGGCGATTCAGATTGAAGGCGATGAAGCGGTTGGGTTCAACCTCACCTCGGAGGACGATCCGGATCCCGCGAAAATCCGTGAAGCTCTGCTGACTTCGGGAATGTGGACGGCCATACGCATGCGCCCATATGAAATGATCGCCGATCCGGAAGTCCCGCCCCTGGCTTTGTTTGTTACGGCCATGGATACCCATCCCCATGCTCCCGAGGCTTCCGCCCTGTTGAAGGGACGTGAAGAGGATTACCTCCGGGGCCTGCGGTTGCTGAGCCGTATGTGCGAAGTGCCGGTATACGTGTGCCGGGGGGCCGGAGTGGAACTCCCGATCCCGGATTTCCCGGTGGATGTGCGGGAAGTGGAGTTCCGGGGGCCCCATCCCGCGGGGAACGTGGGCACTCACATCCATTTCCTGGCTCCGGTATGCCGGGGACGGCGGGTATGGCATGTGGGACTGCAGGATGTAATCGGGATCGGTGAATTCTTCAGAACCGGAACCCTGCCGGTAACGAGAATCATTTCCCTGGCCGGTCCCGCGGTTCGAGAACCCCGGTTACTGGTCACCCGCCCCGGGGCATCCCTGGGGGAACTGACGGACGGGGAGCTGGTGGACGGGAAGGTCCGGGTCGTTTCCGGATCCCTGCTTACCGGCTTCACCATGACCGAGGGGCGACGCTTCCTGGGCCGTTATCACCAGCAGGTCTCGGCTTTGCGGGAAGGCGGGAAACGCCGTTTCCTGGGATGGCTGGCCCCGGGATTCTCATTGTTTTCCGTGAAAGGGGTGGTGGCTTCCCATTTCCTGCCCCGGCGGGACCTGGACCTGACAACGGATATTCACGGCGGACGCCGGGCGATCATTCCCACCGGGGTGCTCGAGTCGGTCTGTCCCTTGGATATCCTGCCCACGCCTTTGATGCGGGCCCTCATGGTGGACGACCTGGAAGAAGCGGAAAAGCTTGGTGTCCTTGAACTGGCGGAAGAAGATGTGGCTCTGTTTTCCTTTGTCAGCGCGTCCAAACTGGACTTCGCCGGGGAGCTCAGGCGCAATCTGGATACCCTATTGAAGGAAGGATAAGCAAAGTGTTGCGAAGAATTCTGGATCGTATCGAAGAACGGTGGTTTGGCGAGAAGGGACAACTGCGGCGCTGGTTCCCTGTTTATGAGGCGGTGGACACCTTCATCTATTCTCCCGGCAAAGTGACCCGGACGGCTCCCCATATCCGGGATGCCATGGATCTGAAGCGTATGATGGTCACCGTGGTGGTCGCCTTGATTCCCGCCGTGTTGATGGCTTTGTACAACACCGGGCTGCAGGCCAATCTGGCCATTGCCCGGGCGGGCGCTACGCCTCTTCCCGGATGGCGGGCGGACCTGGTGCGTTGGCTTGGGTTGGGGTTTTCTCCTGAGTCCATCCTGGATTGCGCCGTACACGGCTTGATGTATTTTCTGCCGCTGTACATCGTCACCATGGCGGTCGGCGGTGTCTGGGAAGTACTCTTCGCCGTTGTCCGTCGACATGAAATCAGCGAAGGGTTCCTGGTGACGGGATTGCTTTTCCCGTTGATCCTGCCGCCAACTCTGCCGTTGTGGATGGCCGCGGTGGGGATCTCTTTCGGCGTGGTCATGGGCAAGGAAGTATTCGGCGGAGTCGGCATGAACATCATCAATCCCGCTTTGGCGGCACGGATGTTCCTGTTTTTCGCCTACCCGCTGCAGTTCTCAAGCGCCAGTGCCTGGATCGCCGTCGACGGCTACAGCCGGGCGACGCCCATGGCTCAGCTGGCCGATCCGGGGTTGACCCTCTCGGTTACCTGGAAAGACGCTTTCCTGGGGTTCATCCCGGGTTCCATGGGTGAGACCTCGGTGATCGCCTGCCTCCTCGGTGCCCTGGTGCTGGTGGTGACCGGAGTGGGCTCATGGCGGATCATCACCTCGGTTCTTGTCGGGGCCGCGGGTACCGCCTGGCTGTTCAATCTAATCGGAAGCGCGGGCAACCCCATGTTCGCCTTGGCCCCCCATTGGCACCTGGTTCTCGGCGGACTGATGTTCGGGACCGTGTTCATGGCCACCGATCCGGTAAGTGCCGCCATGACCAATCCGGGCCGGGTGGTATACGGATTGTTGATCGGTATTATGGTGATCCTGATTCGGGTGGTTAACCCGGCTTTTCCGGAGGGGATCATGCTGGCGATTCTGTTCGGCAACATCTCAGCGCCGGTTATCGATCGGGTGGTGATCAACGCCAACATCAAGAGGAGGATGATTCGATATGGCCTCAGATAGCAATCGCGGGATCCTCCTGGTGGCTCTTGCCATATGCGCCGTCTGTTCCGTACTGGTTTCTCTGGCGGCGGTGGGACTTAAGCCTCTCCAGGTGGAGAATCAACGCGTGGATAAGCTCCGTAATATCCTGGCCGCCGGGGGATTGCTCGGCCCCGGTGTGAATGCGGGAGAAGTATACAACAATCGGATCCAGGCGGTTTTCATCAACCTGTCCGACGGAACCGTCATGGATCCGGAAGGGATTCCCCCGGGAGTGACCCCGGTGAATTTCAATTTCCAGAGATTGGCCGCGGATAAAGTGACCGGAATGGTTATTCCCGGGGACGATGATCTGGCACGAATGAAGCGCCGGCCGATGTTCATGCCGGTGTATATGGTAACCGATGACGCGGATAGGGTAACCAAGGTTATTCTGCCGGTTGCCGGCAAGGGGTTGTGGTCCACCATGTTCGGCTTCCTGGCTCTGGATGCCGATCTCCGTACCATCCGGGGTTTTACTTTCTATGAACATGGAGAAACTCCGGGTCTGGGTGGAGAGATCGACAATCCCCGCTGGCAAAGAAAATGGCACGGGAAACTCGCCTTCGATGAGGGCGGGCGTCTCATGATCGAAGTCCTGCGTGGCGCCGTGGAGCCCGGCGATCCCCGGGAACCTTACCGGGTGGATGGAATATCCGGGGCGACCAAGACCACTCAGGGTGTCCAGGACCTGGTCAGATTCTGGCTGGGGAAAAACGGTTATGGGCGATTCCTCGAAACCGCCGCCCGGGAGGGGTTGCATGCTGGCAGATAAAAAGACTTTGTTGGAACCGGTGATCCGCAACAATCCCATCGCCGTCCAGGTGTTGGGAATCTGTTCCGCCCTGGCGGTAACGTCGCGGCTGGATACCACGTTGATCATGTGCATGGCGGTTGTATTCGTCACCACCTTTTCCAATGTATCCGTAAGCCTGATCCGTCGGCACATCCCTTCAAGCGTGCGTATCATCGTGGAAATGACGATTATCGCTTCCCTGGTGATCATCGCCGACCAGTTGATCCGGGCGTACTTTTTTGACGTTAGCAAACAATTGTCCGTCTACGTGGGCCTGATCATTACGAATTGCATCATCATGGGAAGGGCGGAAGCATTCGCTTTGCAGAATCCGGTCTGGCCGAGCCTCTTGGACGGGTTGGGGAATGGAATCGGGTACAGTGTCATCCTGATCGCCGTGGCGGTGATCCGGGAATTGTTCGGCCAGGGTAAGCTATTGGGCGTGTCAATCTTTCCCCTCAACACCGAGGGCGGATGGTATACCGCCAATGGTTTGCTTTTGTTGCCGGCCAGTGCGTTTTTCCTCATCGGCGGATTGATCTGGATTATACGTACGCTGCAAAAGGATCTGGTGGAAGAGGCCTGAAATGCTGGAACATTATATCAGCCTGTTCGTTAAGTCGATTTTCATTGATAATATCGCCCTGGCTCTGTTTCTGGGCATGTGTACCTTCCTGGCCGTTTCACGCCGGGTGGATACCGCCGCGGGCCTGGGTGTGGCCGTCGTGGTTGTCCAGGCCATTACCGTGCCGGTCAATAATCTGATTTATAACCATGTGCTGCGCGAAGGAGCCCTTGACTGGGCCGGTCTGGGCGGAGCGGACCTCCGTTTCCTGGGCCTGATTACCTATATCGGCGTGATCGCGGCCATGGTGCAGATTCTAGAGATGGCACTGGACAAGTTTTTCCCCAGGCTATACAACGCCCTGGGGATTTTTCTGCCGCTGATAACGGTGAACTGCGCAATCCTGGGAGGGTCCCTCTTCATGGTGGAGCGGGACTATACTTTTGGAGAAAGCGTGGTTTTCGGCATTGGTTCCGGTATTGGTTGGGCGCTGGCTATCGTGATGCTGGCGGGTATCCGGGAGAAGATGAAATACAGCAATGTGCCCGCCGGGTTGCGGGGGCTGGGTATTACCTTTATCACCGCGGGACTGATGGCGGTTATTTTCATGTTGTTTTCGGGAATTCAATTGTAGACGGTCACGCCGGAGCGTGACGATTCGCATGGAGTATATCGAATGAGTGGACTGGAGTTGATCGCTTTAGGGGTGGCCATGTTCATCCTGATCGTCCTGGTACTGGTGGCGTTGATCCTGATGGCCCGCTCCAGGCTGGTGGCAACCGGAAACGTTACGATTGAAATAAACGGAGATTCCGAGCGAAGCCTGGTCGTGCCGGTGGGAGGAAAGCTTCTCAATGCCCTGACGGCCAGAAAGATCTATGTGCCCTCCGCGTGCGGCGGCGGCGGAACATGCGGTACCTGTAGATTGCAGGTTGTTTCCGGGGGCGGTGACGTCCTGCCGACCGAGCGTTCACTGCTTAATCGACGTGAGGTGCGGGAGGGATTCCGTCTTTCCTGCCAGGTCCCGGTCAAGGACAATATGGAGATCCGGGTCCCGCCGGAGATATTCGACGTGCAACGCTGGGAATGCCGGGTGCGTTCCAATGATAGCGTCGCCACATTCATAAAGGAACTGATCCTGGAACTGCCGGCTGGAGAAAACGTGAATTTTCGTGCCGGCGGATACATCCAGGTCGAAGCGCCTCCCCATCGCCTGGACTTCGGGAACTTCACAATAGGCGATGAATACCGCACGGATTGGGAGCGCCTGGGCCTATTCAATCTTTCCTCCCGGGTTACGGAACCCGTTACCCGGGCGTACTCCATGGCGAACTACCCCGAGGAAGAGGGGATTATCATGCTTAACGTGCGTATCGCTTTGCCCCCTCCGGGTAAAACCGGCCTTCCTCCCGGAGCCATGTCTTCCTGGATTTATAATCTCAAGCCTGGTGACCCGGTTACCATCTCCGGACCTTATGGAGAATTTTTCGCCCGGGAAACAGGTAACGAAATGGTGTTCATCGGTGGCGGTGCCGGGATGGCGCCCATGCGCTCACATATCTTTGATCAATTAGAGCGCCTGGATGCAAAACGACGGATTACATACTGGTATGGGGCCCGCAGTCTGCGGGAGATGTTCTACACCGATGAGTTTGACCGCCTGGCGGTGGAACATGAGAATTTCGATTGGACCGTGGCTTTGTCGGATCCCCAACCTGAAGATGAGTGGCAGGGCCCTCAGGGCTTTATCCATCAAGTTGTATACGATCTTTACTTGAAAAACCATCCGGCTCCCGAGGATTGCGAATACTACATCTGCGGTCCCCCATTGATGCTTGATGCGGTGCTGAAGATGCTGGACGGACTGGGAGTAGAGCCGGAAAACATTTTATACGATGATTTCGGCAACTAAGGTTCTCCGGGATCGGCGGCTATCCCTGATTCCGCTGCTTTCCTGCCTTTTGTTGACTCTTGGCGGGGGCAGCGGTTGCGAACGCCGGGTTTCCTCTCTGGAAGTATTGTCCGGAACCACCATGGGTACGACCTGGACGGTGAAATTCCAGCGTCCGGACTGCTGCAATTCAGGAGAAGCGGCTACGGAATTGCGAAGCTCCATTCGGGCTGCCCTTGATGCGGAACTTGAGGCCGTTAACGACCTCATGTCCGTGTTTCGGCGCAAATCCGAGATATCCCGGTTCAATCAGAGTCATGATTCGGGCTGGATAAACGTCTCGCGGGCATTGGCGGAACTGGTTGCATACGCGCAGGAAGTCCACCGCCTATCCGGGGGATCCCTGGATGTAACCATAGGGCCCGTGATCCGCCTGTGGGGGTTCGGGCCGGGGGGTGCGCGGCGGGTGCCGTCGGAAGCGGAGATAGCCGCGGCCATGGCCCGTTCGGGCGGCTCCCGCCTTGAGGTTCGCCGGAATCCACCGGCGTTGCGTAAAAAGGTTCCGGAATTGGAGTGCAATCTTTCTTCATTGGCCAAAGGGTATGGAGTTGATCGTCTGTCTGTCCTGCTTGAGGAGCAGGGGATCACCGATTACCTGGTGGAGATCGGTGGGGAAATGCGTGCCCGGGGGGAACGCCATGGCGGCGGTCCCTGGCATATCGGTGTCATGGAGCCGGAGGCATCCGGAGGACTGCAGAGAGTGATTCCACTGGAGAATCGTTCGATGGCCACTTCGGGGGATTATCAGAATTACTTCGAGGTCGGGGGAATCCGCTATTCTCATACCATGGATCCCCGCACAGGCAGACCGGTTACCCACAACCTGGCGTCCGTCACCGTGGTGGCGGATACCTGTATGGAGGCGGATGCATGGGCGACCGCATTGTTGGTAATGGGGCCTTTACCGGCGATGGCATTGGCGAGGGAAAGAAAAATTCCGGCGTTTTTCATCGAGCGTACGGTTGATGGATACCGTGAATTCATGACATCCGCTTTTCGTCACCTGTTGGAAAAGAATTCCGAGGGGGGTAGCTGATGCTCCTGGTAAAAGACTGGCTGGCGGTGGTGCCCATTACCCTGGCGGTCCTGGCCGTGTTCGCCCTGATTCTGCGCTGGACCCGGTTCCGCAATCGAAACGACTCCGGTTGTTCCTGCCACGGCAAAGAAATCCAAGGAACCTGCTCCGGGAGAAACGCTTGCGGATCTTCGTCGGGAAATTCCGTTCCGGAAGGTTTCAACGATTAGACGGACTCCGTAGCGATCCCGTGGGAGGAAACGACTGGATCGGGGATCGCAAATTGAGTGGACCCCCGGGTCAACGCCGTCTGGCTTTGGAGGAGGAACCGGATCGGCTGGAGCCGCTTCTCGATGAACTTGATCCGGACCGGGAAGAGGAACGATAGCTTCGGGTTGAAGAGGATGAGTAACTGCTGTGGGAACGGGTGGATCTGTTGGGGGATGCATATGCTTTGCCGTAACTCTTGTAGCTCCCCGGGTTTGAATAGTAAGATGATTTCGAGCCGGATGTCGCGGTCTTTCCGGACCGTCCCAGGTATGCGGATATCGAGGAATAGGGGGAAGCGTATTTTCCAGAGCTGAAAGTTCTCGTCCGGGGCTGGTAGCGATGGGGGAGAGGCGCATAGCGCCGCCGGGTGGAATGAGTGGATGCGGAATACGTTGAAGACGACGATCCCGACGGCGCACTCATGTGCGCCGTCGGGTTGAATGCGGCCGGACTGTTGTTTTTGCGTTTGGCCTTCTTCTTAACCGGTTTTTTGGAGCTCTTATTGCTGCTGCTGGCGGTTTTCTTGCTTACCGTTGTGGTTCGCGTTCTGGTGGTTGTGGTTCTCTTGACCGTCGTCCTGCCGGAAGTTGTCCTGGAACCGGACCCACTACGGTAACGATGGGTGGGCGAAATGCTTGCATCCGTTTTCTTTCTTACGACCCGACGGGTAGTGGTTTTCCTGCCGTAGTTGCGGATGACGTTTCCCCGGGTATCGGCTCCGCTGGAATAACGGTTGACCACCGTGGTCCGGTTTTTGGTTACCTTGCGTGTCAGCGTTCCATCACTTCCGGACTGGTAACGATTGGTATTGACCAGCCCTCCCTTTTTGACTACAATCCCGCGACCCTTGGCGTTTATGATCCGGATGTTTTCTCCCCGGGGGTGCAGGGTAGGCGCGTTGCCGCGGAAAGGAATCGTGTGTTTGACCACGGCCCCATTCCCCGTGCGGTTGAGGGCGTGGCGATTGATGTGAGATACCAGCAGCCGATCTTTGCGAACAATAACAGTTGACAGGGAATGGCGGGGCAATCCTCTCCAATAGTGGTATCCCCGGTGCCAGCGGCGGTTGAACACGAATACCGGGCGGTTCCAGTAACTGAGAGGGCACCAGCCGTAATAATTGTCGCCCCAGTACCAGGCTACCCAGGCGGGGGACCAGCGGTAGCCGGGTATCCAGTGCCAGCCCATGCCGTGATCCCAATGCCAGCGACCGTAGTGGTGGGTGAACCATCCCCAGGTATCGTATGAAGTCCAGACATAACCGTAAAAGGGATTCCATACCCAGCGGCCGTTATAATAGGGGCGCCAGCCATCCATCAGATGATGAGGAATCCAGATGTGACGGTTGTAGGAAGCGTTGAACTGCCAGCGGCCGTAGCGGCTCAATTCATATTCGTAATCGGAATACCCTTCATCCAGGTATCGAGAGGCGCCATAGCGTGCGGTTCCCAACTGCCGGTCGCGGTCCCGGTGCCAGCGGTCGAAATCATCACTGAGGGCCGTTCGCAAATAGTATGGGTGTTCCCGTACCGAGCCGTCAAGAAAAACCACTTTCTGACCGCTGCGCAGATCCCTGTTATAGCCGGTTCCGGCGACTTCCACCAGGCCTTCCTTGACCATGACCTCGGTGCCCTTTCCGGGAGTGACGTTTATGCGTAAAACCCCTCGACCCAGGATGAAAATACCGCAGTCCGGAGTCTGAATCTCGATGTCGCGTTCATATTCAAGACTGTTGATGTCCAGGTAGACTCCGCCGTGACGAATGTTCATCGTCAGGGATGTGTGGCGCAGAGCGGGGAGTTCTTCGAGTCCGATGAGAGTATCGTAGTCCATGCGGAGGTAGTTAAGACTGCCCAGGTAGATTTCCATGCGGCCATCCGTCGTCTCGACCATGTCCTTTTCGAACAGGGGCAGATTTATCGTGGCTTCCTCATTGCCTTCATCGTAGCTGCGATCGACAAAGGCTTCGCCGTCCACGTACTTGACCCGGACCACCTTGGCGTTTTCATAGTATTTGGCCCGGAATGTTTCGTCTCCGCCGGGACTCTGGGCAGGCAACAGTATTGTCAAGGCCAGGATCATGGCTATGCACGAGGTTATATGTCTCATTTTTTCCTCCTGGGATATGGAAGCAATTCGTTTTCCAGATATAGTCCACCGTATTGTCCGAGATTAAGGACAGTGGGCGGGACGGCTGTCTTTTTCCAGGTATTCAGGAAAGCAGTTCCTGGACGGATTCTCCCAGTTTTTGAAAACGAAGGGATATGTCCGCCTCGGGGTTACAGATCATGAACGGCCGGCCGTCAGGATCCTTCTGAGAGAACCTGGGCAGGAACGGAAGTTCGGCCAGTATGGCGAGGTCCAGTTCTCTCGCGCCGGCGGTTCCCGGGTATAGATCTATTTTTTTATCGCAATGAGGGCAATTGATGAATTTCATGTTTTCCACGATACCGAGTACCTTGGTCTCCGTTGTGTTGAACATGTCGATCATCTTACGTACATCGGCGATCGAAGCTTCCTGGGGGGTGGTGACGATAATTCCCGCGGAAAGGTTGGCCTTCTGAATAATGGAAAGCGGGACGTCTCCGGTTCCCGGGGGGAGGTCGATCAGAAAGACATCCAATTTCCCCCAATTGACTTCAGTGAGAAATTGCTCAATCAATTTATTGGCCAGTGGGCCTCTCCAGATCAATGCTTTTTCGGGTGGAGTAATGAAACCCACCGACATGACCTGAATGCCATGGGCGGTCACCGGTTGGATGCGTCCGTCCTTTACTTGGGCGGCGGATTGTCCGATGCCGAGCATAAGGGGCACATTCGGGCCGTATATGTCGGCGTCCAGCAGGCCCACGCGCAAGCCCCGTGAGGCCAGAGCCAATGCAAGGTTTACGGTAACGGTGGATTTGCCGACGCCGCCCTTACCACTGGCGACGGCAACGGAGAAATCAGCATCCACCGGGGGAGTGTTCTTTTCTACAGGTGTCCCATCAGTCATTTTACGTCTTCCTCTGTCAGGTTTATTTTACGCAGGAATCGGTCGGGCAAACGGCCGCGCATTGGGGCTCATCGAAGTGCCCTTCACATTCCACGCAGACATCGGCATCGATTACGTAAAATTCATCACCCTGTGATATGGCTCCCGTGGGGCATACGGACTCGCAGGCGCCACAGCTGATGCAGGTATCTACAATATGTAATGCCATTTTTTCCTCCTGTTCGATTGAAATTTCATTGTAATCCCCGTTCTGAATCTTGTCAACAAGAGGATAAAATTCGTACTTTTTCCATTATGTTATATAATGTTGCTCTATTCTCAAGTGAACCGCGGGAGTTGCGGAATCCCGGGATTTTTTTTGCTTGACATCTCCGGTTCTATTTGCTAAATTTGCTTTTGAGGAGGACATATGGGTGCTGAAGTCGGAACTGGAACAAAATCGGAGCCGAATGTTGTCCCGCTTTGTGATATTCTACTGGTGTTGCTGATCATCTTCATGGTCATTACCCCGGTTGCCCAGAAAGGCATCGACATTAATCTTCCGGAAAGCTCCTCCGGAGCTGAAGGCGAGCCGCAAGCAGCGACCAAGAGCATTGTCCTGACGCTTGAAGCGGATCAGACACTGGACATCAACAATAGACCGGTCACCATGGATTTGCTTGAAAGTGAACTGCGGACTATCTATCAGACCCGTACCACGAAGACCCTCTTCATCCGAGCCGATGAAACGGTTCTTTATGAGAACGTCCTGAAAGTGATCGATATCGCCAAAGGCGCCGGCATTGAAGTGCTCGGCGTAATTCCCGAACGCTATCAGAGCGCCCAGTAGATACCTGGTGGCCTCAACGTACAACGGGAACAGCCTCATTGCTTTTTACCTGAAATCAACAGCGGGATTAATTCAGGCGCTTCTCCAGGAATGCATGCCTGTGGAGAAGTGTCTTGGTGTGGAGGTATGCCTTGGCCAAGTTGAATGAAGAAAAAGAACTGAAAGCCATAACCAAGCAGTTTTCAGCAGCGGTAACCACGTTCACCAAAAAGGATTATTCCGCCGCCCGGGAGCAGTTTGCCGGGATCGTCGAATCTTTCAGGGAAAGTGAGCATTACAGTGTTCTGGAGATTGTCGGCAGATCAAATGTGTACCTGCGCATGGTGGATGCTCAGATGAATCCCCAGAAGATCGAATTGAAAACCACCGATGATATGCTCAGTGAGAGTGTGTATCAGTTGAATTCCGGCCACGTGGACCGGGCATTGGAGTTGCTGGCCGCCTTGGTAAAAAAGCAGGGAGAAGACGCTTACACGGATTATCTGATGGCCGTTGCGTACAATCGCAGGGGAGATATCAAGGAAGCCCTCGAGCATTTAAAGCGTAGCATCGGGATGGACCCTCATTACAAGGTCATGGCATTCAATGAACCGGATTTTGAAACTCTCCTGGAGAACAAGGATTTTCGCGACCTGGTTTCATGATAGCCGCCCTGTTCGTCCCGCCGGGGGTAGTTGATTCCGAGGCTCCCCGGTTTCGGGGACGAACGCTTGATTTCTGGATCCCCTTCAATTTTCCGGGCATTCCCTTTGTGACGCCGGAAACAATTCCTGAACAAACCCAATTCCTGTTGGTCTGCGACCCAAATTTCATGCCTTTTTTCCAGGGCGAGGTGGAGGCACTTGATACCTGGATTCGCAGCATCTCCTCAGGTAAGCGTGTGTTGTCCCTGGGCGGTGGCGCCTTACGGGTGATGCCCCCTGATACTTGGCGGGATGCCGAATTGATCCCGGACGGAGAAGTGGTACCTCCAGATGAACTGGTTTTCCTGGACTCCCGCAGATGCCCGGCGAAAATTGAGACCCTTGTGACGGGGATTCAACTGGAATGGCTGCGCAAACGGAAAGTTCAGGTGGAAGATCGCGGGAATTTTTACATGGAAGGCCTGGTCCCCGTTGGAGAAGGCAGCGTGATCGGTCCCGGGACCAACCTGCGCGGCAATACCCGGGTGGGCAAAAACGTGCGCCTGGCCATGAATTGCTGGATAGAAAACAGCCAGATCGGTGATGAATGCCTGTTGCTCCCGGGTTGCGTGATCCGGGATTCCCGGGTGGAGGAAGGCGCCCGGATCGGTCCGTATGCGCATCTGCGTATGCAGGCGGAAGTCGGCCCCCGGACCCGGGTGGGGAATTTCGTCGAGATCAAGAAAAGTCTTCTTGGCGAGGGTTCGAAGGCCTCTCATCTGACATATCTTGGCGATGCCCGCATCGGCAGAAATGTCAACGTGGGGGCGGGAACCATTACCTGCAACTATGATGGTGTCCGAAAAAACATTACGAAAATAGGCGACGGGGCGTTCATCGGATCCGGAACCGAACTTGTGGCACCGGTCACACTCGGTCGCAACAGCTACGTGGGGGCCGGTTCCACGATTACCCAGGATGTGCCCGAGGATTCCCTCGGGGTAGCCAGACAACGCCAGCATAATGTGCTGGGGTGGCGGTTGCGAAAACGAAAGAAACCCGGGAAATAACGCGTCCGGATTTGACTTCTTTTTGGATATCCGTTATTAATAAGAAAAATTCAGTCAACAGGCTGAGAACCCTTGAAGTTTTGTTTTCAGTGAGGAGAAGATGACCCGCAAATTGATCAAACCCAACCTTAAGGAAATCAAGCGGGATGCAAAGAGAGATCAGAAAAAGAAACCCCCGCCGCCATACAAGACCAATGCTGAAAATTATTACTACATAAAGCAGATGAACAACCAGACGCCCATGGTGGTGGAATTGACCACCGGCGAGTCTTTTCGTGGGCGAATTGAGTGGTACGATGAGAAGTGCATTAAGCTGAAACAGGCCGATGGGGGGAATTTTATCCTTTTCAAGCAGGTAATCAAGTACATGTACAAAAACCCGGATGTGGATGCTTCGGAAGGTCATTCGGGATATGAAGACATTGAAAAGGAAAAATCCTGAGGGTCTGATATCGGTTCACGTCCCCGATTGAGTTTAGTGTCCTGGAACGTCCCATGGCGGGGGCGGAAGATGTTTCCGCAGGCTGCGGGCCTTGAGAAATTTCACTGCCGTATTCCATGCGGACATCATGGCGATAACAAAACCCGGGAATCCATCACGGAATCCTCCCAGCCAGAGATAACCTCTCAGGAAAGTGATGGATGGATGCACCAGGGCCCTGAGCAAGAGAAACCTTGTGCCCCGGGTGACCAGGTCTTCCGCCTGGATAGAGGAATAGCGATTCAATCTGGCAACATGGTCGGCCATGTCTCGATAGGTGAAGTGCAGGATATGCCCGGGAAGTGTCTCAACTTCGCCTTCAACCCGAAGGTTTTCATGAACCCTTCCCGACCAGTTGGCGAGATCTCGCCGGAAAAGTCGCAGCTTTTGATCGGGATACCAGCCTCCGTGCCGGATCCATCTCCCCAGGTAGGCGGTTTTTCGGCGAATGCGGAATCCTCCTACGTCATCCGGAGGCGGGTTCTGTTTCAAGTCGTGTAGAGCCCGGGCCAGTTCCGGAGAGATTCGTTCATCGGCATCCAGGTTCAGTACCCATTCATGCCGGCAGAATATCCGGGCGGCGTCTTTCTGGGATCCGAAATCCCGAAAGGGATGGCTGATCACCCGGGCCCCCATGCGCCGGGCGACAGCCACGGTGCCGTCGGTTGATCCGGAATCAACCACAAGACATTCATCGGCGATGGCGCCGCAGCTTTTGATCGCGTCCCCTATGCGGTCTTCTTCATTGAAGGCGATAATGGCTACTGATATCCTCACCGTCTCACATTACCGGATGATATCGAGGTTGTCAATTCGGGGGATTGCGACTCATTCAGAGGTAGCTTATACTTTCATTGTGCCAGGTTGGATATTCGAGGAGATGCCGTGTCACCCATATTGAAGAACAAGCAACGCCGGGATACGTTATTGTTCTGGGGCATGTTGGCCTTGACCGTGGCCTTTCTCTTGTACATGTTCTGGCCCACTCCCGGTCCCGGCACCGTGGGATCCTTTCAACCCGAAGACGTTGCGGACGTGGAAATCGCGGCCGGGGATTCCGATGATACAACCTTTTCCGGACGTCTTGATTACCTGCTCGACGCGGCCTTTAAGGCCGCGGTCAACGGATTCACCACCCTGGAAAGCGCCCCATTCGAAGAGTTATCCGCGCACCTGGATAAGATCGGGCAATTGGGAAGAACCGGCTCAGGCCGCGAGGCTCTCAAACGTTGGCGCCTGGATTCCCGGGATATCGGTATCTTCGAACTGGGAGATCCCCGCGTGCTGGCGGTGCCGGAATTCGTGCCTCCCCGGCTGGCGTTCAGGATCTACCTGGCACTGTTCATATTGAAATCCAGAGAGCCGGAAAGTGGGGCGCAATTGCGTGAGGCTTCATGCGAACGATTGCTGGGTATCCTGGGCGCTGAGATATTCCAGACCGTTGCATGGGAGATCCGTTTCAATCCCGCGGCTTATCCGATTTTGGTGGTATTCCAGGCATGGCTGGAGCGTACCGAAATCTATCCGACTGAACACCCCGGCCATGCATGGGCGAAACATCTGGATCGTTTCCGGGACTTCAGCCCGGGCCAGCTGGTCACCCGGCTGCGTCACCTGATCGACTACTCCACTCAAGTCCGGACCTTCTCCCTGGAATGGATAGAAGATGATGGCATATTCGGCTCTGATCGCGGAGCCTACGCTGAGTTGCGTCTGCGGGTCCACCGCTTCCTGGGGCAGGAGTACGTGATCCTGCCCGGAGCTCCGGGTGAAGCCCCGCCACTCTGGTTGCGGGAACTGGCGGACAGTGATGCCGGAAATATCGAGCTGTCTTCATTCCGCATCATCGGTTCCGAAATTCCTCGGCCGGCTTACGTACCCGACTGCGCCTGGTACAATCCCCTGGGAGATCGTTTTATCGTGGTGTTTTCCGGGAATGAAGAGCCTTCAGAGCGCATGCTTACTCCTCTGGAAAGATGGATCCGGGACCGGCGATCCGTGTATCATCGGGGTTACCACCGGCTGGATATGAAAGAAAACGCATCCCAAGGGGACGAGTCACTCCGAAAAAGACAAATGCGTCATTTCGGAGTTTTTCTGAAAAGACTGGTCGGTCAACCCTGAAAATCGCGGATCATTTCCAGGGCCTGGAACCAGCGGAGGTATTCCAGCCGGAGCAGGTAGTTGGCGATCATGCGTTTCGCCAGAGCGGGATCCACGCGGTGGATGTATACGAATTCCTTTTCTTTTTTGCGCAGGTTTTTCGTTACATAGTCTTCGTAGTTTTTCCATTCCTTGCGCACCCGGCGTATCCTTGATCGGTAATCCCGGTCCACCAGTCCGGAAAGATGCGCGTAAACCCGGAATGCGTATTTGAAATTCAGATCGCCGGGTTTGCCGACGGGATTGAAGTGGTTGTCCAGCGCGGTTCCGGCGGAATGAAAGAAGTGCGTTTCCGGAAAGGCGATTCCCGGGTACCAGGGAGCGAAAGCGTTTGAATCGGGGCGACGGAGAGCCAGCCAGATCCGGCTGCGTAGAATGGGAGGGACGGTATCGGTAAACGTCAGATTGCGCCCCAGTTCAGCCACCAGGGAGTACTGGGTTGAATCGGTGCAGATTGTCCGGTTCTTGGTGTTATTGGGGGAACCCCGGCGGTAGTTGTCGGTCAGGTCCCAGGGCGTGTCTTCGTAGTGATCCCGAAGCAGGGCGAACAGATCACTCACACGGATTTTCCGGCGGGGTGCGAAAGCGAAGGGGTATTCCGGATCCGGGGATTTGCTGTCGCCTCCCAGCAATTGTATGGCCCGGCGCTGTCTAAGGTAATTCCCCCGGCTGCGTGCCAGGGGAATGCGGGAATATGCCGCTGCGAAGTCAAAGACTTTGTCCTGCTCGGGATTGAACCAGCCTTCTCTGCGGGCGTGATCGGCAAGATCCGCGGATCCCAGGCAATTGTCCTTGTCACTCAGATCGATGTCCCGGATGGTATAGGCGTTGGGGATCACGGCTACCTGGTTGTCCGGAACCCGGCGGGCGATCCAGCGCCTGCCACGGATCATATGCAGAACCCAGGCTTCCTTGGAATCGGCGATGCACAATGTGCGTCCGGAATCAGCGTAACCGAATTGCTCGATCAGGCGTCCGGCCATCAGTACGGCGGTGCGTGCGCTGACAGCCTGCTCGGCCAGGATCCGGCGCAGCATGAAGCCGATCCCCCCTTCATTGAGGTCGGAATATGTCTCCCGGGAGGGAGTGGCGTTGGACACGATGGCGACACCGTTGGAGTTGATATATCCATCGGCATAGCGGGTTTCCGGAATTTCAAGCCAGAAAAGGCCGAGGGTTTTCGCCGGGGCGGATATGATTCCGCCGTTGTTGAGGCGGTATGGTCCCTGAGCTTTTGCCGAGCGCGGGGGAATGGTATGCAGGTTGACGAACAGGGATTTGCCCCGATCGTCTTCATTATGCGCCAGGAGGACGCAGCCGGAGTCGGTGGCGTCCTTCCCCACCAGGATCGTGAAACAATCGTCACTCCCCTGGATGACAAAGGCCAGCAACAGGAAAGCCGGAAGTAGAAACTTCTTCATTCTATCTTGATAGCATAGCCGGCGGTGAATTTCAAAGGGTCAGGCCGGAAGAGTTTGATTTTCAACCTCCGGGGTGTTATATTTTCTTCCCGGGATACGCTGGCGGTAAACCGGAGATTTCTCCTTTTTCGGATTAAAGATCAATGAGAGTACAACTATTTGTTCCACCCCAGGGATATATTGCGCAACGCTGGTCGGAAGGCAGTTCCATGCCCCCCCTGGGGATTCTGTACCTGGCGGCCGTGGTGAAATCCGAGGGCCATGAAGTGGATGTGGTCACCGCGGATGTCCTGGAAATGTCCTGGGAGGATGTGCGCGACCGGATCAGAGATTTCGGCCCGGATATGGTCGGAGTGACCACCACGACGGAGAATCGTTTTGACAGCTTTCGAACCGTCCGGTTGGCCAAGGAAGTGGATCCGCGGATCTTCACGGTATTGGGCGGCCCGCATATCTCCATGGCCGGAACGGAAACTCTTGAGGATATCCGGGATGCCGACGCCCTGGTTCTCGGCGAGGGCGAACGCACGATTGTGGATTTGATCCGGGCCCTGGGAAAAAAAGATTCCCTGCGTAAGGTCCCCGGACTGGTCATTCGCGATGAAGGGGGGGTTGTTCAGACCGGAGTCCGGGGTATGATCGACGACCTTGACTCCCTGCCTTTCCCCGCCCGGGAGATGATCCCCATGGAGCGGTATCGATTTACCGTAACCACCCGGGACGGCAGAGTGCGGCCGGCGCAGAATATTATGACTTCCCGGGGTTGTCCCTTCAACTGCTACTTTTGCGCAACTCCCGTAACTTGGGGCCGGAAAGTACGCGGACATTCTCCCGAACGGGTGCTGGAGGAAATCGAGTGGCTGATCGATCGCTACGGCGCCGAGTTCATCTGGTTCTACGACGATACCCTGAACTATAACCCCAAACGCTTGCATCGCATCATGGATCTCATCATTGAACGGCGCCTGAACATCCGCTTCGCCAATGAGTTCCGTATCGATGCGGTGGATCGTCCCCTGCTGGAGAAGATGCGCCGGGCCGGGCTTGAACGGGGCTATTTCGGGGTCGAAGCCGGGGCCTCCCGGGTGCGCCAGGACGTGGTTCAAAAGCATTTCGAAATCGAACGGGCCTTTGAATTCGTGCGTTGGGCCAGGGAACTGGATTTTGTTCCCGGACCTTTCTTTATTTTTTCACACCATACGGAAACCTGGCCCGAGGCCCAGGAAACCATACGGATTATGGACCGGATGAAGGAGATTCACCCTGAGGTGGACATTTCAACGGCTATTCTGCACGTATATCCCGGCACTCCCCTGGAAAAGATCGCCCGGGATGAAGGTTTTATCCCCCGGGATTTCCGCTGGTCTCTGCGTCGAGACATGCGCAGGGTGCCCACTCTACCCGCGGCCCAGGGGCTGGTCCCCCTGTTCAAGGATCGGTTGACCTGGTGGCGAATCGCCCGCCTGGTCTCGGGATTTTCCGTTGCCAGTAGCAAAGGGCTGTCGCGCAACAAAATCAAGCGGGCCATTAAATCCCTTTCGAGTTTCCGCAATATCTATGCTTATGCCGTATTTTTCCTGGCCTATCTGTGGAGCCGGCTGAATCGAGTATCCCGGGGAGAAACGCCGCCGGAGCCCGTTCACCCCAGGGAAAGAAAAAAATAATCTTTACTCTGTTCCAATGAGGTGGACATGAAACGCATCGCATGGCTGATAGCTTTCGGACTTGTTCTCCACACGGCGCTCCCGGGCTCCGGTTCTGCCCGCCGCATTGGCAGAATCCTGGCGTTGAAACGATTCTGTTTCGAGTTTTCCGTGGGCGCATCCCTGGATCGACCCGCCACACTGCCTCTGCGCGCTACGGCAACGGATACGCTGATGCGCCAGTACGCCGACGGAGTGGGGGCGTCAATGACCGAGGAGGGCCGCCTGGGAGAAAACATACTGGGTCTGCCTGTCCGCGCAGCCCTGGCTTTCCGGCTTGATAACTACTGGACCATCAAAGCCGGGCTGGACCTCTCTTCCGGTGGGGATTCCTCCGAGAAATCCTATGACCTGGATCATGCCTCGCTTTCCTCGGAGCGCTTTGCACTCAGCGTGCGGAACCGCCTCCTCCTGGTGTCTCCTTTCGTGGAAGCGGAACGCCTGTTCGGACGCTTTTCTCTTTTTGCCGGGGCCGGACTGCAATGGGGGCGTTTGTCCCATACTTACGCGGTGGACAGTATTTCCCCGGCGTATACGGGGAATCTTACCGAGGAGATCACCGCCACAGGAATGGGGCCCCTGGTATATGTCGGTGGGGCATATCGGTATCCCCTGGGGGAAGTGACCTCCCTTCTGATCCGGCTGGAAGTGCGTTTCTCCACCATCAACAAGTGGAACGGCGACAAGGTATCGACCGAATCCCTGTCATCGGGAGAGGATCGAACCGAAACCGTCGAAGGGGATTTGACCCGCTATGAATGGAATCCCTACGGCGCCGGCTGGGTGGAGTATTGGGATACGGGGAATGTGACCGCCGACGGCGTGATCTATCGTGATCCCGCTTCCATGTCTTCCCGATTCAGCGGCATCCGTTTCACCCTGGGGATCTGCTTCTGACCGGAGGTTTGTGCCCGGAAGGGGGCCGCCACCGGAAATTCGATACGGATGACATCTGATCCCTGGCCGGTGTTGCCTTCCCGGTCCCGGGCGAACACCTGAATCCAGCGCTCCCGTTGCAGCCCCGCCTGGAAGGGGGGCCTCAGCAGATTGATGCCGGGGGTATTCGAGACGGCCAGAAAGTCCAGCTGCTCCCGGGAACTCCCATGATAGACGAGGTATTCGGCCAGGTCGAATTCCGGGTTCGGTTGCCAGCCGATGGTCGCATTCCAGGGGGAAGAACTGATAACCTTTAGGTCCACCGGGGCCTGGGGAGGGATATCCAGCAGGGCTCGGCGCCAGTTTTCGGCCATGAGCGCGTAGCCTTTTTCCGAAGGGTGCACATAATCGGACATGAGGGAAGCGTATCCCCCGCTGCCGCCGGGATATAGAGAGAAAATGTCCCAGAAATCGATCAGGGGGAGCGTAAGATCCGCGGCGATGATGCGGATGCCTTCGCGGATGGCCTCGGCCCGCAGCCGGAATATCCCGCTGCCCGAAGAGTGATTGGGATCCCGGGGAATAATGGTGGAAAGCACCGGGAGCATTTCCAGGTCCAGGGCGATCTCCATCATGGTACGGATGTTGAACAGGGTGGTATCCACGGGGATGTCGGGTCTGATCACGAAATCGTTGGTTCCTTCGTGGAAAAGCAGGTAGCTGGAGCGGTCCTGGTTCAGGACGGTTGCATACCGATTCATGGCCCTGACCGTGGTCTCCCCCGGGACCCCCCGGTTCAATACGGTGACCCCGTTGTATTCGGCGTCCAGAAGGGCCTGGAGCCGGGGAACGTATCCCAGTTCCGGAGTCGGCGTTTTGTTTACGTATCCATAGGTGATGCTGTCGCCGAAGGAGAGTATTGAGTGGGATGCGGGTATCTCCGGTTCGGCGGGGAGATCACGGGGATTGCCCTCATCGTCTTCGGGGCCGAATATGCGGCGGGGGGGGAAGCCCGGGCCGGTGAAAAAGTGGTGTTCCCGGTATCGTCCCCGGGAAAAAAACAAAAAACGCAGGATTTCTCCCCGGTCGGTAACCACCCGCCGGGGATGGACCACCGGGGCCGGGAAAGTTTTTTCCCAGATTTTGCGTCCGCTGTGCAGCTCCCAGGCGACAAGGCGAAACCCTTCCGTCACGGTTACGACCACATCTCCGGGGTCGCTGACCAGGACCGGGCTGTAAAAGTCCGCGGTTGCCTTGATGGCGGCGATTTCCGGGTAATTCGTTGAAACCATGACCAGGCGCTTACCGGTTGCATCCGGAGCCTCCCGTTGGAAAAACCCGTAAAAACCGAAGGATTCCGAATGGCCGCAGGCAAGGGCCACGGCGTCCGGAGCCCTGTCCCGGGCCTGGAATACAATCCGATCCCGGCGGTCGCGGATTTCCACGCCGGAGGTGAAGATGCGGAAACTGAAACTTCCCGCCCGGGATTGAATCCGGCCGCTTTTTATCGGTTCGTCCGGCCCGTCGGAACCGGCGGCGGAAACACTCAGGAACAGCAGGATGAGCACGAAGGGAATGAAGTGTTTGGCGGAAAAACGGCGTTTCATGCGGGTACCTCCGTTGCGGATTGGAGTAAATCCTAGCATCGCGGCCATGATAAGTCAATGTGAACGCCGGCGGCTTGACTTCGTGCCGGCGGGGTGGTAGAGGTTAACTGCTTCATGGAGTATCGGGGATACAGGATGGGCGCGGGGATTCCCCGCGTCCCGGGAACGGAAAAATGAGATGGACACCCGGTTTCCTTTATCCAGAAAGTGTCCGCCGGGCATTGGTTCCGGCGATATTCCATATTCAGGAGGAATGCATATGAAAAAATTGTTGATTGTCACCCTGGTTGTGTTGCTGTCGGTGGTGTCTTTTGCCCAGAATCGCGTCCTGGTTAAGAACCGGACGGCCTTGGTCCCCATTGCTCTGGTCAGCCCCGCGAATGAAACCATTATCAAAACGGTACCGCTGGACATAGAATTCCTCTGGCGTCACGCCCTCGGTGTGAAGAATTACACCCTGGTGATTGAAGTGCGTTCCGGGGAAACCTGGCAACCCTTCCTGACCCGGGCCAACCTGGTTACGGCCAAGGTATCCGTTGGATATGACCAACCCAAAGACCTGCGCTGGCGGGTGCTTGGGGTCGGCCAGAATATGGCTCGTTACGAATCACCCTGGTGGGTGATGCGCTACAAGGGAATCGCCAAACCCGGTACCGCCGGAGCCGGGAATGTTGTTTCCGGGCATGGTAAGGAAAAACCCAAGCCCAAGTTCGAGCCGGTACTCATGCTCCCCAAGGCGGGCAAGATTTTTAAAAACTACCCCCGGACCATGACCTTTACCTGGCTGCACAGCACCAATCCCGAATACCGCCGTTACCAGATTCAGGTGGACATTTTTCATCCCAATCCCGCGGTCTGGGGCGCGAAGTTGAAGGGCAAGGACCTGCTGGTCGATGAGATCGTTAAAACCAACAAATACAACTATACCTTCCCCGCGGATCGCCTCGGCCGCTGGAGGGTGCGGGGGGTCAAGAACAAGCACAACATGACCCCCTGGAGTGAATGGCGCCAGTTCAGCTTCCGGGCGCGGCACTGATTTGTCTTAAGTGATTCCGGGGCACGCTTTGCCGTGCCCCGGAATGGCCGGTTTGCCTCAGTCCGAACGTTTCAGATCCCTGGCCACCCGCATGGCGTTGGCCATGAGGGTGAACGTAAGGTTTTTGGCGGGGAGGCTGGGGAAGACCGAACCATCGATCAGCCTGACCCGGGGAGAGCGGTTCAAGCGCCCATGGCGGTCGGTATGGTAGGGAAGGCCGCGGCGTTCCATGGGGATTGTGCCGGCGTAGTGGATGCTGTTGCCGGGCTTGGGGAATTGAACCAGCTGGGGGAGTGAAACGAAACCCATCGAGAGGAAGCGTCGGATCAAAAGAGATTCAAGCGCTCCGAGACGCGGAACTTCCCGGTATTGGATCTTAAGCCGGTTGTTTTCCCGGAGTTGCAGGAAATTCCCATTTCGGGGGGAGTCCGGATAGAAAAGCTGTAACACCGTCATGGCGGGGATTATATTTCTCATCAAGGCGAGGTTCCCCTGAAGAGAAAAGGGGAAATTAAAGAACAGATCGGATCTCAGGGGGGAAATGATGCTGTACATCGATCCCTGGACCCGTTTCGGGAAGCGCGGCCCTTCGTATATGAGGATGAGTTGTCCCCCCTCATAACCGGCCATGTCGGTGGCTGACCCGATGGCGGCCATATTGACGAAGGGAATAAACGAGACGGGATTGTCCAGGATGGGCAGCCGGGTGCGGGTGTCGTCGAATGAGCGCAGCACGATACGTCCACTGTTGATGGCTCCCGCCGCCAGCAGAAGGTGCCGTCCCCGGAAGGTCCGCGGGGATTTGTCTTCCAGGGAACGGGCCTGAATCTCCACTTTTTCACCTGAAGCGGAGAACCGTTCCACCATCCAGCCGGGCAGATACCGGATATTGGCCCTTCGGATCAGGCGCTCCAGGGTGATGGCGGGGGTGTAGATGGAGGGATTGGCGGTGGTGAAAAAAGATGTGCTGTCTCCCGAATAAGCGGGGCGTCCGTCAAGTTCACGGGTCAGCAGGGTCAGTTGCGTTCGCCCCAGGTGCAGGCCCCCGCGAGCCATTCTCCCGCGCCTGCGGTTCCAGCAGCGGAAGAATCGCCCGCAATTGCGGTTGAACGGCAGCGGCGGCTGCAGCCCCTCGATGCGGCCGAAAAACGGTTCCAGGTAGTCGTTGGCTCCGCTGATGCCCATATGATCGGTCAACTCGTCATAGAAAGGTTCCAGATCCCCGGCGGTTATGGGGAAGTCCGCCAAATCGTAGTCGGAGTAGCGATAGGCTCCGGCGCCCCAGGCGTTGGCCAGACCGCCGCGGGCGTAACTGATAAAGGGAGAAAATCCCTGGACGTCCACCGGAGCCATGTCGGGAAAGCCCCGGATTACGAAATCGATGAGGGGGCCTTTCAGCTTGACGCTGACCAGGTCGGAACGCTGGATGTTGACCAGGCTCTGGAACCGGTCTCCCAGAATGTATTTTTCCTGATCCTTGTCGTTCCGTCGCAGGTCGAACAGGTTCCCCTTAATCTGGGGAGCCGCCGGCGGGGTCAGGCCGGTGTCCAGAATCAGTACGTCCCGGTCCCGCAGTTCCCAGGCCGCCGCCATGGCGGAAGCCCCGGAACCGACGATGATGATATCAGTCAATGGGGTACCTCCGGCGCAGCCAGGTCCCGCGGATGAAAAGAACAATGGTGCGTATGAAATGGAATCCCAGCCTCGGCCAGGCGCCGATGCGATTGGATCTCTGGGGAACAAACGTGGAGAAATGGCCGGGGTCGGCCTCGGCGATGTATAGAATGATGTGAACGCGACGGGTCAGCTGGTTCAATGGTTTGGCCAGACGGGTGGCCAGTTCCAGGGCTTCCAGTGCCGATCTTGAGTGGGGCAGGGGTTCAAGGGGAAAATGTTCTTGCGGTGGGAAAAGAATGCGGCAGGCGCGGGCATAGGCATCCCCGGTGCCAATGGGAGCTTTTTTCCCGAAGAGCAAATGATAAAATGCTTCGCCTTCTCCGGTCAGGTCGCGGCCGGGACGATTGTCCGGGGCGGACGTCATGGCCCCACCGATGCGTCCGCGCTTTTCTCGTAGCGCTTGTATATGGAGCTGATGGTGGTGAATTCCACTCCCCGTTCCTGGAAATAATCCAGTGCCCGGTAGAGCAATTGTTCTCCCCTGCCCCGGTTGCGGGAATATATGAAGCGCCAGAAGCGGGGCAACCGGCTCAGTTGGCTCCGGGAAAGAAAGAAGTCATGCAGGTGCGTGCCGAACACAAGTTCCCCGGGAAGACTGGAGATTTTCAGCAGGCTTCGATAAGCCCGCCAGCCCAGCAGTTTGATCCAGGAGATCGACAAGGTCACCCGCAATGGAGAGATGGCGGTAAAGGGGATCTCCAGCAGGTTGCCGCCCCGGATGTAGTGAGGCTTGCGGTTGCGGAAGAGATAGCGGAAAGGATTGGGATAGTATGACGGAAATACCGAAGAGTCAAAGGCAAAACCCTGAGCCTCCAGGTGACGCACTCCGGAGTCGGATATCCTCCCCTGGGGCGCCCGGTACCCCCGGGGGGGGTGACCGAAGGCTCGCTGGAACGCTTCACGGCAGGCGGCTATTTCGGCTTCGCTGTCCGGGGCCTGCGGATCATGGGTATGGCTGTGACAGTGGAATTCGCATCCCTTTTTACGGAATATCTCGATTACCCGGGGGAAGCGCTCCAGGATTTCTCCCACTACGAAAACCGTCAAGGGGACTCCACGCTGATTCAGGCCGTCAAGAAAAGATTCGATGGCGGAGGTGTCTTCCAGGATGGAGTAATCCTCTTCGAGGATACCGGAAACCGCGGCTTCCAGATCCATTGTCAGGCAGAATAGGCGATTCATTGATCGCGATGCTCCGATTCCCATGCGCTCAAACGTTGCCTGAGCAGCCCAACCTCCTGAATCAGGCGCTTGTTGTCTTCCGTCAGCCTTGATATGACGATGGAGAAGTGAATTCCCAGCATCAGGCCCATGAGCAGGATAATGGGAATGATCAGGGCCGGGGCATAGATCACTCCGAACAATGCCGCCAGGTGATCCAGAAGCCCGCGGAATATCGAAAATACCAGCATAACCAGTCCGACCAGGAACCAGATCAGCGAATAGGCTTCTCGAATGCGCTTCTTGCGCGTCAGTTCAAAGATAAACAACAGGAACAGCACGCTGCTGACGATCAATGCGATCTGGATATTATCCATTGGGCAGCCTCACGGATTCGATCAGGATTGACAAGGTCACCTTGATCATGTAATAGGCGGATTTCCATCCCGATATGGAGGATACTCCCGCATGCCGGTCCCGCATGATCACCGGCACTTCGGTAATGCGGAACCCCCGTTTCTTAAGCAGCACCAGGGCTTCGGGTTCCGGGTAATCCACCGGGTAATTGTCCTGCAGTACTTCCAGGGCGGCGGCATTGTACGCCCGGAATCCCGAGGTACTGTCGGTGATTTTCTGGCGGATCAACAGCCGGTTAAGGTGCTGAAAAGTACGGATTCCCAGCCGGCGCAGGAACCGGGATTGATACCCCTCCCGGCGGATGAATCTCGATCCCACCACCACGTCCGCGGAGCCTTCCAGGATGGGAGCGATCAGTTGGGGGATGAAGGCCGGATCATGTTGCCCGTCTCCATCCACCTGGATCGCCACATCATACCCGTTTTCCACGGCGAAACGGAATCCCGTCTGAACCGCGCCGCCGATTCCCAGGTTTATGGGCAGGCTGACCACCGCCGCTCCGGTACCCCGGGCCAGTTCCGCGGTGCGGTCCGTTGAGCAGTCATCAATGACAACGATTCCCAGATCCATATCCACGGCACGGATATAGCCCAGGGTTTTCTCAATGGCGCCGGCTTCATTGTATGCGGGTACGATGGTCAGGATCTTCATGGCTTGCGGGCGTCTCCGGAAGCGGAAATTCTCAAAAGACTATAGTATATCCCCGCTGGCGTGTCAATTGCGGAACATCCGGTCGATACGGTCAAGTCGAATATCGTTTTCCCGGGAGGTAACCCGCATTTCAAGGGTTGTGCCTTCCGGAACGGGGCCGTCCAGGATTCCCCGGGTAGAGTAATCCCGGCTGTTCCAGAGTACGAGGTTGCGTCTGAGCACGTTCTTGTTTTCCAGAAGGGAAATCCGCAGACGGAATCGCCCCCGGGCACGAAGCGCAATGCCGGCGGACGGATGTCCGGCAGCGGTCGCGCCCAGGGGAATATTCAACTTTGCGTTTCCGGGAATCCGCAGGGACATCCGCCCCGAGGCTCGGGGATCGAAGACCACCCGGGCGGGACGTCTGGTCAATGTCTCCATTTCGATTTGGTTTGCTTTATCCGGGTCGGGATATAGCCGCCAAAGCTGAACCTGCGCGGTGTACATGGGGAAAACCGCCGCCAGGCGAGCCTGCCGCAATTGCCTGGAGAAAAGGCGCATGTATTCGCGGTATTCATCAGCGAAGGGACCCCGGGTGAGCAGGAGATAGCGGATGTCGTGTTTTCCCAGGAATCCCGGCCGCCAGTTGATTCCCATCTCGCCGGACAGCAGGTGGGTGCGATGGGGGCCCCCGATGGATAGAGTGGACGCCCAGTTGCCGGCTATCCGGGTCGGCGGCAGAACCCGGGTCAGGACGTCGGCGCATTCGGTTACCCGGTATTCCCGTTTGGCGGCCCATCCGACGAAACGGGTAAGGTTCACCGCGGCGGCAATCAACAAGAGTCCGACGGCAACGGTTCGGCGCCACCGGGATGGCGCGAATACCAGCAACAAGAGAAAGGCCGCGGCAGCCAGAATCCATGCCGCGGACACGGAGTGGTTCGCGGCCAGCTTGAGAAAGGTGTGTCCGTAATTCCTGAATCCCAGCAACAGCAGGCTGAGGAACAGGCCCGCCGCCAGGGCGATCCATTCCCAGGCTTTCAGTCGCAGGCGGGATCGGGTAATCAGTTTGTCCAGGATCCAGGACCCCACCAGGGCGGCGCCCAGAATGGGAATCAGGTAAAAACGGGTGGGCCGGTAACTCCATATGGAATGAAAACCCGCTGAGAGAACCAGCCAGAATATTCCGGCCTCGACAATCGGGGGCAATACCCGACGCCGCAGCCACATCAGAATACCGGCGGTTGTGCCCAGAGCAGCCAGCAGCAGCAGCGGTATGTCATTGCGGAACTGTCCGGCGAAGGGGTTGTCCAGGAAATTGGCGACGAGTTGATCCAGACCGCGGATATGACGCACCAGTTTGTTGTGGGCCACGAAATGGGCGAAGAAATCCTGGTTGGGGAAAAAGACAAGGAAATACCACGCGGCCACTCCGCCGGCCACAATCCCCCAGAAAACAGCTATCCGGGAAAAACGCACGCGTTCCCGGAACAGCCAGAATCCGCTTAACACGGCGAAAAAGCCGGCCATATACATGATGTGATTCTGAGAAGCGTATGCGCATAGAAAAAAAACAGCGGATAAAACGAAGTCCCGGGTCCGATCTGTTTCCACCCCGCGAACAAACAGGTGAACGGACAGAATGAAAAAGAATACCATCGGCATATAGCGGTTGGCCGTGTGGGAGTACATGAGAAGGGGGTAACTGAGGGCGGAGAAAACCGCGGCGGCGGTGACGGCGCGAGGGGAAAGGCGGCGGCGCACCAGTAGAAGAAACGCCAGAAACGCCAGGATCGAAAAAGCGATGGGAACGGCCTTGTGGGTGGAAAAGTTGACGCCGAACAGGTGATAGGTCACCCAGTTCAATGCGGTTGAAATCAGGGGGGATCCCAGGTGGGGTTTCCAGTCATCGAAGGACCACTGGCCGAAGAGTACGCAGTTGCGCGCGCCATAGCCGTGTTGTCCCGGATCGCCTACCGGAGCACCGCTGATGGTCAGGTCCGTGGGCGGATCCGCCAGAGGGAATGCGATACGCAGGATGATTCCCAAAATAACGATAAGCCAGATGGTCTTCGTCAATGCGTGGTTTCCGGGAAAGCCCGCGGTTGCGTTCATGCGTCACGTCCTCCCGGTGCCGTCCGGATCAGGCGCAGAATCTGTTCGTCCAATGGCGGGTCCTTGACCTTTAGGTCGGCCAGGTGGGACGGGCGTCGGAGGTCGCGGTTTTCGCGAAGAGCCGCGATACTGTCCGCGCCCATGGGCAGCCGTATCCCCAGAACCTCGCAGGATCTCAACAGGACCAGGGGGAGTATGGACGGAACCGGGATGAAACGGCAGTGGCTTCCGGATAGTACGCGCATCCGGGAAAGCAGTTCCTTCATGGATACCGGATCCGGTCGGTGCAGGTTCCAGTTCCCCGGGGCCAGGTCGTGTTCAAGAATGTAGATGACCGCCGCGGACACGCTTGCCGGTGCCACCAGGGGCATGGGGTGGCGGCCGCCGTCCAGCAGCGGCAGGAAGGGGAGCCGCCTGACCAGGCGCAGCATGGTTCCAAAGAGGCCCTCCGGACCGGCGACCAGTCCCGGACGTACCAGCCACTGCCGGTTCGCGCGGAAAAAGGTTTCCAATTCGAATTTTACCGCTCCATAGGTGGAGTGACTGTCGGGTTTGGCGGAATAGCTGGTGCAGAACAGGTGTCGCGTGACACCGGCGGAGCCGGCGGACCGATACCAGGCCCGGGTGCCCTCCACATTTCTTTGCGCCGCGTTGCGGTCATGGTCGTGCGCCAGGTAGATTACCGCGTCGCTGTTGCGGAACCATCCCGGATCCGCCGCGTCACCCAGTTGCAGGGAGTGATAATCATCCAGATACGGGAGGAGATCTTTCCGGGCTTCTTTGGCCCGGGACGTTCCCGATATCCTGTGGCCCCTTTTTCCGAGGGCCGCGGTCAGATGGCGTCCGATGGCGCTGTGCAACCCCAGGATAAAGACCCTCATCGGGTTACAGGGGCTTGCGGGCCTTGAATATGAAATTTGAAGCGCTTTCGAACCTTCCGCTTCCGGGATGATATTTTTCCACGTTGTACCCCCGGGATTCGAGGAATTCCCGGATGACGTCGGGCTTGTAGTAATGGCGGATCGGCACGAAGTACCAGTCCAGAATCAGCTCCGACAGGTATTCCCCTCCCCGGGCCTTTTTGCGGAAGAGTTCCCGTATCTTTACCACGGGCCAGAGGAAGAAGGCCAGGATCTTCGACAGGGGAACCCACCAGGATTTGGGAGCCCGGATCAGGGTTTTGCGGATGATTTCATGAATCCAGGTCAGCCGGGTTTTTTTGTATAGGGCCAGAAGCAGTCCGCCACCGGGACGTACCACCCGTTCAATTTCCCGCAGAGCCCGCTCGGGGTTTTCGGTATGGTGCGCGCTGCCCCAGGCCCAGACGATGTCGAATGCGGCATCTTTCCAGGGGAGATCGAGCATGTCCCCTTCCACGAACTCTACGTTATCCAGCCCCAGGTCCGACTGGATCTTGCGTCCGGTTCCCAGGCTTCCCGGGGAGATATCCAGCCCGGTTACTTTGCGGGCGCCCATGGAGGCGAAAATATTGGAAAAAATCCCGGTCCCGCATCCGCAGTCCAGAATTTCCTTGTCTTTAACCTCATCTGCCGAAAAAAACAATTCCAGGTGTTTTTTGCTTTCTTCAAATTCCGGTATGAATTCCGTCCACACTACATCGTAAAAATCCCGTACGTGTTCTTTTTTCACTTCCGCCTCCACCGATGGAATAGGCCAGTATAAGAAAAAGCAGCGGTCTTGTCAATTTGAGAATTCCCCGCCGGGGGCGGCTTTGGGTGTGATATAATGAAAAATCATGATGCATGAAATCAGGTACTACAAACGGCTGTTCCAGATCTGGCGCAATTTCCGCCGCCGCAGTGTTCATGCGACCGCCATGCCCTTCCGACTCTGGGTGGAACTCCACTCCGGGTGCAACCTGCGTTGCAGTTTCTGTCCCAACAAGGACCTGGATGACGCATTAAAGGGTCCCATGGAGTGGGAAGTATTTCGCAAAGTGATCGACGAGGCGGAAAATTTCGTGTTCGACATGACTTTGAACCACCGGGGGGAATCTCTGCTTCACCCCGATGCCGTCGAGATGATCCGTTACGCCGCGCGGAAAATCCGCTTTACCAAACTGCATACCAACGGTGTCAACCTGGATGAAAAGATGTCCGCCGGATTGGTTGCATCCGGTCTGAAGCGTCTCTCTTTCTCTTTTGACGGTTTTGTCAAGGAAGACTACGAGAAAAACAGGGTGGGCGCCGATTTCGACGTGGTAATGAACAATATCCGCAATCTCCTGCTCATCCGCCGGAGGATGAAGAGCGAAACCCCCCGGGTGGCCATTGAGGTGATCGAGTTCAACGACTCCCAGATGGCCCGGGAAAAACAGGAAAGTTTTACCCGGGAATTGAAAGCCCTGGGCCTGGATGAACTGGTGGTCAAAAAGCCCCACAATTGGGCGGGTTACCTCAAAACCCATTATCGCCAACGGGGATACGCCCCCTGTACCTTCCTGTGGAGTTCCATGCTGATATTGTGGAACGGTGACGTTTCACCCTGTTCCCAGGATTTTTTCGCCAAATACATCACGGGAAATGTAAAGGAAAAGAGCATGCGGGAGATCTGGAACGATGAGCCCATGCAACGCCTGCGCCGGGAATTGACCGCCGGCAGGTACAAGCAGTTTGCCGCCTGCGCCGATTGTGATCGCCTGTGGCGGGACACCTTCATGGGTATCCCCCGGGAATACCTGAAACAGATCCTCACCCATAAGATGCCTTAACCCTTCCGCTTTCCCGCCAGCCACAATCCCAGGAACGCCAGCAGGCCGATGGCGTACTCCCAGGCCTGGGTGGTGACGTGGATCACCAGGGCGGTCAACCTGAGGTCCTGCAGGCCGGATCCCAGGCCCCGGAATACCAGCTCGAAGGCCATCTCCCAGGTGCCGAATCCTCCGGCTCCCTGGATGGGGAGCAGGGCGGACATTTCCGTACCCGCCAATCCCAGGGAGAAGTGGGAGAATCCCGCCAGGTTGCGTTCCACCGGCACCAGGGCGCAGAAAAGGATAAACACCGAAACGTATTTCACCAGCCGGATGGCCAGGCTCAACAGGAGCAGCTGCACCCGCTCCGCCATGTCCGCATGGGCGTCCAGATAAGCTGAGAGCGTTTGCAGAGTACCCGATAGTTTCGGCCGGCGGTTCAGGACCGGCCACCGCAGCAGGCGCCGCAGGATGGGTGCCGGGAAAAGGATGAATGCCAGGGACAAAAGAAACAGCAGGCCCATGCCGGTAAATATGAAATCCTGTACGGAACCAGGGGGCGGGAAAAATATGAGCAGTCCCCCCAGCATCAGCGAAAGGGCCAGCACATCGTAAAAAATCGCCACGATGAAGCTGGCGCCGCTTTCCTCCAATGAGAGGCCGCGGCGCCGGGTGAGGGCTGTATAAAAAGCCAGGGAAGCGGTGCGGGCCGGCAAAAGGTCCACCGCGAAGTTTCTGACCAGGGTGATCAACACCATCTCGCCGAATCCCAGTTGCCGGGCGATGAGGATCCGGTATTTCCAGGCCCGCAGCAGGGTTCCGATCAGGGAAAGAGCGATGAAGCCCGCGTAGGCGGCGGCGGGGAGGCGCATCAGGGCGTCAACGATATCCGCCGGAGTGATGTGTCGGAAAAAGAGCCAGGCCACCAGGGCCGTGATGGTCAGGGGAAGTACCACCCGTAACAGGAATTGTCTGCTCCGGATTTTCATTTGGACCACACGGGTTTGTAGTCGGTGCCGGGATGATTGGTGATCGTCCAGATGCGCCGGGTGGAAATTTCCATGACCCGCAGGTCGTAGTTGCCGTCTTTCAATTGCGGCCCCGAGGCGTATACGATGTATCGGTCGTCAGGCGAAAACGCAGGATAATAATCATGGCGGTTACCGTCCACGGTCAGGCGGATGGGGGCGAAGCGGTCCGCGGGGGTCAGGATGATGTCGCCCCGGTGATCGAATTTGTGGGAAACGAAAGCCACGAAGGCGCCGGAATGGGAAAACTTGGCGCGACAGCCTGCATATCCCGGGCTGAACACTTCTTCACTTCCATCCGCCAGATTGATCCGGCTCAGGTTCCAGCCCATGAGCCGGTGCCCGGTGATCAGCAGGGTCCTGCCGTCGGGAGATACCGAGGGCAGGCCGGTCCGCCGGTTACGCCGGGTGACCTGCTCCACCCGGTGGTCCGCGAATGCGTATCGGAATATCTGTTCGCGCCCGTTGACCCGGCGAACGAAGTAGATGGAACGTCCGTCCAGGCTCCACCAGGGGGCGCGGTCCTCGGTCGGGGAAGGAAACAGGCGCCGGACATTGCCCTCCCGGTCGCTGACGTGGATTTCAAAGCGGCCTTCCCGGTTTGATTCAAAAGCGATGCGGTCTCCTCCGGGGGAGAATGAGGGGTACCCGTCCCGGGCGGGAGACCGGGTCAGCCGGCGGACTCCGGTGGCATCCAGCAGGTAGATGTCAAAGTTGCCATCGCGGTTGGATTCAAACGCGATGGTGCCGCTCAGGCCCGCCGGCAGATGTTCTTTACTGGGAGCTTGCCGCTGCCCGGCCAGGAATGTGCGTGCTTCCCGGAAGAGGTAGTTCCCCAGTGCCCGGTATCCTTCGGGTGAAGGATGAACTCCGGCCATCAGTTTGACCCGTTTCCGGAAGAAGCCGTGAACTTCCGCCAGGTGCAGCCGGCGCGAGGCGGCCAGTTTCCGGATGGCCGGGTTGATTTCCTTTTCCACCCGGCGCTGGGATTCCAGATTGAACACTTCCAGCGATGGTGACGGGATGGGCGGGATGGTGGCCAGAATAACCCTCGGCGTGCTGGTGTCGGGATTGCGGTGTGCGGCGACCCGGTTGAGAATGGCTTCCATGTTGGCGAGGAATCGCGGAGTCGGGGTGTGATCGCCGTCAATACGGGTGTCATTGGTGCCCAGCATCAGGATCACCAAATGCGGATTCGTCTTGTCCAGGGGGCGGGTGGTGCGCATCCAGTTGAGGTATTCCCCGGAAGTATGGCCCGGGCGGGCCGCGGTGAAGACCTCAACTTCCGCTCTTGCTTCCCGGAAGCGGGCGGCCATCCGCACGGTGTAGTCCCCGTACCCGCTGGCGGTGATGCTGTCTCCCATACAGAGAACGCGGGTCGTGGAAGGCGGGGGGTTCAGCTTTTTAAAAATCAGCCATCCGCCGACGGCGGCGATGAAGAGCAGGGGAGCCAGGACCGCAACGGCCTTCCGCTTGTTCATGGATGGAGTGTACCGGAATGGCCGCGGCAAAGCAATCGAAGGCGCCGTCAGGCGGGAGGCTTGCATGCGATCACCAGGGTCGCGTAGCCGGTCTTGAAGGGCAACAGCATATCCAGACGGGTGATCAGCCGCACCAGCGGATAGACAAACCGGGTGTAGACTTTGTAAAGGCCGCCGTGGCGGTCCAGATCCCCCTGGGATGAGGGAGAAATCGCGCCGGAACGCAATTTACTGCGCTTGACGCGGTTCAACCTGGTAAAGATGACGTTGAGCAGGAATTCGCAGAGTTCGGTAAAGAACTTGGCGTACGTGGTGGCCCGGGTCACCGTGAAGCCCTCGCTTTCCAGCAGGGTGGTCACTTCCTTTAGTGAATATCCCTCCCGGACATGACCGTAGATCTCCGGACCCATTCCCGCCATTTTTTTCAGGCGGTTGATCATGAAGAACCCGCCGCTGATGGGAGTGGACACCACAACCCCGCCCCCGGGTTTCAGGACACGCAGGATCTCCCTCACCATGGCCCGGTCTTCGTCTAGATGCTCCAGGATATCCAGGGCCATGACCATGTCGACACTTTCATTTTTCAGAGGGAGCCGCTTTTCTCCCATTCTGAAAAGGGCGGTTCCCAGCACCTGCCGGGCGGTATCCAGGTTGTCCTGGTCCAGGTCGGCGTGGAACCAGTCACCGCCTTGCTGCTTGAGAAAATAGGAGACCGCTCCATTGGAGCAGCCCAGGTCGAATATACGCCGGCCCTTGAAGTTCACCAGTCGGGAAACCAGGCGGACCTTGTCTTTTTTCATCAGGCTGTGTCTGTACAGGCGGATCTGCCAGGGTTCCATCCCGAGACTATACGGCATCATCGCAAACAGATCAACCCCGGGGGATCGCCCGGTCCCGTGAGTTCCGGGGATCCCGGGTGAGATGAATTCTCTTTTTGTGATATATAGATGGCAAGCTCGCCCGTTACCGGCGGAAAAGGAGGAAGGAAATGCGGAAATGGATGCTTTGGGGGTTGGTTCTGGTTGTCTTCGGAGGCATGGGGCTGGATGCGGGAACCATTAAGGTGTTGCGGCCAAGAGCCGGGGAATCTTTCAATCAGGGATTCAGCATTCCAGTGGAATGGCGGGCCGAAGGTATCGGAGGTACCGTTACCATTGCTTTGCGGGACATGGATCGCAAAGTTCAATACACCGTCCAGGCCGGGATCCCCGCCGGATCCGGTACCTTTACCATCTCCCTGGCGGGACAGAACAAGTACCAGACCGGCCGGTACATAGTCAAGGTGGTTCAGGGGAACGTGAGGGGCAAAAGCGCGGAATTTCGGATCGCGCCCAAAGCAGACGCGGTCATGATTCCCCGACGTCCCGGCGATCCCGTTCATACTCTCGCCAACAAGCCTGGCGGTGTGGTGGCGGCCAATAACAGTCTGCAGGGTATGTTGGAGCCGGTGGTAAAGGATTTCGAGACATACAAATCCCCGGCGGTCTTTCCGGGGAACGTGGATTTTTACTACAAGGTCGTCAACGCCGATAAAGTTATGCTTTATGACCAGTCGGAAATGCAGAATCCCCTCTGGACGTCCACCCGGAATACCGGTTCCATCAGTGTCCCCATCTTCCTCGGCTCCGATGCGGCCATGAATGTGATGTACAAGACCGGGACGTCCCATAAATTTTATTCATTGATTGCCGTGCTGGGGAATCGCAAGCATGAAATGGCGGTAAAGGTTGCCGTTGCGCCCAAGTACCCCGAAGCCGTGGTGCGTGACGCCAGGGTCCAGCCGGTCACCGGGCCATGGGGGAGCGACGCGGCGTTGATATATGATTTCGCCAATGTTCTGCAGGTGGAATTGACCCCCTTTGGGACGGACCCCGCGGATCCTTACGGAAAGCAATCGTATATTCTTTCCCCCGCCGGCGGATCCGGGATTTCCGGAAAGCAGGCCGTGAAAATCCACGCAGGCAAGGGGTGGAGTATCCGCATGAAGCGCAGGGACGGTGTTTCCTTCTTCACCTATTCTATTATCGGAGGTGACGCTGGAATACCGGTTGTTAAAGACTTCTCCGCTTCCAGGACAGCATTGAGCGCGCCGGGACTGGTTGATTTCTCCGTGCATTTTCTGGGCGCCCGGACCGTGGATCTGGTGGAGCAGATCTCAGGCCGGGTTGTGCATACCTTTGACGGAAAAAAAGGCGGTGAGGTCAAGGATTCTCATCCGGTATACGTTTCCAAAACCGGCGTATACCAATTGAAGGCCCGCTGCTTTTCCAGAGAAACCAAATCCAAGACCATCCAGGTGGAAGTCAAGGGGCGCCCGCTGGGTGGATTTGATGTCACCGTCAAGCGGGACGGCGGTATCTTCCCGAGTCCCAATGTGACCCTGACCTACAAAGTGTATGGCCAGGATTTCATCAAGTTCTACTACCAGGCCAAGGGCGACACGGAACCCACGACTCTCATCAAGGAGTTCACCGGGCTCAACGGCGTGGCAACCAAAGGCAGCTTCAAGCATCGTCCCGAGGGCTTCCCGGCCAGATACAAAGTCATCATTCGGGATCAAGTCAATAACCTGCAGCAGATCCGCTATTACACCGCCCAATAGATTTCGGCACCGAAGCGCACGCACCGAGATTCTTGCGCTAACGGTTGAAGCCCCGGCGGCCGCGGCCTCCACCCGGGGGGCCGTTGTCGCTCCGGGCTTCCATGCGGGAACAAAGTTTGCGGAACACCTTTTTCTGGTCCTGGTTTAATTCCGCTCTGATGCGGTTGTCGAAATCCTTTGCGGCCTCCCGCATGGCATGGAAAAGGGTCTGCCTGTCTCCGCCCACCGCCATAATGGTGTCCATCTTGCTTTTCCTGGCGGCCAAGATGGGCTTGATACGATCGATCTGGGTGTCGTTGAGGTCCAGGGTTTCCGCCAGCATGATTTCGTCATCGGTGCGATCATTCCTGGACGGGAAGGTTTCTGAAAATGTGGATTTCTGGTGATCCGTCAAAACGTTCAGGAGTTTTTCATCTCCCGCCTGGTAGCGTTGCCGCGCCCTCTCTACCAGGGCGGCATTGATCCGCCCCGCGCCGGGCGGCATGCCTCGCCTTCCGCCGGAAGCCATGCCTCGTTCTCCGCGGCCGTTCATACCTTCGTCGTGGAAGTCTCCGTCTTGGCTTCCCCGGGGTTTTCTTGAGCGGTCATTGGTTTTTTTTGCCAGTTCTGCGCGGTCTCTCAGGGCGAGTTCATATTCCATGGTAAGAATGGCGCGGACCCGTTCCGTCTGTTCCGGTGTAAGGGAAAGGCGCTCGATAAGGCGGGCGGCGCGGTTTTCCACCCAGGAGAGTTCCCGGTAATCCGCGGAGTTGGGTTCCCGGGGCGGCGAAGCCGCAGATGCCGCGGCAACCAATTGGAATGCCGCCAGAGTCAGATACAATGGTTTCACTGGTTTCTCCTTACCTTCCGGAAAAGAACCTGGCCTACGGTCGGGACGATCCCTGCATGAGAGTAACATCGGGGACGGGCAAAACTGTCACGGCCACGTTTTTTTTCAAGCAGTGGAAGGCGAGTGGAAACCGATACAATCAGAGGGAAATGATGTCGTAGCCTTCCCGGATCTGGGTGGCGAACGAGGGGTGGCCGGACATCTCATCCAGGATGGGCAGGCCGATGCGTTCGGCGGCGGCGAGCCCTCCCGTCATGTGGCCGCAAACCCGGCAGACTCCGAAAATCACCCCGGCTTCCAGGGCTTTGTGGAAGACTTCAGCCAATCTGGATTTGTCGGTTTCCATTTTTGCGAGCAGGCCCGTGGCGGCCCCCTCGATGATCAGCCGGGCGTCAAATCCCTGTTCCATCATATCCAGGGTATTGAGCATGGCATGGATGAAGGTGGACGCTTCGCCGCTGAAGGCGAAAATCGCGATACGTTTCATGGTTCTTTCTCCTCGAGAGAAATGGTACCCGCGTGCCGGCGATGAATCAATTTTTTTTGCATTTCCGCAGGCGGAAACTCGACGGCGGCCGGTTAAAACAGGAGCGGAACACCCTGCGGAAGTGGTCGGGACAGGAAAAGCCCGCCTGTTCCATGACGTCATGGACACGCAGGCCCGGTTTCCGCAGGAGAGTCAGGGCGCAGCGCACCATTTTGCTGGTGCGGATGTATTCCGCCAGGCAGTGTCCCGTTTCCCTCCGGAAGCGGTGACACAAACTGGCTCTGCTGGTCCGCGTCAACTGGGACAGGTGCTCCAGGTTCATCCGGCCCAGGTCCTCGAGGTCGCTGTTCATGACAATAGCGATGACCTGGCGGGTTAAAAAGGAGAAACTCTGTGTCCGGTGCGGTGCGCCGGCGCGCGACCCATTTTCGCTCCCCCCCGGCTGAAAAAGATATGGCATAAACTCCTCCCCTTCGGGGGAATTGCGCGGACTCCCATGCTATCACGGAGAACAAAGCGAGGCAAGGCGTGCCCGCGGGTCGCGGCGGTTTGACATCATTGGCGGGGTATTCTATACTGGTTCGCCATTATTCCTGAACAAAGCAGGTTTTGGCGATTCGGGGCGTGCCGTCATGACCGGCCGGCCCTGTCGAAAACCGGGAAAAATCAGATGAAGAAGAAGATTTTGTGGGTATTGGTCGCGATCTGCGTGGTCGCCGTGGTAATTTTTGTTCGCTTGGGGGATTCAGCTGGAGGACCTCTCTTTTCCAGACTTGCGGCGCCTCCGGGAGATGCGGCGGCGTTTAAACGGGAGAGGGGAACCGGCAACCTGAGTTACGTTTCCCGGGTCGGTAACCGGCCGGTAAAACCTCTTACCAGTGACAGGGTTACGGTATTCACGGTCAAGGGTCGGCGATCTTTCCGGCTGCCGGTAACACAAGCGGGTCGCCTGGGTTTTTATACCTTTTTGTACTTCCGCAGTCATGGACGTTTGAATCTGGAATTCGAGTTGAACGTGATCCGGAACGGAGAAAAGCGCACGCTGCAGCGGTTCGCGAAACGGCATCACACCGAACTGCTGGTCCAGGATGTGGATCTGCGGAAAGGAGATAACCTGGAGCTCCGTTTTTCCGGTTCCGGCTTCGGTTACTTCAGCTCCCCGGCGCTCTATAAAAAAGTAAAGCCGGCAGAACGGGACTACGTATTCATAATCGGAATCGATACGTTCCGGAAGGATATGCTGGGAGCCCGGGTGAACGGGCGTTCCCTTACCCCCAATATCGACGCTTTCAGCGGGGATTCGGTGGACTTTTCCCATGCGTATGCCCAGAGTTCATGGACCCTGGCTTCATTCATGAGCCTTTTTACAGGGATGTACGAGTTCAACCATCAGGTATTCCGGGAAGGTTATCTGCGTCCGGAGAAGCCCATGCTGGTGGAATCCCTGGCCCGGGATTTTCTATGTTTCAGCTTGAACGGCGGCGGATACGTGGATCGTCATTTCGGTTATTCCCGGGGATTTGATTATTACCGGGACTTGAATCGTTTGTCCGTGCATTCCAGTTCGGGAAGCGGCCGGGCCCTGTTCGACCTGGCCGGAAAAATTATTGATCGAGCGCAATTTCCCCGGCTCTTCATGTTCCTGCACACCTACCAGATTCATCAACCATACGCTCCGCCCATGGAGTTTTTGAAACGGATCAATCCCGATTCCCCATATCGGAATCTGAAAACCAAGCGGGGCCCCTATACCTTCCAGGACGAAACGGATGCGGAATTGAAACAGGGGTATATGGATTTGTATCAGGCTGAAATCCTGGCGTTTGACCATTACTTCGGGCAATTTGTCAAATACCTCAAGGAAAAAGGGCTGTATCGGCGCGCCATGATTGTGTTCATGTCTGATCACGGCGAAGAGTTCTATGAGCATCACGGCTGGGAGCATGGCCACGGCCTGTACAACGAACAGATTCATGTTCCCCTGCTGATCAAGTATCCCGGCAACCGGAACGCGGGGAAAAGGATCGAAGCCGATGTGGAAGTCGTTGACATCCTGCCCACCATCCTGGACCATTATCAGATCCCGGCGGACCTGGAAAACAGTGACGGCCGCAGTTTGAATCCCCTCCTGGAGGGGAAAGAGCATAAAAAGGAGATCTTCTCATCCTTCTCCGCCAGCCGCATGTTGGAGAAGATCCCCCCCAAGTTCGCGGTGATCAGCGGGAAGTACAAATTGATCTACAACTATGAATATTCGACGGACAGCCTGGAATATTTTAAAAATGCGTTGCCCCCGGTGACCGGAGGCATCGAGTTGTATGACCTGGAAAAGGATCCCCTGGAGAAAAACAACCTGGCGCAAAGCCATTCCAAAGTTGTTTCCCGCATGATGCCCACGGTGATCCGGATCAAGAAAATCATCAAGGCCGCTTTCGCGGAGGATCATCGGGAAAAGACCGAAATGGACGGGGAATTGAAAAAACAGCTGGAAACCCTGGGCTACCTGTAATTCCGTAACCCGGTGCTGACACAGATATAGAATCTTTCTGATGGTTCATCTCTCTGAGCGGTGAAATCCCCTTTTCCTAGAATCCGGATTCTTGATCACTCCATGAGATTTGCATGCCGTTTTTCTTATCTTGTAAATACGGTTCAAAAAACATTGATGGAGGGGGGAGATATGCATAAAGCGGGAATTGTGTTGCTGGCGGTTGCTTTGTTCGCGGCATCCGTATACGCCGGCGACGGCAGGATCCTGCGTCCCCGGGGAGGAGAGGTCCTGGTCCGGGGCATGCAGACCACCCTGGAGTGGAGCCTGACCGGGGTACCTGTCGCGGCTGAGTTACGCCTGGTGCTGGTGCGTGATGTGGGGGCGGAGCGCCAGCGAGTGGGAGTCATCGCCTCCGGAATTTCCGCCGGCCGGACGCAGCATCCCTGGCTGGCCGGCATAGTGGAGGGCAGCAGCCGCATCGCCCCGGCGGGAGACGGATATCGTATCAAGCTGCGAGTGGAAAACGATGGCACGACCATTTTTTCCGATCCCTTTGTCCTGGCGGACCGGGCCGATCGCCCCGGCGGCGAGGCAGCCTTCATTGATCTGGAGACGCAACGTGTGTATGTTTCGGGGAACAAAGTGACCGCTGTTGTGGCCAACCGGGGCAATCGCGCCGTAAACGCCCCCCGGGTGCCTTTCTCTATCTGGATCAACAGTGAAAGCGGTCCGCCCACTATTGTATTGCGGCGATCGCTGAACATTCCCGCCGGGGGATCCGCGGCCATACAGCTGTTGCCGGTCAATCCCGAGTGGTGTCCAACCTGCTGCGGGGTGCCCGTTTCCGTGGCGGTTAACCGGGGCGACGACGCCCTGGCGGAAGGAAATACCGGCAACAACAGCAAGCTGGAGCGGCTCTACCTGAAACGCCGGGACTGGCGGATGCTGCCCCGGATTCTGCTGGGCACCCCTGGCGGCGGCCGGCGCATCATCAATTCCCGTACCGACAACGTGGTGATCTCCCCGGACATCGGCCGGGTGAGCGGGACATGGGGGCAGGGGGCGCAATTTGCCTCTACAGCTTCCTTCCAGATCAAGAACTGCGGAAACTATGGACCCTCATCGTGGGATCCCAGTATTCATCAGGGTGCTCAACACCCGATCTTGACCGTTCAGGTTTCCCAGAAAGGCGTGTGGGAAACCGTGCAGGTGCGCGGCGCCGACGGCATCATGCGACCCCAGACACGTTTCAACCCGGGCAAAATCCGTTTTGCCGGCGGATGGTCGTTTTCAGCCCGTATTCCCATTGGCCAGGATGCCCCGCTTGATATCCCCATTACTCTGATTCATCCCGGCAACAACCCTTCGGCGTTAATCTTTCAGTTCAAGGATTTCCGCCGGGAAGATTGGGGAATTTTTGGCTTTACAAGAACATCCGAAGGAGTGACATTCAGCCAACAGCGCCTGGAGTTTCCCCTGGAGTTCCGCTGAGTCAACCGTTCCCGGCCTTGATTTGACCGTCCCGATGTGGTGTACTGAAAAGAGGAGGTTCCCGTGCGACGGTTGATCGGATTCGTTGCGTTCCTGCTGCTTTTATTGCTCTCGATTCTGCGCTTGCTTTAAATACGGAAAAGCCGTGAAGGGGTTGTCGGCAAGCGAACTGCAACATCGTGACCGCCTGCGGGTGGACAGCCGGGACGTGAACCTGTTTCAGCGCGCCCGGCCGGGAGCCCTGTGCGCCATGATGCAGGAGAGCGCCTGGCGTCACGCGGAATCCCTGGGGTTCGGTTACACCCACCTGGCCGAGGCCGGACGTTTCTGGGTGCTGTCGCGGCTGGTCCTGGAATGGCGCCGCCAGCCCGGATGGGGAGAAGAACTGGAGCTGGCCACCTGGCCGTCGGGACACCAGGGCGCCCTGGCCCTGCGGGATTTCCGTTTTTCCGGCGCGGGCGAGGTCTGGATCGAAGCCGTTACCGCCTGGCTGGTGGTGGACCGGAGCAGCCGCCGGCCCATCCGGCCACGGGAAGCATTGATCCTGCCGGAGGAGTACAATCCTCCCAGGGCCATGGATGAAACGCCGCCGCGTATTCCCGACCTGCCCGTACCCGGCAGGACCCGGCGGGTGGAAGCGGCCTGGTCGGATATCGACCTCAACGGACATGTCAACAACACCCGTTATGTGGACTGGATGCTGGACGGATTTGACCCGGAGTTCCACCGCGCGCACCTGCCGCGCCGCCTGGAGATGAACTTTCTGGCGGAATTGCGTCTGGGAGAGCCCATCGAGCTCGAGTACCTGGAAACCCCCGAGGATACCTGGCTGGTCGCCGGGAAGAGGATCAACGGAGAACCCGTGGTCAGGGGCCGGTTTTTCTGGACCCCGGCGCCGGGGTGATCAATCGTTCTCAAGGCGTTTCTTGAGGCGCCCCGCCCGGTCGCGCAGGGCGATGGCCCGTTCGAAATCCAGTTTCTCGGCGGCGTCCCGCATTTCTTTTTCCAATTGGATGATCAGGTTGGGCAGTTCCGCCCGGGGAATGTGCTTGCTGTCGGTAATCTCGACCACCTTTTCCTTGACCGGTTTACGGATTGTGCGCGGTCTGATTCCATGGAGCTTGTTGTATTCCGCCTGCAGGCAGCGGCGGCGGGAGGTCTCGTCCATGGCTTTCCGCATGGAATCGGTGATGTTGTCGGCGTACAGAATGACCCGGGAGTTGGCGTTACGGGCGGCGCGGCCGATGGTCTGGATCAGGCTGCGGGCGTCCCGCAGGAACCCCTCCTTGTCGGCATCCAGGATACCGATGAAGCCGACTTCCGGAATGTCCAGACCCTCCCGCAACAGATTGATACCGACCAGTACGTCAAAACCGCCCAGACGCAATTCGCGGATGATTTCGTTGCGCTCCAGGGTGTCGATATCCGAATGCAGGTAACGGGCCAGGAACCCCTTGGCCGCCAGGTGCTCCGTCAGTTCTTCGGCCATGCGTTTGGTCAGGGTCGTCAGCAGGCAGCGATCCCCCCGCTTGATGGCGGCGCGGACCTCTTTTTTCAAGTCTTCCACCTGGCCCTTGACTGGCCGGACGCTAACCGGAGGATCCAGCAGGCCCGTGGGGCGGATGATCTGTTCCACCACTTTTCCGCTGCGGGAGAGTTCGTACTCCGCCGGAGTGGCGGACACAAACAGTGCCGGCCGGGATTCCAGGTATTCTTCGAACTCGTCAAACCTCAGGGGCCGGTTGTCAAAAGCGCTGGGCAGTCGAAAACCGTAGTCCACCAGGTTTTTTTTGCGGCTGTAGTCGCCCCGGTACATGGCCCGCAACTGGGGAATGGTCTGATGGCTTTCATCGATCACCAGGAGGAATTCTTCGGGAAAGAAGTCCAGCAGGCAGTAGGGCTTTTCTCCGGGGCGGCGGCCGTCGAAATGGCGGGAGTAGTTCTCGATTCCTCCGCAAAACCCCGTCTCCTGAAGCATTTCCAGGTCATAGAGGGTGCGTCTTTTCAGGCGATGGGCTTCCACAAGTTCCAGGGAGGCCAGGCGGGATTCCATTTCCTCACGGATACTTTCCAGGGCGCGCCCCATTTCCGCTTCGGGAATCACGTATTGGCCCGCCGGGAATACGTGGTGGTAATGCAGGCGTTCCCTGGTGTCTCCATTCAGCCGATTGACCAGGGAGATCCGCTCCACCGTGTCGCCGAACATCTCCAGGCGGACAATATCGTCGCCGTGCCCGGGTACCAGATCAATTGTGTCTCCCCGCACACGGAAGCGCCCCGGCGCCAGGTCCGTGTCGTTGCGTTCATAACGGATCCGCATCAGGCGCTCAATCACTTCGCGCCGGGAAATCCGTTGGCCGGTGGTGATTTCAAAACCCAGGTCCCTGTAGTATTCGGGGTTGCCGGCGCTGAAGATGCATGATACCGAAGCCACGACGATTACGTCCCGGCGGGAAAGCAGCGAAGCCGTGGCGGCCAGCCGCATCTGTTCAATGCGTTTGTTGATCGACAGGTCTTTTTCAATGTACTGGTCTTTCTGGGGCAGGTAGGATTCCGGTTGGTAGTAGTCGTAATAGGATACGTAGTACTCTACCCGGTTGTCCGGGAAGAATCCGCGGAATTCGTTGTATAGTTGAGCCGCCAATGTTTTGTTATGAGAAATCACCAGGGTCGGCAGATCCATCTGTTGGATCACGTTGGCCACGGTAAAGGTTTTTCCCGAGCCGGTGACGCCCATGAGGGTCTGGTGCAGATCCCCCGCCTGCAAAGCCCCGGTTATGGCGCGGATGGCTTCGGGTTGCGACCCCGCCGGAGTGAACGGTGATCGCAGCGCGAAACTCATGAACGCATCTCCCGGATATGCAGGCGGCGGTGGTAGGCCAGTGCGAAGCGGTGAGACTCATCCCGCAGCCTCTGCAGCAGGCGCAGGGCCGGCCGGCGATGGTCCAGCAGCAGAGGTTTTGAACGCCTGGAAGTGAAAATGGCCTCTTCCCTCTTGGCCAGGGCGATGACCGGAAGGTTCACTTCCAGTGCCTTCAGGGCTTCCCGGGCCGCATTGTACTGGGGCAGTCCGCCGTCAACCACCACCAGATCCGGAAGATTCCGGTTCTCCCGGAGCAGGCGTCGATACCGACGGGTGACAACTTCGCGCATGGCCGCGGGATCGTTGATCCCCTGGACCTCGCGCATGCGGAAACGCCTGTACTCGCCGGGTTCGGGGCGGCCGTTGTGAAATCGTACCATGGATGCCACCATGGCGCTGCCCTGGAGGTGGGAGATGTCGAAGCACTCCATGGTCATGGGCAGGCGGTCGAGGTCCAGCAATTCCTTTAGTTCAACCAGGGTGTCGTGGACTCCGGATACGGCGGTTTTCAGATTGGTTTCCACCAGGTCGAGAAGCCGGCGCTTGTCTCCCCGCCGGGGAATGGTTACGTCCACGGCCCCCCCACGGCGCCGCCGCAGCCAATCCCTCATGCCGGGTCCCGGATCCCCGGGGAGGATCACCTCCCGGGGTACCGGGCGCTCCGCGTAGTAACGGGACAGGAACTCTTCCAGGAGGCCGTCACCGGTCTCCAGAACAAATTCTTCCTTGTCCTCCAGAACCCCCCGGCGCACACTGAAGCGCAAGACGTATGTCTGCTCTTCCCGGGTCATGATGCCGATGATATCCATGTCGCTCGGGCGGGCGGCCTGTACCCGCTGCCTGTCCAGGATGCGTTGCAGGGCTTCAATACGGTTGCGCAATTGCAGGGCGTGCTCGTATTTCAATTCCCGGGAGGCTTCCCGCATACGCTTCTTTAATCGCGGGATGAGGTTGTCCAGGCGGCCCTTTAAAACCTGTTCGGCGTCGGCTGCCCGCTGGGAGTACTCTTCCAGAGAAATCGCGTTGATGCATGGGGAACTGCATGTGCCCATGTGATGACGCAGACACGGGCGTTTGGGCAAACGGCGGCAGGTTCGCAGGCCGAAGATGTTGTTGAGGGTGGAGCGGATCTCATTGCGGGCCTGACCGGACACGAAGGGGCCGAAGTATTTTCCCCTGGGTTCCACCCTCCGGGCGGTTACGATCCGGGGGAAGTCCTCGGCGGTTATCCGCAGCCAGGCATAGGTTTTGGCGTCCTTGAGGTCGATGTTGAAGCGGGGCTGATGTTTCTTGATCAAGGTGTTCTCAAGCAGGATGGCCTCGACTTCATTGTGGGTGATCATGATGTCCAAGTCCATGGCAAGTTGAAGCATGCGCCGGATTCGCGGGCCCGGATCCCGGGAATGAAAATAGGTGGATACCCGTTGTTTCAGGTCCCGGGCTTTCCCGATGTAGAGGGGCTTGCTCCGGGAGTCCCGGAATATGTAGCAACCCGGCAGATGGGGCAGGGAGGTTACATCAATCACCCAACACCCCGGCCAGCCATTTCCCGGTATAGCTGGAATGGTTTTCCGCCACCTGTTCGGGAGTTCCGGTGGCGACGATTTTGCCGCCGGCGTCACCACCCTCGGGACCAAGGTCGATGATGTGGTCCGCGCATTTGATTACATCCAGGTTGTGCTCGATGACCACCACCGTATTGCCCCGTTCCACCAGGTTGTTCAATACTTCCAGGAGTTTCAGGATGTCGTGGGAGTGCAGACCGGTTGTCGGCTCGTCCAGCAGGTAGAGGGTGCGGCCGGTATCCCGTTTGGAGAGTTCCCGGGTAAGCTTGATGCGCTGGGCCTCACCGCCGCTCAGGGTGACCGAGCTCTGGCCCAGCTTGATGTAGCCCAGGCCCACCCGTTGCAGCGTTTGCAGTCGATTGCGGATGGCGGACTGGTTGCCGAAGAGGTGCAACGCCTCATCAACGCTCATCTCCAGGACGTCCGCGATGGAGTGACCCTTGAAGGTTACTTCCAGGGTGTCCCGGTTATAACGCCGCCCTTTGCACTCTTCGCACTCCACGTACACGTCGGGCAGAAAGTTCATCTCGATTTTGATGACGCCGTCACCCCGGCAGGCCTCGCAACGGCCGCCTTTTACGTTAAAGGAAAAACGACCAGGGGCGTATCCCCGCGCCCGGGCTTCCCGGGTCCTGGAGAAAACCTGGCGGATATCGCCGAACACCTTGGTGTATGTGGCGGGATTGCTTCGCGGGGTCCTGCCGATGGGGCTCTGGTCGATGACGATGACTTTGTCCAGCCGGTCCCGGGTTTCCAGGGCGTCATGATCTCCGGCGGTCATGTGTGAGCCGTGGAGCAGTCGCATCATTGCCGGGTAGAGGATGTCATATACAAGGGTGGATTTGCCGCTGCCGGATACGCCGGTGACAACCGTAAACGCTTCCGAAGGGATATCGACGGTGATGTTCTTCAGGTTGTGCTCCCGGCAACCGCTGATCCGCACGGGGGGACCACCCGGGCGTCTTACGGCGGGCACGGGGATGCGCCGCCGGTTCGACAGGTATTGCCCGGTCAGGGAATTCGGGTCGGCGGCGATCTCTTCCGGTTCGCCCTGGGCCACTACCCGCCCGCCTTCCAACCCGGCGCCGGGGCCCATATCCAGCACATGGTCCGCCTGGCGGATTGTTTCTTCATCGTGCTCCACCACGATCACGGTGTTCCCCAGGTCCCGTAGACGCAGAAGGGTGTCGATCAGGCGGCGGTTGTCCCTCTGGTGCAGGCCGATGGAAGGTTCGTCCAGGATGTAGAGTACTCCCACCAGGTTGGAACCGATCTGGGTCGCCAGACGGATGCGCTGGGCTTCTCCGCCGGAGAGGGAACCGGCGCTGCGGGACAGCGTCAGGTATCCCAGACCCACGGTATACAGAAATTCAAGCCGGGTAACGATTTCCCGCACCACCATCCGGGCGATGCGACTGCGGCGTTCATCCAGGCGCAGGTTGCGGAAGAAATCCAGCGCCTTGTCGATGGACAATTCGGTGGTGTCGATAATGGACTTGTCACCGATGGTCACCGCCAGTACTTTTTCTTTCAGGCGTTTCCCGCCGCATTTCGGGCAGGGGAATGTGCGCATGAACTTTTCCAGCTCCCGGCGGCGGTAGTCTGATTCGGTTTGATGATACAGGCGTTCCGCCTGGGGGGCCAGGCCTTCCCAGGTTCCCTTGTGGGACCAGTTGGCCTCACCGTTCTTCATGCTCATGTTGAAGGCGATCTTCTCGGCGGAACCGAACATCAGGGCCTGGTACTGCCGGGGATTGAGTTTGTTGATGGGAGTAAAAATGTCGAAATCAAAATGGCGGGCGACGGCCGCCAGGTATTGGCCGCGCCAGCCGTCCATGGCGTTACGGTAGAGGGCGACGGCGCCGTCGGCGATACTCAGCGAGGGATCGGGGATAATGAGTTCCGGGTCGAATTCCATGCCGACGCCCAGGCCGTGGCATTCGGGACAGGCTCCGAAAGGGCTGTTGAACGAGAACATGCGCGGCTGCAATTCCTCCATGGAAAGGCCGCAGACGGGACAGGCCATATTGGCGGAAAAAAGGTGATCCGTCTCTTCGCCGTCAACCAGGAGGACCAGGCCGCCGGAACGGTCCAGGGCGGCCTCACAGGCCTCGGTGAGGCGCGATACGTCTACACTGGTCAGGCGGTCCATGACCAGCTCGATGTCGTGCTGACGGTAGCGTTCCAGGGTGGGCGGCTCATCGGTACGCTCGATGCGTCCGTTTACCCGCACCCGGGAATATCCTTCCTTGTGAAGATCGGCGAACAGTTTTTCGTAGGTGCCTTTCTTGCGGCGGATCAGGGGCGCGAGTATCGTGTACGGCGGTTTGAGGTCCGTGGAAATGGCGGTGGCGATATTCTGGGGAGTGCGCGGTTCAATGGTTACGCCGTGCACCGGACAATGCGGGGTGCCGGCCCGGGCGAACAGGAGCCGGAGGTGATCGTAGATTTCCGTGACCGTTCCCACGGTGCTGCGGGGATTGCGGCTGGTGGTTTTCTGCTCGATCGCGATGGCCGGAGACAAGCCTTCAATGCTGTCCATGTCCGGTTTGTGCATGAGACCCAGGAATTGACGAGCGTATGAAGACAGGGATTCCACGTAGCGCCGCCGGCCTTCCGCGTACAGGGTATCGAAGGCCAGGGATGATTTGCCGCTGCCGGAAAGACCGGTGATCACGATGAGCTGGTCCCGGGGGAGCTGGACGTCGATATCCTGAAGGTTATGCTCCCGGGCGCCGCGGATGGATATAAATGACATGGGAGCCATTATACATGGGTTCATCGGGGACGCCAACCACCGCCGGGTACGTATGCGGAAAGGGGGGCTCGACATGTCCGGCAGATTCCGGGTCCACGGGGAAGGGCGGCCGGCACCACCCTTCCCCGCGACGCATATCAGCCGGGGACAGGTGGACTGGGCAGTCCCTGCAGAACCTTGAGCGAATCCTTCATGTCCCGTTCCGGCAGGATGTGGTCCACCAATTCATTACGGAAAAAGCGTTCATATCCGGCCAGGTCCATCAGGCCGTGACCGCTGAGGTTGAAGAGGATTACCCGCTCCCTGCCTTCTTCCCGGGCCTTTTTGGCCTCATCGATGGCGGCGGCGACGGCGTGGCTGGTTTCCGGGGCGATGATCAACCCTTCGGTACGGGCGAAAAGGCTGGCCGCTTTGTAGCAATGGATTTGCGGGTACGATCGAGGCTTGAGAAGACCTTCCACCGCCGCTTCGGAAACCAGCGGGGCCATTCCGTGATACCGCAGGCCGCCGGCATGAATCGGCGGAGGGATGAAGCCGTGTCCCAGGGAGTGCATGGCCAGTAATGGGGTCAGCCGGGACGCGTCGCCATGGTCGTAGCTGTAGGGGGCGCGGGTGAGGGTGGGGCATGAAGTGGGCTCCACGGGGATAATGTCGATTTCCCGGCCATGGATCTTGTCCCGGACAAAGGGAAATGCCAGCCCGGCGAAGTTGCTGCCCCCGCCCACGCAACCGATCACGGAGTCCACTCTTTTTTCTCCGGCCAGATCCATTTGTTTGCGGGCTTCCAGGCCGATGATGGATTGATGCAGCATAACGTGGTTGAGTACACTTCCCAGGGCATAACGCGTCCGGCCGGTGGGATCGGATACCGCGGCTTCCACGGCTTCGCTGATGGCGATCCCCAGGCTCCCCGGAGTATCCGGATCGCTTTCAAGGATCCGGCGCCCGCAGGCGGTTTCACTGCTCGGGCTGGCTACGCATTGGGCGCCCCAGGCCTGCATCATGGTCTTGCGCATGGGCTTCTGGTCGAAACTGATGCGCACCATGTACACGCGGCATTCCAGGCCCAGCAGGCTGCAGGCATACGCCAGGGCGGAGCCCCATTGGCCGGCGCCGGTCTCAGTGGTCAAACGCCGGATGCCGGCTTCGCGGTTGTACCAGGCCTGAGCGACCGCGGTGTTGGGTTTATGGCTTCCCGGCGGGGAAACACTTTCGTTCTTGAAGTATATCCGTGCCGGAGTGTCCAGGGCTTTTTCCAGCCGTTCCGCCCGGTGCAGAGGGGTCGGGCGCCAGCGGGAAAGCATCTCCAATACCTCCTCGGGGATATCCACCCAGCGATGGGTGCATACCTCCTGTTCGATGAGATTCGTCGGAAATATCCTGGCCAGTTGCTCCGGAGTGACGGGCTTTCCGTCCGGCCCCAGGGGGGGCGGTACCGGGCGCGCAAGATCCGCCGCCAGGTTGTACCATTGCCGGGGCAACTCGTTGCGGGGTAATTGAATGATGGTCGACATGATGCCTCCTTTTTACGTGTGGATTGGTTTATAAGCGGGGAAAAGTGGTTGGGATGGATCAGTGGGCGGCGGCAACCGCCCAGGAAGACCAGAAGAAAAGTCCGGATATCCAGGGATTGTCGCATCCGGAGATCGTGAAATCCCGGCGGCGAGCAATGCGGATATTTCTCCGTGTGTTACTACGCATAGAAACATTTCACCACAAATCCGCTTACCTGTCAACTCTAAAAACACGAAATCGTGCAATCGTTTTCCGCCCGGCCTCCATCCCCGGAGTTCCTCTATTCCCGGCGCAACCACAACCCTTCCCGGTACGTATCATCTCCCGTACAGGGAGGGGCGATGGGAATCCGGTCATTGTTGCGCGGAAAAGTCAGCGGGATTTTTATCTTGTTGCTGCTGGTATCGGCCTGCGGACCTCCCCGGGATGAAACGCTGGTGGACGTGGTGTTCCACGCCGAGGGACTGGATCGCCCCCCCCCGACCGCCCTGGTGGACAGCAACGACGTGGGGCGAAGCCTCAAGCCAACGGGGAATTTGTACACGGTTGTGTTTCAGGGCGATTATTCCGAGATTCTGCGCACCGCTGAATTGAACTCCCGGGTGAAAACCGGTACTCCCGGGGGAGATGATCCGGATTCGTCTCCGGTCAGCTGCAGCTCCTTTGTTTTCCGCGGGCGGAACGGGGCGCCCCGGGTGGGGCGGAATTTCGACAACCGGGACACCGATTTGGTAGCGGTCTTGTGCCGGCCCTCCGGGGGGTACGCTTCCATTGCGTTCTCTCCACTGCGTCACCTTGGGTTTCGTCCAGGGGACGATCTGGATGAAGCTCCCATGGGCCGGCGGTTGAGCCTGTTCATGTTACCTTTCCTGACATGTGAGGGGATCAATGAAAAAGGCGTGTACGCCGCCCTGAATTACGTGGGCGGTGTCGGCATCAGCCGTACTCCCCTGAAACCGGCGCGCTTCGTGACCCATTGGGTGCGGGAAGTCCTTGATCGAGCCGCGGACCTGGAAGAAGCGCTGGCGGTCGCCACCGGATTTCATGTATACGACAACGGCAAAAATCTTCTCAGCCACAGCCTGTTTCTCGCTGATGCCGGGGGTGGTTCCGCCGTGGTCGAGTACCGGGATGGTGATTGGCGGGTGGTTCGTTCATCCGCGCCCTGGCAGGTGTTGACCAACTTCCGCCAGTCCTCACTGCCCGCGGAGAAAGATCGTGCCCGGATTTGCCGTCGTTACCGGCGTGCGGCAGGATATTTATCGGGGGTGAATGGGCCCTTTGGCGCCAGGGACGCCCTTGAGCTGCTGTACCGCATCTCTCAACATGCCAACGGCCGGGCCACCCAGTGGTCATGGACGGTAAATCCACTGGAAAGAACAATCCTTCTACGCCTGCGGCGTGACCGGGGGAAACTCTACAGGCTGCGTTTTCCCTATTGAATTTCCACCTTGCTGTTGACTTCGAAGTAGCGGTAATCCTTGTACTGCTGCAGCAGGTGATAAAATTCCACCCGGCGCCGGCTGCGGTCTTCATACGGTTCCCTGACCTGCTTCACGACGCCGTATTTTTCCGGGACATTTCGGACCCGAACCCGGGTGCGGGAAAGCTTGTCGAACACATAGGCTTCGGCAAACTCGGTCTGAGAGGGGAAGCGAAGTCCCCCGTGGGATTCCAGGTACCAGTGGTTGGCCGTAAGTTCAAGGTTCGCCGACATTTCCCGGGCGGCCCGCATCATGGCGTCGCTGCCCCGGATCCCCCGGGGATGGACTTCGATGCGCAATACCGAGCCGTCTTCCATATCGATCCATACCCGTCCCTGGGTGATGCTTCCGGCTTCGGGATTTCGTGGTTGTACATTCACGACGGCACAGGCATGTCCTTTGACGCTGTCGGTTCCCTCCAGCTTGTAGTGGTACTTGTGGCGGTTTTCCACGGCCAGCAGGGTGACCGGCATGAACACCGAGTAACGGGATTTGATGCGGGTGTCCAACCCGGCGTTTTTGAGGTTCGCCTTTTTGCCGTCCCGGCGGACCAGGCGGCGCTGCTCCTCGATGGTGCCGGCGCCCACTACCTGGTAGTCGTATTGCAGCTTGCGATTGCTGCGTTGCCAGCGTTTGGTGAGACGGCTTTTCTCCATTGTCGTTTCGGTAACCAGTTCGGTGCAATAAAAGCGGAAGGCCGCTTTTTTCAGGCGGCGGCAGTAATCCGTGGTTTTTTCCAGGATTCCCGCCAATTGGGGCGACATGTTCCCCGAATCGTCAATCATGGCGGTTGTCTGGACCGGTTCGGGTTCGGGAATGTTCACGCGGATGTGGGCGTGGGCGGTCCGATCTCCGATTTCGTCCCAGGCTTCAATGTGCAGGGTGTAATCTCCGGGTTCGGGGAAGTTGAGAGTCATCCCGACATCAGCGCCATCTCCTGCGGGTTTGATGCTTCGGGCGAAGTCCAGGGATTTGCCGGAGCGGGACTCGGTGCTCACCTGCACGCGGATATTCCCGCTGAGCAGGCCATCGGCGCCGGTTTCACGCATGAATCCGGACAATGAGAATTTCAGGTGTCCCGATTCCCACTCGAGGGATTTGATCTGGAGAGGCTGGATCTCCACCGGCTCCAGACGCCGGGCGAAAACCACATCCAATCCCTTGCGGTTGACCCGGATATTCAGCTTCGGCCTGGATCCCGCCGCGGTACCGGGCCGAAAAGTCAACGCGTAGAAGATGTCTTCCCGTCCCGCCGTGTCGTGCAGAGCCCGATCCAGTTGGGTGGTATTGCGGATTCCCCCCCCGGTGTCACGGCTGATATCGCGAAAAGCCGATTCCCAGGATGAGAACGTGGGTGTCCAGCGCAATTGGTCGGTATCCAGAACTTCGCCCTTGGGGTCACTGAGAAAGAGGTGGAATGTTGCGTTGGCGCCGGTGAACAGGGAGCGCATATCATGCACGTGGACGGCCATGTCCGCGGCCTGGACCATTCTCTTGTCGCATTCGTCGATGAACTTTTTCAGCTGGGAAGCCGTGGCCTGGCTCATGGGAGCGCTGAACAGTCGGCTGTTTTCATGAACCAGGGGCAGGTGCTCATTCTGCAGGAATACCAGGACCCATTTCTCCGCCTCAATACTCCTCATCTCCGCGGCCAGGCGGGTCATCAGTTTCGGTTGGGCCCTGAGCCGGGCCAGGCGGTATTCTTCAAGTACTCCGCGGTAGCGCATCTTGAATTCCTGCAGCAACGCCCGTTCGGATGCGCGCATTTTCAATCCCACCAGGCTGTTGTGGAATTCATCGGTGCTTTGACCCAGCTCGCGAATCATGTTCGACTTATCGAGCTTTTTGTGTTCCAGGGCCTGATCCATGGCTGTGAAAAATCCCGCCAGTTTGTCCCGTTGGGTTTCGGGATCCCGGATCACCACTCCCGTCGAGCCGTCACTGATGACAATGCGGTCTCCGGGACGGAAGATATTGCTAAGGAAGTAGTTCCAGGCCTTGGGCCAGGTTTCGCTTTTTTCATTCCACCACAAGAGGAAGAGGAAAAGCCTTCCCTTCCGCGGCGCCGCATAGGCAACCCCGGGATCTTTCGGAGAGGATTCCGCAGCCGCCATGGCGCGATGAAGTTCCCGGCAACTGGTGATCGTTCTCTCCTTTCCGTCTTCCAATAGCAGGAAATCCTTCTCCGTCAGCCCGGAAACCGGCTTTTTCCCGTCGAAAACCCGGACCACCACTTCCCGGTTTGTCACCTGTACTTTCTCTACAACTTTTTCCTGTGCCGCTGAACTCAGGGGGAGAATCATCAGGAGCGCGGCCAGGATCCGGATGATCCCCGATCCCGGCTTTCCCGTAAAGCGTTCGGCGGACCCTCTGCTGTTCCGTCGTGTCTCAAGTATCATCGAACATCTCCTGTTTTTGAATGGGTGAAGTAACAGCAAATTAAATGCCAAGTCCCCGGTACTGAAGTTGACTCGGATTGGTGACACCACCGCCGCATCTTCCGGCGGCTAACGGATGCCTACGACTCAGGGCTCGGGGATTCTGCCCACCGGGGCCACGTAGAGGGTGAATTCCTCTCTTCCGTCAACCCCGAGGAGCTTGTCGGAACGCTCCTGGTGGTAGCCGTCCACTCCGCAGGTGCCCGCGCCGATTGACTCGGCGGCCAGGTAGAGGTTCTGACACAGGTGGCCGCTGTCCTGGGCGATGATCTTTGGGGATTGGAAACCGTAGCGCCACTCGGTGCGGTAGGGTATACAGGTCCAGAAAAAAACCACCGCTGATTGTTTGACGAACCGGTTGTCCCAGCAGGCATGGGATGCGGCGGCGCTCAGGTCCTCACCGGGTTTCAGGGGCAGCAGCTTGTGCTCCAGGGGCAGGTAGCGGTACAAACCCGCTTTGATGCCGGTTACCCGGTTGATGACCAGGTAGGTGACGAAAGGCTGGCGGGCGCCCCCGGAAGGCACGGTGCGCATGGTGTAGACGATTTTTCCCTCCCGCTTCAAGGTGCGGGCGACTCCCTGGGTGCTCCACAGGAGGAAGCTCAATTCCTCCAGGGAAAGGGGATCCTGGGTGAATTTGCGGCGGCTGCGGCGGCGTTTCATGGCTTCGATCAGGGGCATTTGTCCCAGGGTGATCTTTTCCAGGGGGACCAGGTCGATCAGGGGCGCGTCCCGGGGATACTCTTTCTGTACCGGCGGAATCGGTTTTTTCAGACGCTGGTCGGTCTTTTCGGTTTCCCAGATGGACCAGTATTCCTTCAGGAAGGACCGTAACAACGATGTCGGCATCTCGGAGACATCCTTGTATCGGGGTTTATCGTTGTTCCCGTCGGGAGTCGCGGGGATCCATGCCCCCAGGATCAGCAGAAGGGCGGTTATGATTGCGGTCTTTTTCATGCTCTCCTCCTCGTTTGGCTATATGGTTATACCGAAATAGAAAGAAAAAAGGTAGAAATCAACCGGGAGGGCGGCGGTCAGCGTTTTTTGACGATGGCCAGGGGGTTGCCCAGGGCCACGGTGTACGGCGGCAGCCGGCGATGGACCACGCTGCCGGCGCCGATAATGCAGCCGGTGCGGATCTTGACCCCGTCCACGACGGTTACGGAAGCGCCGATCCAGACGTCGTCCTCGACAATGATCCCCCCCTTGGACACCGAAGGCTGGTGCCAGATGGGGATATCCTTGCGGTCGAAACTGTGATTTCCTCCGGCCACCATGTAGGTCTGGCCCGCGGTGAACACGTACTTGCCGATGCTCAGTATGCTTTCCGACAGCAGGGTGTTGTTGGATCCGATGTTGGCGAAGTCGTCGATCTCGATGTCTCCGCCCTTGCAGCTGATGATGGTGTTGCGCCCGACCATGACGTGATCGCCGATACGGATGCCCCGGTTGTCGATACCTTTGGCGTCCAGCACGGTATTGTCGTCAAAGACCACGCCGTTGCCGATTTTGATCTTGCGGGGATGCCGGAGGGTCATGTTGCGGCCGAATACCACGCCCCGGCCCACCGCGGCGAAGAGGCGGCGGAAAAAGAACTTGCGCAGGGCGAATCCCAGGGCTCCGGGTATGGAGGTGAACAGGGTGGTAATGATTTCGTATTTGAGGAAGAACCAAAATCCGCCGGGACCCACGAAGAGGTCACGGTACTTGCGGGCCGCGCCCTTCTTGGGATCCATCAGGGTTTTCTGTTCCCCCGGGATGGGGCCGTTGTCGCTTGTCATGGATGAATTGTACCCTACATGCCGTTTGCCGGGCAAGTCGCGGGTTCAGGAAAGCCAGCCCGCCGCCCGGTATGCGCGGATGGTTTTCGCCATGCCTTCATCCAGGGAAGTGGGGAAGTCGACGTCCA